>WNGI01002078.1_pt1 | contig 17094 bp, 28 predicted proteins | sample 5400621 | NCBI WGS metagenome assembly WNGI01 (sample SAMN13153374, study PRJNA577476) | soil metagenome | isolation source: 20 cm soil or saprolite under Garry oak tree replicate 1 | place: USA:California | collected 2016-06-15 | reverse complement strand
AAGTGTGAACATCTCCCGTAGGATAAGCCTGTAAGACATCTCGACGAACAACACTCTAAAATCTTCATCGTCTAATTCAAGTTGCATTTCATCGGCTATATCCATCAAACATGCATTCATGGTATTCCATGCTTCATCTAGCAACTTATCAGGGATAAGCGTAGGTGGTGTGTCAACATGACTGGTTAGTCGTGAAAGATCGAGATACAAAGTAAAACGCGGTTTCTCTGTCATTTACTGGTCTTTCCTTCCTTACTCTTTAAAAAATCTTGCCGTGCTCTCCAGGCTGTAGACTGCAGGTAGCCCGTCGCTTTCATGATTTCAGGTACAGTAAGATTAGGGTCCTTTTTGAGCATTGCGCGTACCTGGTCAGCTTGTGAGGGTGCCTTGCTGGTTGCTGGTTTCTTTGCTGACTTGGCAGGTTTAGCGGGTGTCTCTTGCTCCTCTTCGTCACCGATGTAAGCACCAAATCTAGCAGGTTTGAACGAGACACTGGCATAGCGATTAAGAGCAGCTTGTACTTGTGGTGTGTGCGACGTGTGCACTGACTCACGCTCGTAGAATTGACAGATCTGCTGCTCTCCATTGGCAAGCTTCACAATAGCGCGTCCTGGCGTGAGGCTACTAATGAATTGACAGATCTGTCTTTCCGTCATATAGCTGAATATGTCCGTACGCTCGATATAATCCAGATACCGCTTCAGATCGGTATGCACAGTTTGACGACCCATGATGTACGTTCCGGGGGACAATACCAGTTTGTTAATCTCAGATATCTTTTGAGTGAACAAAACAGGGGTTAGCCCGCGTTTACGGCCGGTCGTCGCGACGTTGTGAAAGGCATTCGTCATTGACTTGTAAATGTCTTCTCTGAACACCTCACCACGTCGCTGTGGCAGAAACAATGCTGCTTCATCAAGGGCTATGAGGCACGGTGTCCGGTGCGATACTGGCTGTTTGTCAACGACACTGTAGAGCGAATTGACCATGTGGCAAATGAACAGGCCGCGGTCATCCATCGTTTCCCAGCTAGACAGATCGTAGATTACCTGCAGCCCGTTCTTGACCACATCCTTGGCAGAAGGACAATTCTGATAACTGCCTATCACGCCACGCGGGAACTTTTCAATGGCTGGCAGTAAATCACCCTCACGATCAAAGATGATCATAGGGACGTGGAATTGTGCCGCTTGCTCGAGTATGCGGACGAGAATACTGGTTTTGCCACTTCCTTGGACTCCGGAGCCGAAGATACCATTTCCATTGCCTACAAGCACATCAGGATGCACTCGAAGGTTATCAGCTAACACTAAAACATCATGATCTGAAATAGACGCTTGAAGTGGTACAGAATTAAGAGAGTGTAGTTGTCGATTTTGCATTGATTACTCCTTATTTAGTAGAGAGTACAATGATATAGTGTTACTGTACAACTGAGCACTTTTGACACAGGAACGGCGCGTCATCTTCCCAAGCGTCAACTGTTTCAGCCTTATGGATACGTGCTACTTGTTCTGGTGTGAGCTGCATTTCGAAGAGATACTCATCTTCTGCTTGTGTGATCCCCCACAACATCAGCGTGAGCAGACCAGTTTCGTCGAGCTCTAGATGTATCCCGTTCCCATCTGCAATGCTTCGAACCTCGATCATTTGAGCTATCTGTTCTGGCGTAAATTGTTGCTGCATGGTGAAATGTCCTTTCTGAATTTGGGCATAATAAAAGGCTAGCCGTGTGAAGACTAGCCATTGACGCTAGGATGCTTTACGCTTTGTCTGTAGCCGCTTGTTGAGATCGGCTATCATGGTAGCCATATCACCGAAGCACATACCATCAAAATCGCTCTCAGGTAGCCCTAGCTGCTTCTGTAGGCGATTTGCGGTATCACACTGCTGGGGTGAGCAAGGCTTGTCAGGATCGTAACTAGGTTTGCGCTCCACAGGCGCGTCAACTATACGACCACTCTCGGCCTCACTTTCCCCCTCACAAAATTGGGTACCATAGCCAAGGGATGCAAGAGCTCTACCTATCGCTCCACTCTCGGCCTTCTCAAGAAAGTCCCCAAAAGCGGCCGCATTTTCCATCTTGGTTCCCGTGCCGATCGCGCCGTTAGCAAGCTTGATAGTTGCTCTCATAATGACCAGGCCCTTGCCGTGTTTTATGACCTTGACACTCTTGCGCTGTACCTCATCCCACTCGAAGACTTCAGCACTGACTTCTCTATCCAAGTCGAGCTGTAAGATCTCAGTAGTGATTTGGGCGTCCGGTTCCTGCTCACGTAGCCATACCAGACGGTATTTGACCTCTAGGTACATCCTAGGCTTTTTATCGGTACCAATGTTTAGAAGGTGTTCGGATGCATTAAACATAATTGAGTCCTTTCTATATCTAATGGATATCGTTTTCAGTTGTAGGCCGGTAGTCTTCTCCGCAGACGAGCTGACCGTTTAACATCTACCGGCGATGGGTGACTAGAGGCTCTCAGCGTAGGATCTGAAAGCCGCGATTGCCATTAAGTGGAGCTGACTCACGACGTGCCTTGATCTCTCGGCACTCGGCGAGAAGGTTTGCTTTGTGCTCTCCAGCTTCCATCATCTCAGTCGCGAACTTGCGAGGTTTGCGAACTTTCTCAGTGAGGAGGACAACCACTTTACGAGCCTTGCCAGGGACTTCAATTTTGCCAGTGTTCACAAGCTTGACCGCCCATGCTGGCAGGCTCTTTGCAGCAAATGAACGAGCTTGCTCTTTAGCTTCGAGCTGATGTTTGTGGTAGCATCCGCGTGGACTGCGTGAGGGACAGCTACAGCCACTTGCAACGCCGTCAATCAAGGTTGTGCAGTAGGTGTCGACGCCGTTGCTTGCGCGAACGAGGTAGGTAACCGTTCCGTTGAGCTTGCCGTTGGTCTTATGTGCGTACCGTGCGATGATGGTTACTTCTTTAGTGGTTTTCATTGTCCTTGTCCTCCGTGATTTCGTTGGTTTATCGTTCCGTTAGTAGAAGTATGCCATATTTGGTGGTTGTTGTCAAGGGTTTTCTTAACCACTTTTAACTCTTATTGAAAACTATTGAAATTTGTTTGCCGTTATTGCGTTAACCATTCTTGCGTTTTCTTTGCTAGTATGTTGACAGCTTTGCTCTTATTAGGTATTCTTTAAACATATGGACAGATGTTCAAAAAGGAGTGAGCAGAAATGGAGCAAAAAGACATGTACACACTGAGGGAGTTGTATAACGACTTGGATATCCCGTTAACTGAACTTGGCAGACAGGCAGGTATTAGTGATGTGACCTTGGCAAAAATCAGAGATGGAGCATCCGCCCGTAGGAGTACGATTAATAGCTTGCTCCGAACGTTCTCACAAATCTATGGGGTAAGGCTCTCTACTGAGAACGTGAAAGACATTATCATCAAAGATAAGCTTGCAAAAAGAGAGCAAGCCGAGAAAGCTCATGCTATTCTTCATGAGCAACCGATTATCCCGTCTCTCCAGAATTTACCCATTCCTGCTATCCCCAAAACTGAAAAACCCCAGAATCGCAACGTAGAATCAAAGAGGGCATACGCTCCAAGGAAGTCCAATCTGCCTGATGGATGTATACCAGCTATTGAATTTGCAAATACACACGGGGTATCCAGAGAAGCTATGCGCTGGCATATGAATAATGGTTTAGGGGCTGGTCTTATTCATGGGCCGGACGTGCCCGAAGACGGAACGGTTCAGGTAAGGGACTGGATACACTATGAGGAAAGGAATAAGCGCGTGAGGAAAGATGGAACGGTTGAAATGGAACGATATCTTACCAGTGAGCAGCAACGCCAGGCTCTTGAGTTCTGGAAAAGGCATGATGTGGGCTTCGAAGTGTGCAACCGCATTGATTGCTGGTGTCATACCGTGAAAGGAGAATAATTAGTGGCAGTTGACTATCGACAGATGACATTATCGAACTTTCGAGCTGAAAAAGACTTTTACACCGTTCGTGAGATGGCAGAGATTTACAAGGTATCCATGCCAACGATACGCACATGGATACAGAGAGGCGTCTTAAAAGGTGAGATGATAGAGCCTGTATCGAACAAAGCAAAGACGATGAGAGGACGATACCGCATTTATCCACATGACCTCTTAGATGATATAGAGCTGTACCGTAGCGAACTTATCGAGCTATCAATGCAACAATGGCCTAAGCTGCTTGGGAAGATTAAGAAGAAGTAAAGAGAGTAGCATGATACATTCTTGTTATTAGGGGTAGGGATGCTACTCTCTCTCTTTATAGTATACTGATGCATCCAAAGGAATGAATACTATACGTGCTACACAAGCAAAAGGAGACTTCATAGCGGATTGCTGGAGTCTCTTCTTTTTGCCTGCTGCCTCACTTTGCTGGCTAGGACATCATCGCGATTATAGAGCTGATGATATCGAAGAGACCGAGTTCGCACTGGCTGCCGCTTCGATTTTGCCAGTGTCCTAATGTATTTAGGAGACACCCGGCGACCTAATTTCTTGCTGAGTAGCATAGCCGCGTCGTGTGCGCTCAGCCAGTCCTCTGCATTGCTAATTTTCTTTGTCATGATGATACATTCCTGTGGCTTATAATGCTCATTGATATCAGAGCATTATAGCATAGATCTAGCCTTTAATCGGGTTGACAGACAAGGGCTATATGGCCTAAAATAGACTTTGATTAATCACCGTTAATTCAAGTTTGGAGCCAAAAATGAACCAAGAATTCCAGGTCATCGAGAGCGCTTCTTCAGCTCTCATCGAACAGGACAAAATGTCATCCATCGTGGCAAAGTGGCTGGAAGCAAAAGCATCCAGAAGCGACAAGACCAAAGCCGCTTATGAACTGGTGATCAACGCGTTTGGGTTGCAGCTTTCTGCTCGAGGTCTCACCTTTTTCTCTGATGCTCGCAAGATAGCCAGCGTCGCCAACGACTACGCGAGAACGAGCTATGATCGGCGTGGGCGCGTCTCAAATGGCATACTCGCAGAGAACACCATTAACCAGCGACTTGCTATCCTGAGTAGCTTCTATGCTTTTTGCCACAAATGGGATGACCACATACTCAACCCCATAGAGAAGTATTGCGAACGGGAAAAGCACAACGTCCATGATGCAGCTCCCCATCTCGAGGCGAGCGACGTGACGACTGCACTGCAAAGTATTGACCGCGCTACACTTGCTGGGAAGCGTGACTATGCCTTGCTTTGCTTAGCCGTGACGACAGGCCACCGTGCTGCTGAACTGGTCGCACTGCAATGGAACGATATCCGCATAGCAGGAAGGAATATGGAGGTGACGTGGCTGCATTGCAAAGGCAACAAGACCATGAAGGATATCCTAGGAGAAAAAACGAGAGACGCACTAGAAACATACATCTATGCTCTTTATGGTTCAGATTTGGGCTCGCTCGCAAACGACGCGCCGATCTTTGTCTCACTGAGTAGAAATGGCTATGGCAAGCGTATGAGCACGCAAGCCGTCTCGGATATCTGCAAGCGATACATTGGAACATCAAAGGTTCACGCCACGCGCCATACGTTTGCAGTGAACAGTGAGACGGCAGGTGCGAGTCTTTCTGAGATTGGACAGCGACTGGGACATGCTTCACTCAAAACAACGAGCGATTACATGCAGCGCCTTCATAGCTCTGAAAACAAGCACATTAAGAAATTGGAGAGCTTGTTTGGCATTTAGCTCCAAACATGACAATACCCTAGCTCACACGGCTAGGGTATTTTTGCGCTACAACCGGAAAGGAGTCAGTCGGTCACCACTTCAATAGCCACACCCATTATAGCGTATATTGCCAGTTGTCCGCATGCTGCTAGGAATAGGTTAGTGTCTCTTCATCAGTATCATTCCTATCCCTTGAAAATTTGGAAAGCAAAGGACCTAGGTACTGCCGAGGGCAGTCTTGAATGCCTAGGTCCTTTTATGTGGCTAATGCTGGTCAATGCGAGCTAGAATGTCCCGTGCTTTCTTCTGTATTTCCTTCTCTTGCCTATGCAGTTCCTCTAGCTGCTGAAGCAATTCCCATACCTCTAGAAGCTGTAGGTATTCCTCATAGGTCCCGTTCTTTTCATCGTATGCTTCATTAAATGACGTATCCATGATGCTTATCCCTTCATCTCTCTTTGAGCTATTCTTGTCTCGGCAAGCTCAAGAGCTCTCTCAAGATTATGAAAACGCCGCTTATACTGCTCTAGCCATGCAAGCCTCACAATCCAGCCGCCGTCTTTACCCAAAACCGAGTTTGACCAGTAGGCGTTATAATCACGCTGCCTACCAAGTAACGTCGTCATACTTCTAAATGCTCCGTTCTCGCCACCAAAACGAAGGGCTATCCAGTGTTTATTGATGTATTCGAGACGGTGTATCGTAAGCTTTTCCATCGTTATACCCCCTTGTTATGGTCAGTTCCACACACGTACACGCCGTCGGCACGCTTGACACTCTTAGGATTGCCGCAAACAATGCACGGGGTATAATGCACGGCCCCTTGCTTCTGTTCAGCAGGGAACAATTCGGTAGCAGGAACGTTTTGAAAACCCGATACCCCCCCCTGTGTGCTCTCTTCTTGCTCAATTTGCTGCGGATCGTCGCCGAGTCGAGGGCGAATCCGTGCATAGTAGTCTCTGCCATGATCACTGATAATCTCCTCAATCCATCCTGGAATTGGTTGTCCTTGCCGAGCTGCGGCTTCTAATTCTCGTTTGGCTCTTGCGTTTGTGGCTTTCCCCAGTTCATAAAGAGCTTGGTCTATCGTCTTTCCATTTGTTTTGAGATAGGCGTCAAACGAGTCGCCAGTATCAGGACTCCCATCTAGCCGACGTCCGTTCTGGCTAAAGTCGGTATAGCGCTCGCGCCCTTCCTGGTCTGTCCAGATTTCTGTACTAGGTGTCCGTTCTGTGCCATTTGGTGAAAGGGCTTTCCCATTGCGCTGTTTGGGCAGGTAGTCCTCTGGTGTATGCTCCTCATTGAAGCGGGCTATGAGGTATGAGGGAAGGAAGGTAAACCATAGCTTTTGATCGGCGTACTTGCGCTTCCATAACTCATCTAGATCTGTTAGTCCTATAGGTTTCTGCTCAACAGGTGAGTTATCCCCCAACTGGTCTATCTGAGAATTGCTATCAGCATGGTCGCTATCCTCTGGTGTAGGATCTGGGGAAACAACAATGCTGGCCGACGTCTGATGAGTCAGTAGCAGTTGAGCCGACTGGTCACCGTTACGGCTGTTCTCACCATCTATAACACTGATAAGTTCACACCACTGGTCAATGCCAGGACGCAGGTACTTGCCACCCGGCAGCCGTACACGATTGCCTTTCCCGTGTTCAATGGCTGGCCAGGACTCTTTGACTTCTGCAAGCTGTGGGACCCGTGCGTAGATTACAGATCTCGCTATAGCAGCATCGACCAGGCCGTCAAAGATAATCCACATATGGCCGCCGCGCTGACTGCCATCATCATTCTTGGCTGGTGAGGGTTCTAGGATGACACGGCATCCCATGTCTGTAAGAATGCTTGCATATTCTTTGAATAACTCCCATTCCTTAGCACTATCAGTATCCCAACAAAAGGCACGGGTACGCCCGTCTGAACGGCTACAGAGAGCACCATAGGTTTCTGTTCCTAGGAAGTGCTCTAGTCCCTTCTCAAGAGTCAGGCAACTTTTCACCGTTCGATACTTACTCTCTCCTTTGCGATTCATCCCAATATGTACTGGGTAGTCACCAGCAATCGACACCAGCAATTTAGCTGCCTCTGTTCTGGTGATGATCGGATCAATTTCCGGCGAGTCGTCTGCAACTTGCAGTGCAATGGGGGGGGTATAGGGTTTTAAAACAACACCGTCAAGTTGCATGGACTCCTCAAAAAAATCTGTAGCAGACTCATTGTTCACCAAAAGCAAGTTGCTTCTACCTGTTTCGCCTGTATCGCTCTCATCGGATGGCCCGTCGATACTTTCATCCTCTAAAAGCAAGTTGCTTCTACCTGTATTGTTATTTAGCTTGCCATAAGGGTAACTATCCTCTAAATCCGTCTCGTGCCCACAGCAGTTACAATGCAGACGTCGTTTTATCTTTACGTCTTTAGATCCGCATTGCTGACATAAATACTTATTCCCCCCTTGTTTGCGTTTCTTCTCTTCAGATAGCGTAGCCTCTATAGCAGACTGAACAAGGCTTGTATCAAATTTTTTCTTTATATAAAGACGATCCTTTATCATTTTCCCGTCTTCATACTCATCAACCTTTTTTACTTCAATAGGGAAATCAGTCCATTGCTCTAGAACTGCATCTACATTTCTCTTTGGAGTGCTATCTGATGTACCATTGTTAATAGCAGCAGTTGAGTAGCAAAAGCGGGTAAAGCCCTCTTCATCCTTATGCGCGTGAGGACTGTCTATCTGTCTGTCCATTTCAATGATGATGTCTTTTTCAGCGGGTTTAAAATCCTTCTTTTTCCTCAGCTCGCGTAGCTGCCATTTCTCCGCTTTTAACTGCTGTATCTCTTGCTCTTGCTCACGTATTCTCTGGTTAGCTCTCTGTAGCTGCTTTCTTACTGCCTCATAGGTGGCCCTTGGGATATCTTCAGAGTGATCATTGGAGAGTGCTACCATGATGTCACCCCCCTACTTGCAATTCTTATTGAGACGTGATATCTTTTAGGCAGTGATTTTAAAATACTTAAAAATGAATTTTGGAGAAGTGCATAAATTTTACGGGTTGACAGCATTACGCAAAACTGAGTAAACTTACCCACGTAGTCGATTCCGACTATCCAAAAAAAGACATAAAAAGTCTTCATTGCAGAGTCCCCCTTTTAGTGCCCTTGGTTCCCTTGTTTGAAGTTTGCCGACTGTTCGCAAGGTGTCCCGAGGGTTTTTTGTGCCCTACCTAGGCAAATATGCATAAAAAAACGCACAAGCGCCTAGGGTTCGACCTGTTTGTAACTGTTCCACCCCAGCTCTTTGTGCGAAAATTCTACTTGCTCGGAATTTTTTTTCACGTAGGTGCATTCTAATCGATGTGCTAGATATTAGCAATAGTTTTGGCACCTATTTGTCCTGCAAGAGCTTCAATATCTGCTCTTGAGTCGCTTCGATTCTTCTGATATCGTCCTTGGTTGCCATGGCGCTTAGCTCACTTCTCAGCTCGTCCTTGGTTGCCATAGTTGCAAGGCGTCTCCCGTGCTCTTCGAAGTATTTAGAGTGACCGCTCTGGACTGTTTTGACTTGCTCCATATCGTTTTTTATTGTGCTCACATCAGACTCAACACGTTCTACTTTGTTCTTGAAGATGGCAGCATCGCTGGTATACGCTTTTGCGTCTATTTTGAGTTCGCCTATATCGTCTTTGAGAGCCTTTAATTGATTAAGCACGTCTTCACTGGCAACCTCGACACGAACCGCTCTAATCTCTTCAGTTCGCTGTTCTTTGAGATGCTTCATATCTTCCCTGAGTTGTCCAACTTCCTGCTCTATTTTCTCTTGCCACTCTTGCATAGGTCTATCCTTCCTTTGTTTCGAGCTGAAATAGCGTGTCTCGTTTCTGGTATAACCATTCTAGCAGATCATTGGTTTCTGTAGCGTTCAGTGTGACTACCTTCTCACCGATCGTGATAGTAGTGGTCTGCTCTTTGCTCTTTGGATCAAACGAGATCTGTAGCTGGTCTTTTCGGTAGGGCTTGTTCATTGGTGTCCTTTCTCCTCAATCTCTCTGCATTCCTCTACCTCTAGAGGGAAATTGACGAGAGCTCGACGCGCTACTCTGATCTTTGCGTCGAGCTCATTATAGCCGCTTATATGGCCTTTGCGTCCGTCGTTAGTAGTGTATTCATACAGGCGCAAAGGTTGCACATATTCTTCAGTGCTCATGATGGGTCCTTTCTAACTGGCTATCGATACGGGACGGCCAGGACGACGTCGTCCAAGTTCCCTAGCTCTTTCAATGTATCGCCGTCTTGACCGAGGTGGAAAGTCCTTATGATGAATAATATCCTGTGCTGACTTCAGTCCACAGAGATATGCTCCTAGCAGACACTGCGAGCCGATTTTAGAGCGATGTCTCTGCTTCTCCATATTCGTTATGCCTGTGGGCAGTTCTCGCGGCTTGGCAAGTCTACTAGCCTTCATACTGAGAACAGGGATAGGCAAGACCGTATCGTGTGAGAAGCAGATCACCAGGTCTGGCAGGTGCTTTGCTATGTGATAGCGCAGCTCGTAGTACTGAAACGAAGTGGACAACACCACAGCAGTGTAGCGTTGTCCTTGCATAACGATAGCGTAGGCACGCCCGCCTATGGGTACAATCTCGCTGATATCATAGTTGTCCCGTCTCGCTAGCAATAAGCGAAACACATCCAGCTCGTTCATACGTGCCTACACTTTCTACAATGAACAGTTAGCGACGTCTGCCATAGTAGCCATCATTGCTATCATCTTCTTTGGGCAAGTTCCGCCCGCTCATCTCTGTGAGCAAGCTGTCATTAAGGTTGGTAGCATGTTGCGCAATCCTCTGCTGACTTGCATCAGAATTAATAGCATTGCCAAGCTCACGAACCGTGTAGGCTAGTTGTTGTTTCTTCACTTCGACTCTGGCCAAAGCAACCGCATGTTCATACTCCCTATCCGCTTGCTTCAATTTTGACTGAAGCTCTTTATCACGGTGACGTTCTTTTAGCTCCGGGTCCATAAAGTAGACCAGGCCGATAAGTAGCATGTGGATAACTGGTGTAGCAGGACTAATCATCGCCCACGATGCCATAGGTCCCGTCTTATCGTGGTTAAACACAATCATGATATTGAGCGCGATGATTGCCATTTCAACCGCGAATGCAATCCAGCTTGCCAACATCTGTCCGCCGGGCTCGAATACTGCTGATTTCCCAAGTAAGAGATAGCCGACTGATAGCACGCTGGTAAAAGCACCGATGTAGGCAAACACCATGAGTAGGTTGTTCCCAGCGAATATCTTTTGCATCTGGATGCAGTACATCACATCTCCAAAGATTGCGACTGCTAAAATGATAAAGATTGCCAGTATCTTTGCAAATCCTCGAGTGGCTTTTCCCGTCGCCGTCTCTTCTATGATTTTCATTCTGTGACCTCTCCAGTTTAATCTGTGACCGCGAAAAGAATTAAGAGCTAAACCATCTTTAAAATGGGCTTAATCGCGCTTGACGGGCTACAGAACGGACGCCGACCGGACGCATATCTGTGGCCAAAGCTTTTGAATTAAGCCCTTTAAAAGGTGATTTAATCGCCCAGTCGAGTGGTCGGATTAGGACCTGGTTTGCCATCCTTTGGAGGCTTGCCTAAATTGTTGATACGGGCTCTTTCCTCCCGGTAATATCTCGCGGCGGCGCGTGTCACAATTGGACTGGTCACACCGATGAGCTGCTTCATTAATCGAAAAGTGAAATCATCGTTTCGATTGAATGCTGCCTCAGCTTGCTCTTTGAAACCTTTTAAGATCTGCTCTGCTTTTTCAACTGGGGTAGGTCCTTTTTGTTGTTCGTTAGCCATGATAGTAATTCTCCTAGATCTTTACTCGCTTCCCACCATGGCCTATACTATGGATAGACATGAGGGAAACCACTTGTCGACAATGCCCAGTCATTTTCTTTGCGGGATTCGGCTGGGCTATAATTTTGCTTTACAGGGACGCGTTTCTGAGGTATTCATTGAAGCTGCTCTCAGGGATGCGGTATTGATTACCGACTTTGATAACATTCTGTATCTTCCCATCTCTTATTAGTTGGGTAACAGTGTTGCGAGATACCCTTAGCCTCTTTGATACCTCCTCAATGGTTAGCATTTTTTCCTCTGTCATGGTAGTACCTACCTGTGTGCTTTATCAAGTATGTCATATATTTAAAACGTCGTCAAGTGCTTACATCCATAGTAGCTATTTTAAAATATGAGCCAGTTTCTTGCACACATGCATCTGAGATAGCGTCTCAATATCCTCTTCACAATATTTTCACAAATTTGTATACATTGTCATTTTTCTGTAATCCCCCGTCGCCAGCGTGAGCACCTTCGCAAAATCCTAGCTACCCACGCTATAGAACAAATGTCTTCTCAGTTACACAAGCCATTCCCTATTCATCGAAGCTATGATATACTATCCATAGGTAAGTCTCAATTGCCATAGCACGCGTAAAGAGTGTTATGCTACAATTGAAGTAAAACTTGCATATGCAAGGGAGAGTATCGCTAGCTCCAATGCTCTGCACTCTCCCATCATTCACTCAAAGGAGCTTTTCATGCAGAATAAGAATGCATACCGACCACCATCTTGGGATAGTGTTTGGAGCACATCCCCAACACAAGCCGATTTAATCGCACACTATCAGCTCGAGCAGACACCCGAGTCCTGGACGCGCTTAAACGCATGGCAAAATAGCCCGGAAGCCTATCAAGCATTCAAGTCTTGGGAGCAAGGACAACAAGCGTTATCTGCACAGCAAGCAAAGAGTGCTGGCACTGTAGATAAATAAGGGGTAGGATATGCTTGATATTACTGCGGACGCAACAACACCAGAGGCAAAAGCGACCACGAATACAGAGTGGCTAGAGCTATGGATGAAACCCGATTTCTATAATCCTATCCGGTACGGCGTGCAGACTAAGCTCACTGATGGCAATAAGCTCTATAGGGCATTTTGCAACTATCCGGCATCTATGGGAGGTAAGAAGCTTACATCGCCTGAATACGTAGCGTGCGATGAAGCTGACTTCACTCAAGAGGCTGGGAGCTACATTCGGCCTCATATTCGAGAGCTGATGATCAAAGCGGCTACAACTGCTCGCGCCCACATGAAGGATAATGAACGGTCCCCTGCTGATATGACGGCTATTGCCGACGAAATGAGGCAGCAAGCCGTCAGCGAGTACAGCCAATGGCAACGGGAGGAAGAGGAACGGGTGAAACAGCATATTGAGGACCAGGACGCACTCAAAGCTTTTCGATACTGGCTGCGCGGTGCCGAGCTGCTTCTAGACCAGGGTACCGATCAAGAGAAATCCACGCTCAAGGCACTGCTCGGCAAGAAATAGGGCTTGCTATGTCCGAAAAAACGCCTGAAACCGAACATTTTCGAACATTTTCGAACATTTCCGCGAAACAAGAGATGTTCATAGCCGCTATGCTGTCATTGCCAACGATAACAGCTGCGGCTAGAGCATCTGGCGTTACTGACAAGACGGCACGCCTCTGGATGAAACAGTCACATGTGCAAGAGGCGTACAGACTAGCAAAGCAGATTGCTTTTGCAGAGGTACTCGAAGGTCTTAGGGATCACGCTAAAGGGGCTATAGACACGATTAAAGACATTATGGATAGCACTGAAGTTGATCCCGCCGTACGTTTGAGGGCTGGAAATATTATTCTCATGCACGCTATTCAAATTCATAGGGCCGAAGAGCTTGAATCACGACTTCTAGAACTTGAAGAGGCTATCAGGAATAAACCATGAGCATGCATCTAAAGCTCAAACGAGCAAATACCCTCAAAAAACGTCACTTTGAAGAGGTCAACACAGGCGGGTGTAACCATGCTAAGATCTGTGAACAGTGCCAAGCTGACATAACGATGCTGCATGACCTCCTGTTCACTGCGCTGGAGCCCCATATGGATGCGCGTGTAGCAGTCGCTGCGGCACTTGAGCAGTACGAAAAGAGCAAACAGAGTGAGCGGCACTAAACATCTCGAAGCAAGGATAAGGCGAGTGCAAAGGGCTCTCTTACCCCGGCCTAAGACGATCAACTGTGGGCATGCTAAAGACGAGCTGCTAGCCATACTCGAACAACAAATGACAGAAGAGGAAAGGCATACACCAGTAGAGTGGACTGAGGAGCAAAAACATATTGCAGATAGCCTTGACGCAATACTTGACGCACGGTACAAAGAGATTGAAGGGACCTGTAATGTGAGACTTGTCTAGACACATTGTCCATATGCAAAGCACAAAAATAAGCCCCTACCACTCGCGATGAATGGCCGGGGCGTTGTCCTTAGACATAACCAGTGATATTTGTGATGTACCCTCTCGTTTGCGCTGGTAAACACCAATAGAAGTCGATACAGTGCGACTCTGCATACAAGAGTGAGCTACAACCCGCGTTATAGCAAGCCAACGCCTTTTCGTATGACCCATAGGTGTTTTGATACCATGCCATATGTTGTGAAGCAACTTTTAAGCTAGCTATCGGGTCCCAGGGGTTGACGTTCCAACTTTGTGCTGTACTCTTCATAATTTGTGCAATGCCTATCGCACCCGCATAAGACACAACATCAGGCCTAAATCCTGACTCTTGATTTATTTGAGCTACAAAGTAGTCATCTCGAATACCCGCGTCAATTGCGTCTTGACGGGCTACAGCTCGGTAGTCAGTAGAGTTGGCAGGGGAATTGACGTTAGTTGTCAGGGGTCCTTGATCTAGCATTGACTGTTCACACGAGCTAAGCATCAGGACTACAAATGTGAGCAGACAACAAAGAAGAATTGACATGCGCATAGGGCATCCTTTGCAAAGAAAAGAGGTCCTGCTACAATGTAAGTAGCTAAGACCTCGGTTTTAGTGTTGAGTAAGCTAGTGGCATGAGTTACCAGCCCTTTGCCACTAGCTTTCAGCTAACCAGCATGCATGCCCTTCAGCATGTGCTACTTGTAGCATTTCACCACAATGGTTACACCTAATCGCCGTGATAATTACGCTATCCGCTTCTAGTCGCTTATTCAGCTTAGAGGCTACACGCGCGTATCCTTCTTGACTGCATTTCTTCAATGCTTCCCAATTTGGTTCCAAGTATGGATACGATGCCACAAATGCATCATGAACATCCTTACCTGTTAGTTTCACTTTGTCTCCTTTTTGCGCTTCGATAGCTTCCCGCCAACGCGACCAGCTGCACGGGCCTCTTCACTGCTGAATTTGTGAGCTGTACCCAAAGCATGAGCACGCTTACCACCTTTGCTGGCGATTTCACGCTTTTTCTCTGCACTCATTGAAGCAAATCCCTTTGTGTTATTCGCCATAGGGTTTCTCCTTTCCTTAGTGCCATGATCCATCATCATACGAGCCTTTTTTGTTGACTCGTACGCCTGTTTTTCGTGTGCCGAGTCGTTCTTTCCAGTTGGCTTCCCAAATAGGGAGATAATTCAATGTGAACATCTCCCGTAGGATAAGCCTGTAAGACATCTCGACGAACAACACTCTAAAATCTTCATCGTCTAATTCAAGTTGCATTTCATCGGCTATATCCATCAAACATGCATTCATGGTATTCCATGCCTGATCTAGCAACTTATCAGGGATAAGTGTAGGTGGTGTGTCAACATGACTGGCTAGCCGTGAAAGATCAAGATGCAAAGTAAAACGCGGTTTCTCTGTCATAATTCTCCTTTATTGAACAGTTGAGCACTTTTGACACAGGAACGGCGCGTCATCTTCCCAAGCGTCAACGGTTTCAGCCTTATAGATACGTGCTACTTGTTCTGGTGTGAGCTGCATTTCGAAGAGATACTCGTCCTGCTCTTGCGTGGGACCCCACAATACCAGCGTGAGCAGTCCAGTTTCGTCAAGCTCTAGGTGTATCCCGTTCCCATCTGCAATGCTTCGCGTTGTGATCATTTGGGCTATCTGTTCTGGCGTAAATTGTTGCTGCATAGTGAAATGTCCTTTCTGAATTTGGGCACAAATAAGGCTAGCCGAGTGAAGACTAGCCATTGACGCTAGGATGCTTTACGCTTGGATTGAAGACGGGCGTTCAGATCCTTGATCATTTGGGCCATATCACCAAAGGTAAGACCTTCAGTCGAGGCAAGAGACTGCAATCCAAGTTGAGCTAGTAGCCGATCAACGGTATCAAGTTGCTGCTCTGTAGCAGGCTTGTCAGGATCGTAGCTAGGTTTGCGCTCAACAGGGGCGTCTGCAATCCTTTCCCCCTCGTCTAACTCATCACCAGTGAACTGGGTGCCAAAACCTAGACCAGCTAGTGCTCTACCGATTGCGCCGGTTTCTGCTTTCTCCAAGTAGTCAGCGAAGGATGCCGCGTTCTCGGTTTTCGTGCCCGTCGCACTTCCGCCTTTCCCATCGGTGACAGTTGCTCGAAACACTGCCACACCACACGCCCGCTTGATGACCTTCTCATACTTGCGAGTAGCATCATTCCAGACTGAAACCTCAGTCTCGCACTCCTCAGAGCGATTAAGGTCAAGCATCTCAGTCGTGATAGTTCCCTCTGGACAAAGCTCACGAAACCAGACAAGACGCCATTGAACGGGTAAGTAGTCCTTGGGTCCCTGCTGTGATTTGAGCTGAATAATGTGTGAATTTGGATTAAACATGATTAGAGTCCTTTCTTAATGAGACAAAGATCATTTTCAGTTGTAGGCTGGTAGTTTTCTCCGCCCATTTAGGGACCGTTTAACATCTACCGGCGATGGGTGACTAGAGGCTTTCAGCGTAGGATCTGAAAGCCGCGATTGCCATTAAGTGGGGCCGACTCGCGACGCTCTTTGATTTCGCGACACTCGGCAAGGATCGACGCTTTGTGCTCTTCAGCTTCGAGCATCTCAGTCGCGAACTTGCGAGGCTTGCGAACCTTCTCACTGAGGAGGACAACCACTTTACGAGCCTTGCCAGGAACTTCAATCTTGCCAGTGTTCACAAGCTCGGCTGCCCACGCTGGCAGGCTCTTTGCAGCAAATGAACGAGCTTGCTCTTTAGCTTCGAGTTGATGTTTGTGGTAGCAATTTGCTTTTGCCGGACAACTACAACCACTTGCTTTCCCATCAATCAAGGTTGTGCAGTAGGTGTCGACGCCGTTGCTTGCGCGAACGAGGTAGGTAACCGTGCCATTGAGCTTGCCATTGGTCTTGTGGGCGTACCGTGCGATGATGGTTACTTCTTTAGTGGTTTTCATTGTCCTTGTCGGGGTCCACGGTGCAATGGAACAGGAAAGTGGTTTAGGGAATAGCGGTAGAAAGAGCAGAAAAGGCTCGTGTACTACATGGGAAATATAATAATTCCCGTAATACACTGCAACTAAAGGTTTTTAGCCGCAATTTCCAT
>WNGI01007109.1_pt1 | contig 17109 bp, 18 predicted proteins | sample 5400621 | NCBI WGS metagenome assembly WNGI01 (sample SAMN13153374, study PRJNA577476) | soil metagenome | isolation source: 20 cm soil or saprolite under Garry oak tree replicate 1 | place: USA:California | collected 2016-06-15 | reverse complement strand
GTCGCTGGTCTCGCGGACTTCGACCGTTCCGGGGCTGGGTGTGTCGTCGAGGGCGACCCAGCCGCGGCTGGCGCTCGCAAAGCGGATCGCCGCGATTTGACCGTGGAGCAGCGTGGTCCAGCTTCGGCCACCGTCCGTCGTGCGCTGAACATACGACAGGCATGGGAATGTGCACGGCGTTTGATCGAGAGTGAGCGCCCAGGCATGTTGACCGTCGACCGCTTGAATCTGCCGGATCGGCTCGCCCTGGACCCCATTCGTCGGGATCGCGAGCACGGTCGTCCAGGTGTGCCCGCCGTCTTCGGTTCGAACGACGACGCCCTTGCAGGGTTGGGCCCCGGCGGGCGCTGCCTGTTGACACGCGATCTGCGCCACATCCCGATTGACAAAGCCGCCCGCCCATCCGACTCGCTCGTCGATAAAACGCAGGGAGGTTAGGTAGTCGGCCGGGATGGAAAGGCGCTGCCAGGTTGCTCCGCGATCGCTGGTCTTCGCCAGTCCAACGCCGGTTCCGGTCCAGCCCGCAATGTATCCGACGTTCGGATTCAGCCGCTGGATGGCCGTCAAGGAAAGAGCCACGCCGTCGCCCGAGATCGGCGTTGCCTCGGCCGTCGCCGACGGCGGCACGGCGACTTTCGAAGCCGATGGGGTTGGGCTCGCGCCGGCTTGTGGCGAGCAGGCAGTGAGCAGGACGGCGCCGATCAACAGCAAACGGGCCTGCACGACGGATATAACGAAAGCCGCGCTCATTAGTTATTCGAACGCGTTAGGATTTCTGCGTGCGGAGTGCATCGTCGGCCACCCTGGCACGTCTTTGGGTCCCCGAGCGATCGCTGCTCAGCGACGCCGGCCTGGTCATCGCGTTCAGCCTCTTCACGGGACTCATGGCCCACATCGCGATCCCCTTGCCGTGGCGGCTGAGCCGCAACCGGTGAACGCGTTCTGCTCCAGCTGCGGGTCCAGGACGGAAACCCGGCTGGTGGCGAAGCAGCAGTTGAGTGTCTGCCCGCAATGCGATCGGATCTTCTTCTGGTGGCGAAGCAGCAGTTGAGTGTCTGCCCGCAATGCGATCGGATCTTCTTCCGCAACCCCAAGGTGGTGGTGTCGGCGCTGATCGAGGACGGCGGGCGTGTCCTCCTCGTACTTCGCGACATCGAGCCGGGCCGCGGCTTGTGGGGGATGCCCGGCGGGTATGTCGATTGGGACGAGCACCCGCAGGACGCGCTGATCCGGGAATGCATGGAGGAGGTCCAGGTGTCGGTCGAGCCGCTGGATCTGCTGGCGGTGCAGCACATCCTCATGGACGACGAGGGCATCGTGCTCCTTCCGTACCGCGCCCGGCTGATCGCCGGCCATCCTGCGGCCGGTGATGAGGTGCAGCAGGTCGGATGGTTCCGCCCGGACAAACTGCCGCCGCTGGCGTTCGCCAGCCATCGCAAGGTGTTGCAGCAGTGGACGCAAGAAGTGCTCGCGCGGGGCGCTGCCTAGGACATCACCATCGCGCGAAAGAGCATCGTCACCAAGACGGGCGATGGGGGAGAGACGGGGCTCCTCTACGGCGGGCGCGTCAAAAAGACGGATCCGCGCACGGAGGCGTACGGCGCCATCGATGAGGCGATCTCGACGCTGGGCGCGGCGCGCGCCCTGGTCACGGACCGCGGCCGCCACGCGATCATCCTGCGCATCCAGAGCGAGCTCTTCACCGTGGGCGCCGAGCTGGCAACCGATGCAGCCGAGTACGACAAGCTGGAGCAGCATTTCATGATCGTCACGCCGGACTTCACGACCCGCGTCGAGAGCGAGATCATCGACCTCGAGCGTCGCTTTCCACTGCCGGATGCCTTCGTCATCCCGGGTGGGACCCCGCCGGCCGCCGCGCTGGACGTGGCGCGCGCCGTGCTGCGCCGCGCGGAGCGCCGCATCGTCGGCCTCCAGCAGGGCGCTCAGCTGCGCAATCCGGAAGTGCTGCGCTATGCGAATCGGCTCTCGGACCTGCTCTTCATGCTGGCCCGAGCCGAGGAGGGGACGGCCGTCAAACCACTGACGGGACGACGAGCGGGCCGCACGCCTGCAGCGCCTGCGCGCACTCGTCCCGCACCCAGGCGTCGGTCTCGCGCCTGAGCGCCTGCTCCAGCTGAGCGCGCGCGGCGGCACCGCCGAGCCGGCCCAGCGCCCAGGCCGCATGGCCCCTTACCAGGGGCTCACCATCATCGAGGGCGACGGCCAGCGCCGGCACCGAGCCGCGATCCGCGATGTTGCCGAGCGCGATACAAACATTGCGCAGCAGACCCGACCGTCGCGTCCTCCAGACCGCGCTGTTGCGAAAGCGGGCGCGGAAGCCGTCGTCGTCGAGGGCGAGCAACTCTTCCAAACGGGGTCGCGCCTCGATCATCGGACCGAACGATTCCAGCGCCTGCGTGTCCGGTGTGGCGGGCCTGGCGTTGACCGGGCAGATCTCCTGGCACAGGTCGCAGCCGAAGATCCAGTCGCCGATCAGCGGCCGAATGTCGAGCGGGATGACGCCGCGGTGCTCGATGGTCCAGAAGGAGATGCAGCGCCGGTTGTCCAGCACCCCCGGCTCGACCAGGGCGCCGGTGGGGCAGACGCGCATGCAGGCATCACAGCTGCCGCAGGTCTTCTTTACCGGCGCGTCGGTCTCGAGCTCCGCCGACGTGACGATCTCGGCCAGCAGGACGGAGGAACCGACCCCGGGGATGAGCAGGTTGGTGTTCTTTCCCAGCCAGCCTAGCCCGGCGCGCGCCGCCGCCGCGCGATCGAGCATCCAGCCGTGGTCGACGTAGGTCTTCGCCACGTGACCTCGCTCGCGCAACATTGCGACCAGCGGCTGCATCCGCTCGAGCAGGACGTCATGGTAATCGCGGCCAAGCGCGTAGGCGGCGATGCGTCCGCGAGGAGCGCCCCCACCCTGCCCTCCCCCGTGAGCGGGGGAGGGAAAGTCTGAGCCCCCGCGAGCTGGGGAGGGAAATTGTGGGTGTGGGAAGGCGAGGGCGATGACGCTGTGGGCGTCCGGTGTGGCCCGGCGAGGGTCGGCACTGGCATGCGCCCGAGCCTCGCTCCACCAGGAGAGTCCGTCCATCAGACCCTGTCGGGTCCGGTACGCCGCGGCGGTCTCGGCCTGCGAAAATCGCTCGGCGCCGGTCACGCCCACGGCGCAGAAGCCGAGCTCGGTAGCCCGTCGCTTGACCTCGTCCGTCAGGGACATTTGACCCTAGCTTAGGTGTGGTCGCGGGAGTAGGATTAAGGGCAATGCAGGGGATGGCAGTCTGGCGGGAGCTTCAGCTCCTCTTGAGCCTGAACCTGCCGGAATCTGCCTACTACGTCTGGGAAGGCACCGCCATTTGTTGCCATTGCGACGACCAGCGGCTGGTCATCGGCGCCCCCACCGAGCAGTCAGCCCGCCAGCTCGTTCAGGCGTACCTGCCGGTAGTCCGCCGGACGCTGCAAGCGATCCCGGATGCGCCCAAGCGCGTCTCTGTCGTGGTCACGACCGGCCCCCCGGCCCACGCCTGATTGCCCAATAATCCAGAGCGGCGCCGCCTCAAGGCGGAGATCTTCGGCGACGTCCAGGGCGTTGGCTTCCGCTACTTTGCTCAATCCCAGGCCCGCCGGCTCGGTCTCGACGGTTACGTTCGCAACCGCTACGATGGCGCGGTGGAGGTGGAGGCCGAGGGCGATGCGTCCTCTCTCGAGCGATTTCTCGATGTGCTCCGCACCGGACCGCGCATGGCGCGGGTGCAGGATGTGCGGGTCAGCTGGCTGCCCTTCAAAGGCGATCTCGGTCCATTCGGCGTGAGAGGATGAGCGAAATGAAGTTCGCCCGCCGTATGTCGGAGATCGGCACGGAGACCGCGTTCGAGGTGCTGGCCAAGGCGCGCAAGCTCGAGGCGCAGGGGCGCAACGTCGTCCACCTGGAAATCGGCGAGCCCGACTTCCCGACACCGCCGAATATCGTCGAGGCGGCGGAGCGTGCCTTGCGCGACGGCTTCACACATTACACACCGGCCGGTGGCCTGATGCCCGCCCGCCAGGCGGTTGCCGACTGGATCCGTCGTTGGTACGAGGTCGAGGTCAAGCCGGAGCAGGTCGTGATGGTGCCCGGCTCGAAGAACGTCCTGCTGTTTACGATGCTGGCGCTGGTCGACCAGGGCGATGAGGTGATCGTGCCGGATCCGGGCTACGCCATCTACGCATCCGCCGCGACGCTTGCCGGTGGAAAGCCGGTCGGCATCCCGTTACGAGAGCGCAACGACTTCCGGCTCGATATCGAGGAACTCAAATCGAAGATCACGCCCCGGACCAGGTTGCTGGTCATCAATTCACCGCAGAACCCGACGGGCGGCGTGCTGTCGACCCGCGATCTCGAGCAGATCGCGGAGCTCGCCATGCGGCATGACTTCTACGTGCTGACCGACGAGGTGTACGGTCAGATCACCTACGACGGCCAGCACGCGTCGATCATGACCGTGCCCGGGATGCTCGAGCGGACCATCTACTCGGACGGACTGAGCAAGGCGTATGCGATGTGCGGCTGGCGCCTCGGTTTCGCGGTCGCGCCGCTGCCGCTGGCACAGAAGTTCGAGACCTTGATGATCAACAGCAGCTCGTGCGCGGCAGCCTTTACCCAGATGGCGGCGATCGAGGCGCTCTCCGCGCGATCGGATGCCGCGGTGCAGGCCATGGTCGGCGAGTTCAAGCGACGCCGCGACCTCGTGGTCGATCGTCTCAATGCCTTGCCGGGGGTCAGCTGCCACAAGCCGCTCGGAGCCTTTTACGTGTTTCCGAACATCACGCAGACCGGCCAGGACGAACGCGTGCTGGCCGACCGGATGCTGAACGAGGGCGGGGTCGCCCTGCTCGCTGGTAGTACATTCGGCGAGTCCGGCAAGGGCTATTTGCGTCTTTCCTATGCGAACTCGATCGACCAGATCGAGGAGGGCGTCACGCGGATGAAAGGAGTCCTGGAAAAGACCGCAGCCCGCGCCTAGTCGGGACGGTGGACTCCGGCTGATGGCCACGAAAGCCGCCCCCATCCTCGACCGCATCCTGCAATCCCGGCGTGCGGCGATCGAGGAGCTCAAGGCCAGTGGTGTCGAGGCCGGCCTGCCCCAATCGATCGCGGCGGCGCCGGCGCCACGGGATTTTCGGCAGGCATTGCGCCGGACGGATGCGGTGGCGCTGATCGCCGAGTGCAAGGCGCGCTCGCCTTCGGGGGGCGTGCTGCAGCACCCCTACGATCCCGTGCGGCTGGCGCGGCGCTACGCGGGGAACGGCGCCGCCGCCATCTCGGTGCTGGTGGAGCCCGAATTCTTCGGTGGCAGCCTCGACCACCTGCAGGCAGTCCGCTCGGCCGTCGAGGTGCCGGTCCTCTGCAAGGATTTCATCATCGACCCCATCCAACTGCTGGCGGCGCGCGCGGTCGGCGCCGACGCCGTGTTGCTGATCGTCGGCGTGCTGGACGAGGGCGCGCTGCGCGCGCTGCAGGCGCTGGCGACGCGACTGTCGATGCAGGCTGTCGTCGAGGTTCACTCGGAGGAGGAGTTGGACCGCGCACTCCGAGCCGACGCCGGCATCATCGGAATCAACAATCGTGATCTCTCCACAATGAAGACCGACCGGCAGACCACGGCACGGCTGCGATCGCTCATTCCGGCCGGCCGGGTGGTGATCAGCGAGAGCGGCATCGAGACCCGCGCCGACCTGGACGAACTTCGCCGGCTCGGGGTCGATGCGGTGCTGGTCGGGGAGGCGCTGCTTCGAGCGGCCGACCTCGACAAGAAGGTCCGGGAGCTGAGCGGATCGTGACGAAGATCAAGATCTGCGGGAACACCCGGGCCGACGATGTCGAACTGGCGGTCGAGCTGGGCGTCGACCTGCTCGGGTTCATCTTTACGCGCAGCAAGCGCCAGGTTCGCGTCGACGAGATCAAGGACGTGATCGCCCAGGTGCCGGCGGGCGTGGAGCGGGTCGGCGTCTTCATCGATGAGCCCACGGAGCAGATCGGTGAAGTCGCCCAAGCCTGCGGTCTGACCGCGATCCAGGTGTACCGGCCACTGACCGAGAAAGATCGCGCGCTCGGCTTGCTCCTTCTTCCGGCCTTCCGCGTGCAGGATGGCGAAGACCTGGCGGCGATCCCCCTCGAAGACGGCGACCATCCGTTGTTCGACACCTGGGTGCCGGACTCCCTGGGCGGTACTGGACGAGCCTGGGCGTGGCCGCAGGCCAGGGAGGTCGCGCGCAAATATCCGGTCGTGGTATCCCCCCGCAAGGGGGGAGGGAATCAAAACCGGGCCGCTACGGGAAATACGGTGGGCAGTACATCCCGGAGACGCTGATGGCCGCCGTCGACGAGCTGGCGGCGGCGTTCGATGCCGCGGTCAAGGACGACGGCTTTCGGCACGAGTTCGAGTACCTCTCGCGGACGTTCAGTGGCCGGCCGACACCCGTGTACCGCGCCGACCGGCTCACGGAGCAGGCAGCGGGCGCCGAGATCTGGTTCAAACGCGAGGATCTCTGCCATACGGGGGCCCACAAAATCAACAATGCGCTGGGGCAGGTGCTGCTCGCTCGCCGCATGGGCAAGCGGCGCATCATCGCCGAGACGGGCGCCGGCCAGCACGGTGTCGCGGTCGCCACCGTCTGCGCGAAGTTCGGCCTTCGGTGTGAGGTCTATATGGGCGTCGACGACATGGCGCGCCAGGCGATCAACGTGTACAAGATGCAGCTGCTCGGCGCCAGCGTGACGCCGGTAGAGAGCGGCAGCAAGACCCTCAAGGACGCGACCAACGAGGCGATCCGCGACTGGGTGACCAACGTTCGCACCACGCATTACGTGATTGGATCGGCGGTCGGGCCGCATCCCTACCCCTTGATGGTGCGCGAGTTTCAGTCGGTGATCGGACGCGAAGCCCGAGCGCAGATGCTGACCGAAACCGGCCGGCTGCCGGCGGTGGTGGTGGCCTGCGTCGGCGGCGGCAGCAATGCCATCGGCATCTTCGCGCCCTTCTACAACGACCCCGTCCGGCTGGTCGGGGTTGAGGCGGCCGGACGTGGGCTCGACAGCGGGGCGCACGCGGCGTCTATCGTCGGCGGGCGTCCCGGCGTGCTGCACGGCTCGTTCAGCTACCTGCTGCAGGACGAGGACGGCCAGGTGATGGCGACGCACTCCATCTCAGCGGGCCTCGACTATCCGGGGGTCGGCCCGGAGCACGCCTTCCTCCACGACCAGCATCGCGCCGAGTACGTGAGCGTCACCGACGAGCAGGCGCTCGCGGCCTTCCATCAGACCTCCCGGTTGGAAGGCATCATCCCGGCGCTGGAGAGCTCGCACGCGATTGCGTACGCCATGCCGCTGGCGGCTGAACTCGCTGCTGCGGATGTCGTGCTCGTCAACCTGTCTGGGCGGGGCGACAAGGACCTCGACATCGTGCGCGGCGCGAGCGGCGGGTGAGCCGGATCGCCGCGACCTTTGCTCGGCTCGCTGCGCAGCGGCGCCTGGCCCTGATCGTCTATCTCACGGTCGGCTATCCACGGCTCGACGTGACACCGTCCCTGGTCGAGGCTGCCGCCGATTCCGGCGCCGATGCGATCGAGCTCGGCATTCCGTTTTCTGACCCGCTCGCCGACGGTCGCACCATCCAGATCGCGTCGCAGCAGGCCCTGAAGGGTGGCATGACGGTCGCGCGGGCGCTCGAGGCGGCAAGCGCCGCGCGCAAGAAGACCGAGGTGCCGCTGCTCTTCATGACCTACCTGAACCCGATCCTGGCGTTCGGCCTCGAACGCTTCTGTCGGGCGGCCTCCGAGGCGGGCGTCGACGGATTGATCGTGCCCGACCTTCCACCCGCGGAGTCGGCGGACCTCCGCCGCGTGGCTGACGCCTCGCAGATCGACCTCGTATTCTTCGTGGCCCCGACCAGCAGCGAGGCCGGCATCGCCGCCGCCTGCCGGGCCGCGACCGGGTTTATCTACTGCATCGCTGTCACCGGCGTAACGGGCGCGCGCGCGGAGCTGGATCCGGCCCTGTTGCCGCTGATCGAGACGGCGCGGCGGCACACCAGCTTGCCGATCGTGGTCGGTTTCGGCATCTCGCGGCGCGAGCACCTGGAGGCGCTCAACGGCAAGGCGGATGGGGTGATCGTGGCGAGCGCCCTTCTCGACGCGATCGCCCAGTCGCCCGATGACCCAGCGCCTCGGTTACGGGAGTTTCTTGCCGGGCTCAGGCCCCCACCCTGACAATTCGCGCAAGCGGGGGACGGAATTGAGCGTCACACCGTCGGGAGATGGCCAGGGCCGACGATGCTCCATCGATCGAGGGGGATGCCGAAGAACGCCGGTTGATCGATCGCAGCGCGGCGGGCGACCAGGAGGCCTTCCGTCAGCTCGTGATCCGTCATCACCGGCTGGTGATTAACGTCGCCTACCGGGCCCTGGGCGAACTCAGCCTGGCGGAGGACGTCGCGCAGGAGGTCTTCGTCAAGGTCTACAAGGCGCTTCCCGGCTACCGTCACGAGAAGCCGTTCAAGCACTGGCTCCACCGGGTGGCGGCCAACGCCGTCACCGACGCCCTGCGCCGCCGCCGACCGATGGTGTCCCTGGACGGCATGGAGCAACCGCCGGCCAGCCGCGAGTCGGATCCCGTGGACGTGGCCGCCAGGCATGACCTGCAGAAAGCGGTCCGTCAGGCGATCGCGAGCCTGCCGTCACACTACCGCGACGCGATCGCCCTGCAGGCCTTCGGCGAGCTGAGCTACGGGGAGATCGCGAAGACGCTCGACATCCCGCTTGGCACGGTCATGTCCAGGCTCAACGGGGCCAAGCGCTTGCTCCGCGAGCGCCTCGGCGACCTCGTCCGCGGCGAGGAGGCGAATACGGCGTGAATTCGGTCCGTTCTACAAAACAGAGGCCGCAACCAGAATGTTGAGTCATGCTACGGCGCGCGACTGGCTGATCCCGTATGCCGATGGCATGCTGGCCGCCGACGAGCGCCGCCGGATCGACGGGCACATCGTCGGGTGCAGGGCCTGCGCCGCCGAGCTGCGCGAGGTGCGCGAGCTCAACCTCCTGCTGGTTACCCTTCCGCCCGCCCCCGCCACGTCGGTGGCGCCCTTCTGGCTCAAGCTTCAGGCCGTGCTGCCGCAGCGGCGCACTCTGCACATTCCCAACTTCGTCGGATATCGTCGAGCGGGCCTCGCCTTCGCCGTCGCGTCGGTCGCCGTGCTCGCGACCGCGGCCACAGCCTTCGCGGCGCCCTCCGCGCTCCCAGACAACCCGCTCTATCCAGTCAAGCTCATCGAGGAGGATGTGCACCTGGCGCTGACGCCGGCGAATGACCGGCTGACCGTGCAGCTGCAACTGGCCGGCGAGCGGCTGCGGGAGGCCCAGGCGATGGCCGCCAACCACAAACCCCGGCTCGCCGAGTCCAGCCTGCGCGCCTACACGATCATCGTCGACGACGCGGCGATGTCGCTGAAGAGCCCCGTCACCCCGCAAGCGACCAAGGATGCCCTACACAGCCTGCGCGCCAAGCTTGGCGCGGTTGAGCGCGAGAATGCGAATCGTGACGACGACGTCCCCGCCATCAAGCAGCTCGTCGCCGCCGCCGTTGACGAGCTCGACCGGATCGAGCAAGAGGAGAGCGCCACGGCGCCCACGTTTACGGTCGGTGAGCAGGCCACGCCGGATCCGACGCCCGCGGTCACCGCGAAGCCGACACCGCGGGCGACGCCCACCGACGACGGCGACCGTCACGAGCATCGCGAGTAACCCCAGCGCCGGCATCCATCGCTAGACTCAACGCGTGGGCGCGCGCGAGGATGTCCTGGTCGTCCCAAGGGACACGCTGTTTGGCGGCCGCGAGTGGACGGGGTTTCGGTCGACCGGTCTCGACGAGCTGCTCGCCCGGGTGCGCGCGAACTACCGTTTCCGCCCGCGGCGCGAGGTCGAGGACGATCCGGCGGAACCGCAGATCATTCCCTACGTCGTCTTTCGCCATGACGACCGCTACTTCCTGACGCACCGCCTGCGCCGCTCGAGTGAGCGGCGGCTCCGCCACCTCTACTCACTCGGTGTCGGCGGGCACATCAATCCCGAGGACGTTGCCGGCGCGGCCGACCCGATTGACGCCGGTCTGCGGCGCGAGTGGGAGGAGGAGGTGGTCTACGCTGGCCACTTCTCGACGCGGTTGCTGGGTGCGATCAACGACCAGACGACCCCGGTCGGCCGCGTACATGTGGGGCTGATCTTCCTGGTCGAGGGCGATCGGCCCGAGATTTCCATCCGCGAGGTCGACAAGCTGGCCGGCGCGCTCCTGCCGCTCGACGCCATGCGCAGCTATTACCTCGACATGGAGTCCTGGTCGCAGCTGATCTTTGATTATTTGACCGGGGTCCCGGTCGCGTAAGCCCCCACCCCGACCGTCTCAAACGCTCGCCTGGCACTAAGCGCCGCTCGCGTGGGCCGACGGGCCCGCCCCCGCAAGTGGGGGGGAGATCGCCTGCGCTGTCAGGGCTTTCGCCATCTCCTCGAAGTTACGGACATAGCGCAGCACATCGTCCTCGGAATGCTGGACGGACAGCGTCCAGTTCTCTTCGGCGCCGGGGGCCATCAGCACGCCGCGATTGCACTGGTAGAGCCAGGACAGGTAGGCGTACTTCTTGTCGATGGTGAGGTAGTCGCGGTAGTTGCGGACGCGTTCCTTGCGGTAGGTCACGCAACCACGCGCCGCCAGCGTGATCGGATGGAAGGGGAGCTGGTAGTCGCTCATCACTTTGCGCAATCCGCCCTCCAGCGCCTCGGCCAGCGCGTCGAAGTGCGCGTACGCGGCGGCTGTCAGGACTGACGTGAGCGTCGTCTTCGAGGCGGCGATGGTGAGCGGGTTGCCGTTGAAGGTGCCGATCTGGACCACTTTGTGCGCGTCGATCGTCCCCATCACATCGGCACGGCCACCGACCGCGCCGCATGGAAGGCCGCCGCCGATCGCCTTCGCCAGCGCGACGAGGTCGGGCGTGACGCCGAAGCGTTCGGTCGCACCACCAGCCGCGATGGTTGCGCCCGTCTTGACTTCGTCGAAGATCAGGAGCGCCCCATGGCGATGGGCGAGCTCGAGCACGCCGGCCAGGTAGCCGTCATCCGGGAGCACGATGCCGATGTTCATCATCACCGGTTCGACGATGACGGCGGCTACCTCGCCGCGATGCCGGTCGAGGGTACGCTCCAGGATGGCGAGGTCGTTGAAGGGCACGACGGTGACGAGGTCAACCACCGCCTGCGGCGTGCCGGCGCTGTAGGGGACCGATACCGGTGCATCGGCCGGACCCATGAGGTCGGGGGACGGCTCGACGGAGACCAGCAACGCATCGTGATGCCCGTGGTAGCTGGCCTCGATCTTGATGATCCGGTCGCGACCCGTAAAGCCGCGCGCCAGCCGAATGGCGTCGAGCGTCGATTCGGTGCCACTGTTGGTGAAGCGCCACTGTGGCTGCTTGAAGCGGCGCGACAACTCCTCGGCGACGATGGCGTCGTCGGCCACGGGCTGCGCGAAATGCGTGCCACGGGCGGCACGTTCGTTGATCGCCTTGACGATCAGCGGGTGGGCATGCCCGACCACCATGACGCCGAAGCCGTTGTGAAAGTCGACATACTCGTTGCCGTCCACGTCCCAGACCCGGCTTCCCTTGCCATGATCGACGAAGACCGGCTGGGGCGCCGCGTCCTGGAAGGACGAGGGCACGCCTCGCGGGATGAACTGCTTAGCCTGCTTCCACAGCTCGTCGGAACGCTGGCGATTGGAGCGAAACCGCTCCTCCTCCCTGGCGATCAGTTCCACGACACGCTCGGTGGCGATCGGCTCGGCAACAGTGCTCACAGCGTCCCTCCTCGCGATTTCTTGACGGCCAGCGCGGAAATCGCCTCCAGTATGCAGCGATTCGCATTCTGAGCCGTGATCTCCGCATGATCGTACGGCGGCGAGACCTCGACCACGTCCATTCCGACCAATTTCGTCCGCAGCCCGATGTTGCGGATGGCTCGCAGCAGATCGGCCGGCTGCATCCCGCCGGGTTCCGGCGTTCCGGTCCCGGGGGCGAAGCCCGGATCGAGGACATCGATGTCGACCGAGAGATAGATGAACTCGGGGCCGTCGAGCGCCTCCTGGATAGCCTGCCCGATCACGGTCTCGACGCCCCGGTCGAGCAACTCGCCCATCAGGTGCCAGCGCATGCCCTGGGCCCGCATCCACTCGAACGTCTCGAGCTCCGGCCAGTAGCCGCGCAGCCCGATCTGGACAAAGTTTCGTCCCGGTATGGCGCCGGACTCGATCAGACGACGCATCGGAGTGGCGTGCGAGGCCAGGTTGCCCCAGCTGCTGTTGCCGGTGTCGGCATGGGCGTCGAAATGGACGAGGCCGACCTTGCCGCGGCCATAGGCATCGGCCACGGCGGTAGCGGACGGATAGGTGATCGAGTGGTCGCCGCCGATAACGAACGGCACGATCTTCCGCGAGGCGACCTCGGAGACCCGCGCGCGAATGGCGTCGTGTGCCTGGTCGGTCAGACCCGGGTAGCACACGGCGTCGCCGTAATCGACGACCTTGAGCACCTCGAAGGGCGCGACCTGAAGATCCAGATGCCAGCTGGGCGGCTGGTAATTGGCGATCCGCACCGCCCGAGGTCCGAAGCGAGCGCCCGGCCGGTATGTCGTGCCGTCGTCCCAGGGCGCGCCGACGATCGCGACGTCCGGAGCAGCGCGCTCCAGTTCCGCCGGTTCCGTGAGTGCGCGGACTTTCATGAAGGTAGCCGGGCCCAAGTATTGCGGGCCGTTGACCTGCGCGTCGAGGTTCGGTGTCTCCGTCATTCGCCTGCCCTAGCGGTGCCGCTTCAGGTCTTTGAGAATCTCGCGCGAGGCGTTGCGGCCGTTGATACCGCTGATGCCGCCGCCGGGATGGGTTCCGGAGCCGCAGAGGTAGAGACCCCTGATGGGCGTCCGGTAATCCGCGTAGCCGGCGACGGGCCGCCAGGAAAAGAGCTGGTCCAGCGTCAGGTCGCCGTGCATGATGTTGCCGCCCACGAGGCCATATTCTTGCTCCATGTCATACGGCCCGAGCACCTGTCGGTGCTCGATCGCGCCGGGTAAATTGGAGGCGTAGCGTTCGTAGCCGGAGACCACCCGATCGGCGTACGCCTCCAACTCCTGGCGATGTGGTGCCTGTGACCAGCTTGCCGGGACGTACTGGGTGAAGCAGCTCATGATGTGCTTGCCGGCAGGCGCCAGGGAATCATCGACGATGGTCGGCAGCACGCCATCGGAATAGGGCGCGACCGATGCCTTTCCGTACTTGGCGTCATCGAAGGCGCGTTCCAGGTACTCCATCGAATCGCAGAGTTGAATGAACGAGCGCGCCGCCGTCATCGAATCCTGCGGTGCAAGGCCCACAAACTGGGGCAGCTCAGCCAGCGCCAGGTTGATTTTTACCGTCCCGGAGCGCGTCTTGTAGCGGTCGATGGCTCGCTTAAAGTCCCCGGGCAAGTCCTTAGCGTCGACGAGCTCGCAAAACGTGATCTTGGGATGCGCGTTGGAGATGACCGACTTCGCCCGCAGCTCGGTTCCGTCAGTCAGCGCCACGCCGGCGGCGCGGCCTGCCTCGACGAGGATGTGCCCGACACGCGCCCCAGTCCGGATATCGGCTCCGTGCTCGCGGGCGTCGGCCGCGATGGCCTCGGAGACCGCGCCGGTGCCCCCACGCACGAAGGCCCACTCCGCCATCTGGCCGTCGATCTCGCCGATGTAGTGGTGGAGCAGGACGTAGGCCGTACCCGGTGTATACGGCCCGCCGTACGTGCCGATCGCGCCGGACACGCAACGCGCCGCCTTGACCTGCGGCGACTCGAACCACTCCTCCAGAAGCTCGGCGACCGACAGCGTCATGACCTTGACGAAGTCCCCCGTGGTCTTGACGTCAAGGCCCTTGAGCTTCCAGGCGAAGCGGGCCAGCTCCAGCAGGTCCGCCGGTGATTTTGCGCCAACGGCCGGCGGGGTCATCAAGAGCAGAGGCCTAACGAGTCGAGCGATCTTCGCGAGGTAGGCGCTGAAAGCCGGCCAGGCGTCGGCATCTTTCTTCGAGAACTTGCCGATCTCATCGTGCGCCTGCACCGGGTCCTTGGTCAGCAGGAGATGGGAGCCGTCGGGAAAGGGCACGTAATAGTCCGCCGCGAGTGGGTACAGGGTCAGGCCGTGGCGGCGCAGCTCGAGCTCCGCGATGACCTCGGGCGGCATCAAGGACAGCACGTACGAAAGCGTCGAAACGGTGTAGCCGGGCCAGGGATGCTCGCTCACGGCGGCCCCGCCCAGGACGCCGCGGCGCTCCAGGACGAGCGTCGCCAAGCCCGCCCGCCCGAGGTAGGCGGCAGTCGCCAGGCCGTTGTGGCCACCGCCGACGATGATCGCGTCGTATTCAGGCGGCACCCGGCCGAGTATATCGACGTGCCCAATGGCCAACCGTCCCTTGACAAGCGCTCACCGTGGGTCCACATTTGCGCACAGGCTCTGCCAAAGGGCCAAACACGCTAAGGAGGGTAAGCATTGGCTGTCATTCCGGCGTCTTCTGATGTCCTCGCGGAGAAACGCAAGCTTCGGAAGTCACTGTTTCGTTGGGACCTCGTCTTCTTCACCGTCGCGGCGATCGTCGCCCTCGACACGCTGGGCGCGGTTTCGTCCCAGGGTTCGCAAGCCGTCTTCTGGCTCGTTTTCTCGGGTATTACGTTCCTCATTCCCTACGGACTCCTGACCGCAGAACTTGGCACGACCTTCCCGGTGGAGGGATCGGTCTATGAGTGGGTGCGGCTCGCGTTCGGACACCTGGCTGGGGCCGTCACCGCGGTCATGTACTGGATCAGCAACCCGGTCTGGCTCGGTGGGACGCTTTCGGTCGTCGCCATTGCGGCGATGGACACCTTCTGGGGCAAGCCGTTTGGGGGCATCGCGGCCACCGGATGGCTCGAGTTCGTCGCCGGAGCCCTCTTCATCTGGATCGCGGTGACCTGGAACATCCTCTCGCTGCGATACATGAAGTGGGTGCCGAACCTCGGCGCGATCGTCCGGCTGGCGCTGCTGGCAGTCTTCGGCATCCTGGTCGTCGCGTCGGGAGCCAGCAAAGGCTTTGCCGGCACCCTGAGCGGATGGCAGCCGACGTCCAGCGTCTTCATCGCGGTCATCGGTGTCCTCGTCTTCAGCTGGATCGGGTTCGAGCTCTCCACCAACGCCAGCGAGGAGATGGAGGACCCACAGAAGGACATCCCGCGGATGGTGACGTTCTCTGGAATCCTGAGCGTGCTCGGCTATGCGGTTCCGATCATCGGCATTCTGCTTGTCGTGAAACCCGCGGACCTTTCCAACGTCGGCAGTTTTGTCGCCGGTTACCAGCTTGTCGTGTCGAACGTCCTCGGCGGGACGGGTGCGAACATCCTCAACGGTCTCGTCGGCCTGGCGATCGTCTTCTCGCTTCTCACAAGCGGTACCGTCTGGCTGATGGGCGCGGACCGCATGATGGCGATCGGAGCCCTTGCCGGATCGGGGCCGCGGCGCCTGGGCCGCTTCTCCGCGCGATTCGGCACGCCCGTTCCGGTCAACGTCCTCTCCGGCGTCCTGGCGACGATCTTTTTGCTGGCGAACGTGATCGTCAATCATCTCTTCGCGGGTGGTAACCTCGCTGCGCTGTTCGGCGTCGTCCTTACGCTCGCGATCTCGACCACGACGTTCTCGTACCTGTTTGCCTTCCCCGCGCTCGTCGTCCTCCGTTACAAGTATCCGAACGCGAAGCGGCCGTACAAGGTACCCGGAGGCATGGTCGGCGCCTGGATCGTGATGTTGCTGACCTTCGTCTATGTTCTGGCAGCGACCGTCTTCTCGCTATGGCCCGGCCTCTTCACCTCAACCGTGACCGGACCGTCTTCCGGCCTCGACCGAGCGCCGTTCGAGATCAGCGTGCTCGTGACCATGCTGATCATCATCGCGGTCGGCGTCTGGTTCTACGCGATCGGACGCGGGCACGCCAACAACGAGGGCTGGCCTGCGGAAGGAACCGGCGCCGCGCAGCCTGAAGTCGCCGGCGTTCGCCGCGCGTAGACTTCGTCGTGTGTCGGTAACGCAAGATCGACCGGTGAGCGCGGGCGAGGATCTCGCCCGCGCTTTCACGTTGCCCGCCAGTGCGTACATCGACGAAGCCGTCTATGCGCGCGAGCAAGACCGGATTTTCGCGCGGACCTGGCAGCTGGTTGCCCGTGCCGACGAGTTGTCCCGCGTCGGTGACCTGAAGCCCGCCACCATCCTCGACGAGCCGATCCTGATAACCCGCGGCCTCGACGGCAAGCTGCGTGGCTTTTACAACGGCCTCGACGGCAAGCTGCGTGGCTTTTACAACGTCTGCCGGCACCGGGCGGCCCAGGTGGTCGTCGCCAAAGGGAACCGCCGCAGTCTCCAGTGTCCCTACCACGGCTGGACCTACGGCCTCGACGGTCGGCTGCAGGTGGCCCGTGAGATGGACGGGACCGAGAACTTCGACACCGCCGACTTCGGGCTGGTCCCCATCCGGGTCGACCAGTGGGGGCCGTTCATCTTTGCGAATCTCGAGAAGGAGGCCCCCTCTCTTGGGGAGGTCCTCGGCGCTCTCCCGCACGAAGTCTCGGCGGCCGGCTACGACGTCGAGAAGATGCAGCTGGTCGAGCGGCGGGACTACGTCATCGAGTGCAACTGGAAGGTCTACGTCGACAACTACCTCGAGGGATATCACCTACCGATCGCGCACCCCGGACTGTTCAAAGAGCTCGACTACGACGCCTACCGGGTCGAGACCTTCCGCTACTACTCGAAGCAGCACGCCCCCATCCGGGAGCTCAAGCCGGGCGAGGAGCCCGGTCGCGATCGGCGATACATCCGCCATCCTGGGACTGAGGAAGATGCGCTCTATTACTGGGTCTTCCCCAACACGATGTTCAACATCTACCAGGACAACATGAGCTCGAACCTGATCCTCCCGCTTGGCGTCGACAAGACGCTGACCGTCTTCGAGTGGTTCTTTGCGCAGCCCGGAACCGGACCAGG
>WNGI01004139.1_pt1 | contig 17111 bp, 16 predicted proteins | sample 5400621 | NCBI WGS metagenome assembly WNGI01 (sample SAMN13153374, study PRJNA577476) | soil metagenome | isolation source: 20 cm soil or saprolite under Garry oak tree replicate 1 | place: USA:California | collected 2016-06-15 | reverse complement strand
ATTCCTGCAGCGGCGCGCCACGCCGGAGGCGCTGGCGGACGGCGTGCTGCCGCTGCTCGATGCCTCGCATCCGGTCACGCGGCGCCAGCGCGAGGGGCTGCAGCTCGTGCGCGACCGCTTGGGCGCCCCGGGCGCGGCGGATCGCGTCGCTGCACTCGCGACCGGGCTGATCAAATGAAGCTGCGCTGGGCCGACCCCGTCGTGCAGGCGCTTGGACCTCCCCTCATCAAGGCGCTCGCCGCCACCTGGCGCTACCGGGTCAGCGGCTTCGAAGCGTGGAAACCACCGCTTATCGTCGTCCTGTGGCACTCGCGCATTCTCCCACTCCTGCCGGTTCGCAAGCACGAGGGGATCGTGTTGCTCGTCAGCCGGCATCGCGATGGTGGGTATCTCGTGGATCTCGCCGAGAGCTGGGGTTATCGCTCGGTACGCGGCTCGACCCAGCGCGGCGGCGAAGTCGGACTCCTCGGGATCGTCCGTGCGCTGCAGGCTGGTGCCGTCGTGGCGCTGTCGCCGGACGGTCCGCGAGGACCGCGCGAGCGCGTGCAGCCGGGCGCGATCGCCGCCGCGCAGCACGCGGGCGTTCCGATCGTCGCGGCGGGCGCGCGCGTGTCGTCGGCGTGGTATCTGCGCTCGTGGGATCGCATGTGCATCCCCAAGCCGTTCGCGAGCGTCGACGTGCGCTTTAGCGCGCCGATCCCGATTGGTCCCGGCAAAGACGGCCTCCGTCGGGGCATCGCCGCCGTGCAACGCACCCTGCATGAGGTGAACGGAACGGAGCAAGCGACGCCGTGAGCGCGCAGCGAATCGCGCAATGGCTCTGGTGGAGCGGTGCGGCGCCGGCACGCGCGGCGCGTGGCGTACTCCTGCCGGTCGCGTTCCTGTATCGCGCGATCATGAGCGCGCGAGCGGGCGCGTACCAGCGGGGATGGCTGCGGCAGCGGCCCCTGCCGCTGCCGGCGGTTGCGATCGGGAATCTGGCGGTGGGCGGTGCGGGGAAGACGCCGCTGGCGGCGTGGGTGGCCGGGTACTTCGCGCGCCGCGGCGTGAAACCGGGGATTCTGCTGCGGGGCTACCGCGGCGACGAGCAGGCGGTGCACCAGCGGCTGGTCCCCAACGCGATCGTGGTGCCCGATCCCGATCGCCTTGCGGGCGCGCGCAAGGCACGCGAGCAGGGGGCGCGTGTGCTCGTGCTCGATGATGCGTATCAGCGGCTGAACGTGGGTCGGGACATCAACATCGCCGTCGTGAGCACGGAGAGCTCGCCGCCGCGGCACGTCGCCTGGCCGTTGCCGGCGGGCCCGTGGCGGGAGGATTGGAGCGCGCTGGGGCGGGCGGACGTCATCGTCGTGACTCGCCGCCGCGCCGCGGTGGCCGAGTCGCGAGCGCTCGCGGGCCGGATCGCCGCGCGGTGGCCCAATGCGGTCGTGGCGACGGTGCAACTGGCGCTCGACGGTCTCGCGGGGTTACGGTCGGGGCGGCGAGTCGAGCTCTCCGCGTTGGCGAAGAAGCGCGTGATCGTCGCCGCCGGGATCGCCGACCCGGTCAGCTTCGCGGCCCAAGTGCGCAGCTTTGGGGCAAGCGTGCAACTCACGGCGTACCAAGACCATCACGCGTATCCGCCAGGCGACGTCGCCCGGCTCGCGCAGGCCGCAAAACACGCCGATTATGTTGTAGTCACCGAGAAGGACGCGGTGAAGCTGCGCAGCCGGTGGCCGGCCCCGACGGAGGCTCCGGAGCCGCTGGTCGCCGAGCTCGCGCTCCGCTGGGAGTTGAACAGCCGCGCCGTGGAATGGGTGCTGGAGGGCGTACTGAAAAGGGTGGTATGAGCGAACCAGCGATTATTCGTCCCGACAAACAGACTTTCCTCGCCGAGGAGAACCCCTTCGAGGCGATGATGGAGCGGTTCGACCACGCCGCCAAGTTGCTCAATCTTGACCGTGGTCTCTACAAGGTGCTGCGCAATCCCGAAAAACAGATCATCACGTCGCTCCCCATCGTCCGCGACAACGGCGAAGTGGACGTCTTCACCGGGTACCGCGTGCTCTACAACACGTCGCGTGGCCCCGCCAAGGGTGGCATCCGCTTCGACCTCAACGTCACGCTCGAAGAAGTGAAGGCGCTGGCGGCCTGGATGACGTGGAAGTGTGCGCTGGTCAACATCCCGTTTGGCGGCGCCAAGGGCGGTGTCGTGTGCGATCCGACGACGATGTCGATGGCCGAGCTGGAGAAAGTGACGCGTCGCTACACCTCGAGCATCATCGAAACCCTGGGTCCCGATTCCGACGTACCCGCGCCCGACGTAAACACGAACGAGCGCGTCATGGCGTGGATCATGGACACCTACTCCATGCACAAGCGCCACACGGTCACGGCCGTGGTGACCGGCAAGCCGGTGGAGATGGGCGGGTCGCTCGGACGGCGCGAGGCCACGGGGCGGGGGTGCATGATCGTCACGCGCGAGGCGCTGACCAAGCTGGGGATGACACTCAAGGGCGCGCGCATCGCGGTGCAAGGGTTCGGCAACGTGGGATCGGTGTCCGCGGATCTCATGGCGAAGGAAGGCGCGATCATCGTCGCCGTGTCGGACAAGTCGACCGCGCTCCACAACCCGAAGGGTCTGGACGTGCAGGATCTGCTGAAGTGGGCGAAAGAGCACCGCCAGCTGAGCGGGTATCCCAAAGCAGAAACAATCCAGCACGCTGAGCTGCTCACCGTGGATTGTGACGTACTGGTTCCCGCCGCCACCGAAAACGTCATCACCAGCAAGAACGCCCGCCTCATCAAGGCCAAGATCATCTGCGAAGGCGCGAACGGTCCCACCAGCGCGAACGCGGACAAGATTCTCGAGGACAAGGGCATCTTCGTCATTCCCGATATCCTCGCGAACGCGGGCGGCGTGACGGTGAGCTACTTCGAGTGGGTGCAGGACCGCGGTGGCTACTTCTGGGACGAAGAGACGGTGAACCGCCGCCTCGAGGCGATTCTCGTCCGCTCCTTCGGCGAGGTCATGGCGATGGCGTCCCGCTACAAGGTGGCGAACCGGATCGCGTCCTACATCGTCGCGGTGGATCGCGTGGCCGCGATGCACCGGCTGCGCGGTCTCTATGCCTGATGAAGTATCGGGTCGTCGCCCTCGGCGGCAGCCGGATGAAGAACGGCGCGCTGCGGGCGGCGTGTGACGAGTACCTGAGCCGGATCAAGCACTACGCCAAAATCGAGGAACGCGAGGTGACGGAGGCGCGCATCCCCGAGGATACGCGCGTCATCGCGTTGGCCGAGCGCGGCGAAGCCTGGAGCTCGGAGCAGCTCGCTGAGCTGGTCGGCCGCTGGGAGATGGAAGGCCGGGACGTCACGTTCGTCATCGGCGACCATGACGGCATCCCGCCGGACGTGCTCCGGCGCGCCGAGCGCACGTGGAGCCTTGGTCCCCTGACGCTGCCGCACGAGCTGGCCCGCGTAGTCCTCTACGAGCAACTCTATCGCGCGCACACCATCCGGCGCGGAGAGAAGTACCATCGAGGATCCTGAGCTTACTCCGACCGACCGCGCCGCGCTGCTGGCGTTGGCGCGTGGCGCCATCGAGGCGGTGCTGTGCGGCCGCGTACCGCCCGCGTTGCCCGATGTGCCGGGCGCGCAGCTCAAGCGGGGCGCGTTCGTGACGCTGGAAGAGACGGAGAGCCACGATCTCCGCGGCTGCATCGGCCACGTGTCCGACGACCGGCCGCTTGGCGAGGTGATCCGACAGGTGGCGGTTTCGGCGGCCCGGTCCGACCCCCGGTTTCCCCCCGTCGAGGCGTCGGAGCTGGCGGGCCTCCGGATCGAAATCTCCGTCCTCAGCACGCCGGCGCTCGTTTCCACAGCCGATCTCTGCCCGGATCAGAAGGGGCTGGTGATCGGCCGTGACGGCGTTCTGGTGCGCCAGGGCCGTACCCAAGCGCTGCTGTTGCCACAGGTGGCCACGGAGCAGGGTCTCAGCCGCGAAGCGTTTCTGAGCGCGGCCTGCCATAAAGCGGGACTCGCGCCGCAGAGCTGGCGGGAACCCGCCACGCAAGTCTTCACGTTCACAGCGGACGTCTTCGTCGAATGACCGAGTGGTTCAAGCAGTGGTTCGGCGAGGAGTATCATGATCTCTATGCGCACCGCGACGAAGCAGACGCGCGCCGCGTCGTCGCGCTGATTCGCAACGTGGGGGGGGGGGGGGGGACAGGTGGTGGGCTTCGATCTCTCACGCGCCATGCTCCGGCGAGCGCGTGAGCGAGGCGACGCGGCCCTCGTGCGAGGCGATATGCGTGCCCTCCCGTTCCGGAACGGGAGTTTCGCGCTCGCGGTGAATCTCTTCACCTCGTTCGGGTACTTTTTGGACGATGAGGAACATGGGCGGGTGGTGCAGCAGGTGGCGGCCGCGCTCGCGCCCGGCGGGCACTTCGTGCTCGACTACCTGAATGCCGAGCACGTGCGACGTACGCTCAAGGTCACCGAGCGTGCCGTTGGTCCCAGCGGCGATGTGCTGGTGCGGCGGCGCATCGACGCAGACAGCCGCTACGTCATCAAGGAGATCGAATTGCGGAACGAAGGGCGGCGGTTTCTGGAGCGCGTTCGTCTGTACAATGCCGACGAGCTGGCGGCGCTGTTGGCCGCCGCTGGTCTGAGCGTGGTCGCGCGGTTTGGCGACTACGATGGCGCGCCGGCCGCCGCGGGCGCGCCGCGCGTCATTCTCGTGGGCCGCCGAGCAGCGTGATCGCCCGCGTCGTCTCGACTCCCATTCCACTGCCCGCAGGGAAAATTCCCGCGGGCAAACCGCGCCGCATCGCTCCGGAAGTCCTGAACGCCGTGCTCCCCGGGCCGGGCCGAGACCGGCTCGCCGGTGGGGAAGTCCTCGCCATTACCACCGGCCAGCAGCCGGCGCTGTTCACAGGGCCCCTCTACACGGTCAACAAGGCTCTTGCAGCAGTGGCGTTGGCGGCCCGGCTCGAGCAGGAACGGGGTGTCCCGGTCGTGCCGGTGTTCTGGATTGCCGGTGACGACCACGACTTCGCCGAAGCCAATCATGCGGCCGTGCTGGGCAAGGACGGCGAAATCGTCAACATCGTGCTGCGGGAGCGGCCGCACGAGGCGCCTCAGCTCCCGCTGTTCCGCGAGGTGCTCGGCCCAGACATTCGTGCCGCGATCGAAGCGTTCGATGCCGCACTGCCCGACGGCGAATTCAAGGCGGACGTGCGCGGGTGGCTCGAGACGACGTTCCGGCCGGACACGAATCTTGCCGACGCCAGCGCCGACGCGCTGAACCGCCTGCTCGGTCGCCGAGGGCTGGCCGTGTTTCGGGCACACGACCCAAGCGCCAAGCGGGCCGCGGCGCCGTGGCTCCTGCGCGCGCTCGACGAGACGCTGGCCGACGGCCTGACGCCGGTGCTGGTCGAAGGGAGGCTGGGCCGCGATCGTCTGCGCAAGGATGGCAGCGCGTGGGTCACGCGGCGCAGCGGCGAGCGCTTTACCCGCGCCCAGCTCGAGCAAATCGCGGCCGACGCGCCCGAGCGCCTCTCCCCCAACGTCTTGCTCCGTCCAGTGATCGAGGCGGCGTTGTTTCCGACACTGGCGTACGTCGGCGGGCCCGGCGAGATGGAGTACCTGCCCGAATCGGCGCCGCTGTTCGAGAGCCTGGGCGTCACACCACAGGCGCACGTCCCGCGCTGGTCGGGCACCATCATCGAAGCCAAGATCGACAAGATCCTCACCAAGCATGATCTCACGCCCGCCGACTTCGCGACGAAGCCCGGCGATCTCGAGGCCCGGTTCGCGCAAGCCGATTTGCCCCCCGCGCTCGCGGCGTCACTCGAACAGCTGCGGGCCGATGTGGAACAGCAGTATGCGCGCATCAGCGGCGAAGTGCAGCAGCTCGATCCCACGCTGGAGCGCACCGTCCTCTCGGCGCGCAACGCCGCGCTGGCGGGCACCAACGACATCGAGAAGAAGCTGCTCGCCAGCATCAAGCGGACGCAGGGCACGCTGCTGAGCCAGCTCACGCGGGCCCGCAACGCGCTCCTGCCGGGTGGCAAGCCGCAAGAGCGCGTGCTGACGATCGCGTCTTTCCTGGCGCGCTACGGCGGTACGGTCGTGGACGAAATCGCCGCCGAGGTGGCGCGCTGGGCGGCGGGTTTATAGAATCCGCGTCATGTGGGTGCTCGCCGTCATTCTGATCGCCGCGATGCTGATCCCGCTCGCCGCGATTCTTGCCGACTCGCCGCTCGGCAAGTCGCTCGCGCGGCGCGTGGACGGAAGACGCGCTGATGGCGGCCAGCCGTCCGAGGTGCGCGACGTGCAGCGCCGCGTGGAGCTGATGGAGACCGAGATCGAGGATCTGAATCGCTCGGTCGCCGGGATGCGGGAAGAGCTGCAATTCATGCAGCGCCTGCTGGAAGATCCTCGCCGTAAGAAACCCACGTCTTGAGGAGTAGCGGCGGCCGTCACGCCGCACGCGTAGCGGCCGGCATTCTCGTCAGCCGGGTGCTCGGTTTCGCGCGCGACCGCGTTTTTGCGCATTACTTCGGCAACGGGGCTGCCGCGGATGCGTTTCGCGCGGCGCTGCGCATTCCCAACTCCATTCGGACGCTCTTGGGCGAGGGCACGCTCTCCGCCTCCTTTATCCCCGTCTATGCGGCGTTGAACGAGCGCGAGGACAAGGGTGCAGCGCGGGCGCTTGCCGGCGCCGTGCTCGGCCTGCTGCTCTTGGCGACGGCTGTTCTAGCACTGATCGGCATAACGTTCGCCCCCACTGTGACTGCGCTGGTGGCGCAGGGATTTGATCCGTCGCGCCGCGCGCTCACGACGATCCTGGTCCGGATTCTCTTCCCGATGACCGGTCTCATGGTCGTCTCGGCCTGGTGCCTCGGAATTCTGAACACGCATCGTCGCTTCTTCCTGCCCTATGCAGCTCCTGCGCTCTGGAACGTCGCCGGAATCGCCGCCATGGTAGCGGCCGCGGCCTGGCTCCGCGGCCGTGGCCTGCCAGTCGATCAGCAGTTGTATCGGATGTCGCTGGCACTTGCCTGGGGAACGGTTCTGGGAAGCGTGCTGCAGATCGCGATTCAGCTACCGTCGTGCTGGCGCCTGCTCGGCGGCATTCCCCTGCGAGTGAGCCTGATCCCGGAAGGCGTGCGCGATGTCATTGTCGCCTGGGCCCCGTTAGTCGTCGGCGCCGGCGTGGCTCAGATCTCGGGCCTGGTCGATACGTTCCTCGGTTCGTACACGGGGGAAGGCGGCGTTGCAAACCTGGGGTACGCCCAGCTGGTGCAACAGCTGCCCGTGAGCCTGTTTGGTGTGGCAGTGACAGCTGTGTCGCTGCCCGAGCTTTCGCGTGATGCCGTGGGCGAAACGCCGCATGACCAACTCCGCGCGCGAATCGCGGTGGCATTCCGGCGCATTGCATTCTTCGTGATCCCGTCGGCTTTCGCATTCGCGGCCCTCGGCCCACAGATCATCGGCCTCCTGTACCAAACTGGCCGCTTCAATGCCACGGACACGGTTGTGGTAGGCGGCGTCCTGGCGGCTTACGGTATCGGCCTCCTGGGCACGTCGACGGTGCGACTCTTTGCGTCCGGCTTCTATGCGATGCGTGACACGCGCACGCCCGTCAAGATCGCGATCACGTCGCTCGTGATCTCGGCACTCCTGTCCTGGTTCTTCATGCGCCGCTTCGGGCCGGCCGGTATCGCGCTCGGGTCATCGATCGGCCAGTCGTTCAATACGATTCTGCACCTGTACGATCTGGACAAGCGGATCGGCACGATTCTCCAGCGCACCGACTGGCGCACGCTCGGCGTGGTGGCCGCCGCCGCGCTGATTGCCGCCGGGCTCGCCGTGGCCGGCGATTCTCTGATGACGACGTCGCGTCCCGTCCTTCGGGGCATTGCCGTGCTGGGTATCTTTGGTGTGGCATACGGGGCGCTCACGTTGGCGTTCCGTCACCCCGACGCGATACGCGCATGGCAATCTCTGACCGGCTCGCCCGCAAGATAGCGGCACTCCCCGCTCATCCCGGCGTCTATCTATGGAAAGACGCCGCCGGGGAGATCGTGTATGTGGGGAAGGCCGCCAATCTACGCTCGCGCGTGCCACAGTATTTCGCCGCAGAGCAGGGGAGCATCGAGCGAGAGGTGCTCCAGGGCCAGATCGCCGACCTCGACACGATCATCGTGCCGAACGAGGCCCAGGCGCTGCTGCTCGAGAACACCCTCATCAAAGAGCACCAGCCCAAGTTCAACATCCGGCTGCGCGACGATAAGAGCTACCCGCAGATCGCCGTAACGCTGGCGGAGCCGTTCCCGCGCGTGCTGGTCGTTCGTCGCGTCGCGATTCCAGGCGCGCGCTACTTCGGTCCGTATACCGACGTCGCGACACTGCGGCAGACCCTCAAGATCATTCGCCGGATCTTCACGGTGCGCTCGTGCTCCTGGGATCTGCCGGCAGACGCGCCCGACCGGCCTTGTCTCGACTTCCACATCGAGCGCTGCAAGGCACCGTGCGTCGGCTATCAGAGCGTCGAGGACTACCGCCGGATGATCGACGACGTGCTGCTCTTCCTCTCGGGCAAGACGCTCGACGTGCGGGGCCAGCTGCGGGAACGAATGAAGGACGCGAGCGATGCCCAGGACTACGAGCGTGCGGCCCAGCTGCGCGACGCCCTCAAGTGGCTCGATCAGCTCGAGCAGCCCCAGACCGTGGAGGTCGTGGGCGGCGGAGACGCCGACGCGATCAGTCTCGCCCGCGATGGCGACGACGCGGTGGGCGTGATCCTGCGGATTCGTGACGGGAAGCTCGTCGCGCGCGAGCAGCGGTTTCTGGAGCATGTCGAGCACGCGACGGAAGGCGAGGTGCTGCGCACGTTCCTCGTTGGGTACTACCTGCCGCTCGAGCAGCGCGCCGAGCGGGTGGTCCTGCCGTTTGTGCCCGCCGATCTTGAGGCGCTGCGCGAGCTCGCCCCTGGCGTGGATTTCGTCGTGCCGCAGCGCGGATCAGCGGCGAAGCTCGTCGAGCTCGCCGACCAGAACGCGCGGCACCTGCTCGACAGCTTCAAGATCGAAACGTTCGATATCGACGAGCGCGCGGCCGATCCTGTGTTTTCGCTGGGCCGCGACCTGGGTCTGCCCGTCGTGCCGCGGGCCATGATTTGCATCGATATTTCACACAACCAGGGCCGCGACACGGTGGGATCGCTTGTGTGGTTCGAAGGGGGCCGGCCCCGCAAGGCCGAGTACCGCCGGTATCGGATCAAGGGTGTAGAAGGGATCGACGATTTTGCGGCAATGAAGGAGGTCGTCACCCGATTCTTGACGCGTCGCATCGCCGAACACAAACAGCTGCCGGACCTGGTCGTGATCGACGGCGGCAAAGGACAGTTGTCGGCTGCGACCCTCGCCGCGCAGGCGCAGGGACAGGAGCGGCTGCCGATCGTGAGCCTCGCAAAGCGGGAAGAGGAGGTCTTCTTGCCGGGACATGACGAGCCGCTGCGGCTGTCGCGCCGCAGTCCGTCGCTCAAGCTGCTGCAGCGCGCGCGCGACGAAGCACACCGCTTCGCAGTCGCCTACAGCCGCAAGCGCCGCTCGCAGCGCACCATCACGTCGGAGCTGCTGCGCATTCCCGGGATCGGGCCGGCGCGGCGCCGGCTGCTGCTCGAGCGCTTCGGCTCTCTCGCGGGCGTCCGCACGGCCACGCCGGCCGAGATCGCCTCGCTGCCCGGGTTCTCCACCAAACTCGCCGACCGCATCCTCGACCGGTTGCACCAGCGCGCGTGACCTCCTGGACCCTGGAGTGCTCGGCCTGCGTTCCGGCGCGCACGCGTGACGCCACCGGGCTCCCCGGCGTGTGCGAGGTCTGCGGCGCTCCGTATCTGGTGCGCTATGCGCAGCTCCCGCCGCCGGAGGCGAAAACGCGCCTACTCGCCCAGCGCTGGACGATGTGGCGCTATGACGGATGGCTGCCCCTCGGCCCCGATGAGCGTCCGGTCACGCTTGGTGAAGGGGGAACGCCGCTCTTGCGAGTCGAGCGAATCGGTGCCCGCCAGGGATTCGATCAGCTGTGGGTCAAGGATGAAGCTTCGAACCCTACGGGTTCGTTCAAGGCTCGCGGTCTCGCTGCCGCGGTCACGCGCGCCGTCCTCGCCGGTGCGACGCAATTCGTCGTTCCGACAGCCGGCAATGCCGGCATCGCGCTGGCCGCGTACGCCACTCGCGCCGGCGTCCAGGCGCGGATATACGCGCCGGCCTCGACACCGCGTCCGATCCTGGATCAGATCCGCGCATTCGGCGGCGAGCTCGTCCAGGTCGAGGGGCACATCGGTGACTGCGGCATCGCCGCCCGGCTGTACGCGGACGACACCGGCGCCCTCGATGTCTCGACGCTCCGCGAGCCCTATCGCATCGAAGGCAAGAAGACCCTCGGCCTCGAGTTGGCCGAGCAGATGGGGTGGACGCTGCCCGACGCGATTATCTATCCGACCGGCGGCGGTACGGGGCTCATCGGCATGTGGAAGGCGTTTCAGGAGCTGCACGAGGCGGGCTGGCTCCGCGGATTGCCGCCGCGGATGTACACGGTGCAGGCGGCTGGGTGCGCGCCCGTCGTGCAGGCGTTCGAATCGGGCGCCGAGCGCGTGACACTGTGGCCCGACCCGACGACGGTCGCGGCCGGCCTGCGCGTGCCGGGCCCGTTGGGCGACAGGCTGATGCTCCAAGCATTGCGCGAGAGCGGTGGCGGTGCCGTCGCCGTGAGCGACGAGGCCCTCGTTGAGGCCGCGCACGAGCTGCAGCTCGCCGAGGGGATCGACGCGTCGCCGGAGGGCGGCGCGGCGCTGGCTGGGGCAGTGTCGCTGATGCGGCGCGGCATTCTGCGGCCGGAGGAGCGGATCGTGGTCTTCAACACCGGCGCCGGGTGGCTCTACAGAGCCTAAGCCATTTATATTTCCGGACTTCGCCCCATGCGCATCGCCATTGTAGACCCGGCCGCTGGCATCAGCGGCGACATGACATTAGGGGCCCTCCTGTCGCTGGGCGTGCCCGTGTCGTGGCTCGAGGAGCTGCCGGGGCGGCTCGGCGTAGGGAACGTGAGTGTTACGGTTCGAGACGTACGCCGCGCCGGCATCACCTGCAAGCAGATCGATTTCAAGATTCCCGAGCAGCCGCACGGCCGGCATGTCGGTGAGCTCGTCAAGCTGGTCGAGCGGGCGCCGATCTCTGATTGGGTGAAGGAACGCGCGCTCCGGGCGTTCCAGCTGGTTGGCGAGGCCGAGGGGCGCGTCCACGGCGTCGCGCCCGAGAAGGTGCACCTGCACGAAGTCGGGGCGGTGGACGCGGTGCTCGACATTGTGGGCGGCATCGAGGGATTTGAGCGCCTCGGTGTCGAAGCGATCTACCATCTGCCCGTGGCGGTGGGGCACGGGTGGGTCGAAGCCGCGCACGGCCGGTTGCCCGTGCCCGCGCCGGCGACGGCGATCCTGCTCGAGGGGCTCGAGCTGGCATCCGGTGGTCCAGTGGAGGGCGAGGCGACGACGCCGACCGGAGCAACGCTGCTCCGGGTGCTGTCGTCCGGCGCTCCACCCGAGCGGTGGCGCATGGTGGGAAGCGGTTGGGGTGCGGGTCAGCGCGACCCGAAGCATTACCCGAATGCGCTTCGCATCGTGCTGGCCGAGTCGGCCGGCGAGGTAGCGCGCGTGGTATTGCTCGCGACGGACGTGGACGACATGAGCCCGGAGTACGTCGAGCCGCTGCGGCAGGCATTGGTGAGTGCGGGCGCGCTCGATGTGCAGACGTGGGCCGTCCAGATGAAAAAGGGGCGCCAGGGATTCCGCGTGGAGGTCATGGCCCCGGAGGCGCTCGCCGACGCGGTGACCGCCGAGCTGTTCCGGCACAGCACCACGGCGGGAGTGCGGCGCTGGGTGGCGGAGCGGGCTACGCTGCTGCGCCACCAGTTGACGGTGCGCGTGGACGGTGTTGCGGTGCGGGTGAAGGTGCTGGATGGCGGCACGCCCCGCGTGAAGCCAGAATACGACGATGTGCTGGCCGCGGCGCAGGCGCTGGGACGCCCGCCGCTCGATGTGGCGCGCGCTGTGGAGCGCGACGCCGTGGCTCTTATCGCGAAAGCCAAGGAGTGAACGTGCGAACGGTTCGCAATCTTGTGGTAGTCATGTTCACCACGCTGTCGGTTCCGCTCGCGGCGCAGCAGCAGCAACAGGCGGCGACAAACCGCTGGGCCGAGCCGAAGTGTGACCTGAAGCCCAACGATCGCTTCGTCAACCAGGGCGTGCTGTACTTGAAGAGCGCCACGACCGGCCACGATCCCGAGCAGAAAAAGAAGGACCTCGCGGACGCGGAGCACCAGCTGACCCAGGCGCTGACCACGGGCGGTCAGGACAAGAATCCAGCGGCCTGGTATTACCTGGGCCGCTACTACATCATGACCGACAACGCCATGGGCACCGACTCGGCGTTGACGAAAGCACTGGCCCTGAAGCCGGAATGCAAGGACGACATCGGGATTTGGCGCCGCTATGTCTGGGTACCGGTGTTCAACGCCGGCATCGCGGCGTGGCAGGCCAACAACCTCGATTCGGCGATCAAGGCGTTCACCCGCGCTAACTCCTATCTGCCTACCGAGCCGACCAGCTTCAAGTACGTCGCGACGTTGTATTACAACTTGAATCACGCCGATTCCGCCGTCGTCTACTTCCGGAAGGCGGCTGATATCGGGGCGACCGATCCCAAGTTCGCGCAGGACCGCCGCGACGCGCTCTACAATCTGGGCCGAATTCTGCAGAGTCTTGGCAGGCTCCCCGAGGCGCTGGCGAGCTATCACGAGTATGTGACACTGTATCCGAACGACGCCGAGATCATGGCCGCCATGGGTGGCGTCTACATGCAGATGAACCAGAAGGACAGCGCGTTCGCGATCTACCGGCAGATCATCGCGAAAGGCGACTCGATCGGTTACTTCCAGCTGTACCGGGTAGGGGCGGAAATTTCGCAGAGTGTCCCGGAGGATCCTGATACGGCCAAGGGAGGCGGCAGCTGCCGGACCGCGGCCCGTGCGGTTCGCCCCGCGCTAACCCCCGCGCGGATTCGCGCGCGCTGCGACTCGGTGACCAAGCAGATCTCGCGGGACTTCGAGAAGAGCTCGAGCGAGGCGTTCTCGCTCGCGGCGCAGGCGCTCGACGCCAGCCTGAAGATGAACCCCCACAACCGCGAGGCCCTGATCTTCCGCGCGAATACGGCGCTGGGCCAGCGGGATTCGGTCACGGCGCTGGCGATGTCCCGCCGCCTAGTCGCGATCGATCCGATGAATAAGGTGGCCCTCAAGATCATGGCGGGGTCGCAGGCGCAGAGTCACAATGTCGATTCGGCGGTCTACTACTTCAAGATGAGCGATTCGACGTTGATCGCCGATGTCGCGGTCACACAGTTCGACTCGACCGACACGGGCCGAGAGGTGAAGGGGCTCGTGACGAATGTGCGCGACAAGCCGAACGCGCCGTTCAAGCTGGTATTCGAGTTCGTGGACATGCAGGGTCAGGTGGTCGCGACCGACTCCGTGCAGGTTGCGGCGATACAGCCCGGCCAGAGCCAGCAGTTCGCGATGAAGCCTACGGGGGGGAGCATCGCCGCCTGGCGGTATCGGAAGCAGTGACGGTCTAGAATCGAGCTGAGCGTCGATGCGGGCTGATGTCGCGGTGCTGCCCAGCGCCGCCGCGCTCGCCGAAGCGGCCGCGAGGCGTTTCGTCGCGGCCGCCGGGGACGCCATAGACTCACATGGACAATTCGTCGTCGCGCTCTCCGGCGGCTCGACGCCGCGTGACACCTACCGCCGTCTTGGCACGGATGCTCTCGTGTCCGGGGTAATGTGGTCGCGAGTGCAGGTCCTGTGGGGGGACGAACGGTGTGTGCCGCCGGACCATGCGGAGAGCAACTACCGAATGGCGCGCGAAACGCTACTTGAGCGCGTACCCGTCCCCGCCGCGAATGTGCACCGCATCCATGGCGAAGACGATCCGGCCACCGCCGCCGAGGTCTACGAAGCGACGATGCGTGCCTTGCTCCGCACGCCGGGGGCGCGTATTGACCTCGTCCTGTTGGGATTGGGTGATGACGGGCACACCGCATCGCTCTTTCCGGGGAGCGCCGCCATTCAAGAGCAGACACGCTGGGTGATGGCCGCACACGCACCCGCGGCGTCCATGTGGCGGGTCACGCTGACACCGGCGGTCATCAACGCCGCGGCCGAGGTCTTATTCCTCGTCTCCGGCGGCGGCAAGGCGGGAATTCTCCGCCGAGTGCTAGAGGGTCCCCGCCGTCTGCAGGAGTTGCCGGCCCAGGCGATCGCACCTTCCAACGGCCGGTTGCGGTGGTGCGTGGATACAGCGGCGGCCGCTGAGCTAACACCATGAACATCAGTCCCCTCGCAGGCCATCCGCCTCCGCAGGCGATGCTGCTCGACGTCGCGAAGCTGGTCACGGCCTATTATGCCGAGATCCCCGATCCCTCGGTGCCCGTCCAGCGAGTCGCCTTCGGCACTTCGGGCCATCGCGGGTCGTCGTTCGAAAGGACCTTCAACGAATGGCACGTGCTCGCGATCAGCGAGGCCATCTGCCGCTACCGCCGGCAGCAGGGGATTGGCGGCCCGCTCTTTCTCGGCTTCGACACGCACGCCCTGTCGGTGCCGGCTTGCACTACCGCTGTCGAGGTGCTCGCGGCCAACGGCATCGACATCATGCTCGCCGAGCACGACGCCTACACACCGACGCCAGCGGTATCGCACGCCATCCTGACCTACAACCGCGGGCGGAGCACAGGGCTGGCCGATGGCATCGTCGTCACACCGTCGCACAATCCGCCGGACAACGGCGGATTCAAGTACAACCCCCCCAACGGGGGACCGGCCGATAGCAGCGTCACCAGTTGGATCGAAGCCCGAGCGAATGAGTTGATGGAGCGCGGCCTCGAGGGTGTGAAACGCATCCCGTACGAGAAGGCGCTGCGCGCCGCCACGACGCACCGGCACGACTATCTCGAGGCGTACGTGCGTGATCTGGGGAATGTCATCGATATGGAGGCAATCCAAGGCGCGGGGCTGCGCTTGGGCGTGGACCCGCTCGGTGGGGCGGGCGTCGAGTATTGGGCTCCGATCGCGGAGCGCTACCATCTCGATCTGACGGTCGTGAGCGACGTGGTGGATCAGACGTTTCGGTTCATGTCGGTGGATTGGGACGGCCGCATCCGGATGGACCCGTCATCGTCCTATGCGATGCAGCGGCTGATCGGCCTGAGGGACCGCTTCGACATCGCCTTCGCTTGCGATACCGATCACGATCGTCATGGCGTCGTCACGCGGACCACGGGGCTGCTGCCGCCCAATCACTATCTCGCGGTCGCAATCCAGCACCTCTTCCCGCATCGGCCGCAGTGGGGCGCGGACGCCGGGGTCGGGAAGACAGTCGTAAGCAGCGGCATGATCGATCGGGTGAGCGCGAAGCTCGGCCGTCGGCTCCACGAGGTGCCGGTCGGCTTCAAGTGGTTCGTCGCAGGCCTCGGCGACGGGTCCCTCGGCTTCTGCGGGGAAGAGAGTGCCGGGGCGACGTTGCTGCGCCGCGACGGAACCGCGTGGACGACGGACAAGGACGGCATCGTGCTGGCACTGCTCGCGGCCGAGATCATGGCGCGGGCGGGGGGGGGCCGCGATCCTGGGGAGCTCTACGATGAATTGACGCGCGAGTTCGGTGCGCCGGCGTACGATCGCGTCGAGGCGCCCGCGACCCCCGCACAAAAGCGGCGGCTCGCGGCGCTCTCACCAGGCCAGGTGCAGTGCGCAGAGCTCGCGGGGGAAAAGGTCGTGAGCGTGATCAACGAAGCTCCCGGCAACCACGCGCCAATCGGGGGCGTGAAGGTCAGCGCGGCCACTGGATGGTTCGCCGCTCGGCCATCGGGCACCGAAGATCTCTACAAGATTTACGCCGAGAGCTTCCGGGGGAGGGACCAGTTGAACCGGATCGTGCAGGAGGCGCAGGTGATTGTCGACAACGCGCTCGCCGGATGACGGACCGTCCGGCAGCGTCCGATGCGCTGGTGTTGTTCGGCCTGACGGGTGACCTCGCCCACAAAATGATCTTTCCCGCGCTCTACGCGATGGTCCAGCGCGGTGTCCTCACCGTTCCAGTGGTCGGAGTGGCTTCCCGCTCGTGGAGTGTGGCGCAGCTGCGGGCGCGGGTCACCGATAGTGTCAAGCAGTCCGGCGCCGCGGTGGAGCAGGAGGCGCTCAGTCGCCTTCTGTCGCACCTCCAATACGTGTCCGGGGACTACAACAACCCGGAGACCTTCGCGGCGCTCAAGAGAGCGTTGGGGACGTCGCGACGCCCCACGCACTATCTCGCGATCCCTCCCGCGCTATTCGCGACCGTTATTCAAGGGATCGGCGCGGCCGGTCTGGCGGACCATGCGCGGGTCATCGTCGAAAAGCCGTTCGGCCGCGATCTGGCCTCCGCGCGCGAGCTCAACGCCGTCGCGCGGGCGGTGTTTCCCGAGGACGCGATCTTCCGGATCGATCATTTCCTCGGGAAGGAGGCGATCATGAACATCCTCTATTTCCGGTTTGCCAATTCTTTCCTGGAACCGATCTGGAATCGTAACTACGTCGCCAGCGTCCAGATCACTCTCGCCGAGCAGTTTGGCGTAAACGGCCGGGGCGCCTTTTACGAGACCACGGGGTGTCTGCGAGACGTGATTCAAAACCACCTGTTCCAGATTGTCGCGCTCCTGGCCATGGAACCGCCCGTCACCCGGGACTTTGGAGCGGTGCACACCGAAAAAGCGAAAGTCTTCGAAGCGATGCGACCGCTGCAGCCGAGTGATCTGGTACGTGGTCAATACGCCGGTTACCGCGACGAATCGGGGGTGGCACGCGATTCCGACGTCGAGACCTTCTGTGCGGTGCGACTCTGCATCGACTCATGGCGGTGGGAGGGGGTGCCGTGGTATCTGCGCTCGGGCAAGTGTCTCCCCGAGACGGCCGACGAGGTGCTGGTTGAGTTGAAGCCGCCGCCGGCGCAGCTGTTCGCCGACTCGGCGCCACCGGCC
>WNGI01003418.1_pt1 | contig 17114 bp, 12 predicted proteins | sample 5400621 | NCBI WGS metagenome assembly WNGI01 (sample SAMN13153374, study PRJNA577476) | soil metagenome | isolation source: 20 cm soil or saprolite under Garry oak tree replicate 1 | place: USA:California | collected 2016-06-15 | reverse complement strand
CGTCAAAAGATCGCGCAGTCCGCTGTAACGCGCATCGGCCGCTGTGCCTTCGGCCGATAATCGCAGCGCGATCATGTTCGACTGCACAAACCGATAGATCGCTAACGACATCATGCCGAGGATGGCGACCGCCAGCATGATCTCCAATAACGTGAACCCCCTTCGACCTCTCCGATCAGCCGGCGCGATACACATAAAATTCCAGGCTCCTCGATTGCTTCGCGCCTCCGCGCGTCCACTGCGCCGTTAACGTCACCACCCTCACACCGATAAGATCGGTGCCGTCCGCTTCGGTTAGCTGCGCCGGCACGGTTTTTTGCAAGAGCTTTACCGGGCCATAGCCGGTGTCGATTGTAAATTGTTTCGTGGGGTCGGGAGGTCCCGGCGTGGCCTGGATTTCAGCCATTCTATTTGCAAGAATCTGACGCACCCGATCTTCTTCTGCGCTCAGGGCACTGGCGTTTAGGCAATTCTGGACCGAGCGGCCGAGGGCTAAAACCCCGATGACAAAGATCGTCACGCCCAATAGCACCTCATAAAGGGCGAAAGCAGCTGTCCCTTTCATTTGCGCATTTTTCCTGGCAGCGTTCGGCTGTTGGAAACTGGATGCTGGATACTGGATGCCGTCATCTAGCATCAAGCATCGAGGAGCCAGTATCGTTTCGCAGTTATCGCGCCGCATAGTTCGTTAGGGTCGGTTGAGCTGTTAAGGCGGAATAATTCGCGCTCCAGGCTCCATCGTGCCCGGTGAATTGCACCTCCGCCGGTTCACAGGTACCAGTGGGCCAAAAAATCCATTCCGCCGGTGGATTTTTCGCCAACGCTGCCGGCAATACCAATTTCATAGTCTCGCCTGCGCCAATTGCAAATTGAGCAACCGGGTTTGGGTCATCTCCCTTGACCAGGGCTTCTGGGCGCAAACCGATGCTTTTTGGCCCCCAGAATATTAAATAGGCGCGATGCTCCGCCAGGCTGCGCCCCTGCGCCTCATGCACGAGATTGTTGAAACTATCGAGCGAGCGTCGCAAACGCCGATCCGCCAATACACCCGTAAAGCTGGGCACGGCCAGCAGAAGCATCAGCATCAAAACAAAGATGGCGATGACGATCTCAATCAACGTAAACGCCGGGGAGGTTCGCACCGGGGGGAATTTACTCTGAGGACTGAAATTCACAATAGATAGGGACATCGCCCGGTGGATCGCGACCGCAGTAAGCGGCGAAAGACGACGTGATGGGACAGGGAACGAAGGTTTCAGAGTTCCGGGAGCGGATTCGTGAATCGTAAACGATAAATCGTGAATCGTTGGAGACGGCGCGCCCTCGCGCCGTTGGGAGCCCACGGCCTGAGGGGAGGCCGTCTCCAGCTGCCCTTCTGACGTCTGACCTCCGACATCGGACGTCCACTTTTGCTGTCGCCTTTGTGCGAGGCGCCGCAAGTAGCCGCTAAAAAAACGCAACCCACCGGCAGCAGCCATCCAGCCAATGTGATAACCTTTTCGGCGTGACGTCGATTCCAATTCTCAACAGGAACGCGATTTCCCGCTCATGAAGACTACCTCACGGTCGCCTTTCCGGACCGTTTTTGTCGTCGGAATTTTCGCCACCGCGATTTTCGTGGTCGCGATGATCGTCTGGCAAGGGATTGCTGTGCATGGGGCACCCGATCCGATGCAACCAAACACGAGCCCAACGGTGGCGTTTCTCGATATTGGCGTCCTCGTCTTCCGCGAAGGATTGGAATGCATTCTCGTTTTGGCAGCGATCACCGCGAGCATGACCGGCGCGAAACAAGCGCATCGGCGCCCGGTCGCTGCCGGTGCGGCCATCGCCTTCGCCGCGACGTTGATCACGTGGATGATTGCCATCCGAATCGTGAGTTCACTCAGCGACAACATGCCCGCGCTCGATTTGCAGGCCGCGACCGGACTCCTTGCGGTGATCGTACTGCTCGTGATCATGAACTGGTTTTTCCACAAGATTTATTGGGGCGGTTGGATCCGGGCGCATAACCGGCGGAGAAAATCGCTCCTGGACGACGCGAGTTCTGCCGAAATTTCGCGCCGAAGTCTGCAATGGGGCTTGATTCTTCTTGGGTTCACTTCCCTTTATCGCGAAGGCTTTGAGGTCGTCCTGTTTTTGCAGAGCTATTACCTGCGCCTGGGCGGAGGCGTCGTCTTAAAAGGAGCATTGCTTGGGCTGACTCTCTCCGCCATGGTCGCCGTCCTTACGTTCGTTCTGCAGCAGCGTCTGCCCTACCGAAAAATGCTGATTACCACCGGCGTTCTGCTGGGACTTGTCCTACTGGTGATGGTGGGTGAACAAGCCCAGGAGATGCAGCTGGCGCATTGGATCTCGCGAACGGAGATTAGTTGGTTGGCGAATCTGATTCCGCCATGGGCGGGAATGTGGTTTGCCGTATTTCCAACTTACGAGACGATAACGGCTCAGCTCTTCGCCGCGCTCCTGGTGGTCGGTTCTTATTACGCGGCTCGCAGTTGGCGCGGCGCACCAAGTGCGGAAGCGGAATTGGCGCGGACAACCGAACCTCAAGCCAAACACGCGATCGTCGGACGCCTCGAAACTGTTCCCGTGAGCGTCCCGCGCGGTTGACGTCGCCGTTGGCGTGATTCAGAAGTGTGCAATCGACGACAAGATTTCTGCCGCTCTGCATCATCGCGCTAGCCTTTTTCCCGAACTTTTGTTTTAGCGGCGTGCGTCATTTCACATTTTTGTATGAGACAACAACAGCACCCCCAGGCAGCATCGAATTTGAAAATTGGGCCACCCTTCAAACCGGAAATCCGGATGACAGGCGTTTTTCCGAATTCGATTTTCGACACGAATTCGAGTTCGGAATTACAAACCGGCTTCAACTTAGTCTGTATCTGGCAGATTGGAGATATCAGACGGGCTTCGCCGACCGGGCTTCCGGATTCGCCTATTCCGCTTCCGCCATCGAAGCGATTTATAACCTAACGAACCCAGTTATCGACCCGGTAGGCATTTCCCTTTACGAGGAAATAAGAGTCGGCGACCGCCTGGTGGAATCCGAATCAAAACTGATCGCGCAAAAAAATCTCGGACCGCTCATTATTGCTTACAACGCCACGCTGGAAGCTGTTTGGAAAGGCAGCGGCTTGGAAGAACAAGAAGGCGAGCTTCAACAGGCTCTGGGTGCGAGCTACGAATTGTCGCCCAGTCTTTCCGCAGGGCTTGAGATGCTGCATGAGTTCGTTTTCCCGAAATGGGATGCCAGCGAACACACCCAGAACTTTTTCATCGGTCCTAACCTATCGCTTCGACGTGGCCGCTGGTTTGCTACTGTCACGGCGCTTGCCCAAGCAACGCAAACCGCCGACGAGCCAGACTGGCAAATCCGCACAATTGTCGGTTTTGGCTTTTAACATGAAGAAGCTCTTCCTCCAAATAATGATAATGATCTGCATCCTTGGATCGGTTGGATGTCAATCCTCCGTTAGCTCAGCGCCGATGACGCATGAAGTTGTTCGCGCTGGAGCGCGCGCGCATATCGACCAGCGGACTTTGCAAGAGGGCCGGACGCTGTTTGTTTCGCGCTGCATTGAGTGTCACACGTTACCGGTTGTTTCACGCTACGATCCGGTGGCATGGCCGTGGCTGGTCGATGACATGGCTGCCCGCGCCAGCTTGAAACCGGCCGAGCGCGAAGCACTCGTCGCCTACATTCTGGCCGTTCGCGCGCAGCCGTAGTCGCCGTTCAGTGGGCGAGGCACTGCACCTGTCGCATCGCACTAACGCCTCACTTCCCACAACGACACAGACAGGTGGGACCGACGCGGTGTGGTAGCTGGATGTTAGGCATCCTGCCTGACTCGGCGGGCAGGCTTCCAGCCTGGCAAGGGTTGAGAGCTGCCCCAGACGACGAGCAAGATGCTCGTCGGCCGAGACAGCCTGGAAGGCTATCTTCCATCGAAGCGGACTGACATTCTAGTTGAATGCCCGCGCAACCTTCTCACCTTAGGCGGGTGATTACCCCGATTTTCCGTTTTGCCGGCCTCGCTCTGGTCGCTTTCCCTTTTGTTTGCTCAAGCGCATTGGCGGTCAGTCCATCACCCCGCGTGGCGACTCCTTCGCCATCCCCCACCCGCGCGGTCAATCCTTCGCCAACGGCGACGCCCGCCGGAGCAATCGACGAAAAGCTTTTCAAACGCATGCAGTGGAGGCAAGTCGGACCTTTTCGCGGAGGTCGCGCCCTGGCTATCGAAGGGGTCCAAGGTGAACCTGACACCTATTATTTCGGCGCAGTTGCAGGCGGCGTTTGGAAAACTACCGATGGCGGAGCCAACTGGACCCCGCTTTTCGATCAGGAAGACATATCGTCCATTGGCGCGATCGCTGTGGCGCCTTCCGATCACAACGTTGTCTACGCTGGGACCGGGGAAGCCGCCATCCGCGGCAACACCACCTACGGCACCGGCGTTTACAAATCGATCGATGCGGGCCGGACCTGGAAGAACGTTGGATTAAAAGATAGCCGGCAGATCGGCGCGCTCATTGTTCATCCCCAAAATCCGGACATTGTGCTCGTGGCGGCATTGGGCCATGCCTTCGGTCCGAATCAGGAGCGCGGCATTTTTCGCACCTCCGACGGCGGCAAGACCTGGACAAAGGTTTTGTCCAAAGACGAAAACACCGGCGGCATCGATGTCGTCTTCGACCCGCATAACCCCAACATTGTCTTTGCCTCACTTTGGCAGGCGCGCCGGCAGCCGTGGTTTTTTTCCAGTGGCGGCCCGGGAAGCGGGCTCTACCGATCGGAGGACAATGGTGTTACTTGGGAGCACCTTGAGGGCAATGGCTTGCCCGAGGGAATTCTGGGTAAAATTGGGGTGGCTGTTTCCGGTGCGGATCCGAATCGCATCTACGCTATCATCGAAGCGAAGGAGGGCGGGCTCTACCGCTCCGACGATGCGGGAGAACATTGGAGTCGCGTAAATGAAGACGGCCGTTTTCGGCAACGCGCCTGGTACTTCAGCAAAGTTTATGCAGATCCGAAATCTCCGGATACGGTTTACCTTTTGAACACCGGCGCATTTCGGTCGGTCGACGGCGGTAAAACATTCAACCTTTTGCCCGCCCGGCACGGAGATCACCATGGTCTTTGGATCGATCCCCAAAATCCGAATCGCATCGGCAACGCAAATGATGGCGGCGCCAGCATCTCAATCGATGGCGGCAAAACCTGGACGACGCAGAATAATCAACCGACCGCACAGTTTTATCACGTTGCGGTCGACAACGCGTTCCCGTACCACATTTACGGTGCGCAACAGGACAACTCGAACGTCGGCATCGCCAGCCGCACGGACTGGGGCGCAATCGGGCCGGCGGATTGGTTTGTCGCCGGCGACGGCGAATGTGGATTTGTTGTGCCCGATCCGCGCGACTGGCACATCATTTACTCCAACAGCGAAGGTTACGCTGTGCGCTACGACAAGAACAAAGAGGACACCCAGGATATCAGTCCTGTTCCGCTGGATAATTCCGGACATGGCGCGGCCGATCTTGCCCATCGTTTCCAATGGGTCGCCCCGCTCATGCTTTCGCCGCACAATCCCGACACGCTTTACACGGCGGCCGAGTGCGTATTCAAAACAACCGATCACGGTCAAAGCTGGACCCAAATCAGCGGCGATTTGACACGTAACGACAAGAGCAAACAGCAACCGAGCGGCGGCCCGCTCACAAACGACATCACGTCAGTGGAGTATTACGATACGGTTTTCGCCCTCGCGGAATCTCCCGTAAAACAAGGAACGCTCTGGAGCGGTTCGGATGACGGCTTGGTCAACGTCACGACGGACGATGGTCAGCATTGGTCCAACGTTTCCCCGAAAATGCCCGAGTGGAGCACGGTTGATCTCATCGATCCCTCCCCCCATGACGCCAGCACCGCTTATGTTGCCGTGGATCGGCATAAACTCGACGATTTGAAGCCGTACATTTTTAAGACAACTGACCTTGGCAAAACCTGGTCCACCATCACCAACGGGATTCCCGAAGGCGCCTTTGTTCACGCCGTTCGCGAAGATCCAAAGCGGAAAGGACTCCTCTACGCGGGAACGGAGACAGGCGTTTTCGTGTCATTTGATGGCGGTGCGCATTGGCAAGGGCTGCAATTAAATCTACCGGTCTCGCCCATCCACGATCTTGTCGTGAAAGATGACGATCTGGTGGTTGCGACTCACGGGCGGTCGTTTTGGGTGCTCGATGATCTCACGCCGGTCCGCCAGGTCAACGCCCAGTCCGCGCAAGCGGACATGATTTTGTATCAACCGCAAACTGCGCTTCGTCTTCATTATCCGGAAGAGTTCGACCGGCGTCAGCCAGTTGGAGACAATCCGCCCGCTGGCGCGATCATTGACTATTATTTCAAGAGCGCGCCGAAAGATGAAGTCACTCTCGACATTCTCGACAAAGACGGAAAACTCGTGCGCCATCTCTCCAGCAAAGAGAAGAAAGAGCAAGGCGAACAACCGCCCGAATGGCCGGACCGCGTCGAGCGCGTAAAGACAATCCCCGCCAACGAGGGCATGAACCGGTTCGCCTGGGACTTGCGTTACAACGACCCGATTCAAATTCCAGGCGCATTCTACTCCGGCACTGGGCCGAAGGGGCCGCTCGCCCTGCCCGGTGACTATCAAGTCAAATTGACCGCCGCCGGCAAGAGCCAAACCGCCCCGCTACATCTCACCATCAATCCGCGGACCAAGGGCGCGGAGGCGGCATTGCAGAAGCAGTACGCCTTATCCGCGCAAGTGAATGATCGCATCTCGCAATTACACCAGGCGGTCAACGAAATCCGCGAAGTGAGATCGCAAATTCAGAATTTGCACAAACGATTCGGCGAGGATCAGCGATTGAAAGGAGCACTCACCGCGGCTGACGATCTCGATCACAAAATGTCGGACGTGGAACAACAACTCGTGCAGGTGAACATGAAAGGTTCGGAGGGCAACCTGGCATTTCCAAACATGCTCAACGAGCGATTCGACACTTTCAGCCACGTCATCGATGCAGGCGACACCGAGCCGACCAAGCAGCATCAGGAAGTATTACAAATGCTCAGCGCAAAGCTCGATGAGCAACTGAAAAAGTGGACCCAAATAAAGACCGAAGATGTTCCAAAAATTAGCGCATCGATCAAGCAGCTCGATCTTCCGGCTTTGGTGATCACGGAGAAAAAAAGTGAATAGTGATCGGTGACTAGTGAATGGTAATTCGCGCTATCACTATTCACCTATCACTTATCACCATTCACTAGGATTTATCGACGCTATATTTCCCGGGCCCGATGAAGAGAAGGCTCAGGAGCAAGATCGCCATTTCTAGCGCCGGCAGCCGCGTGTGAAAATCGCCGCTGCTATTCCAGACCACCACCAGATGAACGAGCGTAATCGCGAGCGTCAAAAGCACACCGACTCTGAAAAATAATCCAAGGATCATCAGCACGCCCCCGGCGCAGCCCAGTACCGCGCCGGCAAATCCCCAAAACTTGTAATGCGAATGAAAGTCCAAGTGGCGCATGGCCGAGCCGAAATGTTCCCAGCTTCCTTGGCCGTTCCATAAAACCGGCGCGATCAGAATGATGAAGATTAAGCCGATGCTCGCCCGGATAAGAAGCAAGCCCGTTTCGCGATATTTGCTGAGAAATTGCAAAGCTGCCATCGGCCGCGACTGTGAGCGAGCAACGCGCAGATTTCAATCCAAACTGCGTCGCGTACGAAAGATCCGCCACTCTTCCTCTCCCTCAGGGAGAGGATCAAGGTGAGGGCTGGCCGCGAAAACATCGAACCCTCAGCATTATTTTCTTATGTCGAGCGAAGCCGGGATCGCTTGCTGTTACGGCGATGCGGACCAGAGATAATAGTAAGAGATTCCTCCACTGCGGTCGGAATGACAGAGCAAAGCGCAGATTTCAATCCAAACTGCGCAACGATTTGTATGTCATCCGGAGAGTCACGAAGCTCGAATAAATCGCCGCGGCCTTATTTTCGTCATTCGGGTTTCGTCATTCCTTCGTCATTCGTCATTTGTCATTCGTCATTTGCATTCGAGCTCGCCATTGAAAAAGCATTGTCTCCACCTTCTCTCATCGTTAGAGCTTTAGGCGGTTTCGTTTATGACCAAGATCGACAAGGCAGTCCTCCTCGCAGCAGGACGCGGCACGCGCATGCGCGAATTAACCGCCGATCTTCCCAAACCTATGATCAACGTGCGCGGCAAACCAATTCTCCTGCATATTGTTGAAGGGTTACAAACCGCCGGAATCAAAAACTTTTTTATCATCATCGGTTATCACGGCGACACGATTCGAGATTACTTTGGCGATGGCACGTGCTTCGGCCTGCAGATCAAGTACGTGACGCAAATGGTGCAGGACGGCACCGGCCGGGTTGTCAATCTGGCGCGCGACTTTGTAGACGAATCGCCGTTTGTCCTGAGTTACGGTGACATTCTCATCGACCCAAGGAACTACAAATCGGTGGCCACTCTTACGGATGACGTCGAAGCGATCATTACCGTGAAGCGCGATGAAGACGTGAGCAAAGGCGGGGCCGTATTTGTTAACGAACAAATGGAACTTGTCGATCTGCGCGAAAAATCGAAATCCGGGGAGCCGACAAGTCCTTGGTACAACGCCGGCATTTATGCGTTCCGTCCGAGCATTTTCGAATTCACGGCAAGGCTGGAACCGTCCCCGCGCGGCGAATACGAATTGACTGATGCGATTCGCGATCTTGCCCTTTCCGGCAAAAAAGTGAAAGCACTGGAACTAAGTGGCGAATGGGCTGACGTGCGCGACCCGGAAATTCTGGCGCGATTGAATCAGCAATGATCGCGTTATTGGGCTAGGTAGCGGCGATTGACCTCAATCGCCACACCACATTAAATCTCCTGCAAACCTGGCGGTTCGGTGAATCCACTGCTTCCAAAGCCGAAGACGTGGAAGCAGGTCTAATGAAAGGGAACCACTTTCGGATGCACTAGCAGGGTGCGTAACTGCCGCTACCAAACTACTTCAGCGCAACTTGTTGCTGTGACTCGGACACGATTTACGTTCTATTCGGCGCTTACACCGTTCTACCGAATCGTTAAACTGTAGCGATGCGCTTCTCAGCGTTGTAACCAAAGTGGCGCAAGTTTCTAAGTTGCGAATTTCAACATCGCTCGCCGCGGCGAGCGCCACCTTATTAGAGATTAAAGCTTTCGGAGCAGCGCTTGGAATCGCGGCTCCCCGCGGATGGAATCCCAATCCGAATCGTTCTCTACCCACTCGCGCTGTCCAAATCCATTCTGGATGGCCTTGTCCAAGTGATCCAACGCCTCCTCAGCGGAACCTCCCAGAGCGTAGACGCACCCCACGTTATACAAGACGGCCGTATCTTCAGGATCAATCGTTGACGCTCGACGTGCTCGTTGCAAAGCTTGTTCACGCTGGCCGAGTCGCATCAAACTGGCCGCGCTGAGGTACCATGCGCGTGCATCACCCGGGTTGAGATCTAGATGCGCGTCAGCCACTTTTAGCCCCTGCCGGGCGGCGTCCAGTGCTTCGTCGCCGCGCCCCAGCTTCACGAGCGCTTCAGCCGACAGATAAATAGCCTGGTAGTCCTCAGGCCGCACACGCCAGGCCTCTCGATAATGGGACACCGCTTCGTCAAGTTTTCCTTCTGTGAAGCACGCGCGCCCGTAAAAGTAGTGCGCCTCGTAGAGCATGGGATTTAACCGAAGCGCCGCCTCAAATTCCTGGCGAGCGCCTTCATATTGACGACGCAGCGTCAAGGCGAGCGCGCGCGAGGTGTGCGCCTCGGCACTTTCTGGATCCAGCTGCAGCGCCTTCCTACTCGATGCATCGGCCTCTTCAAGATTGGCATTGCTCGCGTCCCAGTACATGTAGAGAAACGAGCAGCAATCGGCGATCCCGGCATGGGCGCGAGCGAAGTTCGGGTCGATTTCGATCGCGCGATCAAACATGCGGCGCGCATATTGCATGGCCGAACCGCGCATCTGATGCTGCGCTTGGCGGCCGCGGAGATAGTACTCGTAAGCCTGCACGTTTTCGGTGGGCGTTTTTTCAATTGCACGCTTCTCGTCCTCCCCTAACACCACCCGCAGTGCGCGCACTATGTTTTCGGCAATCTGATCTTGGATCTCGAAGACATCCTCGAGCTGCCGGTCGTAGCGCTCTGACCACAAATGATAGCCGTCGGCAACATTGATGAGCTGCGCGGTCACGCGTAGTCTGTTTCCCGCTTTACGCACGCTGCCTTCGAGGACTGTGTGTACCTTCAGCTTGCGTCCGACCTCGCCGATGTCTTCGCTCTTTCCCTTGAAGGCAAACGAGGACGTGCGAGACGCCACTCGAAGCGCTTTGACCTGCGTCAGCGCGTTGATGATCTCCTCAGCAATGCCATCGCTGAAAAATTCGTTCTCGGGATCGTTGCTCATGTTAACAAAGGCAAGGACGGCGATGCTTTTCTCGGGCACATCGGGAGCAGCACCAGATGAAGCGAGTCGCTCTTTGGCTGGCGCTGCCTGACGAGATAATTTCTGGGGTGGATGCGGATTGCCAAGTTCCTCGGTGTAGAGATTTACAACACCCAGCCTCACTCCGTGTTTCACTTCGATTTCGCCTAGCTCATGAAGCAATGGCTGCCAAAGGCGATCTTGCGCAAGATCGTCGGCCACGCGTTTTGAAATGAGAATGTGACCGGCATCGCCACAATCCATCACTCGCTGGGCAAGGTTAATTCCCGCGCCGGCGACATTTGTCTGGTCATTCACATCGGTCACTTGATCAACCGGCCCGCTGTGGACACCCATGCGCAGTCGAATGTGCGGATAGCTTTTGAGTGCTTTGGCAATTTCCATCGCACAATGCACCGGTTCCTCCGGACTTTGGAAGAAGACCAATGCCATCCCGTCCCCACTGGCGATGCGGATCAATTTGCCGGCTGCACTACTCTGGCGGAATTGCGGAGCGCCTCGCACGACCTCATTAAGCTGTTGCAGCACCTCACGCTGCTCGTTCACGAGCAACTTCGAGTAACCCACCACGTCCAGGAATAAAATGTGTGCAGTCTCGAGGTGCACTTGTGATTGTTGAACAGCGGGCATAGTGGCAGCGTAACTAATTCAGGCGCACTGGCTTTTTCGCTTCTTCAACCAGTTTTTCGAAGCGTGGATCATCGCGCAGCGAATCCCACCACGGATGCAAACGCAATTGGCCGTAGGAGATTGGCGAATAAATGCACAGCACGTCTTCCAACTGCTTAAGCGCGAGATCTTTTTCACCCGCCCACGCATAGGTGACGGCGAGGTTTCTTAGTATCTCGCCTCCCGTGATCGCGTCTTTTGTGACTGGCAAGAGTTCGGCCGCACGCCGGCCCTCGTTCAAGGCATCTTCCTTGCGGCCAAGCGCGGCCTCAGCCATTCCAAGCACGCTGAGGGCTTCGGCATAATCAGGCTGTTCGCTAACGAGTTTGCCCATCTCGTCGCGCGTCGCCATAAACGCAGCCTTAGCCGCAGCTGCATCGTTTCGGGCGCGCGCCGCTATGCCCTCACAAAAGCGGCGCGGCATTCGCACGTTGACCGGAATGATTCCTTCGGGACCGATTGAAGCTAGGGCACGGGCCATTTCGCCAGCGTCGCGTCGGCAAAGGGCGAGGTAAAGCCATTGCTCAGCAATCGCATCCACCGCGCTCGGATCTTCCGACACGACGTCCTGAATAGCTGTATATGCAGGCTGAGTTTCGGCACGCCAGTCCAGTTCGATCAGCGCTCGCACCACTCGGATATTCGCATCCTTGGGTGCGACCGTCAGCGCGCGTTCCAAGGTGCGCACTGCGTCCGAATAGCGTCGAAGGCAGACATACGTCTGAGTTACTTGCTGAAGCAAATAGATGCTTTGAGGATCGAGCTGGGAGGCGCGCTCCAAATTGCTCGTGCTCTGCTCCCACTGTCCCCGTCGTCGCGCGATGAAGCCAGTTAACGCCGAGACTGAGGAATCGTTAGGCAATCGCTGCCGCGCGATCGCTAGTTCAGCAAGCGCGCCGTCATAGTCACGATAGCAATGGTACGAAACCCACGCCGCGGCCAGGTGCGGCTCGCCCTGATCGGGACCAAGTTGCAAAGCTGTCGTAAGCGCTTCGCGGACCAGTGCGAGACGAGCTGGGGTGTGATCAGCTCCCACAAAGTAAAGCTGATCGTGGGCACGGGCGAGTTGACAATACGCGAGGGAAAAGGTCGGATCGTGTGCGACTGCCTGGTCCAGCAAGCGGATGGCCTGTCGAATGTGCTCTACTTCTCGCGCGTCGAAACCGGTCGCAGCTGCGAGCTCTTTACCGCGAAGATAACGATCGTAGGCAACGAGATTCGCCGTGGGCACTTGTTCAATAGCGGCCTTTTCGGCTGGCGAAAGCTTTGCTTTCAACTGGTCCGCAACCGCTTTGGCGATCTCACTCTGAATTGCAAAAACGTCATCAAGCGGGCGGTCGAATTTTTCCGCCCAGAGATGGACGTCGGTGCGAGCATCAATCAGCTGCGCTCGCAAGCGAACTCGATTTCCGGCGCGTTGCACGCTCCCCTCCAGGACGTGGGCAACGCCTAACTCGTTCGCGATCTCGCGCAAATTGCGCTTTGCCGCCGTCCTGTATTGCATTACCGACGTCCGGCTGATGACTTTGAGATCGGCGATTCGTGCCAGATCGCTAAGTATTTCGTCGTGCAGGCCGTCAACGAAAAATGCGTTCTCCGGATCAGCGCTCAGATTTTCAAAGGGCAGGACCGCGATGCTTTTTTCGGGCACATCCGGCGGCGTTTCGGATGAAACGATTGGCTGTTTCGATGCGGCGGCGTGACGGGATAGTCTCTGGGGCGCATTCGGATTGCCGAGTTCCGCGTTGTAAAGGTTCACAATCCCAAGCTTCACGCCGTGCTTCATTTCGATTTCGCCAAGCTCGTGCAAGAGCGGTTGCCAAAGACTGTCTTGCGCCAGATCGTCGGCGACGCGTTTTGAGACGAGAATATGACCGGCATCGCCACAATCCATCACGCGCTGGGCTAAATTGATTCCTGCTCCGGCTACATTCAGCCTGTCATTGACATCTTTAATCTGATCGACCGGTCCGCTGTGCACGCCCATGCGGAGCCGAAGCCGCGGATAATTCTTTACCAGCCGGCTAATTTCCAGGGCACATTGCACCGGTTCCTCCAGACTTTGGAAAAAGACCAGTGCCATCCCATCGCCCGACGGAATGGAAATGAGCTTGCCATTGGCTTCGCTCGTTTGGAACTGCGCGGTTTTGCGTACGAGCTGATTGAGCTGCTGCATCATCTCGCGCTGCTCGTTGACGAGGAGCTTCGAATAACCGACCACATCCATGAACAAGACGTGCGCAATCTCGAGATGAAGATGCGGTTCCTGGACGTTCGGCATTTGGACTACTTTATTTTAATTGAACGGGTTCTCTGGCCTGACTAACCAATCGCTCAAAGCGTGGATCGTGCGCAGCGAGTCCCACCACGGAAACAGACGCAACTGACCGTAGGAGATGGGGCCAGGAATTTTCAGGACGTCCTCCAATTGTTTAAGCGCAAGATCTTTTTCGCCAGTCCAGGCATAGATAACCGCGAGATTTCTTAGCAACTCCGCGCCGAGCACTGCGTCCTTTGAAACGGGACAGAGTTCGAGGGCGCGCCGTCCCTTGGCCAACGCCTCTTCCTTGCGACCAAGAGCGGCATCGGACATTCCAAGAACGCAGAGAGCCTCCATCTCGGCGCGCGCAGCAGTAAACGCCCTTTCGGCAGCCGCCATGTCGTCTTGGGCACGCGCCGCCAGGCCTTCACAGAAATTGCGAGGCATTCGGACATTGACCGGGATGATTCCCTCCGGCGCGACCGAAGCTAAAGCGCGGGTTACTTCGGCGAAATCGCGCCGGCAAAGAGCAAGATAGAACCATTGCTCGGCGATCTCATCAACCGCGCTTGGATCCGCGCTTACCACGTCCTGAATCGCGTCGTAACCAGGTTGCGTATCGGCGTGCCATTCGAGATCAACCAGAGCTCGCGCGACGCGCGTGTTCGCGTCGCCGGGAAGCGCGGCCAGAGCGCGATCCAAAGTGCGCGCCGAATCGGAAAATCGCCGAAGCTGCTGATACGCCCCAGCAGTTTGCTGAAGCAAGAACCAGTTACGCGGATCGAGTTCGGCCGCGCGCTCAAAATTGCTTATGCACTGCTCCCAGTGGCCCTGCCGACGAGCGATGAAACCGGCTAACGCGAAAATGGCTGGGTCGTTCGGCAATCCGCGCTGGGCAATGGCGAGCTCGGCAAGGGCTGCTTCATAATCGCGATAGCAGCGATAGTGAATGTCCGCCGCGGTGAGATGGGATTCGCCTCGATCGGGGGCAAGGCGCAGAGCTTTGTCCCGGGCCTCGTTCGCAAGCCTGAGACGGTCGGGGCTGTGATCGACTCCGCTAAAGTAAAGCTGCGTATGCGCGCCCGCGAGCTGGCAATAAGCGAGCACGAACGCGGGATCGTGCGCGACGGCCTGGTCGAGCAAACGTATTGCATGGCGGGTTTGGTCTATCCGGCGAGTGTCGAAGGTTCTCATTTGAACGAGCTTCTTGCCACGGAGATAGCGATCGTAGGCCACAATGTTTGCTGTCGGTGCTTGCTCGATTGCGGCTTTCTCCGCCGGCGCAAGCTTGGCCTGAAGTTGGTCCGCTACCGCTTTGGCAATTTCGCTCTGGATTGCGAAAACATCATCCAACGGCCGATGATAATTTTCGGCCCAAAGATGGGCGTCGGTTCTGGCGTCGATCAACTGCGCGCTCACCCGGACGCGATTTCCTGCGCGCTGGACGTTGCCTTCCAGGATGTGGACAACGCCTAACTCGTTTGCAATTTGGCGCAGGTTGCGCGTCGGCGCCCGGTATTGCATCACCGAGCTGCGACTGATCACTTTGAGATCGGCGATTTTTGCCAGGTTGGTCAGGATCTCATCCTGCACGCCATCGGCGAAGAACGCGTTCTCCGGATCGGCGCTTAGATTTTCGAAAGGCAACACCGCGATGCTCTTTTCCGGCACGGTGGAAGCTTGCGCAGTGGAAATGGTTGATGGCTCAGGCGCGGCGAGAGGCTGAGACACCTTGGCTGGCGGTTCAGGATTGCCGAGCTCTTCGGTGTAAACATTCACGATTCCGAGCTGCACTCCGTGTTTCACCTCGATTGCGCCAATCTCATGCAAATGCGGCTGCCAGAGGCTATCCTGCGAAAGGTCGTCAGCCACGCGTTGCGACACCAGAATGTGCCCGGCATCGCCGCAATCCATCACGCGCTGCGCGATGTTAATTCCGGCGCCGGCAACGTTAGACCGGTTGTTGACATCTTTGACTTGATCGACCGGGCCGCTGTGCACGCCCATCCGCAGCCGAAGACGCGGATGGCTTTTTAAAGCCCTGCTAATCTCGAGCGCGCATTGCACCGGCTCCTCAGGACTTTCGAAAAAGACCAAGGCCATGCCGTCGCCCGAAGGAATGGATATGAGGTTTCCCCTCGCGTCGCTCTTGCGGAATTGCCCAGTTTTCCGCACGACTTGATTGAGCTGATGCACTACCTCGCGCTGCTCGTTGACGAGCAGTTTCGAGTAACCCACCACGTCCATAAATAAGACATGCCCAATCGCAAGATGAGGATCGGTTTTGAGCTTAGCAGGCATTTCTTACGCGGTTTCCGGTTACCCTAATACAATCCTAAGACCGTGACCAACCGTCCAGATCAAAGCCTGAAACAGGTGAATGGTGATCTGTGATCAGTGAATAGTCTTATCACCTATCACCATTCACGGATCACTGCTTCATTAATCGCCCTACGGACTTCCGCCAGCGTCGCGTGGCTCCCGCCGGATGCTGACAATCTTCGCCGGGATATCTTCGGTTTCCATCGGCGCTTCTTCCCCGATCTCCTCTTCGATTTCGCGCTGCCATTCGCGTGATAACCAGGGCCGGAGAAATCCATACAGCAGATAGGCAAGAAACAATACGGCCGGCATCCATTCGTAGTTCATCACCGTGAAAAGCAGAACCAGGCTGATGACAAGAAAGCGCGGAATTGATTTCTTTGTTTTCCAATTGAGCGCCTTGAAGCTCGGGTACTGGAAGCGGCTAAACATCATGAACGAAAGAAAAAGCATCAGCGGCGGCAGAACGAATTTCCATTTGCCGAGTTGATGTTCTCCCTCGGCCAGCCACAGCAAGAAAAGTGTGATCGAGGCGATCAATCCAGCGGCAGCGGGAATGGGAAAGCCAGTGAAATTTTTTTCATTGCCGCCCCCGACCGTTTCATGATTCGCTGCCACGCAGTTGAAACGCGCGAGGCGAAGTGCGCCACAGGCGAGATAGATCGATGCGATAATCCAGCAAGCACGCGGAAATTCCTGCAGGACAATGCGGTAAACCATCAAGGCGGGCGCAACACCGAACGAGACAATATCCGCTAGAGAATCGAATTCTCGTCCAAACGCGCTATCATGGCCGCCGAGCCGTGCCAGCCGACCATCGAGGAGATCAAAAAAACAGGCGCCGAGAATAAACCAGATCGCGGTGTGAAAGAGATCTCCGGCTGCGTCGGGATTGGATGCCTGAAGCAGCGCTCCCTCAAGTATTTTCAGCGTGGCGGTGAACCCACAAAATAGATTACCTGCCGTCATCAAATTCGGCAGCAAGTAAATCTTTGGATGTTGTTCGCTCATTGATCAGGCAGCCGCGCGATAATCGTCGAACCACCCGCCACGTGGTCGCCCACTTGCACCAACACGCTGGCGGTTAGGGGCAAATATACTTCCGTTCGCGAGCCAAAGCGAATCATTCCAAATCGCTCACCCTTGCTTAATTGATCTCCCACTTTCGCCCATCCAACTATTCGGCGCGCAATCGCTCCCGTGATCTGCCGGACGACGATCGTCGCCCGAGGATTTTCGAAAGCCCATGTCATCGCTTCGTTTTTCTCCGAGCACTCCGGCCTGCGCGCATCCAGAAACAGGCCCACCCGATGCTGCCGATAAATAACTCGCC
>WNGI01002071.1_pt1 | contig 17120 bp, 15 predicted proteins | sample 5400621 | NCBI WGS metagenome assembly WNGI01 (sample SAMN13153374, study PRJNA577476) | soil metagenome | isolation source: 20 cm soil or saprolite under Garry oak tree replicate 1 | place: USA:California | collected 2016-06-15 | reverse complement strand
CGCGCAGCACCGGGATCGGCAGCTGCACGACCGGGTAGCGCTCGGTGTGATCACCAAGGGTCGATGTGCCGGAACCCTGCATCGCAAGCAGGACATTGCCGGCGTCTTTGATGGCGGCCGCAAGTGCGCGGTCCTCTTCGGGGTTCTGTGCGGCGTCGTAGAAGCCGATGTCGAAGGCGATCACGCTCGGGTTCAGCGGCTTGAGCGCCCGAAGCAAGTCGGTGTAGACGGGACGCGGAAGTGGGTAGCGGTACTGGTCGACGGTCGCATCGTCGAGCGCGACGATCGTCACCTGATTCGCGAGCGGGGCGTTCCCGATGTCGATCGCCTTGTCGTAGACGATCGACTGAAGGGTCGTGTCGAAGAGATCCGTACGCAGGAGGAGGGCGCCGACCGCAAGCGCCACTAAGGCCAGGCCGGCGACGACGAGCCGTTGGCGCGTGTGGCGCTTCGTGAACACCTAGCGCGCCTCCTTATGCAGGTCGGCGTCAGATTATGCGGTCGCTCGCTCGGCTGAGCACCCCCTTTAAGACGCCAATTGAGCGTGCGAACTCGAGTATCGACAGCCTTTCGATAGGTGTGTGGTCGTAGCGGCTGTCGCCCGGACCGTACGCGACCATCGGGCAGCCCCACGCTGGAAAGAGGACGTTCATGTCGCTCGTGCCGCTCTTCTCTTTGAAGGTGGTCTGACCGCCCGCCGCGGAGATCGCGCGCGCGAACGCGCGAGCGAGCGGACTCGTCCTCGGCGTGCGGACCGGTTCTTCCCTTCCCTGCGTCGTCACGACGACCTGGGTGTGACCGTCGCTCGTCGCAAGACGCTCTGCGGCACGTTCGAGGTCAGCTGGATCGACACCCGGGGGCACGCGATAGCCGATCCGCAAATGTGCTCTTTCCACAAGACCGTCCGCTGAGCCTGCGTCGATGCTCTCGAGCCGGCAGTCGAGACGCTCGAACGAGCGATCCGCGCCGCCGCTCTCCGTCGCCGATTCGCTGACGCGGTGCCACACCGCGAGCGCCTCCTCGGCGACGGTCGGTCCCGGCGCGGCACCGTGGCGCGCATCGCGCGAAAGAGCGACGTCGAGGGTCAGCCGTCCCTTGTACGCGACGGTGACGGCGCTCCATCCCGACGGCTCGCCGATCACGCACCAGTCCGGCGCGGCGAGCGTCGCGCGATGCCGAGCGCCCCTGCTCGTGGGCGACTCTTCCTCGACCGCGCCCACGACCGTCACCCGAACCCCGGAGACCGGCTGCGTCGCCGCGGCGACGAATGCGGCGAGCGGACCTTTGGCGTCGACGGCCCCGCGCCCCACGAGCGCGTCGTCCTCGATCCTCACCGGAATCTCCCCGGGCACGGTGTCGATGTGCCCGAGCAGGACCACATGGACGGGCCCATCGCCGATCTCGCCGACGGCGTTGCCCGCATCGTCGACGCTCGCGCGAAAGCCACGCTCGCCCATCCGTGCGACGAGCCACTCCACAGCCTCGCCCTCGCGGCGGGAAACGCTCGGGATCTCGACGAGGCCGCGGACGAGGGCGAGGTCGGCTTCGCTCGGCCTCACCCGAGCGCCTTCGCCGATGCCGCGAGGACGCGATCGATCTCCTGCTCTGTGATGACGAGCGGGGGCAGGTAGCGCACGACGGTCGGGCCCGCACCGAGCGCGAGCACGCCCTCATCCTGGAGCGCGCGTATGGCGCTCGACGCGTTCTCCTTGAGCTCGACGCCGACGAGGAGCCCGAGCCCCCGCACCTCGCGCACGCGATCGCTTGGGATCGCGCGCAGTCCCGCCATGAGCTGCGCGCCTCTCTCCCGAGCATTGTGGGCGAGACCGAGTCTCTGGATCTCTCCGATCGCCGCGACGGAGGCGGCGCAGGCGAGCGGATTTCCCCCGAAGGTCGTCGAGTGCGAGCGCTTGGCGAGGTCGCCGATCTTTCGCGAGAACGCGATCGCGCCCATGGGCATCCCGCCGGCGATCGACTTCGCGAGGCAGAGGATGTCCGGCGCGAGCCCGTACTGCTCGATCGCGAAGAGCGTGCCCGTCCGGCCGAATCCGGTTTGGACCTCGTCGACGATGAGGAGCGCGCCACGGTCCGCGCAGACCCGCGCGGCCTCCTGTGCGAACTCGCGGGTCGCCGGCCGCACGCCACCCTCCCCCTGGACGAGCTCGAAGATGAACGCGGCGGTGCGCTCGGTGATCGCGGCGTCGAGAGCCTCGGGCTTGTTGAACGGGACATGCGAGAAGTCGGGAACGAGCGGGCCGAACAGATCGCGGTACTCCGGGCCCCACGTCGCCGACAACGCGCCCATCGTCTTACCGTGAAATCCGCGCATCGTCGCGACGATGCCGGTTCGCTTCGTCGACGCGCGCGCGAACTTGAGCGCTCCCTCGACCGCTTCCGTCCCGCTGTTACAGAGAAAGAACCGATCGAGCGACGGCGGCAGGATGCCGGCGAGGACGTCGTAGAGCTCGGCTCGCCGATCGTTGTAGAAGAGCTCGGTACACGAGGCGAGCCTGCGAGCCTGCTCGGCGATCGCGTTCGCGACCGCGGCGTTGCCGTGGCCGAGGTTGGCCATGCCCTGTCCGCCGACGCAGTCGATGTATTCGCGCCCTTCGTTGTCGTAAACGGTCGCACCGTTCCCGCGAACAAGGACGATGCCGCGCTTGGTGTAGAGGCCCGAGGTGTGCGCATCTTCGGCGCGGATGAGGTCCGCGGTCGAGCGGACCGTCGCGCTCACGAGCGGATCACCGTGCGGACGCCCGGGTCTCCGCTCGCCGAGCGGATGACGACCTCGTCGACGCCACCCTCGAGGGCCTCGCGCGCCGCGAGGATCTTCACCTTCATTCGGCCACGAGCGAGGGACTCCGCCTCTTGGACGGTCGTCTCCGGGACGAGCGTTCGCGGGTCTTCGGCGTCTCGAAGAAGGCCGGGCACGCTCGTGAGGATGATGAGCGCATCCGCGTCGATCGCCACAGCGATCGCGGCCGCGACTCGATCGCCGTCGACGTTGAGGGCCTGCTGCTCCGTCGACAGGGCCAGCGGCGCGATCACCGGCACTCGCCCCGGACCGATGAACTGCGTGAGAAGCGGCAGGTTCACGGCTTCGACCTTGCCGGTGTAGTCGTCGCGCAGCAGGACGGTCTTCCCGTCGCGGACCGAGCGCACGTCCTTCTTGCTCGCGACCAGGAGGCGACCGGAGATGCCCGAAAGCCCGACGGCGTCGATCCCGCGCTGCTGCAGCTTCTCGACATAGAGGAAGTTTTCCACGCCGAGCGCGGCCATCGCGAAGATCTCGAGCGTTCGACGGTCGGTGCGGCGGCTTTCGTGACCCGACGGCGATACGACCGTCTCCTGTGGATGGCCGAGCGCCGCCGCGAGCTTGTTCGTCTCAGCGGATGCGCCATGCACGAGCACGATCTCGTCCGATCGCGCGATGTCGGCGACGAGATCGGCGACCGAATCGCGATCGACGCCGGCGCTTCCACCCGCCTTCACGACCGCGCGCAGCGTCACGGATGCAGCCCCGGGAAGCCGAGCCCGGCGTCCTCCGCGTACCCGCAGGCGACATTCATCGCCTGGATCCCGTTGCCGGCCGCGCCTTTCATAAGGTTGTCGATCGCGCAGAGCGCGACGACGCGCTCGCCGCGGGGATCGAGCGCGAATCCCACGTCGGCGAAGTTCGTTCCCGCGAGCAGCTTCGGCTCGGGGTACCGCCAGATGCCGGTGCGCTCCTTCACGATGCGAACGAACGGCTCGGCGGCGTACGCGTCGCGGTAGATCTTCCAGAGCGCCTTCTCGTCGAGCGCCGAGGACGTGTAGACGTGCGCGGTCGCGAGCACCCCGCGGACGAGCTCGACCGAGGTCACCGAGAGATCCACGCGAAGGCTGTGCCCGCCGAGCCGCAGCTCCTGCTCGATCTCGGCCGTGTGGCGGTGCCCGACCGGCCGGAAGGATCGCACCACGCCCGAGCGCTCCGGATGGTGGCTGTCCTCGCTGGGCTCGCGCCCACCCTCGCTTGAGCCGACCTTGCACTCGATGACGACCGGGCGGCTCCGGTCCACCACACCGGCGCGGAAGAGCGGCAGCAACGCAAGGATGGACGCGGTCGCGTTGCAACCCGCGCCGGTGATCCGCCTGCCGCTTCGAATCTCGTCTCGGTGAAGCTCGGGGAGGCCGTAGACCCAGCGCTCCAGAAGGGTCGGCCGCGGGTGCGGCGAGCCGTACCAGCGGTCGTAGTCGGCCGCGTCCCGCAGGCGGTGGTCGCTCGACAGGTCGATGAGGACGGTGGTGCGATCCTCGAATTCGTGGGCGCGATGCGCGCCGTTCGGCAAGGCCAGGAAGAGCACGTCGCAGCGACTCACATCCTCGTAATGGACGAAGGAGAGGCTCGTTCGCTTCCGGAGGTTCGGGTGAGCCGCCGTGACGGGCTTGCCCGCGAGCGATTCGCTGCCGGCGACGATCTCGTCGACGTTCGGATGACCCACCAGCAGGCGCAGGAGCTCGCCGCCCGCGTAACCGGCGGCACCTATCACTCCGACTTTCATCGAGCCGCTCTCGCCACCTCGAGGACGTAGTCGACGACCTTGGCCGGGATGTTCACGCCGGTCGTGTCGATGGAATTGCGGAACTCCATCGTGTAGTTGACCTCGTTGACCAGGAGACCCTCGGGCGCTTCGAGCAGATCGATTGCGACGACGCCGCCTCCGACCGCGCGAGCCGCACGCACGCAGAGCTCGTCGAGCTCGGGCGTGACCGGGCAGTTCGAGGCCTGCCCGCCGCGAGCGGTGTTCGTGATCCAGTGCTCGCTCGCCCGGTAGATCGCGGCGATCGTCTCGCTGCCGACGACGAACGCGCGAATGTCGCGGCCGGGCTTCTGGATGTACTCCTGGATGTAGTAGATCGAGTGGAGATAGTTGCCGAGAACGTCCTTGTGCTCGACGATCGCCTCCGCTGCCTCGCGATCGTTCACCTTCGAGATGAGGCGCCCCCACGAGCCGATGAGTGGCTTCAGGACGACCGGATACCCGAGCTCTTCGATGGCGGCGAGCGCGGACTCGGGCGTGAACGCCACGCGAGTCCTCGGGCTCGGCACGCCGTCGCGGATGAGCCGCATCGTGGTGAGCAGCTTGTTGCCGCAGATCTCCGCGACCTCGTAGCGGTTCACGGTGGGTATGCCCCAGGCGTCGAAGACCGACAGGGCGTACAGGGCGGTGCCGTGCTGAATGCAGCGCTCCAGGATGACGTCGACGCCGAGCTCCGGGCGCTGCTCGACCGCAAGAACGAGCTCGCGATCGTCGATCACTTTCGTCTCGACGCCCCGCGACTCGAGCTCGCCGAGCAAGAGCTTCTCCTCGACACGAACGCGAGAGAGGAGCACGCCGACGCGGGTCTTGTTATTCACCCCAGTCCTCTTCGGCCTTCGGCGCGAGTGCCAGCACGACCGGCGCCGTCTCTTTCACCTCGAGCTCCGCCCCGCAGTCGGGGCAGGACACGATCTCCCCTTTGACGGCGTCCGAGCCGACGGTGACCTCGGCATCGCACTCGGGACACTTCGCCACGTTCCCCTCCTCACAAGAGCTGAGAGAGGGAAGCCTAACGAATCAGTCGGCTTCCGCGGCGATGGCGATGCGCGTCGTACGGGCTCGCGCCTTGTCCTCATACATCCGCGCGTCGGCCGTGCTGATGAGCGCGTCCGCGTCGCGTCCGTCGATCGGGAACCACGCGATGCCGAAGGACGCGCGCGGCAGCTCGTTCGCCTGGCCCGCCCACATGTATCGCTCCTCGCGGAGCCGGGCGGCGATCCGACCAACGATCGCCTGGGCCGGGAGCGGACCGGTCCGGGGAAGGAGGAGCACGAATTCGTCTCCACCGAACCGAGCGACGACGTCCTCCGCGCGTGTCGCCTGGCGCATCGCCCGAGCCAGCGTTCGAAGAACCTCGTTCCCGACGAGGTGCCCCGCCGAGTCGTTCACGGCCTTCAGCCCATCGACGTCGCATAGGACGACTCCGAACGTCTCGCCGTGCCGGGTGGCGTCGGCGATCTGCATCTCGAGGCGCTCGAGCAGGCTCCGGCGATTGAGCACGCCGGTCAGGTCGTCGTCGCGCGCGAGGCGCCGCGTCTCGGCGAGGAGGGCCGCATTCGCGATGGCGATCGCCGCCTGGGCCGCATAGAGGCGAACCAACCGACGAGTCTCCTCGGAGAAGACGCGAGGGTGCGGGACATACGCGGTGAGCGTTCCGACGATCTCACCGTGCGCGACGAGCGGCGCCGCGATCGCGGACGCGATGAGGTCGTGGAGGGCGGGATTGCTGTCCGGGTGGTCGCGATAGGCGCCCGCGACGACGACATCGCGCGTGCGCAGGCACTCGAGTGCGATCCCGCGGAGGTCCTCGCCGACCGAGGAGCGCAGCCCAAGCGCAGGCGCGTTGTGTACCGCGCGGACGATGAACCCCTGGTCTTTTTCCGCGAGCGCGACCATGGCGCCATCCGTTCCGGTGAGCGCGGTCGCCTCGCGCGCGATGAGGCTCGCGAGCTCGTCGAGCGAAAGCTCACCGGCGGTCGCGAGGCCGACGTCGTAGAGCACGGCGAGCTCCTCGGCTCGGCGCCGCTCGCGTTCTCCGAGCTGCCAGTTCGTGTAGAGAGCAAGTCCGGCGCGCGTCGCGAGTACGAGCACGGTCAGAGCGACAGCACCATCGATGAGGTCAGCGAAGGTCGCGGGAACCCGGCGGACATCGGTGTAGACGAGTAGGAAGGAGCAGGCCGCCGCGACGACGCCGGGCAGCACCATTCGCGAGAGGTTGATCGCGGGTCCGGACAGCCGGGTGTTCCTGGCGTCCTCGCGGTCCTCCACCCATTGGGCGCCGGCGATACCGATCGCGCCGATACCGACGAGCCACAGGGCGTCGATCGGCGTGCCCGCTTTGAACGTGCCCTCGACGTTCGCGGGCAGGTAGAGCACGAACGCGAGCGCGTTCAGACCCAGACCGAAGAAGAGCGAGGTCACGGCGCCGCGCGGCTCGAGCGTCGGCATTCCCCACACCGCCGAGAGCGCGGCGGCAGTCGCGGCCACGTAGAGCAACGGGTACAGGACCGCCACGGCCGAGGCCGACGGGTCGCGACCGATGTCGGTGGCGAGTGTCGTCGCAAGGAAGAGAGTCACCGCCGCGGCGAGGGTCAGCACGACCGCGCCGACGTCGAGCACGAGCGCATAGAGCGTGAGCTTCTGCCCGTGCCGGCGAAGCAGCAGTACGAGCGCGATCGTCCACACAGGTGCAGCGGTCATGAAACCGAGGTCCACGACGAGGGGTGAGGGCATGGGCACGCCGCCTACCTCGGCGGCGTCGCGCAGGAGCTGACCAACGAGCCACGATGCCGACCCCGCGCAGAAGAGCAGCCACACCATCCGGTCGCTGCCGCGTGAGCCCCGTACCGCGCGGGCGGTACCGAAGATCGCCCCGATCGCGGCCGCGGTCCATGCGAAGTCCGCGACGGCACAGCGCGCGAGGTCGTCGGCGATCAGCTGCTCGATGCCAAAGACGAGCGCCGCGCCGATAACCGCCGCGGCGTACCGCGGCGTCGCGCCACGCGAGTGCGCGGAGAGCAGTTTTCGTATCACGCCTAAGACGCTAGGGATGACGCGCCGCGGGCGGAACGCCCAGAACGTACTGCTCGCGGGCTCCGCGGGGGACACGAACGGGGGAATTTGAAGGTTCGCCTCCCCCATCGGTGTGAGGTACTCCATCGAGTGGGCTAGCTTCAGATGGTGACTGCGCCGCTGCCGCTCCAGATTCTTGACGTCCTAGTTTTCATCGCCGTGGTCGCGCCCTTCTCCCTGCTTGTCGGCCGTCGGAACGCGATCCCGAAGCTGCCGGAGTCGGACCAGAGCCTGACGCTGCCGCGCCTTTCGGTCGTGGTGCCGGCTCGCGACGAGGCATCAGGGATCGGCCGCGCCGTGGAGTCGCTCCTGGCGCAGGACTATCCCGATCTCGAGATCATCGTCGTCGACGACCGGTCAACCGACGAGACCGGCGCGGTCCTCACAAATCTCGCGGCGCGGGACTCGCGCATCCGCGCGATCCGCGTTGACCAGCTGCCGGCGGGATGGCTCGGTAAGAACCACGCGCTCTGGCGCGGTGCTGAGCGCGCGAGCGGCGAGTGGCTGCTCTTCACCGATGCGGACATCGTGTTCGCGCGCGGTGCCCTCCGTCGGGCCGTCGGCTACGCGGTGGCCGAAGCGCTCGACCACCTCACGCTGGCGCCGCGACTCGTCGCGCGCGGGCTCGCGCTCCGCGCGTTCCTCGCCTTCTTCGCGTACGCCTTCATCGCGCTCTGGGGCGCGTACCTTGCGAATGATCCGAAGAGCACGCGTGGCGTTGGAATCGGAGCGTTCAATCTCGTGCGCCGATCCGCGTACGAGCGCATCGGCACGATGCGCGCACTTTCCCTTCGTCCCGACGACGACATTCGGCTGGGCCGGCGGCTTCGTGGGTTCGGATTCCGGCAACGCGTCCTGAATGGCAACGACCTCTTGTCGGTTGAGTGGTACCCATCCCTCCGCGCGGCGATAGCCGGTCTTGAGAAGAGCATGTATTCGAGCATGGAATACCGCGCCGTCGACGCGACGGCGGTTCTCTTGTATCTCGGGGCGACGATGGTGTGGCCGTTCATTGGCGTGATCATTCTCGGCGGAATCGACCGCGCTCTTCTCGGGATCGTCGTCGGCTGTCTGGTGGCTGGTCTTCTCGAAACGTATCGCCAGTCCATGCGACCGCTCACGCCATCGGCTGTGCTGCTTGCGCTGCTCATTCCATTCTCAGCGTCGAGCTTCGCCTACGCGATCGTCCGATCGGTTTACCTCGCCGAGACGCGCGGCGTCCGCTGGCGGGGCACGACCTATCCGCTCTCGCTCCTCCGAGCTCAGTCGGGATTGGAGGGCACGGAGGCGAATCGCAGGAGGTAGGTCTCGAGGTCCGCGAGATCGGCGTCGCTGATCAGGTTCCTGCCGTAGGCAGGCATCCCGCGATCGCTTCCGCGGCGCACGATCTCGGTCTCGATGCGCCCGCGGATCGAGAGGTCGCTCGGCGCATCCCCCTCGGGCCCGTGACAGAGATGACAGCCCAGCGCGAAATAGATCGCCGCGCCGCGCGTCTGCCGACTGACAGTGGGATCCGCGGCGAGAAGCTGCGCGGAGCTCGGCGCGGGTATCGAGAGCGCGCTCGCGCCGCCGCGCTGGAGCGCGCGGATGTACGCGACCATCGCCCAGATGTCGGCGTCCTGGTATTGACCGCCGAACGCCGGCATGGCCGTGAACCCTAAGCCGTTCTTCACGATCCAGAAGAGCTGCGCGTCGGTCTTGCTCTTCGCGGCTTCGGTCGTGAAGTCGGTCGCGTCGGGATAGGTGGTCGGGCCGAAGGCCCCGCGTCCGTCACCCTTCGCCCCATGGCAGACCGCGCACGATCCCGTGTACGCGATCCGACCTGTGTCGAGCGCGCGCCGGTCGTTCGCCAGCGGATTGGAGCCGTCGCCGCCGAGGACCCGAGACACGACCGAGACGGCGGCGTCGCCGTACACCCGCTCCAGCGGCAGGTCCTGGCGATGGGTCAGGGCGAACGGCAGCGCCACCACCAGAACCAGGACGAGCGCGACGACGGCTCCGACGATGGCGATGACAAAGGATCGGCGCTTGCTCAACCTGGGAGAAAGTACGCGCAGCCCGGCCGCGCGGATGCGCAGGCTAGCGGGCGCGCTCTAGAACGACGACGGGAATCTCGCGTGAGGTCTTGCGCTCGTACTCCTTGAACGCCGGCATGCGCTCGGCATGGGCGTCGTAGAGCCGGCGACGTTCAAGTCCTTTGGCGGTCGTCGCCTTCGCCTCAAATCGCTCCGGCCCGAGCTCGACGGTGACCGCTGGATTCGCGCGGAGATTGAGGTACCAGTCGGGGTGGGTCGGCCCGCCGCCCTTCGACGCGATCACGACGTAGTTATCGCCGTCGCGGCTGTATGCGAGAGGATTGGTCCGCTCCCGTCCGGATTTCGCGCCGCGGGTCGTAAGCAGAAGCAGCGAACGGCCGGTGAAGGGGCCTTTGGTGATCTGACCGTGATGCGTTCTGAAGTCGTCGATGACGCCCTCGTTGAATCCGGCCCGCGGTCCTTTGTCGGCGCTCACGTCACTCGAACAGGGAGGCCCCGCAGGCTATTCCGTCCGGCAGGATGCGAACGCCAACGCTACGCCTGGATCGTGGCCGCGTCCCGTTCGATCCGTGTGAGCCAGGAGGGATTCGAACCCACGACCAAGAGATTAAGAGTCTCCTGCTCTACCGCTGAGCTACTGGCCCCGCGAAATGGTACCGACGGGCGAGCAGCACCATCAACCGACTTGTCCACCAATGTCATCCACGTGCGTGCGAAGCGCGGCCACTCGTGGGCTCGCTGATCTCCCTGATGGTCTCGCCGACCTTCCGTTTGTCTCCGGCGCGCGCGATCTGCGCGGTCACGATGATTCCGACGAGCTTGCCGTTGTCGACGACCGGCAATCGGCGGATCTGACGATCGGCCATCACCTTCTCCGCGTCGGTGACGTCGTCGTCCGGACGGATCGTGACCGGATCGGCGGACATAACTGTGCTCACCCGCTGCGTCTTCGGATCGCTTCCGGCGGCGACCCCGCGAATGACGATGTCACGGTCGGTGACGATCCCGACGAGACGACCATCGTCCACGACCGGGATCGAGCCACAGTCTTCTTGCTTCATGAGCACGGCGACCTCGCCGAGCGTGGCGTCCGGCTTGACGGTGACGGGCGCGGTTGTCATGAGCTCGCGTACGTTCATGAGGACACCTCCGGAACCGGAGCTGCCGCAGGACGCGTACCGCCGCTAGGTCGAAGCGCCGATCTTGAAGATCTTGGTCCCGCAGACGGGGCAGATTCCCTGGGTCGCGGGCCGCCCATTCTTCATGGTGATCTGCTGCGCGTCCTTTATCTCGCGCGAGGCCTTGCACTTGACGCAATAGCCTGTGGCCAACGCAGCACCTCCGCCGGATGTCTCTTCCCGCAGCGTACCCTAGCCCCCTGGCTCGTCCGCGTGACCCCCATACGCCACAAAACCCCGTCCTTGCGGACGGGGTTCGTGGTGAGGAAGGGAAGGGTTGGGATTTCTTGTTGTCGAATAGGACAGGCAGCAAGCGCCATGCCAATCGCGACGACCTCGGGACGATGACAGCCGATCATGCCGATGAAAGCTGAGCTTCTCTCGATCGGGACGGAGCTGCTGCTCGGTCAGATCGTCGACACGAACGCCAACTACCTCGCGGGCAGGCTTGCGCTCCTGGGCATCGATTGCCTCCACATGCAGACCGTCGGCGACAACCTCGGCCGCGCCAAGCAGGCGATCGAGCGGGCGCTTGGCCGGAGCGATCTGGTGGTGGCGACGGGTGGCCTCGGACCGACCGAGGATGACCTCACGCGCGAGGCCATCGCGGCCGCACTCGGCGAGACGCCCTCGGTCGATCCGGCGCTCGAGGCCGAGCTCGTCGCGTGGTTTTCGGGACGGGGGCTCGTCATGCCGGACCGGAATCGCAAACAGGCGTGGCTCATCCCGTCGGCACGAGCACTCCCGAACCCGAACGGCACCGCGCCCGGCTGGGACGTACGGAAGGACGGAAAGCGGATCGTCGCGATGCCCGGCGTCCCTCGCGAGATGACGCCGATGTGGGAGTCGGTCGAGCCGTCGCTCACCAGGGGCGGCGCGCTTCGCTGGCGGACGCTGAAGCTCCTCGGCATCGGCGAGAGCGCGGTCGAGGAGAAGCTGGCCGAGCTCGTCCATTCGACCAGCCCGACCGTCGCGACGTACGCGAAGAACGACGGCGTGCACGTTCGCGTGGCGGACAAGGCGTCGGATCCCGAGGAAGCCGATCGGCACGTCGCGACGATGGAGCGAGAGATCCGCGCTCGGCTCGGCGACTACGTCTGGGGGGCGGACGACGAAACGCTCCCGAGCGTGATCGGGCGGCGACTCGAGGGCCGGAAGTGGCGTCTCGCCGTGGCGGAGTCTCTCTCGGCCGGTGACATCGCGCGGTCGCTGGCCGACGCGCCTGACGCCGCGCGCTGGTTCGCCGGCGCGATCGTCCGGCCGTCCGCGAATGCGGACACGCTCGACAGCGAGGGTCGCCGACTCGGCGCCGACGTCCTGCTCACGACGCCGCACGGCACCGACACGAGCGAGCTCCGAGCGATCACACCCGAAAGGACCCGACGCCTCGAGATCCGGTTTCGCTCTCCAGCCGACGGACGCCGGAGGGCGCTCCTAAGCGGGCTGGACCTGCTGCGCAGAACGCTCGCCGACTGATGCGCCGCGACGGTACGGCCAGAGCGACCAGAGGGTCGCGACAAAGAATGCGACCGGCACGGCGATGCTGAAGGTCTCGTCGTGGCGGAGGACCCCGACCGCGTAGAAGATCGGCGAGACGAGGAGAAGCACGAGCGCCCCGCCGATCGCAAGCCGCCGCGCGGCACGCTCTCGGCCCGCGGCCGCGAGCACGCCCGCGGCGATGACCAGTGGCACGATGAGCAGCACGTGATCGTATGACCAGCTGTAGATCGCACCGGCGCTCGAGAGTGCGAGCCAGATCGCGAGCCACGAATCGCTTCCCGGGACGAACCGCGACGCGAGCGCGATGCCCAGGCCGATAACGGCGATCGCGAGGACGCGACCCGGGGTGCCGAGCAGCTGCCCGAACGCGGAGAGAAGGACGGCGGAACGGCCCGTCCGGCGCGCCGGGATGTCCGCACTCCACGCGCCGAACCAGTCCGGGTACGCGAGCCAGCTCGCAATCACGAGCGCCCCGCACACGACCACGGCGAAGATGACAAAGCGCCTGTAGCGGACATCGGCGAGCGCGGCGATCCCGAGTCCGAGCGCGGTCCAGACGAAGAGCTGCGGTTTCGCCAGCAGCGCGAGCGCGGCGAACCCGGCGCGGCGCGCATGGCCGGCTCGCACCGCGAGAACGATCGCCGCGACAGCCGACATCAGAAGGAGCGCCCACTGGCCGAGGACGATCGTGTGAAAGCCCGGTTGGCCGACGAGGAGCGCTAGCCCGAGCATCCCATGGACCACCGCACGACCCGGCAAGAACTCGCGCAGCAGGGCCCGCAGCGCGAGCGCGGAACAGATCAGCGACAAAGCCATCCAGATCCACGCCGCGACGTCGAGCGGCAAGAGGCCGATGGGCAGGAGGGCGATGACCGTCCAGGGCATGTAGTTGAGGACCGGCGCCGCGTCGAGCTGGGTGTCGAAGGCGATCCGCGCCCTCGGATACACCGTCGGATCCCACGGGCTCACGCCGGCCAGGACGGCGCGGGGCCCGGCCCAGAAGCCGGAGAAGTCGTTGATGTGAGCGATCTCGAGACGCCGATCGAGCGGTCCGAGGAAGACGATGAAGAGGAGGCCGATGAGGATCGCGACGAGGTACGCGAGGTCGGCACGGCGTTGAGGGGTCACGTGGTGGACGCGATGCTACGGCTTAGCTAGTCGTCCCGATTGTTGTAATCGTCTCGACTTTTCGGGGCCGGTGTTCGCTTCGCTCCGGCTTTTGCCTTCTTCGCCGCGGCCTTCGCCTCGTCGGCGGCCTTCCGTGCCGCGCCGGCGGCCCGTTCCTTCTTGGAAACTGCGCTCTGACCCCTCGCGATCTCGTTGCCGGCGGTCTGCCCCTCGCGAGGTGTCGCTTCCGCGGTTGTGGCGGTGCGACCCGCCCCGCCCGAGGCCGGCGCGGCTTCCGGTTGCCCAGGGGGCGTCACCTTGCGCTCAGCTGCCGCGGCAGCCTCGTCCGCGGTGTCGGCCGCATCCTGCGCGATCGCCGCCGCCGGACTCAGGTCGGCGGCCACGTTTCCGCGCGCAGCCAGGGGCGCGAGCGCCGCGGCCGCCGAAGCCGTGCTCGGATCCTCCGTCAATCTCGCCACCACCGCGGCGGCGGTCGCGCGATGCTCGTCGATCCGCTGCTGCAGCTGGATCACCAGCGTCGCCGTATCCGGCTGGAGCGACTCGACCTGGGCGAGCTCGGCCGCCGCGTTCGCCATGTGCTCCCCGTATTCGCTCGTCGCGACGATCGCGTCATCCTCGTTGCCGAGCGACGCGAGGGCGGTCGCCTCAGCGAGGCGGTGCTCCGCGATCGACAGCTCGACGACCGCCCGATCTTCCGGGGACGTCGCGAGCGAGAGACGCATCTGTTCGGATGTCACCTTGACCGAGTACAGGACATCGTCCGCGACGGTGCCCGCGCTCACGAGCGCGGTGCTCGCCGCGACGGCCACGACGATCAGACCGACCGCAAGAACTCTCATCGCGTACGGGGTCGGTCGGCCGAGAAGCTCAAAGACAACCGCAAGACGATCGACGAGGGTCGCGCCATGCGGATGCAACCCAAAAAGGACTCGCGCCCTAATTCGGGAGCGTGTCCGTGAGTCGGGTGCGGTGTACGGATCCTTGTGCAGCCGGAGCGCAAGCCGGACTGTCTCGCGCAGCTCCGGGTCCTTGATGTCCTCGAGAAGGCGATCGCCGCGCGCGACCTCGTCGATCAGTTTCGCGGTGTCCTTCGCGGTGCGCTGTCCCACCACACGCATCTAACGGCCTGCCTGCTAGGCCGTTATCCGCGCCGCTTTCAGGCGGGTCTCGGAGCGCTCACTAGGGCTTTGGAGCGTCCGGCGCGACGAGCGGGCCACCCCAAACCGGGGCGTAGTGGCTCGCGAAGAAGTCCTGGTGGAGCACTTTCCCGTTCTCGTACACGGTGCGGGTCTTGAACACATCTCGGCCGGCCACGGTGACGCCCTTCGGGAACGCCGGGTCGGCGGGCTGATCCGCGGCAGGTTGCACGAAGTTCTTCTGCGTCGCCGCGCTCACCGCGACGGTGCGACCCGTCGGGATCCCCCACACGTCGATGGTGAGTGATGTCCAGTCACTCCACGACCAGATGAACACGGGGTTCGCCGTGTCGTTGCGCCATTTGAAGTCGACGCCCGGGTCGAACACCGCGGCGTCGTAGCCGATCGGATAGCGATCGATGTAGTAGCCGTGCGCGTGCCGCTCGACGATCTCATACCCCTGCGCGGCAACGGCGTTGAAGATCGTCGTCGACACCTGGCAGAGCCCGCCGCCGATGACGTTCTCATCCGAGCGGTTGTTGATGATCGCGCCGGCGTACGCGTAGCCGCGCTCGGTGGTCACAGGACCGAGAAGCTCCCAGAAGGAGAAGGTCTGGCCAGGCAGGATGACCACACCGTCGAACTGCGACGCGCCGGTTGAGATATTCGCGTGACGCGACGCGCTCGGCGGGTAGGACGTGGTGAAGGTCGACGTCCGAACCAGATTTGGCAGCAGTGCCTTGGCCTGCTCTGTTGTGAACGCTGATGCGTCGACGACCGCGGGTGCCGCGAGGTCGCGTGTCGTGCCGCCGGCCGGACGCACGAGGTCCTCGAGGACCATTGCGCGGAGCTTCTCCTGGTCAACCTTGACCCCGCTCTCGGAAGGAACGATCGATGGCACGCGCTCGGCACTGAGGGTGAACTTCGCACTCTTGCCCGGGTGATCGAGCACCACGCCGAGGGCCGCGGCCCAGCTCGCCACGCGCTCGTTCACCAGCGAGACCTGGTAGCGGTATCTGATCGCCGGAGCGATCGCGTCTTGCGGGACGGCCGGAAGCTCGCCCGGCTTCGCGGCGACGCGCTCGATCGCGAGGAGACTCGAAAGATATGTCGCGTTCTCGGTGAACGTTCGATCCTCGACGTGCACGGTGACCGGGGTCACCGCCGCCGCGGCCCGCGCGTAGGCCTCGTCGAATCCGGATGCGTCGACGGCCGGATACGACGTGCGCACACGAAGCGCGACCTCGCGGTCGCCGAGCGAGTCCGCGGAGAGAAGTGCCGCGACCGTGCCGACGCGGTCGACTTCACGACCGAGCGCCGGCTGGGTCACCTCGAGACCCGACGGCCCGAGGCGAAGCTCGCCGGAGACCGACGCGCGATCGGTGTCGCGAGCCGCGGCCGCTACCCACTGATCGAGTGCGTCGCCCTTTGCGTGCATCGCGAAGGGAACGTTGGCTTGACCGCGGACGGCGTCGATCCAAGCACCGAGCCGATCCAACGCGCCGCCGGATTTTCCATAGGTCAGCGACTCGGCGACGGCAGCGTCGATGTCGGGTGCGATCCCAAGCTGGGCGTTGGTCGTCTCCCAGGTTCGCGAACCGTCGACGAGAGCGACCGTCGATGTCGCCCATGGCGCCGCGAGCTCGGTCGCGAGCCGTTCGCGGATCGCGGCTGCGTCGAGCGAACCGATCTCGACCCCACCGACCGACATGCCGGGCAGCGCACGATGCGCGTAAACCGCATCAGCAGCGAACGCGGCGCCGATCGCCAGAGCGATCGCGGCGACGGGCACAACGGCAAGCATCCACGGGCCGCGGCGCGACGTCCGCGCCCGATCGCCGCTTCGCGCGAAGACTGCCATGCCGCCTGCCTCCCCTGCGCCCACCAATTGGCGCGTCGACTGTTCGAGCAAGGGATGTGCCGTGGAGCGTACGCACGCTTGCTCGGTGTGAACTCTTCACATACCTAGACGAACGAAGTGTCAGGCACGTTCCGGTCGCCGGGCGACTGATTTGAGACGTTACCAACTACTACGCCTGTCTCCTGCCCGACACTCCTGACAGCCAAGCTATTTCATTCCGACTAGTTAGGACTCGGTAAACGTGCCCGTTTGATGGCGTCTGTCACGGACTCGGGAGCGAACAAGACTCCGGCGCTGCTCACCACCCGAAACTGGAAAGACGCCTGGCGGCGGATCGCATAGGAACGTCCGCGACGCGTGCGCGAGTGGCATTGGGGGAGAGCAGCGTCGGGGTCTTCTGAGCGAGCGGCCCCTAACGGACGGTCCATCGCGATCCCACGAGGGGCCGAGCGAAGAAGACTCCGGCGCTGCTCATCGCCCGAAGCTGGATAAAACGTGGTGGCGGATCGCAGAGGACCGCTCGGCGATGTGCGCGGGTGGGATCGGGGAGCGGGGAGGGCAGCGTCGGGGTCTTCTGAGCGAGCGGCCCCTGGCGGACGGTCCATCGCGATCCCACGAGGGGCCGAGCG
>WNGI01007410.1_pt1 | contig 17123 bp, 12 predicted proteins | sample 5400621 | NCBI WGS metagenome assembly WNGI01 (sample SAMN13153374, study PRJNA577476) | soil metagenome | isolation source: 20 cm soil or saprolite under Garry oak tree replicate 1 | place: USA:California | collected 2016-06-15 | reverse complement strand
ACGGCGATCGTACTCGCGCTCCTCATCTGGAGCGTCGTTTTGCCTAACGTTTCAGTGATCGCGGGAAGCTTTGCCCACGGCCTCGACGACTGGCGTTCGTTCGCCGCGAGCCCCGCGGATCGTGAAGCGCTCTGGAGCACGCTCGTCATCTCGATCGGATCCGTTGTCGCCGCGCTCATTATCGGGTTGCCTCTCGCGTTTCTGCTCGGCCGCTTCGACTTTCGCGGCCGACGGGCGTTGAGCGCGGTCGCGACACTCCCCGCAGCCCTGCCGCCGCTCGTCGGCGTGATCGCCTTTCTTTTTCTCTATGGGGAAAGCGGCGTCGTCACCCGAACCGTTCAACGCGCACTCGGTCTCGAGCACGCACCCTGGTCGCTCACCGGACTGTCGGCGATCATCTTCGTGCATGCATATACGATGTACGTGTACGTATTCCTATTTGTCGCCGCTGGACTCGAGCGCTACGACGGCACGCTCGATGAAGCCGCGGCAGGCTTGGGCGCGACGCGCGCGCGCACGCTCGCGCGCATCACTCTCCCGCTCCTGATGCCTTCCATTGCCGGTGCGATGCTGCTCGTCTTCATGAGCTCCCTCGGCTCGTTCAGCGCACCCTACATATTCGGCGGCGGACAACGTGTGCTCGCGACGCAGATTCTCGTGTCGAAGCTCAATGGCTCGATGGGCCTCGCTTATGTCGAGACCACGGTGCTCGCGCTCGCGGCGGTCGGGGCGCTCGTCGCGCTCAGAGGGCTCGAGCGCCGGCGCCGATATGTACTCGCGGGAAAGGGCAAAGCGACGCGCGTCGCCGTTCGTTCACCAGCGGCGCGTGCGATCGCGCCGATCGCCGCGCTGGTGGTCGTGACGTTCCTCGTTCTACCGCATGCGATGGTGGTCCTCGTTTCGTTTGCACGTGACGGCGCGTGGACGACCCAGATCGTTCCGCCGGAGTACACGCTGGACAATTTCCGGAGACTCGTCAGCGACCCCGAGCTCTGGCGTCCGATCACCAATAGCGTTGGCATGTCGGCGCTGGCGACCGCGGCGAACGTAATCGTGTGCTTCATTGCCGCCTATCTCATCGTGCTCACACGAGCACCGGGAAGGCGTTTGCTTCAGCTGCTCGTCGTCCTGCCTTGGGCGATTCCGGCGACGGCGATCGCCCTCGGCCTTGCTGCGACGTTCGACGTCAATCAGCCGGCTACGGGTCGTTTCCTGCTCGTTGGCACGTTTTGGATCCTGCCCTTCGCGTATTTCGTGCGCAACATACCGGTGGTGACCAGCGCGGTCGAAGGATCGCTGCGGCAAATGGACGCGTCGCTCGAGGATGCCGCGCGCGGGCTCGGCGCGAGCTGGCTGCTCGCGTTGCGGCGCGTCGTATTGCCGGCGGCGCGGCCAGGACTGGTCGCTGGTACGATGCTCGCCGCGATCGCGGCCGTTGGCGAGTTCGTCGCCAGTGTCGTGCTCTACACGCATGCCAATCGCCCGATCTCGATCGAGATTCTCGCGCAACTTCGGTCGCTGTCCTTCGGGACCGCCGCTGCCTACTCGGTACTCCTCATTGCTCTCGTCCTCGCGATCACGTTAGGCGCGCGGCTCGCCGAAGGACGCGTGGAGCGCATTTGATCGGAAGCTCGCCATGAAATTCCCGCGGGTGCTCATCATCGGTGGTGGCTTCGGCGGCCTCTACGCCGCGCGCCAGTTTCGTGACACGCTCACCGAAGTCACGCTCGTCGATCGCTCCAATCATCACACGTTTCAGCCGCTGCTCTATCAGGTCGCGACGGCCACGCTCGCTCCTTCGGACATCGCCGCGCCGCTTCGGTGGCTGCTCCGTAAGCAGAAAAACACCGAGGTCCTGATGGCAGAGGTCGAGCGAATCGATCCGGCGCGGCGCGTCGCGGTACTCGACAGCGGACGCGAGCTGCCTTACGACTATCTGATCCTCGCCGCAGGCGCGCGGCACTCGTACTTCGGTCACGACGAGTGGGAAGCGATTGCTCCTGGTCTCAAGAGCATCGAGGATGCGCTCGAGATTCGCCGGAGATTCCTCTCCGCGTTCGAGGAAGCCGAGAAGTCGACCGACGAGTCCGAGCGCAACGCGTACCTAACGTTCGTCATCATTGGCGGCGGAGCTACCGGCGTCGAGCTGGCAGGCATGCTACCGACGATCGCGCGCCATACACTGCGTGGTGAATTTCGCAATATCGATACGGCGACAGCTCGCGTCATCTTGCTCGAGGGGGGTCCGCGCATTCTCCCGACATTTGCCGAAGACCTCGCCGCGCACGCCGAGCGTGATCTGCGCGAGCTAGGTGTCGACGTTCGCACGCGCACAATGGTGACCTCGGTCGAGCCGAACGCCGTATGCATTGGCGACGAGCGCATCGTTGCGCGCACCGTCTTGTGGGCCGCCGGCAATGCGGCATCGCCGCTCGGGCGGCTGCTCGGTCCCACCGTTCCGCTGGACCGCGCGGGGCGCGTCGTCGTACAGCCCGACCTCAGTGTCCCGGCCCATCCGGAGATCTTCGTCGTCGGCGATCTGGCCGTGATGACGACCGATGGCAAAGTGGTTCCGGGTGTCGCGCAGGGTGCGATTCAGAGCGGACGCGCATCGGCGCGCAACATCCTGCGCGTCATTCACGGCGAAACGCCCAAGCCATTTCGCTATCACAACAAAGGCGAACTGGCGACGATCGGTCGGTACAAGGCGATCGCCGACTTCGGTCACGGGCTACACGTCGCCGGCCACCCCGCATGGTGGTTCTGGCTCTTCCTCCACATCCTGTATCTCGCCGGCTTCCGCAATCGTCTCAGCGTACTGATCGAGTGGGGCTACGCGTTTTTCAGGTACGGCTTAGGCGCACGGCTGATCACGAGAAGGGGCTGACGTTTTGGGCGTTCGATGTGGCTCGCTCTCGTGGGAGCGATGCATGCCGCGGCCGGCAACCCGGATCTACGGGAAATCTTGCGCGGCTCGCGTCATTGACTGGCGCCGGGCAGCACTCCATCGTGCTATGCCGCCGCGCGGCGGCCCCGAGTTCTTCCAGTAGCCTCCGACCCTCATCGTGTCGCCTCACACCCCCTCCCGCGCCGATCTCGAGTTCGGCGATCAAGGCGTACCGCCCGAGATCGCACGTCTGGATCTTCTTTTCGAGGCGGTGCCGCTTGCCTTCGCCACATTCGACCCCGACTTGAAGCTCGTGAGCGCGAACACGCGTTATCGGGAGCTGACAGGTCTCGACGCGGCAAGCTCCGCCCGACGCGCGATCTACGACGCCTTCCCGAACGCGCTCGCCGACCTCACAGACCAGATCGATAGTGCGCTCGACGGCGTCCCCGTTGTCGCGGCGCGGGTTCCGTTCCAAACCCGAGTGGGCCGACGCCTCATCGAGGTGACATTCACCCCCCTCGCCGAACGACCGAGGCGGGGCGCGACGACGCGGTCGGGTGGACTGCTCTTCGCCGGCATCGACGTCACCGAGCGCGAGGACTTACGTGAAGACCTGGCGCGCAGCGTCGCGCAACTCGAGTCGATCTTCGACGTCATTCCCGACTCCGTGCGCGTCGTCGATACAGAGGGACGCACCGTACGGTCGAATGCACAAGCGCTGCACGATCATCCGACAGGACAACCCTCGACCTTGCGTGAGCTCTGGCAGCTCGACCGCCCGCGCACGATCGATGGGACGAGCTTGTTCATGCACGAGCATCCGACAGCGCGGGCATTGCGCGGCGAGCGCGTGCGTGGTGAGACGCTCGCGGTAAAGCGCGGTCCCGACGGGCGGCAGGTGATCATCGAGGTGAACTCGAATCCGCTTTACGACGAGCATGGCAAGATTCGCGGAGCCGTGACGGTCGAGCGTGACGTCACCGTCAAGACGCAACTCGCTCGACAGCTCGAGGAAGAAGCGCGACGTACGGCCGAGCTCTACGACCGAGTATCGACGGAAGCGGAGCGGTTGGAGAAGATGGTCGAGGAGCGCACCGCTGAGGTGCTTGCATTGCAGGAGGCCCGCGCGCGTGAGCGCCGGTTGGCCGCCGTCGGCCAGCTCGCCGCCGGCGTCATGCACGACGTCAATAACGCACTGAATCCGATCATGGCTGCTGCCTATCTACTGCAGGCCAGCGCCAACAACCCTGACAAGGTGCGCGATTACGCTGACCGAATCGCGAAAGCGGCGGAGACGGGCGCCGCCACCGCGGCCCGCGTCGGCCGGTTCATCCGTCAGGAGCCGCTCCAGGGTGAGAGCGAGGAATTGGTCGATCTCTCCCAAGTGTGCGATGAAGTCGTCGCCATGACGCGCCCGCTTTGGGCAGAACGTGCCAAGGGGGGCGTGGTGAAGTTCGAGCGGGACCTCGGGAGCGGCGTCATGGTCCGCGGCATCGCCGGTGAATTGCGTGAGGCGCTGCTCAATCTCGTTCAGAATGCGCTCGATGCGATGGCCGGCGGCGGAACGCTGGCAATCCGGACGTATCCGACCGGCGGCGAGGTCAGCGTCGAGGTCCGCGACACCGGAATCGGCATGTCGGCGGAAGTCCGCGAGCGTGCGTTCGAGCCCTTCTTCACCACCAAGGGCAAAGCGGGCACGGGGCTCGGCCTTGCCGAGGTGTATGGCATAGTGAAGCGCCACCGTGGCCACGCTGAAATCGAGTCGATGCCAGGAGTCGGCACGACGGTGCGACTCGTCTTTCCGTTCGCTGTAATGGGTGGAACGACGGTGGCCGTCGAACAGAAGCCGAGAACGCGCGCCCCGCGACGTGTCCTTTTGGTCGAGGATCATACCGACAGTCGCGAATTCATGCAGGCGCTACTGGAGTCGGACGGACATACGGTCGATACTGTGACATGTGTGCGCGAGGCCACAGCAAGCTTAGAGGCCGCCGCGAAGAATGGTGGGACGCCGTATCACGTTTTGGTAACCGACATTGGCCTACCAGACGGCAGCGGATGGGACCTCATCGCCGTAGTCCGAGAGCGTTGGCCGCTGCTGCGAATCGGCGTTGTGACGGGGTGGGAGCCACGCGCGACTGCGGGCGCAGAGGGGGATTTCGTACTCCGTAAACCAGTTCGCACGTCAGAGCTGCTGGCGCACGTCGCTGGCGCTTGAACCAATCACGCAAGGCAAGCCGTCGTACGAGAGCGTCGGCGATAAGGCTGGCGCTCCTCTCCGTGCTAATACAGATTCTCGCCAGATGAGTGAAACTGCCAAGATCCGCGTCCTGATCGCCGAGGATGACGACAACGCACGGTCTCTGCTCGTGGAGCTTCTCGCAACACTCGGCCACACGGTGGTGTCCGAGGTGGCGACGGGACGCGAAGCGTATGAGAGTGCGAAAGACGTCGTCCCCGACGTCGTGCTCCTCGACGTCCACATGCCGGATGGATCGGGTATCGAGGCCGCGGAGCGAATAACGCAGAACATCCCCGGCGTCGCCGTCGTTCTCTTCAGTGGCGACCAATCGCTGACGCTCAGTGATCGCGACGTCACGGCAACGGCGGCGATCGCGTTCCTTCCCAAGCCGGCCCCGCCGCGCGTACTCGACTCGACGATCCGTCTCGCCGCAACGCGCGCCAAGGAATTGCTAAACGCGCGGAAAGACGCCGAGGCAGCAAAGCAGGCGCTCGAGAACCGCAAGACGATCGAGCGCGCCAAGGGCATTCTGATGCGTCGAACTGGTTCGTCGGAGCAGGAAGCCTATCGCATCTTACAGCGTACGAGTCAGGACCGCTCAGTGCCAATGGTGGAGATTGCAAAGGCTGTACTGGCGAGCGAGCCGGGATTGCACGATACGGCTAAAGGATAATCCGTGGTTGGTTGTCGGTGATCGATGGAGAAAGAAAACCCCGCGAGCAAACTCGCGGGGTTTAGTTCTTACTAACGATCAATGATTACTGATCAGTGGCCGCCGACCACCTACTTCAGTCGCACGATCGACATCACCAATGCCGTCGACGGTGTGTCCCACTTCACCGAGCCAGTTTGTGCCGCGGCGACACCGAATCGGACGTAGGCGGCGCTGCCGCCATTGAGCGTCACCGACAGTGGCGAACCGTCACCAACAGTGACCGTGGCCAACGGATAGCTCTTGACGCTCGGGAGGAATGTGTAAACGGAGCGGAAGTTCCAGCTCGGATGCTGCCACTGGTTGTTGACTCCCGTTAGGTCGTCAGCGATGGTGGCGACCGCCCAATCGCGGAATATCGACGCGAGCCCGGTACCAAAGACATTCTGAAGATTGGCGATTCCTGTCGTCGTCGAGTTCACGAGCTTGAACCAGGTGTCGCTGTCGGACGTGCCACGATGGTCGGCCGCATAACGAAGGAATGACCAGGTCGCGCCGCGCGTCGCCAACGAGTCGTTATTCGCGTAGGGCGAATTGGTCGCCGGCTTCAGCAGGTATGAGCGGAAGCGGCCGAAGTTGCTCTGCTGGTCGAAGTTGTACGCGTCGACGTTTTTCTGGTTGCCGATGAACCGTGTGCTGTCGATGTCCAGCCGCGGTGTGAGACCGGCGCTCTGTTGATAGAAGAGCAGCTCTTCCGCGACGTGGCTCAAACCTTCGTTGAGCCAAACAACCTCGAAGTCCGTCGCTGCCGTGTTCACATAAAGACGGCGGGACGCGTTGATCAGATGCTGAAACTCGTGCGCCGTCGTCGACACCGTCAAATGCGAGACGAAATTCTTCGTCCGTACGTTGCCATTGACGACGCCGTTCGGATCGGGGACGAGCAGGTAGAACATCTCGGCGACGTTGCTGCTCGGACATCCCGATCCGGTGCCCAGTTGCGGCGAGTCCTGTTTCGGAAAGAGATCGCGACCGTAGAAAAAGCCACCAACGACGGACTGACTTCCGGTTGGCGTCAGCTCGTTCACGGCGCGCGTGAAGAAGAGGATTGCCTTACCGTTGTTATCGACGTCGGACGGCGTACCGAACGCGGTCACGTCCATCGTGTAGACGGAATCGAACTGCGTGGCGATCGTTATGTAGTCGGCGTCGGTGTAGCCGCCAGTCGGATTATTGATATCGTCAACGACGATCGCCGTGTTCGATATTGCGGCAACGCGGCCTTGCCGCAGCGTTGCCGTCGTGCATGCGGCGGCGAGCGTGCCCCCAGTCTGCGTGTTCAGCGTGATCGTGTCACCGACCAGCACCGCCGACGAAGTGGTCGAGAACGACGGTCGAAGGCCGGTGCCGCTCGCGCCTGACGTGAAGCGGCTCTTGTACCATGCTCGTGCGGCGGGAATGAGCGCCGTTAGGACTCGGCGCTCGCTCTCACGCAGGCTGGCATCGAAATCCGTCGCCGGCGCGAGGAGCGTCGTGCTGTTCGCGCTCGGGAGCGCGTTGAACATCGGTGCCATGGCGAGGGTACGCGATTGCAGTGGCGTCGTTACCGTAGACACGCCAGACGTCGTGAATGAAACCGTCGCTTTGTTGGCGAATCCGAAATCCCCATTGAATGGTACGAGGGCATACTCGCCAGCGGAGCTCGCCGACAAGAAGACGCAACCGCCACTGATCGCCGGGCGTACCTCGCCGACAGCCAGGGTGACCGGATTGGACGAATTGCAGAGGGAGTGCGTCGGCTCCGTACCGCTCTTGCAACCCGAGATGAGCGCGAACAGCCCGATCGCTATTGGGACGAACGCTCCGCGAGTGCGGGGAGCGAGCATGGATTACTCCTGGTGCAGGGGACACACGCCGGACGATTCAGGCGGCGTCTCGTAAATGGAGGTGGGGCGAGATCCATTCGCCCCAGCTTCACGCGCATTACGACATGACGAGCACAGTTCGTACCCCTGTGCGCGTCGAGAGATCGAAAACCAAAAGTCAGAATCTACCCGGCGAATATGCGATTTGGTTCCCGGTTTCGGCCGTGCTTCCGTTCCTCGATCCGCGTGAGGAAGCTCACACAACCCTGTGGCAGTATCGAGTTGACCGACGCCTTGAAGACACTTTCGACCAGATCTACACCTACGCTGCGGGCGCGGCCTCGGCACTTGGCTTTGGATGGATGTAGGTCTCCATGCCGAGTCCCAGGTAGATCGTACCGGCGACAAGCGCCGCCGAGACCAGGAACGGTAGCTCGACCGAATGGTCGAACATGATCCCCGCGAGAATCGGGAAGACGACGCGCGCGGATCCTCCGAACGTCTGCTGCACGCCCATGTAGAGGCCGCGCTCGCTACTCGGAATCACGCGCGACAAGAGCGCCGTTACACAGGGAAACGTGAACGCCGTCCCAAGAGGGACAAGCGCGACGGCGAGAGCGAGCGGCAGGTACGGCAAAACGGCGACGAACGACACGGACAGATCGAGCTTATGCGCCACAGCCGCTGGGTCTCGCAGCGGATACATGAATGCGATCGCGGCAAGGCCAATGGCCAGCAGCATCGATCCAAAACGTGACAGCCGTGCTTCACCAAATCGATCGACCGCCCATCCGAGAATGAGGGCACGCGTGAGGACGGAGATCGTCCCAATGTATGTGAAGAAGAATCCGATGTTCTTTGCCGTCACGCCAAAGCGCACGGAAAGAAACAGGGCGAGAATTGTCATAGCGCCCTGAAAGGCACCCATTGCGATAGCGTAGATCCAAATGAGTCGTGAGGCAGGCTCGCTCGAGTGCGTCACGACGTGCGACAACGCGTCTCGAGACCGAGAGCGGGTGCGTCCCGTTGCTCTCGCCTCCACCATGTCGCGAGACTCCGACAGGAAATACCACGCGAAGGCAATGTTGATGACGCACAGAGCGGCCGCGGCGAGCCCGGGTCCGCTGCGTCCCCAATGGCTTGCCACCGGCCCGAGCACCGGGCCTAACGCCACTCCCGCGTTCGTCGCCGCCGAGAGCCAACCCAGTCCTTTGGCGCGCTCCTCCGGTCGAAGCGCATCGGCGACATATGCCTGGATGACACTCACCGTGCCGCCACCCGCGCCCTGAACAAGCCGCGACAGGAAAAGCAGCCAGAGAACGTTAGCATACGCGAATACCACGTACGCGATCGCTGACGCCGTCAGTCCGACAAGGAGTGCCGGTCGCCGGCCATATCGATCGGAGAAGCGTCCCCACACGGGAGCCGTGATCAGCTGCGCGATCGCGAACGACGAGACGAGCAGCCCGACGATGAAGCCGTTGGCGCCCAGGTCCTTGGCGTAGAAGGGCAGGAGGGGGATGATCATCAACAACCCCACCATGTCCACGAACGCCGTGATCATCAAAACGAAAAGCTTACCCATGCTGATAACTAACGGTCACGGCTTTCCGAAGGTCGAGGCGCCACGCGTCAAACTTACTGAATGCTGACAGGAGCTATTCGGCAACTTTTCCCAGTGCCGCCGGCGGTACGGCACGACCAACGACGCCAGCCAGCGCAACGATCGTCAGCACATACGGAATCATCTCGACGAACTGCGACGGGATCAGTTGCGCTCCTTGCAGTTGGATCTGGAGCGTCTCCGCGGCTGCGAAGAGCAGGCATGCAAGACCAACGCGCAACGGATCCCATCGCCCGAAAATCGTCGCGGCGAGGGCAATGAAACCGCGCCCGGCCGTCATCTGGTCGGTGAACTGGTGCTGATCGAGAACCAGATAAACTCCTCCGAGACCGGCGAGGATCCCCGAAAGAATCACCGCGCTGTAGCGCACGCGCTGTACCGGGATGCCGACCGATCTCGCCGCAACAGGGTGCTCGCCCACCGCGCGCACGCGCAGACCAAAGGGCGTGCGGTAGAGCACCCATCCAATCACCGGAATCGCGATCACCCCGAGCCAGATCATCGGATTGCTCAATAGCGCCAACACGCCGGTGCCGGCTTGCTCGGCGCCGAAGCCCGCCACGCGCGGCGAATTCGATGAGCTGCCGAACGCGAGACGCAGGAAGAATCGTGTCAACCCCGCGCGCTCCGACACGACGCCGCCTGCCGCGGCGAACAAATATGGAATGGCGATGCGCAGCGTTTGCGCGAGGAACAAGAGAGCCGCCATCAGGCGCGTTTCCGCTGCGCGCGAATCATCCGGCGCACCTCTGGCACCGAAACCGCGACGGCGATGATCACAACCGCTTGAAGCACCTCGACGAACTGTTTCGGCACGAGGGCATTGACGGCGAGACCGCCTTGTGAGATGGTCGCGAACAGCAGCGCGGCGAGCGCCGCGCCTAACGGGTGCGTCCCGCCAACGAGCGCGACGGCAATTCCCAAGAAACCAGCGCCGCCGGCAAAGCCTTCCTCATAGTAGTGTTTGTACCCGAGGACAAAATTGAGCCCGCCGAGGCCCGCGATCGCGCCGGAGATCGCCATCGCGCGCGTCCAAACCACGCCGGGCCGGACCCCGCCGTACTCCGCCGCCTCCGGTTGAAGACCGACCGCTCGCAGCTCGAAGCCGCGTCGGGTGTGGAACAGGTACCACCACGCTCCCGCGCAGGCGAGTACAGCCAGCAGCAGAACAACGTTGACCGCCGAGCCATGAAAACTCGCGAAGAAATCCGAGAAGCGAGGCAAAGCGCCGCTTCGGATCTCCGTCGTATGAAGTGTCTCCGGTACCTTGAGATGAGCCGCGGTCAAATAGCTGAGCAGCGCGAGCACGACGAAGTTGAGCATGATGGTCGTGATCACTTCGTGCGCGCCAAATCGCGCCTTGAGCACGCCCGCCGTTCCACCGACGATCCCACCGCCTAACGCGGCAGCGGCGACATACACGGGCAGCGTCGCGATCCACGGTAATCCGGGGGGAAGCGCGAGACCGACCGTGGCGGCGGCGAAGCCGCCCGCGGCCAGCTGACTCTCCGCCCCGATGTTGAACAAGCCGGCACGTAGAGCAAAGGCGATCGCGAGTCCGGTGAACGTGAGTGTCGTCGCCTTGTAGAGCACTTGTCCAAAACCGTAGCTATTTCCCCACGTGCCCTCGAGCAGGAGCCGATAAACTGCTCCAGGCGATTGACCGAAGACGACGATCAAGATGTCGCCGACGATCGCCGCGACGAGCAGCGCGACGAGCGACGGTAGCAAGGACTCCTCGAGCCGAATCCAGACCGCACCGCTACGCGGCGCAGTCTGTGATCTTATGGAAGCCTCGCGCGCGACCTCCCCGGAAGACGACATGGTCACGCGGCCTGCTCCGCGCCGGTCATGTACGGTCCGAGGACCGATTCACTTGCTTGCGCGCGCGGCAGGACGACGACGAATCGTCCGCCGTACATCACCGCGACCCGGTCGGATAGTGCCAGTATCTCGGCTAGATCGGCAGAGACGAGCAGAATCGCCTTTCCGGCGCCTCGCGCGCCACGTAACTGCGCGTGAATGAACTCGATGGCGCCGACATCGACGCCGCGCGTCGGCTGTGCCGCGAGGAGGACGCGAAAATCGCGGCCCATCTCACGGGCGACGACGATCTTCTGCTGATTGCCGCCAGAGAGGGCGCGCGCCGGCAGTGTCGGATCGTTAGGTCTGATGTCGAATGCCGCAATCTGTCGGCGCGCATTGTCGGCGATTCGATCGCCGTCCAAGGTGTTCAGAAAGCCCCCGCGCGCGAATCGGTGCTGCTGTCCGAGGATCAGATTCTCGGCGATCGAGTAGTCGAGGACGAGGCCGCGCGCGTGACGATCCTCGGGAATGTGCGATAGGCCGGCTTGGCCTCGCGCCCGAACGGCGGTGTGCGTGATGTCTCGATGGTCGAGCAGGATCGAGCCGGACCGCACCTGTCGTAACCCGGCGATCGCCTCGATGAGCTCCGTCTGCCCGTTTCCTTCGACGCCGGCAACGCCGAGAATCTCGCCCGGCGAGATGCTGAAGCTCACGTCGTCCACGGCCCTCGTGCGCCGCGCGTTCCCGACGGCGAGCGCTCGTACTTCGAGCGCCGGGAGCGGGAATGACGAGGTGCCTAACGACCTTGCATCGGAGGCAGGCGCCACCGACTCGCCGTCGCGCGCGACCGCCCAAGCCTCGCCGGCCATCGCCGCGTCCTGCCGCATTTCCGTCGCCAACACCACGTCCCGGCCAACCATCTCGCGCGCGATCTCCGGCGGCGTCGTGTCGGCCGTGCGCAGCCGCGCGGTCGTCCGCCCATGCCGCATCACCGTGACCGTGTCAGAAATGCTCATCACCTCGTCCAGCTTGTGAGTGATGAGCACAATCGTCTCGCCGCGCGCTCGCATGTGCCGGAGCACCTGCCACAGCTCGGCCACTTCCGGAGGCGACAGCACGGCCGTCGGCTCGTCGAGAATCAGCGTGCGCGCGCCGCGATATAACGCCTTGAGAATCTCGACGCGTTGCGCTTCCCCGACCGAAAGCTCCGAGACGCGCTGCAGAGCGTTCACGCGCAGGCCTGTGCGCTGACTCAACGCGTCCACTTCCCGAGCGGCGCGCGCGGTGTCCAAAACGCGCACGGCGCCATCCTTCGTCAGTTCGGCGCCAAGCATGAGATTCTCAGCGACGGTGAGCGTCGACACGAGCATGAAGTGCTGATGCACCATACCGACGCCCGCCGCGATCGCCTCCGCCGTACTCCAACCCGTTACGTCATGGAGAATTCCATTCGCGTCCGCAACCTCCATGCGTCCCGAATCGGGAGCGTACATACCACTCAAGGCTCGCATGAGCGTCGACTTCCCGGCGCCATTCTCACCGACAAGCGCGTGAATCTCTCCGCGCATGACCTCCAGCGACGCGCCGCGATTCGCGCGCACGGGGCCGAATGACTTATGGATGTCGGTGAGCCGTATGGCCGGCGCGCCCGGCGTCGGCATCATCTCGTCGACGGCACGTAAATGCGTCCGGCGACGATCTCACCGCGGAGAGCCTCGAGTCGCGAACGCACGCTGTCCGGGATGAGGCCACGGTTCTGAGCATCGTACACGTAACCGACGCCATGCTCCGCGAGGCCGAGCTGATAGATACCGCCCTTGAACTGATGCTCCTTCACCAGCTTGATGACGTCGAACACCGCTTCGTCGACACCCTTGACCATTGAGGTCAGCACGTGGCCCGGCGCTTCCGCGTATTGATCCGCGTCGACTCCGATGGCGAGGTGTCCTGTCTGCCGCGCTGCCTCGAACACACCCAGGCCGGTCGACCCTGACGCGTGATAGATGATGTCGGCGCCTTGACCATATTGGCTGAGCGCGAGCTCCTTGCCCTTGCCCGGGTTTCGAAATGCCTCCGGCGTGACACCCGCGTAGCCAACAAGCACCGTGCACTGTGGACACACCGCCTTCACGCCAGCGCGGTAGCCCGCCTCGAACTTCACGATCAACGGTGAGTCCATCCCGCCAACAAAGCCGAGCTTCTTCGTCTTGCTCTCGAGCGCGGCGAGAGCGCCGACGAGAAACGACCCTTGCTCTTCCCGGAACTTGAGCGCTGCCACGTTAGGTGGCGGCGCGATCGGATTGCCGGCGGGATCGGTGGTCACCGCGAAGTCGATCCCGGCGAAGTTCGTTCGCGGATAGTCCTTCGCCAGCTGCGTCAGGTCGTCCGTGAAGATGAATCCGACGCCAATCACGAGGTCCATGCCTTCGGCTGCAAGGAGCCTAAGGCCTGACTCTCGATCTGAGCCATCGCCCGGCTCGATGAAGCGAACGCGCGCACCGAGCTCCCGCTCGGCGCGCGTGCCCCCAACGTACGCGCCGTCGTTGAACGACTTGTCGCCGCGTCCGCCGAGATCGAACACGATGCCGACGTTGACGTCGGATGGCGACCGAGTGGCACTAGCGCCGGTCGGTCGCACGAACAGAAACACCACGTGAACGACAACCAATACGGCGAGCAACGCCAGCAATTTCCGCATGGGTGCAAAGGTCGTAGCCATCGATGGTCGGCGGAAGAGGTTCGCCGCTCGCTACGCTCGCTGCAGGTCTTCCATGCAGCCTTCCTTATCTTTCGGCGATGCCAGATCGACTGCGCACTCGCGTCCTCGTCATCGGAAGTGGTGTCGCCGGGCTGCATACCGCCTGGCGAGCCGCCGAGCACTCGGACGTACTCCTCCTTACCAAGCGCTCGCTCTTCGATAGCGCCACCGCATACGCGCAAGGAGGAATCGCCGCCGCGCTCGGAGCAGGTGACTCACCTGAGCTCCACCGGCGCGATACACTCGCCGCCGGCGCGGCATTGTGCGACGCCGCGGCGGTTCAGGTGCTCGTCGAAGAAGGTCCGGCGCGAGTGCGCGAGCTTCAAACCGCCGGTGCCGCGTTCGACCTCGATCCGACGGGCGATCTCAAGCTCGGACGCGAGGCAGCGCATTCGAAGAATCGTATCGTCCACGCGCACGGCGATCAAACGGGCGCCGAGGTCGCGCGCACGCTTATCGATCGCGTCCACGAGAGCGAGCGCGTCGGCGTGCGCGCCAGCATCGCTGGCCGCCCCGCCGAGATCATCGCGGACGTGACTGTCCTGGCGACCGGTGGTTGCGGCCAGGTTTTTCGTTACACGACCAATCCCGTTGTCGCGACCGGCGACGGTTTCGCAATTGCTCATCGCGCCGGCGCTCGACTCGCCGATATGGAGTTCGTGCAGTTTCATCCGACCGCGCTGGATACACCGGAGAATCCGCTGCAGCTGATCTCCGAAGCCGTCCGCGGCGAAGGAGCCATTCTCGTGAACAACGCCCGCGAGCGCTTCATGGTGAAGCGTCATCAGCTCGCCGAGCTCGCGCCGCGCGACGTTGTCGCCCGTGCCATCTTTCGCGAGCAGCGGCAGGGCAGCGTCCACCTCGACGCGCGCAAGCTGGGCGAGAATTTCACGAAGCGCTTCCCCGGCATCTTTTCCATCTGCATGGCGCGCGGCATCGACCCGCGCCGCGATCTCATACCTGTCACACCCGCGGCGCACTACATGATGGGCGGTGTCGTGACCGACCTCTGCGGCCGCTCGACGCTCAAGCGGCTGTACGCTGTCGGCGAGGTCGCGCGCACGGGCGTCCATGGCGCCAATCGACTCGCGTCAAACTCGCTGCTCGAAGGTCTTGTCTTCGCGGAGCGCACGGCGCGCGACTTATCGACAATCGAACCGATGCGGTCAGAGCCGCCCGCCGGGAAATGGCATGTTTCGGCGCTTGCCGATCGTGGGGCGGCCCACGTGAGCGCCGATGCAGTTCGCGCGCTGATGTGGGAGCACGCGGGCATAGCCCGTACTGCCAATGGCCTGCGGTCGGCGCTCTCCTCGCTTGCCAACATCGAAGAGCGTCTCCCGACTGGTGCCACGGAAGAGCAGAACCTCGTCGAGACCGCGCGCCTCATCATCGAAGCCGCACTGCTGCGGAAAGAATCGCGGGGCGGCCACTACCGTTCCGACTTTCCCAAGCCGGAGCGTTCCTGGCAGGATCGGCATATCGAGCAATGAGCTCGCGGGGCTTCAGTGATTCGAGTTGTTACGGAGTGGCGCGCGCGCGTTTTGCAGCGCCGATACGTTTTCCTCCGAACCGACCTGACGAATTACATTGACGGCATGGCCACCGCTTCCGCGTCCCATACTCGGGACGAGCTCGTTGCCGAACTGCAAGCGGATATCAAGCAACTTGCTCGAAAGCGCAACGCGGTCATTCTCGCGCATAACTACGAGCGTCCCGAAGTCCAGGACGTAGCCGATTTTGTCGGCGATTCGCTGGGCCTGTCGCGAGAGGCCGCGAAGACCAGCGCCGCGGTCATCGTGTTCTGTGGCGTGCACTTCATGGCCGAGACCGCGGCCATTCTGTCGCCGACGAAGACCGTTTTACTTCCCGATCTCGCCGCCGGGTGCTCTCTTGCCTCGACCATCGATGCGAAGCAGCTCATCGCCTGGAAAGCCGAGCACCCCGGTGCCGTCGTCGTCTCCTACGTCAATACGACGGCCGAAGTCAAAGCCGAGAGCGACTACTGCTGTACTTCCGGCAACGCCGTGGAAGTCATCAATTCAATCGCTGCAGACAAGCAGATTCTTTTCCTTCCCGACATGTTCCTTGGCGCGCACGTTCGACGGATGACGAAGCGTGAGAACATTCTTGTGTGGATGGGCGAGTGCCACGTGCACGCCGGTATCGACCCGGAGAACATTCGGCTGCAACGTCAGCTTCATCCCAATGCCGAGTTTCTCATTCACCCCGAGTGCGGCTGTTCAACGAGCGTTCTCGAGGCCATGTCAGCCGGCGACATCGACGCGGATGGCGTGCAAATCCTCTCCACGGAAGGAATGATCAAGCGGCCGGCGCTCTCCGATGCGGACGAGTTCATCGTTGCGACGGAGGTCGGCATACTCCATCGCTTGCGTCGGGAGAATCCGAGCAAGCGATTCCACGCCGCGAATGAGCGGGCTTCGTGCGCCTACATGAAGGTGACCACGCTTCCAAAGGTGCGCACCGCGCTCGAACGGCTGCAGCATCACATTACCGTGCCTTCTGCCACCGCTGATCGCGCGCGCCGCGCCATCGAGCGGATGGTGGCCATTGGCGGGAACGCCAAACAACCACTCTCGCCAATTCCCGACGGCGTCGATCCGGGCGAGTAGCGACTGGCCGACTCGCCCGAGAACGAATCGCCATCACGAACGAGGGAGCTATGGAGAATCCCACGCCCATGTCCGAGTCGCAGCCGCAGCGTCGATCCATTCGTACGGTCACCCCGCTCAGCGTTCCGGCGATCGACGGCGCCGGTACGCTCAGGCTCCCTCTCAAGCAGCAAGCGCTCGATGCCCTGGTGCGTGGTGCCCTCGACGAGGACGGCGCGTTCGACGACCTAACGACAATTGCAACGGTGGTCTCGGAGCGGCGCGCGCGTGCGTCGCTCGTTGCCCGTGAGAACGGCATCGTCTGCGGCGTTGCGTTGGCGCTCAATGCATTTCGTCTACTGGATCCCAAGGTCGCCATTCGCATCGACGCCGAAGACGGAATGCGCGTGTCGCCCGGGTCGTCGATCCTCTTCGTCAACGGCAATGCACGTGCGCTACTCTCCGCCGAACGCGTGGCGCTCAACTTTCTCCAACGTCTGTCGGGGATTGCGTCGCTCACCGCGCAGTTCGTCGCCGCGATCGAAGGCACGGGCGCCAAGATCCTCGATACGCGCAAGACGACGCCTGGCTGGCGACAGCTGGAGAAGTACGCGGTCCGTGCGGGTGGCGGAAGCAACCACCGCATGGACCTCTCGTCCGCGGTGCTGATCAAGGAC
>WNGI01013693.1_pt1 | contig 17127 bp, 10 predicted proteins | sample 5400621 | NCBI WGS metagenome assembly WNGI01 (sample SAMN13153374, study PRJNA577476) | soil metagenome | isolation source: 20 cm soil or saprolite under Garry oak tree replicate 1 | place: USA:California | collected 2016-06-15 | reverse complement strand
CGCTCTTCCGGCTTCTTGGCAAGCGCGCGATCGATGACCGCCGCTAGCGCCGTTGGGATGTCGGGCCGGCTCTCGTGCACCGGTCGTGGTATCTCCGACAGATGCTTCACGAGCATGGCCGGCGTGTTCGCGGCCTTGAAGGGCGTCTGGCCAACAAGCATTTGATACCCGACGACGCCCAGCGAATACTGGTCGCTGCGGCCGTCGAGGTCGCGCTCCCCCATCGCCTGTTCGGGAGACATGTAGGCCGGCGTGCCGACCGCGACCCCCGTGAGGGTGAGCCGGGCGTCGCCTGCAGCCGCCGCGATACCAAAGTCGGTAACGACAGCGCGACCTGTCGCCCGATCGATGAGAATGTTGTCCGGCTTGATGTCGCGATGGACGACGCCGCACGCGTGCGCGTAGTCCAGCGCATCCGCGACCTCACCGAGGATGAGGCGTACGGCATCGACGGAGAGCCGCGGTTGGCGTGCGAGTCGTGCCGCGAGGCTCTCGCCCTCGACGAGCGCCATGACGAAAAACACGATCCCGCCACGCTCATCGACGGTGTAGATCGGTACGATGTTCGGGTGACTGAGCTGCGCGGCCGTCTGTGCCTCGCGCAAGAACCGAGTGCGGACGTCTTTGTTGAACGCCAACTCGGGCGGAAGGGCCTTCACCGCAACGTGTCGATGCAGCCGCAGATCTAGCGCGCGATACACCGCGGCCATTCCGCCGCGGCCGATCTCGGCCTCGATCAGGTACTGGTCGCCAACCGCGGCGACGACGCGGTCGTGCAGATAGTCAGTCACAATGAGTGATGCGCGTGCGACGCGCCCGCGACGAGCGCGGCCTACGGTCCGGCCGGCGAGCGCGCCGAAGGCCGGCGTCCGATGCGTCCCATCTCGTCGGCGACGTAGAGGGCGCTATCGACGCTCTCGGCGAGCGACATTGCGTTCACGGCGAGCGTGGTGACGTTCTCGTGGGTCTGTGTGCCGGCGCGCAGGCGCACCATGTCCAGCCTCATGTTCTGGAGCGCGAGCGCGCACGTTTCCAGCTTCTCCGCTGCCTCATCGCGCCGTCTGACGAGATCGGCCATCGCACGGCGTTGGCGACGAAGGTGCGCCAAGCGCCTAACGCGTTCGTCGCTCGCCGCGCCTTCGAGCGGGTTGGCCGCGCCCTCGAGGCGGGAAATCTCCGCTTCCACCGATTCCTTGGCGCCCGGCGCGAGGTTCCGCTCGAGCGACGACAGCGACAGAGCGAGCGCCTCGATCTTTTCATACAGGGCAACCGACGAGCGTAAGACGTCGGACAAACGGCCGCGCTCCGCTTGCGGCAGCGTCTCGAGAATGCGGCCGATCTCGTCGCGGTCCCGGGCAGCCTGGCCAATCAGATCAGCGTTCACACCGGAGGCACGTCCGACCGTGTGCGAGCGCGTGTTCGGCGACGTCGCTGACCCTGTCGACCGATCGAGTGACGCACGGCCCGTGCGCCGCGCGAGTCTCCGTGCGCGCTTCTGCTCGCGAAGCTGCTGCCGTTGCTTGCTGTCAAAGAGCGCACGGACTTGTGTCACGCCGCCGTCGACGACCTCGAGGAGCTCGCGCTCGCGCGGTTGACGAAATACATCACGCCAATCGTACCCGTCGGCCCAGAGCCTGGCGTACTTGAACGCCATGTAGATGCTCCAGATGACGGTGATGCCGAAGAAATCACGATCCCCGACGAGCGAGGCGATGACGATGACGCCATTGACGAAGAGGTAGGGAGCCAGCTTCCGGCGAAACTTCTGCACCGGCATCGCTTCCCAGCGCGTCATGTCTTCTACGGTCGGCGAATAGATCTCCGCCTCGACGAACGGCGCCGCCGCGTAGGCTGCGTCGCCGCTGGTGCGCGCCGTCTGTCCGCGTGTCGGCGCCGATCCGTAGTTGTTCGCACCACCGTAGTCACTCGGGGCGGTGCTACCCGATGTCCGCGACGGGGAGGGTGGCACGATCCCCGTGTCCAGGGCCGCAACGAGTGCTGGCGCGGACGGAAACCGATTCGCGGGATCCTTCTCGAGCAGCAACATGACGGCGCGTGCCAGATCGTCCGGCATGTCGGCTCGCCGCTGCTGAACCGGGATCGGACGCTCCGAGATGTGCTTGACGAGCATCGCGGGCGTGCTGCCAGCGACGAACGGCGGCTCACCAGCGAGCATTTGATAGGCGACGATACCTAACGAGTACAAGTCACTGCGGCCGTCGATTGTGCGCTCGCCAGCGGCCTGCTCCGGTGACATGTATGCCGGAGTTCCGATGGCCATCCCCGTCGCGGTGAGGCGCGAATCCCCATCGCTCACCGCCCGCGCAATTCCAAAGTCAGTTACCATCGGCCGGCCGGTTTGGGCCGCGATGATGATGTTGTCCGGCTTGATGTCGCGGTGGACCACGCCGCGTTCATGGGCGTAGGCGAGCGCGTCGGCGACGTCGCGGAGAATGCGCCGGACATCGTCTGCCGGAAGGACGCCGCGCTCGAAGATGCGCTTGGCTAGATTGTCGCCGTCTACGTACGCCATTACAAAGAAAACGAGCCCTTCCGTCTCGTCCACCGTATAGATCGGGACGATATTCGGATGGCTCAGCTGGGCCGCGGTTTCCGCCTCGCGCAGAAAGCGGGTCTTGATGTCGCTCCGAAAGGCAAGCTCCGGCGGGAGGAGCTTGATGGCGACAGTACGCTTTAGACGGCGATCCTTCGCACGGTAGACGATGCCCATCCCACCGCGCCCAATCTCCGAGTCCAGCTCGTAGTGATCGCTAAGGACGCGCTCGACATGCGCGCGAAGCTCGGAGTCTGCGGAGGAAACTACTGGGTCGGACACTCGAGGGGCTCGGGTAGCAACACGTACAACTCCGCTGGCCAAGCGAGAATGTGGCATTCTAGCACGCAGCCATAATTCTGGAAAGGAGATACGCCGCGCCTTCGCGGCAGGTGCACTACGGCGAGAAGCCTCTCGGAAGTTGCAAATCCTGCCACGCTGACGCGCTCCGCGACTTCTCATAGACAATGGATGAGACGCGCTACGCGCGTCTCATCCATTAGCCGATACGCCGCTTCGGGTTAGCTCTTCGAAAGCGGATGCTGGAATGGAGTGTGCGAATTCGCCATCATCAACGCGCATTCATGACAGTAGCCGCTCGTACGTACTGCTGACTGCCGCGTTTCGAACATTCGACAATTCATACAGGTCGGTACCATGGCTCAACGCCAGACTCTTCCTGTGCTCCCACTTCGGGGCACAGTGATTTTTCCGGGTTTGACCGCCCCGATTGCGGCCGGTCGGCCCGGTACTCTGCGTGCGATCGAAGCCGCGCTCAAGAGCGAGCGCCTCGTATTTGCCGTCGCACAGCGGGACAATACAGACGAACCCACTCCCGACATTCTCTACTCGATGGGAGTCATCGCGCGAATCGGTCAGATTCAACGCGGTCTAGGGGGCGTGCAACTCCTGCTTCAGGGGGAGCAGCGCGCTACATCGCTGCAGTATTCAACCACCGAGGGGTATCTGACCGCGGTGGTGATGCCAGTCGAAGAAATGAAGCCGGCGAATGAGGATGATCCTTCGTTCATCGCGCTTCACAAAGAGCTGCGCGAGCGGGCGGCGGAGCTCGGCGAACGGCGCGGTCTTCCAGAGGAAGTTGTTCACCAAGTACTGGACGCGGTAACGGACCCCGGCCGTTTCGCGGATCTCGTTGCCGGCTACATCGAGCTACCGCCACCCGAAAAGCAGGGTTTGCTCGAAACGCTCAGCGTCGAGGAACGACTTCGTCGCGTGCTGGTGCACGTCCAGCGTCAGATCGGCCTGCTCGAGATGCAGGAGGAAATTAAGTCGCAGGTCCAGGAAGAGCTCGGCGAGCGTCAGCGCGAGATGTATCTGCGCGAGCAAATGAAGGCGATCCAGAAGGAGCTCGGCGACGACGATCAGTCAAAGGAGATCGCCGAGCTGCGCGACAAGCTCAACAAGTTGCAGCTTCCTCGTGAGGCACGACAGGAAGTCGAGCGCGAGCTTGGCCGATTGGAGCGCGCTGGCCGCGAGTCCATGGAAGCGCAGGTGATCCGCACCTACTTGGAATGGATCGCCGAGCTGCCATGGAGCAATCGCTCAGACGACAATCTCGACTTACAACACGCTCAGGTCGTGTTGGACGAGGATCACTACGGTTTGAAGGACGTGAAGGACCGCGTGCTGGAGTTTCTCGCCGTTCGTCAGCTTCGCGCGCAGCAGCTCGCCGAGGAGATGACGAAAACGGGCGAGCTTCCGGTTGCGAAGATGACGGCTGCAAAAAACGACGCGACGCCGCAGCTGATCACATCGGACGATGATCGGACAATCACCGATCCGAAGGAGGCGAAGTCGCGCGCCATGGCCAAGGGTCCGATCCTGCTCTTCGTCGGGCCGCCGGGTGTCGGCAAGACATCGATCGCCAAGTCGATTGCCCGCTCGTTAGGCCGGGAGTACGTGCGTGTCGCCCTCGGCGGCGCTCGCGACGAGGCCGACATTCGTGGCCACCGGCGCACGTATGTGGGGGCGATGCCAGGACGCATCATCCAGGGAATGAAGCAGGCCGGGACGAAGAATCCCGTCTTCTTGCTCGACGAGGTTGACAAGCTCGGCGTGTCGTTCCAAGGCGATCCGGCGAGCGCGCTCCTCGAGGTATTGGATCCGGCTCAGAACGACAACTTCACCGATCATTACCTGGGCGTGCCGTTCGATCTGAGCGAGGTGCTGTTCGTCTGCACCGCGAATTTCGTCCAGAACATTCCGGGACCTCTGCTCGATCGGATGGAAATGGTCGATTTCGCCGGATATACCGAAGCCGAGAAAGCAGAAATCGCAAAGCGTTATCTGATTCCGCGTCAGTTCGAGGAGTCCGGCCTCGGCGACAAGAACGTCTCGATGACCGACGACGCGGTCACGATGGTGATCAGTAACTACACACGCGAGAGCGGCGTGCGTCAGCTCGAGCGGCAGATCGGTGCTGTGGCACGCAAGGTGGCGCGGCGGCTCGCCTCGGGCGATCAGCAGATGATCGAGGACGGCAAGATCGACGCGCAGGAAGTGCGTACGCTGCTCGGCCGGCCGCGGGTGCACCCGGAGCGCGCGGCGACCGAGAACGAAATTGGCGTCGCGACGGGGATGTACTACACTCCCGCCGGTGGCGACATCATGTTCGTCGAAGCGGCGATCAGGAGGCTATACGGCTTTGGCCAGCGCAGCTCGGATAGTGAAAAAACGCAAGTGAGTGGCTGGGGGAATGTCTCCCTGATTTTAACCGGCCAGCTCGGCGACGTGATGAAGGAATCGGCGCGGGCCGCACTGACCTATGCGGCGACACACGCGTCGACGCTTCAAATCCCGGAGGACCGGCTCGGGTCGATCGAGGTGCACGTGCACGTGCCGGCCGGCGCGATTCCGAAGGATGGGCCTTCGGCTGGGGTAACGATGTCCACGGCCCTCGTGAGCGCGATGTCTGGTCGGCCGGTGCGGAAGGACGTAGCGATGACGGGTGAGATCACGCTGCGTGGGCGCGTGTTGCCGATCGGCGGCGTGAAGGAAAAGGTGCTCGGCGCTCACCGTGCCGGCATCACGAACATCATTCTGCCGAAGGACAACGAAGCGGACATGGAAGACATCCCGGAGGACGTCCGCTCGCAAATGAGTTTCCACTGCGTTGCGACGCTCGACGAAGTGTTCGAGATCGCACTGTTGCCGACGCCGACTGCCCATGGGCCGGTTGAGAAAACGCTCATGGAGGAGGAAGAGGAAGCCGCGACGACAGCCGTCGGGCGCTGACGTTAGGCCGCGCGCACGAAGGGCCGGACCGTCAACCGATCAACATCGGCGACGGGACCGGTCCTTCGTCGTCTTCCAGCCGCGCCAGGTCGCGCGCGCACCAGCGCGTCGCCGCGGTCACGGCCGCCGTGCTCTGGCCCGCAGCAATCGACCAGTCCGCGTGTTCGAGCAGCAGGAGCCCGGCCATGGTGCGCGCGATGGCATAGGCGAAGGACCGCGCACGGACTTCCGCGAAGGCGCGACCTTCCTGCGCGAAGCGGTCGGCGAACGCCTCGATCCGTTGAAGGGCGTCGCGAACGCGGCCAACAGCGGAGGCGAGCGTTGCGCTGCGCACGCCAGCGAGCCGTTGCCTCGCGTCGTCGAGCACAGCCGTCAGGCCGCTCGTTTTCTCGAGGGCACGCAACATGTCCAGACTCAAGACGTTGGTCGTGCCTTCCCAGATCGGCAGCACTTGTGCGTCACGCAGCAGACGTGGAAGACCGGTGTCCTCAATGTATCCCGCGCCGCCGAACGACTCGAGCGCTTCGCTGGCGACCGCGACGGCCTGCTTCGCCGTATACAGCTTGGCGATCGGAATGAGCAGACGGAGTCGCGCCAGCTCGTTTGTGGAGGCCTCGTTGCACTCCTGCCTGCCTAACAACTCGACGACGTGAAAAGCGAGCATGAAGGCCGCTCGCCACTCCGTCTCCATGGCGGCAAGCGTCTCGGCGTGAAGCGGATGATCGGCCAAGGGTTTGCCAAAGGCGACGCGCCGGCGCGCGTAGTCGCGCGCCAGGGCAATGGCGCGCCGCATTCCGGCGACAGCGGCGACGGCGTTGTAGACGCGAGTGACGTTAAACAGCGCGGCGATCTTGCGCACACCCTGCCCTGCCTCACCAACGAGGTGCGCGGGCGCCCCGTCGAGGGTCAATTCGGCCGTCGGCAGGGCGCGTGTGCCGAGCTTGTCTTTCAGCCGGTTGACACGAATGCCACGTAAGGCGCCGTCCGCGTCTCGCAGTTGCACGAGGAAAACGCTGAGACTTCGCTCGCGTCCACGCTCTGGTTGGACATACGCCAGCGTGATCGCGATCTGCGACGTCGTGGCGGAGGTGAACCACTTCGTTCCATGCAGGCGATAGCTAGCGCCTTCGGCGACAGCTACGGTCGAGGTAGCGGAGACATCGGAGCCGCCGGTCCGCTCGGTCATCCACTGCCCCGACGTCCAAAATCTTTCTGGGTCGCGGGAGATGAAATGCTCAAACACCGGACGCGTAACCTCGTCCGGATACAGCTCGAGGAGCCGGGCTGCGCCATCGGTCATCGCGAGCGGGCAGCTATAGGTCGCCGAAGACGGCGCATAGAGGTATAGCCGCGCGAACTGGTCGATGCGCGAAAGCGCACCGTGCTTTCTTTCGTACCCGATTGCAACGAGGCCCTCTTCAGCGGCAATGCGATCGAGCTCGCGCCACGCGTGCGAGGTTGGAATGGCGTCAATGCGACGGCCCCACGCATCGTAGGGTACGTGCCGCGGTGGCTGCGCTTCGGCGGCGGCGTCGAGCGCTAACAGTTCGCCGGCGGCACGACCACCGAGACGTCGCAAAGAGGGCTCGATCTCCGCGATCATCTTCGGTGGAAGGCGTTGCCGCAGGTACGACGCGAGCAGCGGATCGTCGTCGTACTGATTCGTTAGGCCCGGTGCGTCCTGAAAGAATTCGGAACACCAGCGGTCCGAATTGCGGCATGCGCCACGGATCGTTCTTGAGCGCCGCGGGCTCGGTGCCAAGGAGAAAGAACTCGATGTAGCGATGATCGGGTGCAGTGGTGGAATCCGCGAGCGAGCCGGTCTCACGATCGAGCTCGGCGTAGATGAGTCCCGGTGGTGGGACGCTCCACGCGTTCGCGGCGGGCAGCGTGACAGCGCCGCCGGCCCCGTAATATCGTGAAATCATATGACCCCAGATTGGTGCCGCGAGAGAGCCGCCGGCGGCGCCAGGTGCGATGGTGGTCGGTTGGTCGAAGCCGAGCCACACGCCGCCCACAAGGTCTGGGGTCAGCCCGACAAACCAGACGTCGGCGTTGTCGTTCGTGGTGCCAGTCTTCCCCGCAATTGGGATCGCCGACGGCACTGCCTGACGCGCGGCGGCGCCGGTGCCGCGGTCCGCCACGTCCTGCATCATGCGACGGACGATGAACGCGACGCGCGGATCGATCACGGGAGTCAACGGTGCCGGCGGAGCCGCGTACGCGGGCCGCCCGGTCGGATCCTCGATGCGCGTGATCAGTCGCGGTTGTACGACCGAGCCAAGATTGGCGAATGCCGTGTATGCCGTCACGAGCTCGAGCGGCCTCACGGCCGAAGCGCCGATGGCGCTCGACGGAACCGGAGCAATCGGCGAGGTGATGCCTAACCGCTGCGCGAGCGCGGCGATGGTATCTATGCCGACGCGCATTCCGAGCTGGATGGCTACCGGATTGCGGGACCTAACGAGCGCTTCGTGCACCGTCATCGGTCCGAGAAACTGTCCGTCAGCGTTCCCCGGCTGGTAATTGGGTCCGCCCGGCATCGGAATCGACAGCGCGGTGTCGGCGACGATGGCGTTCGGCGGAATGCTGTCGGCCAGCGCCGCCGCGTAGACGAGCGGCTTGATTGCCGACCCCGGCTGCCGAAGCGCGAAGACACGATCGAACGGTGACGCGGCGTAATTTCGGCCACCAACGAGTGCGCGCACGTCTCCGGTACTGGGATCCATGGCAACGATCGCACCCTGCAGATATGGCGATTGCGCCTTCATCGCGGCGGCGTACGAGAGATGGCGATATCCGGGGCGCGCCTCGACTTTTGCCGTGCCTTCGGCAAGCGCAACGACGGCCGCGCGCTGCAGCACCGGATCCAGCGTCGTGTAGATGTGATAGCCGCCGTTCGCGACCGGAATGCCGGCTCGCTGTGCAGCTTGTCGGACAGCGTCCACGAAGTACTGAGCCGGAGCCGACATGCCAGCGTCCGGAGCGGTGACGACAGCTTCGCTTCGGGCCTTCTCGGCCGCATCACGCGTGATGTAGCCTTGATCCGCCATGAGGCCGAGGATCAGATCACGCCGAGCTTTCGCCCGCGCGGCAAAACGCGTGGGATCGTAAAGGTTGGGTGATTTCGGAAGAGCGGCGAGTGTCGCCGCCTCGGCGAGCGAAAGGCGCGATGCCGACTTGGCGAAGTAGTGTCGCGAGGCCGCTTCGACGCCGAACCAGCCATGTCCGAGATCAACCTGATTGAGATAGGCCTCGAGGATCTGGTCCTTCGTGTAGTGCTTCTCCATCTCGCGCGCCGCTGACTGCTCGCGCAGCTTGCGCGAGAGGCTGAGATCACGGCGGTCGATGATGTCCGGGTGCATGTTGCCGACCAGCTGCTGCGTGATCGTGCTCGCCCCGCCGCGACGCTGGCCGAAGAGCTTCCCCTTGATGGCCGAAGCAACGCCGATCAGATCGACGCCGTCGTGCTGATAGAAGCGCTGGTCCTCGACGGCGATAAATGCGTGCTGGACGTACCGCGGCATGACCTTGAGCGAGACGCTCGTTCGGAGTTGACGACCGATCTCGCCGACGAGCGAGCCGTCGCGGCCGAAGACCAGCGACGATTGGGGCGATGCCACGATCTGCCACGCCTCGACCTCGGGAAGCTGTGCTTGTCCGCCAACGCGCACCGAATTCTGGGCCGGCAAGATCGGCGCGAACGACAACCCGGCGGCGAGGCCGGCGAGGATAATTTGGCCGCGAATACTGGTCATGCGAAAAGTTCTACCCTAGGCGCAAAGCAAAGATACAATTAAGACATGCCTCCCCTCGTCCATCTCGCCATCGCGCAGTTCAAGCCGCGCAAGGCAGACTTTCGAGCGAATCTGGAGCGTTTGGGTGCGCTGTTCGCGCAACTCGGCGATCTAGAGCCGCATCCGAACGTGTTGGCGCTGCCGGAGACGGCATTGACCGGCTACTTCCTCGAGGGCGGAGTACGCGAAGAGGCAATGACCGCCGGCGCGCTCGCTCGTGAGCTCGACACGACGTATCGATCGGCAATACGATCTCCTCGTTCAATGGACGTCACGCTTGGGTTCTACGAGATCTGGAACAACAAGCTGTACAACAGCGCGATGTACGTGACGCTCGGAAACGGCGAGCCGCAAATTCGTCACGTGCATCGAAAGATGTTCCTCCCGACGTATGGCTTGTTCGACGAGGAGCGCTTCGTCGAGCGCGGCACGGAGATCCGCGCGTTCGGCACTTCCTGGGGCCGCGCAGCTATGCTCGTGTGCGAGGATGCGTGGCACAGCATGACAGCGACGATCGCCGCCCTGGACGGGGCACAGATCATTTTCGTGTGCTCCGCGCCCCCGGCACGGGGTCCGTGGCCAAAGAACGACGATGTGCCGGGACCCGCGAGCGTGAGTCGCTGGGAGCGGTTGATCCGCGACATCGCCGATGAGCACGGCGTTTATGTGATGCTCTCGAATCTCGTGGGAAGCGAGGGAGGCAAGCTGTTCGCGGGGTCGGCGCTGGTCGCCGGACCGAAGGGGGATGTTCGCGGGCGCGGTCCGCTGTGGGAGGAGGCGGTGGTGACAACCAGCGTCGACCTCGCCGACGTGACGCGAGCTCGAGCGGACATGCCGTTGGTCGCCGATCTCGAGGTGATGGCGCCGCACCTCGCGTCGAGTCTCGAGGCGGTGCGCAATCACACGCCAGTCACGCTTCGCTACGACGGCCCGTCGTGTGAACCGACGATCGAGCCATCGCGGTCTTCCTCGTCGCGAAACGCGGCGAAGAAGAGCTCCACAAAGAGTGGAGAGCCCTTCGCGTTGGTGGCCATCCCCTCGGAGCGTCGCGGACCGTCGCCTCTCGAGATCGATCCGAAGCTGACCGCTGATTGGCTGACGCAGTTCATTCGCGAGGAGATGGGACAGCGCGGATTCCATGCGGCGGTAATAGGGGTGTCGGGCGGCGTCGACTCCGCGGTGACCGCCTATCTCGCGGCGCGCGCGCTCGGGCCGAAGAACGTCTTCGGCGTGAGAATGCCGTATCGGACGTCGAGCGCGGCAAGCCTCGAGCATGCGCAGCTCGTGATCGACGCGCTCGGCATATGTATGGAGACGGTCGATATCACGCCGGCCGTCGACGGCTATCTCGCCCTCGTCCCCGACGCCGATCCGGCCCGGCGCGGAAACGTGATGGCGCGTATGCGCATGATCACGCTTTTCGATCTATCGGCGAAGTATCGCGCGATTCCACTCGGCACGGGCAACAAGACGGAGCGCCTCTTCGGCTACTTCACCTGGCACGCCGACGATTCGCCCCCGATCAATCCACTCGGGGATCTGTTCAAGACGCAGGTGTGGTCGCTCGCGCGCCATCTCGGTGTGCCTAACGTGATCATCGACAAGCCTCCGACGGCGGACTTAGTCGTCGGCCAAACGGACGAGGGAGACTTCGGAATCAGCTATGCGCGTGCCGACGAGCTGTTGAACTGGCTATTGAGCGGCTATAGCGCCGCGGATCTCATCGCGCACGGCTTCGATCAGGCTGAGGTGGCGCTCGTCACGAAGCGTGTCGAGAGCACGCATTGGAAACGTCGGCTGCCAACAGTGGCGATGGTGAGTCCGACGGCGATCAATGAGAGCTACCTTCGGCCCGTGGACTACTGAGAGCGCAGCTGCCGGAGAGCGCAACTGCCGGAGAGCGTCGTCAGCAGTTGCGCCTTCAGCAGTCATGGTCTTCGATGTACGCGTCGGCCTCGATCTCGACGAGCATCTCGCGGTCGATGAGGGAGCGGACCTCGACCATCGATGTCGCGGGTCGGATATCGCGGAAGACCTCGCCGTGCGCGCGGCCGACGGCTTCCCAATCACGAGCGATATCCACGACGTAGATACGCGTCCGAACGACTTGATCGAATCGGGCACCGGCGCGCGTGAGCGCGCCGCCGACGTTGGCGAGAGCCTGGCGAGCCTGAGCCGCGGCGTCACCGATACCGAGGAGCTTTCCGTCGGCATCCGTGGCGGTCGTACCGGAGACGTGTACCCATTGACCGACACGTACCGCGCGTGAGTAGCCGACGATCGGTTCCCAGGTGGTTCCCGACGAGAAGTTCTGGCGGCTCACGCGACTACGCCGCGCGGGCGTAGGCGAGACTCACCGCACGTCGCGCACAGCGTTTCAGTGCGCGATGAACGGCGCGAGCGTAGTGAATGAAGTTGAGGCCGGCCCAGGGGTAGCGGGCGAAGAATTCGGTGGGCAGCAGGTCGCCTTTCAGGCGATTACAGGGGCCGCACGCAGCGACGAGATTGCCTGGCGCGTGGACGCCGCCCTTGGCCAGGGGAAAGACGTGATCGATTGTCGCGATGTCGTAGTCGAGCGGCGCGGCGCAATACACGCAGCGCCGTCCGCAATCACGCATCATGGCGTGTTTGATGGCGCGCCTCTGGTGGGCGCATGGGACGCGCTCCGCGCGTTTCGCGCGGCGTGAAAGTCGGGGAAGGCGGGGGAGACGTACGTGGTGATAGTGTCGACGCCGAGACAATTTCACCTCGCGGAAAAGGCGACGCCCCACAACGGGAGTCGTTCCCGTGGCAGGGCGTTGCGTAGACCTTGAAATGGCGATGTCGAAGGCCCGAGCGCACAGGCCGCTCTCGCGGCCGCTCGTCTTCATCCGGATGTCGCTCTCTAAGCGGACTCCTGACGCTCATTCGCCTCCGTGTCGCGTTGTGGCGGCCGGTATCCGGGCACCACCCGCTGGCATACAATTGCAGGGCGTACGCCAGCCTCGCAAGAGGGAGACGTTCGACGAATGCTCGGCGTCACGCGACTGATTGAGCGTTTGTGACTCAGACTACGGCCGATTCGGCCGTCACAGGTATGTGCTGGCCCTGCGCGTCGAACCCGTGGTGACCATTCCAGCGGCCGCGAACGGGATCGCGCAACGCAGCGATGATGCGTACGGCCATCGCGTCGAGTAGGGTACGGTCCGGCATCTCAGAGCCGCCAAAGGGCAACGGAATGTCGAACCCATCGCCTTCGCGTCGGGGGATCAGGTGCACGTGGTAGTGAAAGACGTCCTGGCCCGCCGTCTTCCCACTATTGACGACGATGTTCATGTCCTCGCAGTCGGTAACCTTACGAATGACATTGGCGAGCTGCGTCGACACCTTGAACAGATGCATCGCCAGCTCGGGCGGTGTGTCGACCAGTGATTCGTGATGTTGTCTAGGCACAACAAGAACGTGGCCCGGATTCACCGGCTGAATGTCCATGAACGCGAGGGCGTCGGAGTCTTCGTAACAAATCGAGGCCTCCCCAGCGCCGTGAATCAGGTCGCAAAAACTGCAGTGCACGTCGGCCTTACGCATCTAGCCCTCACGGTCGGAGTAGGGTACGCCCGCTTAAACGCAGATCGAATGCCATGATCGGCCCGGGCGAAACGGCCGGTAGACGGGGCCGAGCGTGGTCTACAGGTGCCGCGCGGCGCTACGGCTCGCGGCGTGCTACTTTACGCCGTCGCCCCCAAGAAACCGGAGAGTTCGCTGGGCTATGGCCACACAGACGCGTGCCGAGCGCAAGAGCGCCGGCGGTCTCACGACGGAACAATTAGTTAGCGCCTATCGGACGATGCTGCTCTCGCGGCGCACCGACGACAAAGAGATTCAGCTCAAAGGCCAGAACAAGATCTTCTTTCAGATCTCGGGCGCGGGGCACGAGGCGATCCTGGTAGCGACCGGCCTCGTCACACGACCAGGCTACGATTGGTTTTTCCTCTATTACCGCGATCGCGCACTTTGTCTGCACCTCGGCGAAACACCGCTGGAGATGCTCCTCTCCGCTGTCGGCGCGGCTAGCGACCCGAACTCCGGCGGGCGACAGATGCCCAGCCACTGGGGCAAGAAGGACCTGAACATCGTTTCTGTCTCATCGCCCACCGGCACGCAGTTCTTGCAAAGCGTCGGCGCCGCCGAGGCAACGCTCCGTGCAAAGCTGCTCGGTATCACCGAGGGATTCCATAAGGATGAAGTCGTGCTCTGCACGACGGGTGAAGGGCAAACGAGCGAAGGGGAGTTCTGGGAGAGCCTCAACACGGCGTGCAATCTCAGGCTCCCCGTCGTCTTTCTCGTCGAGGACAACGGCTACGCCATCTCGGTGCCGGTGGAAGTCAACACCGCCGGTGGATCGATCTCGAAGTTGGTAAGCGGATTCCCGAATCTCTTCGTCCAGCAGGTCGACGGGACCGACTTGATTGCCAGCCACGACGTAATGCGGAAGGCGGTCGAGTATGCGCGCAAGCGAAAGGGAGCGGCGCTCGTGCACGCGAAAGTCATTCGACCTTACTCGCACTCACTCTCCGACGACGAGAAGCTGTATCGTCCGTCGGAGGAGCGCGATGCCGACGCCGCGGTCGATCCGTTGACCACCTTTCCGCGATGGTTGATCGCAGAGGGACACGCGACCGAGGACGACATCCGACGCATTCAGGAAGAAGTGGCGGCGGAGGTTCAAGGGGCAACGGACGAGGCACTGGCTTCCCCGCAGCCCGGTCCTGAAACGGTTTACATGAACGTCTACTCGCCGGATGTCGACCCAACGAGCGAGCGATTCGACACAGAGGACGATCCGCAATTCGCCGGGAACGAGACGACGATGGTCGATCTCCTCAACGCGTGCATGAAAGACGAAATGCGCCGCGATCCGCGGATTCTCGTCTTCGGCGAGGACGTCGCCGATATCTCGCGCGAGGAAAACGCGGGGAAGGTGAAAAGGCGGCGTGTTCAAAGTCACGTGGGGACTGCAGAAGGAGTTTGGCGGGGCGCGGGTGTATAACTCGCCACTCGCCGAAGCGAATATCGTCGGGCGTGCGATCGGACTTGCCTTACGAGGCTTCAAGCCGGTCGTCGAGATTCAGTTCTTCGACTACATCTGGCCCGCGTACATGCAGTTGCGCGATGAGCTGTCGACGATGCGTTGGCGCTCAAATGGCGCATTCAGCGCGCCTCTGGTCGTACGCGTGACGTATGGAGGCTACATCCGCGGCGCGATCTACCACTCGCAGACCGGTGCGTCGCTCTTCACGCACTGCCCTGGCCTGCGCGTCGTGTGTCCGGCAACAGCGCTTGACGCGAACGGATTGCTTCGCACGGCGATCCGCTGCGAGGATCCCGTGATGTTCCTCGAGCACAAGCATCTGTATCGGCAGACGTATAACAAAGCGGCGTATCCCGGCTCGAACTTCATGATTCCCTTCGGAAAGGCGAAGGTCGTGCGAGAAGGGACCGACGCCACCATTGTGACTTATGGCGCTACGGTGCAGCGCGCATTTGTTGCCGCAAACCAATTGGCGGAACAAGGCGTGAGCACAGAAGTGATCGATCTGCGCTCGTTGTCGCCGTGGGATCAGGAACGCGTGTATGAATCCGTGCGGCGAACAAGTCGCGCGATGGTGCTCTACGAGGATTCGCTGTCGTGGGGCTACGGCGCAGAGATCGCCGCACGCATCGCCGATGATTGCTTTGCGTGGCTCGACGCGCCGGTGAAGCGCGTCGCGGCCGCGGACACCTACGTCGGCTACGCGCCGCAGCTCGAGGACGCGATTCTTCCGCAGGTAGCGGACATCAAGCGCGGCGTGGAAGAGCTCGTGAAATTCTGAACGCATTGAGCGTTGAGCGTGAAAGAACGTTGCTTGACAGTCGGTGGTGCGAGGCCGAATGTTGGGCGTCGCCCTGCTTTCGCAGCGCCTCCGACAGGAGGCGTGTTCATTTTCCAGTCGTCCCACCTCATGCTTCGCTCGGTACCGCGCGTCATCTTGGCGCTGTTGTTCGTCGGAACTGCCGTCACATGCTCTGAATCCCCGACGAACGGTCAACGCCAAGCGTTGCGCGTCGCGTTCGCGCCGCAGTTCTCACCTCAGGCCAAGGCGATCTACGAAAAGCTGGCGGCGTTCGCCGTAACGCTCGACAATGTCCACGTCGTGGTCCGCGGAGTGACGACGGACGAGACAGCTGGTCCCGTGCTCAAGGACACGACGATCGCATTCCCGGCGGCCGCGAACGAGATCACGATCGACATCGACCTAACGATTCAAGGCACCCAGCAGTCTGTGGTCGCGTCGGTCGAATTGCGGCAGGGCACGACGGCGTATTTCGGAGGATCGCAGTCGCTCGTCGCGAGGGTCGGCGAGACGGCAAGCGCGCCGGAGCCAGTTGCCATGTCGTACGTTGGACCGGGCGCGACGGCGGCGTTCATCGGCATCTCGCCGCAGCCGGCGACGCTCGCGCTATTGGCGTCGTGGCAGTTCAACGCGCATGTGCTCGATCACCTCGAACAGACCGTTACGGACCTTCCGGTCACGTGGAGCACGACCGACGCGACGATTGCCACGGTGACCCAAACGGGGCTCGTGACAACGACCGGCAAGGTGGGCTCCACAACGCTGGTCGTGACGGGCCTCAATGGCATTACGGGTCAGGCCACGGTGAACGTCAAGCCTGTCGCGACGCTGAGCGTTCTCGGTGGCGATAAGCAATCAGGGATCGTCGGGAGCGCGCTGACGACGAGACTCGCGGTCCAGGCGATGGACGCGAGCGGCAATCTCGTGATCGGCGCGACGATCAATTTCAGCGCCGTGAATGGACTCGGCAGCGTGTCGCCGGCGAGCGCAATCACGGATGCAACCGGTATCGCGTCGACGACGCTGACGCTCGGCCAAGGGATCGGCACGTACACCTTCACAGCGACCGTTGCCGGCTCGTCCTCGGTGGTGACGCGCGTCGCGGCGACGGCGACATCCGCCGCGGCCGCCGCGTTAGGCATCCTCGGCGGGAACAATCAAGTGGATACAGTCCGGGCCACGCTCGGCCAACCGCTGAGTGTGAAGATCACCGACTCGTTTGGGAATCCGGTAGCGCAGCAGGCGGTCGATTTTCAGGTGACGGCCGGGCGCGCGAGCCTGTTGGCGACCCCGGGCGCCCTGCCGCAGACGCTGGTGCATGCGACGACGGGTGGAGACGGCGTAGCCTCGGTGTTGCTCGTAGGTGACGTACTCGCAGGTGTTGTACAGGTTACGGCGACAGTACCTCAGACCTCGCTCGCCCCGATTTCATTCACTGCCACACTGCGCCCCGGAAAAGCGTCTCAACTCATCATGATTCAACAGCCGTCCACCGCAGCCCAAGCGACTGTGCCGTTAGGTACGCAGCCAAAGTTACAGGTGACGGATCAGTTTGCGAATCCGGTTGCTGGGCTGACGATCATTGCAACGACGCTCGATTGTACGCTGACGGTGTGCGGTCGCGTGACTGCTCCGCTCAGTGGACAGC
>WNGI01015517.1_pt1 | contig 17129 bp, 17 predicted proteins | sample 5400621 | NCBI WGS metagenome assembly WNGI01 (sample SAMN13153374, study PRJNA577476) | soil metagenome | isolation source: 20 cm soil or saprolite under Garry oak tree replicate 1 | place: USA:California | collected 2016-06-15 | reverse complement strand
GTCGACACCCACCCAAGCAGCGTTTCGATGGTGAGCAGCGACGCGTCATGATTGCTGCGCGCGAAGCCGTTGCCGATCGGCTCGCCGGTGCAGTCCTTCAGCAGCACGCACGAGTAATCCCGGAACATGGCATCTCTGATCGTCGACTCGACGCAGATGCTCGTCGTGCACCCGGTCACGACCAGGTTCTTGACGGCTCGCTGCTTGAGAATGGTGTCCAGATCGGTTTCGAAAAAGCCGCTGAAGCGATGTTTATACAGGACGACATCATCCGAGCGCGGCGTCAGCTCGGACACGATGGCCGTGTTCCACGTGTCCCTGATCAGAATGCGGCTTGACGTCCCGTTCGGCGCCTGAATGGATCGACCGAGGCCGAGAAGCTGATCATGTCTGAGGTAGTTGGGTGAATCCGGGGGTCCCGCATCGGACAGATCCGGCTGAAATCCCATTTTCAGATAGATCACCCCGATACCCGAGCGGCGTGCCGCCTGAAGCGCACGCGCTGTCGGCAGGACTGCTGCTTGAATCATCGAAATGTCTATTCCTGCTCGTTGAAAAGATCCGCCGACCGCCCCGAAATCGTTCTGCATGTCGACGACCAGGACGGCCGTTCGCGCCGTGTCGAGGCGTAGCACCGTAGGCGTCGCGTCGACGCTCACGATGCGGCTGGCCGCAGGTGCCGAACCGCCACTCGATGGCCGCTGGGGCGCGACAGCATCAGCGCCGGAAGAGCCGGAAGCTGCAAGACCGACGGCAGCGCTACTGAGCGTTCGCACGAATGAACGGCGATTCATAGGTCCTCCTGCGAACGGAACATAGGCGCACACACTCGCAGGGCGCTAGTAAAAACGCGACACATCAGAGTCGGCCGTTCCGGTAGCCTGTAGGCATGATCGTCTCGGCGCCTCCTGCTCCGCCGCTGCGACATCTGATCCGCTATTACTACCAGGTGGAGGCACGCGTACTCACTGGCGGCGCTGTGCAGCCGGTTCCGGCCCGGAGTCCGCAGGCGATCGAATTCACGTTCGGCACCCCCTATGTAGTGCGACGACTTCGGTCAGGCGCTATCGAGCAAGCGCATCCGATTGCGTTGATCGGCGCGCAGACGTTCCGCCGAGTCGACCTCGTGATGCGCGGCTCCGTCGATGCATTCACAATCGTGTTTCAGCCTGGAGGCCTGTCGCGGGTGTTTGCGATTCCTGCGGACGTGCTGACCGACGATCATTTCGACGCGGAAAGCGCGCTGGGTCGCCGCCTCCACGAACTGCACCAACGGCTCGGCCATGTCGGCTCATTTGAGGATCGCGTTCGTGTCGCGGACGACTACCTGTGTCTGATGCGACCGACACTCGAGAGGATTGACCCGGTCGTGAAGGCCGCCGCGTACGTGCTCTCGCGAAACGGGCGCGTCAGGGTTTCGGAGCTCGCGCGCAGCGCCGGTATCGGGGTCCGCCAATTCGAGCGGCGTTTCCAATTCGAGACGGGAATCGCGCCGAAGCTCTATGCGCGCATTGTACGATTTGAAGCCGCACTCCGACTGAAGGCGACCGTGGCATCGCGATGGACCGACATCGCACATGAACTCGGCTATCACGATCAGATGCATATGGTGCACGACTTCAATCAGCTATCGGGAGATACCCCAACGTCGATTAGCGATCAGCTCGAGATGTTCGTCCAACCAGAAGTGCACTGGGGAAGGCGGAAGTGAGGATAATCGCGTTCTGAGATGAAAGGCCGCTCCTTCTAAGCCGGGGGTCCGGGTTCGAGTCTCGGCGGGCGCGTCACGCTTCGCTGCCGATCGTCGCGGTCAGACGTGGTCGCGACCCCTCGACCGGCGCTCACCAATCCCGCCGCACACGGTCCGGCAGGATGTTCACGTAGCTCGCCCTATCCGACGTCCACCATCCGTGCTGAACCCACGCACTGTGAATTGACGTAAGGAACGAAGGAGCCGACGCCGCGTCGCTCTGTTCCAAACAGGACAGACGAACCCAAGCCAGGCTGTCAGGATACGGACCTGGGAGGATGCGATGCTGAAGTCCGGAGTCGTCGGCGGCGCACGGCGACGACAGGGGCGCCGGTCCGTCCAACTAGGAAATGCCCTCGAAGGCCACATCGCGGAAATCTGTCGCGATTTGGCAGTGGAGACGAAGCGGCTGCGCCAACTGCAGGAACAGGCCGACGAGTTGCGCACGGTGATCCGCCAGTGGGTGAGCCAGTCCGAGCCGGACGCCGGGCGTGAACGGGCTAATCGTGCAGGACGACGTTGAGCAGCGAGATGTTGATCTTCAGATCGCCGTTGTACTCGATGAACCCCAGATCCCTGAATTTGTTCATGAAGAAATTGACGCGTGAACGCGTCGTCCCGACCATCTCCGCCAGGGTTTCCTGGGAGATCTTCGGTATGCGTCGCTCGGCGGCCGTCTGATCGCCGTACCGCGCCAGCAGCAACAACGCCCGCGCCAGCCGCTTTTCACTGGAGTTGAACAGGTGATCGACGAGGTCGGCCTCGACGCGGAGGTTTCTCGTCAGCATGTACGAGATGAACCGCTCCGAGAAGGTCGGCTCGTCACGCAGCAGACGGAGCATCGTCGCCGTATCAATGATGAGCAGCGTCGTCGCGGCCGTCGCGGTCGCCGTGCCGATCCGAATCAATTGACCGGTGAGCGCCGCTTCCCCGAAGAAATCGCCGGCGCCGAGCATCGCGACGACGGCTTCCTTACCGGTCCGTGACAGCACGGAGATCTTGACGCTGCCCTTCTGGATGTACATGACGGTATCGCTCGATTGGCCCTGCGCGAAGACGACCTTACCTTTGGAGTACGTTACGACGCGCCGTGCCGCGCCGGCGGATTCGAGAAAGGCTGTGGCATCGAACACTGGTCGTTGCGCCGGTGGCTGAACGCGGCGTGTTTTCGTTTTGGCCATCGGAATCACGCCAATTGTCGCATGCGGCGCGCGGCCAATCGCCCATCGGATCGTGATCCACGAGGAACCTTCGCAGCTCGGCGTTCTCGGGAAAGTCGCCCGCAAGGGTTTTCTCGATCTGAAAGAGGAGGCTGGCTGATACAGCCGCTAGGTCACCGGTGGCTGCCCGGTCGTAGTCGCCTGACAGGCTACCGGGACGCTGGGCGAACGGCCTGTTCCAAACGGCACACGTCCATCGAGGTGGCTTGGGTGATATTGCGGTGGAGAGGGGAGGCCTCATGGGCGTCGATCGAGACAGCGGAGCTGAAGGACAAACGAGGCACTGGGCGCAACGGCTTGGGGTAGAACGTCATGCCCGCGACGAATGCGCTGTCCGGAACGCGAAATCCGAAGAGGATGACGCGACGCGGGCGAGCGTAGTATCGCTCGAGCGCTGGCGGGCAATAGTCGCGTGCATACGACGCCTGGCCGGTGAATACAACTCCGGGGCGAAGCGCGTGGTCCTCCGTGTCGTTGAACAACCCGGGCAGCGTGGGGTGACCATCGCCGCGGGTGGCGAGGGGGCGCCGTATCTCACTGCAGTGCTCGAGGATACGCTCATTTGCAGTGACGGCCTTGACTCCAGCGGCGTCGCACACGTGAGGGAAGTCCGGCTACGTTCCGACCGCGATGACGACACAACGGCGGCTTACGTGGTGCAGGACTGGATGCAGCGTCTCTGAGGGTCGCGTCGATGTGTTCACTGTGGTACAGTCCGCAGTGCCACGCATTGCCTACACTCGACTGGACACGTGTACACCCCACCCCAATCCCCGGCTCCAACCGTTGCCCCCGACGCCTGCCCGTTCTGCATGTCACGTGACATCAAGACAACCAGCAAGGAAGTGAACGTTTCGACCTACTGGCGCTGCGCGGCGTGCGGCCAGATTTGGAATGCCGGTCGACTGCAGCACGGGCGACGCGCGCCGTACGGCCGCTTCGCTTAACCACACTCACTACAGAGGACACGATCATGCCAACGACCGAAGGAACCATCAAACGCATTACCGATAAAGGCTTCGGCTTCATTGCCACGGCCGACGGCACCGAGTATTTCTTCCATCAGTCGGCATGCACCAGCACGCGGTTCGACGATCTCCGCGAAGGCCAGGCGGTCGCGTTCACCGTGGGCCAGGGCCCCAAAGGTCCTCGTGCCGAGAACGTCACCGTAAAGTAGGCCGGACGGATTCCTCAGCGCGACATGAACCGAATGTCGATTCTCAGGATCCGCTTGGCCGTTCGAACGTGACGGTCTTTGCCACGAGATTCGGCGTGGCGGTCCGTCCGGCTCCGGTCCATGCTGCCGAATGCTTCCGCCTCGGCACCGCGGCCCCCGTCCACCAGTCCGGCTCCGTGCAGGCGGCGGCCGGCAGTGCGAATCCCAGCAGCGCCTCCATTTGCTCGAACGTGAGCACGACGATGGAGGCGTAGCGGCGTTCCAGATACGTGTAGAGCGACAGATATTCGGCAGGAACAGTCGGCGCCGTTCGCTCGAGCGGGAAGATGGTCCCACCACCTTCTGGAACCGGCGTGGCTCGACGCCGCCGGGTCCACGACGACTCGAGCAGCCTCATCCAATCCATCATGGACGGCACTCTCGCCTGATCAATCGCGCAACGCCTTCCGGATGTTGTCGGACATGCTGGGGACTGGCGGGTTCCACAACCGCCACAGGATCGCAGGCGGAATCGCGAGGAGAGCTGCCAGGATAATCCAGTGGGACGTCGACGCCAGATTACTGAGCAGCGCCGCGAGGACGACTGCCAGAACCCAGAGACTGGTGAAGGTGGCTTTCGTATAGCGAAGTTGCATGTTGCCTGTACGGTACCGGCAGTTGCCAGCCACCGCTGTTCAAGAGAGCACAGCGGCGGTAGTGCTCGTTCGACTGGCGACCCACGCCGCATACGCGGCCACCGTGGCGAGACGTTGCGCGGTCCAGCTCTGGCCGCAGGTGCTGCAGCGCCAGTACCCGCCTGCGGCGAACGCCGCATCCGCTAACCTCGCCGACGCCGTATGGCACAACGGACACGCGGCGCCCGGCAGGACTGGCGAATCGAGGGTCATGGCTTGAACACCGCCTTATTCGTCGTTCTCGTCTTATCGGCGGCGGCCTGGTCGGCGTCCGCCTGCGCTTTCGCGCGCGCGGCCTCACGCAGCGGCGCTTCGCGGGCGTCCATGGTCACAGCGGTTGCTTGCGCCTTCCGGGCGAGCGCCTCGAGTGGGACCGACACGATCACTAATCCGAAGGCGCCGCCATATATCGATTGCTGCAGCGCGATGCTGGTGTCTCCCTGGCGCCACCTGGCGACGACGGCGGCCGCATCCAGACCATCGATCGCCGATCGCGCAGGCGCCGACGCCGGGCCCGTCACACGAGGACCATACATCGCAGTCAGCGACGCGATCATGTCCTCTTTCGTCAATCCCTCGGTGCGGCTCCTGTCGTAGTCGATGACCATCTTGAACAAGTGATTGTCGATGAAACTGAAGACGATGCCGGCCACAGAATCGCGATCCGCGGGATTGCGGCCACTGGTGTACGGCGGCCGCCACGACAGTTCCTCCAGCAGCGCGGGCCGTTCGTGGAGCTTCTTCACGTCTCGTTGCGCCGCGCCCGCACGCGCCGTCACATCCGCGGTCGAGGCTCCGAGCGTGAACTGCCGATACGTGCCGGGATCGGCGGCGGCAAGGGGCCACGCGAACACCAGCATCAGCAATCCGAGGGTGACGAGGCGGCAGAGGCGGGTAACCACGATGACCAACTTTCGATTCGGCTGTTGACGAGGGAGGGGCATGCCCACTGTATGTGGACCGGCCGCAGGGCGATGTTCAGTTGTGAACACCGGTCCTGCCAGGGCCGTGTTCCGCGCGGATGGATCCGAAGAGTATGCCGATCACATTGACTCCGCGCCAGCGCGCGCGACTCAAAGCGAAAGCGCATGCGCTTACGCGAGCCTACTTCCCCTTCGTAGACCTTGTCACAGCACTCGCGTAGCATCGATCCCGCATGGCCGAAACCGCGACCATCTACCAGTTCTTCATCGACCTGTCCGACATGGATCGCGGAGTCTACGAGACGCTCGAGCTTCGCGTGGCCCGGCATCCGTCGGAGACGGCGGAGTACATGGTCGTCCGTGTTCTGGCGTACTGCCTCGAGTATGAGGAAGGGATCGCGATGACCGGGGGCGTGTCAGCGGGCGACGAGCCGGCGCTGCTCGTGCGCGATCTGACGGGGAAGGTGATCGCGTGGATTGAGGTGGGGATGCCCGACGCCGCGCGGCTGCACCGCGGCAGCAAGCGCGCCGGCCGGGTGGCGGTCTATACGCATCGCGACGCGCGGCAACTGCTGGCACAGCTGGCGGGCGCGAAGATCCATCGCGCGGGCGAGATTCCGATCCGCGCCTTCGATCGCGGGACCATCGCGGAGATCGCCGAGTCGATCGATCGCCGGACGTCGCTCTCGCTGTCGGTCACGCACGGTGAGCTGTACGTATCGATCGGCGATCGCACATTCACGCTGCAGTCGGTCGCGGTCGAGCATCGCCTCGCGTAGTCACAGTCGCTCACCTCATCCAGACGTCTCACCATTCCGCGTGCACACGCAACACAAGAATCTGAGAGCCGGTGGTGGATGAGATCCCGGATCCGGCGTGCGCGCTGAAACATCCCGCAGGAACATCACTTGAACGAGATCGCCGGGGGGATTCCATCATGCGACGCATCATCTCAACAGTGGTCGTGGCCGTCTTCTGTATCTCCGGCAGCGCCACGTACGCGCAGTTCGGGGCCGTGAAGGACGGCGCCAAGAAGGCTGGAAGCGTGACCAAGGACGCGGGCAAGGCGACCGCCGAGACAACGAAAGACGCGGCGAAGGCAACCGGCAAGGGGACGAAGAAGGTGGCCACAGAAGCCAACGACGTCGTGCAGACCACCTATGCCTGCGCCGACGGGACGACCGACAAGGCGACGGTCAAGGAGCGCGCCTGCAGGGAGCATGGCGGCGTGACGACCGAGCGAACAGCCAAGCCGAAACACTGATAAATTAAGGCACCATGAAACGGTGCCTTTTTGCATTCGCTATTGCCGCTCTGCTCGTGACGCCACGTGTCGCGAACGCGCAGCAGCAAGAGCTGTCGGTCAGCATCGTGGGCCGCGGTGACGACGCGTTCAAGGAGCTCATCGCGCGATTCGAGATGAAGACGGGCGTCAAGGTGGCGCTGAAGTTCCCGAACTTCATCGCCTCGCGCGATCTGATCGTGAAAGGCGAGCCGTTCGACGTCGGCATCGTGGAGTTCCCCCACGACGCGGACGTCGTCGCGTCGGGCAACGTGGTGCCCGGCAGCGCCACGACTGTGGCGGTCGGCTGGATGGCGGTCGCCGTGAAGAAGGGCGCGCCCAAACCGGACATCTCCACGCCCGCGGCCGTCAAGCGCATGCTGCTCAATGCGAAATCGGTCGCCTATCCGGATCCGGACAATGGCACCGGAGCGTCAGGCGTGAACGTCGTCATGATGCTGAGGAGGCTTGGCATCGAAGACGCCGTCAAGGCAAAGACCAAACTCACGAATGGTGGCGGCCGGGCGATGGCGATGGCCGCGAGCGGCGAAGCGGAAATCGGAATGACGTATCACATCGGCATGTACGGCAATCCCAACATCGACATTGTGGGGACCCTGCCAGCCGAGATCTGTCCGCCGATGCCGCTCATCGGCTTCATCTCGTCGAAGTCGCCGCATGCGGCAGCCGCGAAAGAACTGCTGGCATTTCTGTCTGGACCCGAGGCGGCCGCAACTTACAAGAAGTATCTGTTGCAGCCAGGGTACTGAGGTACTGAGGCAGCGCGAGGATCTCGCGCTGCCATTTTCGAAGACTCCTAGCGCCGCCGGGCGGTGGAGTGCAACTGGCGATACTCGTCGCTCTGTCGCAACGCCCACTCCAGATCCCGCTGCGTCCAGTTGTTGTTCATGGTCTCCTGCGTCCAGCTCCGCAGTCCTGCCGGTTCCGGTTCGCGTCCCAGCACCGATCGATAGCTCTGGCGGACGATCTGCTCCGCGTCGCGGTAATTCCACCGGCTGCTCTGGCGCGACTGCACGGTCGGTCCGTACGGCACGTTGTTCGAGTTCGACGATCGCGGGACGGCGCGTTGCGTGTTGTAACGCGAGGCGCCGATTTCGTACGATGAAATGCGATCGTTGAAGCCCATCCCTCGCAGGTCGCTCACGCTGGATTCAATCACCCGCGACGACCCGTTGAAGTTCGGATCGCGGTAGACCGTCGCGACGGCGTTGCCGAACACGCGAATCGAGGAAATCTCGTCGTTGTTGCCGGACGAGACCCGCGCCATCGATGCGCCGGCGTCATCGCAGAAGTAACGCCCGCCGTAGTTGATGTCTTCGTAGAAGCACACGCCGGACCGTGGCGTCGCTCCCCGGCCCCAGCGTTGTGCATGCGCGGGGGCAGCATTGATCAGAAACGCAGTGGCAAGCACAGTTGCCACGGTCATGGAACGCCACATAGAAATGCTCCTCTCATCCGTAAAGCGAGAATACCCTCATGTGAGCAAGGGTCCTGCCATCGCTAAACCGCACGGGAGAGCGAGATTTGTTCGGCGAATTGCGCAGATACGGACATGGCGCCGCGCTCGGGTCGAACAAGGAAAAGGACAGTCGTATCATGGCAGGCGTCACATGAGCGAGGCGGTCACGAACAAATCCGACAAGAACTACATCACGCCGACCGGCCTGCAGCGGCTCAGAGATGAGCTCCGCTTCCTGCTCACGCGCGAACGTCCGGCGGTGACGCAAGTGGTCGCATGGGCGGCGGCCAATGGCGACCGCAGCGAGAACGCCGACTATCAGTACGGGAAACGCCGGCTGCGCCAGATCGACCGCCGCATCCGTTTTCTGACCAAGCGCATTGAGGCGGCGGAAGTGGTGGACCCGGAAGCACCGCGCAGCGGACGGGCGGCGACGCACGCCTTCTTCGGCGCCACTGTCCGCTACGCCGACCCTGCCGGCGCCGAGCGAGTCGTCACCATCGTCGGCGTTGACGAGGTCGATCTCGATCGCAATCACATAAGCTGGGTGTCGCCGCTGGCGCGCGCGTTGATGAAGTCAGGACCGGGGGATACGGTGATCGTTCACGCGCCGGGCGGCGCGCAGCAGCTGGAGATCGTGTCGGTAAACTACGAGCGTATTCCCATGGAGCCGTTCACCGAGCCACCCGGCGCCGAGGCTGCGCCGAAGGAGGCAAGATGAGGTCTCCCTCGCAGCTCATAGACGCGAGGATAAAGGAGCTGGACGACTGGCGAGGCGCGACGCTCTCTCAGCTTCGAGGTCTGATCCAGGAGGCGGACCCCGGGGTGGTAGAGGAGTGGAAATGGGAGGTTCCGGTCTGGTCGCACGACGGATTGATCTGCACCGGCGAGACCTACAAGCAGGCCGTGAAGCTGACGTTCGCAAAGGGCGCCCACCTGAAGGATCCCAGGAGGCTCTTCAACTCGAGTCTCGAAGGCAAGACACGCCGCGCCATCGATTTCCGCGAAGGCGACAAGATCAATAAGGCTGCGTTCAAGGCTCTCATTCGCGAAGCGGTCGCGCTGAACCGATCCACTTCGACCCGCCGCCGCTAAGCGCCGCAACTTTACAGAAAATATCTCTTGCAACCGGAGTGCTGAGGGGTGGTCGTCACAGTACACTTTCGACTTCCCCCTCGAGGCCCGGATGCAGAACGTCAGGCGCACCACCGTAGTCGTGTTGGCCGTCGCCCTCGCCGCATGCGGCCGCAAGGCCGGCTACGACGCTCCCGAATACAATGCCGCCGCCGATGCCGCCAGGAGCGGCTTTGTCGCGCCACTCCAGGACGACTCTGCCGCCGACATCATGTCGTGGGTCGATGGCGCGCCGGTGACTGACTGGAACGCCGAGATCCAGAAGCGGGACCGCGCCATCGCGGGATACCTGAACGACGACGATCCAGGACGGGCGGAGAAATACGGGTTTCGCAGCGGTCAGAACCCGAAGCTGGCGTGGGACTGGTTCAACAACAACGTGGACCATGGATCACATCGGGATCAGTCCGCGGCCGACCGACTACGACAACGGTGTCGCCCGGCCGGCAGGGCCGGCAGCACTGCCGTACGGATTCGCGTTCGAGAATCCGCAATCGTTCGCTCCGCTCGACGCCGTGCAACGCGTCACCGTCGATACACGGCTCGGCGCGCGGGAGCTGGCGCAGAAGGCGTTCCTGCTGGCGGCCAAACTGAAGACCGTCGATCACGAGGACAACTGGGAGAAGGATCGGTCCGGGTTCGGCACACCGGGATCGATGGACCGCGTGTTCTTCTCGTGCGCGGCATGCCATGTCGGCCGCGTGATGGTGAACGGCCGGATGACGTTCCTGCCGGGCATGCCGAACACGCAGATCGAGGCGCAGTACTACTCGAAGCTGCTCATGCTCACGGGCGCCGCGCTGGTGAAGTCGGGATTCGATGCCACGTCGCGGACGCCCGTCAACCCGAACAACATCGAGGTGAACCGCGACGCGGTGCAGGCGCTCTACGGCGCGATGATCGACCAGGCACTCCATCATCCGGAGAGGCTCTACGGAAATTCCCCTGCAGCGATCGCGCGCGGCAAGGTGCAGACGCTGGCTGCCGCGAATGCCTTTCCGGACGTGATCAAGGATCTCGTCGCCGTCGCCGTCAAGACGCACTTCATCTACTACGTCGTCGCGAAGAACAACGCCTACAAGGCCGCGCTGCCAGACGTGTTCGAAGATCGGCCGGGGCAGATGGATGCATTTGGCATCGCCTCCGGCCTGGTCGCCATCCACACACGGCGCCCCGACAACAGCTACCTGCAGTTCATCCGGCGCGACAACGCGAACAGTCCGTTCTTCACCGGCTTTTCCAAGGCGAACGGGTTGGCGAGCGATACATCCGGGATGACGGAGCCTGTCTCGGATCTGAAGGCGGCGGGAGAGCGAGTGCTGAAGAACGTGTCCGCCTGGGCGCCGCCAGTGCCCGCGCCCGTAGATGTGAAGAGTGTGAACTGGGTGAGACTGCGCTACCACGCCAACTGGGATGGCAACCAGGGCGCCTCGTCACGGACGCTGGCGTCCGGGGCTTCGGCGACCGGGGACCCGCGGATGGTCAACGTCCGTATTCACGAGCCGTTGAATCCTTTCATCAACAATCTGCCGCCGCCGCCGTACCCGTTCGCGAGCGTCGATCTCGCACGGGCGAAGGAGGGCAAAGCCATCTTCACGCAGCAGTGCGCGTCGTGCCACAAGCCGAACAACGCCACCATCTATCCGGCGAAGCAGCTCGGTGTCGATCCGAACCGGACGATGGTCAACACCGACGTATCGCGGTACGGATTGACAGCCCTCGTCATGGAAGCGTGCACGATCTACGGGTTGAACAACCAGGGCAAACCCGGCGCGCAGTGGTGCATGCCACAGGGCGACTGGAACGCGCGGCAGGATGAGTACTTCCGCGACACGCCGCGACGGGTGGCGGAAGGGACCAATGGCTACAAGGCGGACATGCTGTACGGGATCTGGGCGCAGGCGCCGTATCTCCACAACGGTTCGGTGCCGACGATTGGCCAGTTGATGTGTCCGTCCACGCGGCCGGCGAAGTTTTTGCGCGGAAATCTCTACTACGACGAAGCGCTCGTCGGCTTCGAGTGGGCGAATCGTCCAACAGCGCGATACGGGCCGAACGACACGATCCTCGTGAAGGAATACGATACGGCGGTGCCAAGCAAGGCGAACACGGGACACACATTCGGGTCAAATCTCTGCCCGGACACCTCCGGCCTGGATCCGAAAAGAGATCGGAAGGAAATTGAAACGCGCCTGCTCGGCTCGCGCGTCGGCTCGCTGCTCGCATATCTCAAGACGCTGTAGGGTGTGCTATCGTCTCCGGGTCAAAAGGGGAGGTTCACGGTGATGAAAGCGAAACTGGTCCTGCTGCTTGCCAGTGCAGTCGTGATGGCCGCTCTCCCGGCCCGCGCGCATCATTCCTTCGCCGCCGAGTTCGACGTCAACCAGCCCATCACGCTGAAGGGCACGCTGACGAAGATGGAGTGGGTGAATCCCCACGGGTGGCTGCACATCGACGTGGCCGGTCCCGACGGCAAGGTGATGAACTGGGCGGTGGAAGCCGGCGCGCCCAACGCGTTGCTGCGCCGCGGCCTGCGCAACAGCGACTTCCCGATCGGCACCGAGGTGGTTATCGAAGGCTACCGCGCGAAAAGCGGCGGCCCCACGGCGAATGGCACGAAGGTCACGTTCAAGGACGGCCGCAATTTCTTCCTTGGCGCGTCCGACAACACGAGCGCCAACGAAGCCACGCCGCAGCGCTGAACCAGAGTTCAGCGCTGTCGGGGGAACTTGTACGGACCTGAGATGTGAATCTCCACGAGGTCCGTCACCTCACCCTTGTCGTTGACGAGGAACTGAAACCCGAGTCCCACGCCCTCGAACATCGTCTGGGAGCGCGGCACCAGCGGGAACGGAGCGCCCTTGTCAAGACCGGGGGCGCCAAGGCCGCCCTCGCTATCCGCAGCACCTTCCATCTTGCCGAACAACTGACCGCCGGATACCGACACTTCGATCGTCCGCTTATTGCCTCCGTAGGTTCCGCTGTAGACACCGACGTACTTGGCCATCACGTCGGCCGGAACGGTGACATTGGAGCCGTCGTTAATCGTCCAGTGATCGCTGCTGCGTTCGCAGATCGCTTCGAGCATTTCGGTGTCGGCGGCCATTCGCATGGTCGTCTTGAAGCCCCACGGTTTCCCGTACGCTTTCGGATCCGTATAGGTCACCTCGACATCGAGGTGGCCGAAGTCGCTGCGGCGGTAGCGCTCCGTGATCCGCAGCGCCTCCGTATGCGAGACGCCATAACGGCTCGTCCACGTCTTGTCGTTGTATCCATTGCTTTCGACGACGAGCGTGTCGCCTTCCCAGCGTCCGACCGAATATCCCTCCCAGCTGGGAGCGGGGTCGGTTTCCAGCTGACGGCCGTCCATGAAGATCACGCGATAGGTGAGGTCGTCGTTCAGAATCGCGATCGTGGCGGGCGTCTGGAGGAAGCGCTTCCAGCCTCCATACCTCTCGGCCTCGGGGCCGCTCGGCAGGCACTGGTACATCGGGCGCCCCCTGTAGTATTCCTTCTGACGCTGGAGGACGAGGTCGCGGACCCACGGTTGCAGGTTCTCGGCATCGGGGCGGGCGACGACGTTGGGCGCATCCCACAGACCCGACAGATCGGGCTTGCCGTCGGGCGCGCGCGGCGCGGGCGCCGTGAGATTCGGCTTGCCATCAGCCGTACGCGGAATGCCAGGTGTTTTTCGATCCAGCCACTGCGCCGTCGCCGGAGTGGTGACCACCAGCAGGGTCAGCGCCGCAAGGAACAGCCTCATACAGCCTCCGATTGTCGATGTATCGCCACCACGTGACGGCCGGATCCTAGCACGCTCTCGCTTGACTGCTGTACCCTGGCATGCTATCAAGCGCGGACAGTACGAGGAGGCATCGCATGCGCTACCGGGCTATCCTGCGGTCGGCAGCAGTCCTCACCACGGTTTTCGGATGCTACGCGGCGGCGCTCGTCGCGCAGGCGCCCTCCGGAACGAGGTCGTTCGATCCCAAACAGACCAACACCGACGCGGCAATCAAAGCGGCGGCCGAAACCTTTAAAGCGGCGGAAGAAGTCCGCAAGACCTACAAGCCGCCGAAGACGCCGTGGGGCGATCCGGATGTGCGCGGCTACTACCTGAATCTCAGCTATACGCCGCTCGAACGTCCGAAGGCACTCGGCAACAAGGCGTTCTACACGCCGGAGGAAGCGCTCGCCGCGTTCAAGAAGGAGGTCGAAGAGGACGCGGAGGTCGATCCGCGCACCGTTCATTACGACTGGAAAGAGTACGGGATGGACGCGTGGCAAAGTCCCATCCGGCCGAACCTGCGCACGGCGCTGATCGTCGATCCGCCGGACGGACGCATTCCGGCGATGACGCCGGAAGGAAAGAAGCGAGCCGACGCCGCCGGACGCGGGATCTACGTGAACAACCGCGGCCTCTACGAGCGGTGCGTCACCGGAAACCAGGGACCGCCCCGGCTTCCGGGCAATCATGACGCCGAATCGCAGATCCAGCAGACGCCAGGCTACGTGATTCTCATCATGCAGTCGAACAGCGACGTGCGGATCGTTCCGACGGACAACCGTCCTCACCTCCCCAAGGCGGTGACGAAATGGCTCGGCGATTCGGTCGGCCACTGGGAAGGCAACACGCTGGTGATCGACACGACCAACTTCGATCCCGGACGCGAGTGGCGCGGTTCGACGACCGGCATGCACTTGATCGAGCGTCTGACGATCACCGATCCGAAGACGCTCAAATACGAGTTCACGGTCGAGGATGCGACGACGTGGGTCAAGCCATGGACGGCGGAAGTGTTCTGGCCGCGCATCGAGCCGGGACTCTTCGAGTTCGCCTGCCATGAACAGAACTACGGCGTGATGAACGTCGTGAAGGGCGCTCAGATCCGCGCGCGCGAAGCGGGCAACCGGCCCGCGCGCGAAACTCCCGAGGGGGACCGCTGACTTGATTCGCTAGACAACAGAATGGAGCGGGACGATGAAGACCCGGTGGATTCTATTCCTCGTCGCGGCGTCATCGTTCCTCCTCCTGCCCGCCATCGCGCGGGCACAGAGCAGCATCACGGGCGTCGTGCGTGACACGTCCGGCGCCGTGCTGCCCGGCGTGACCGTCGAAGCGGCAAGTCCGGCGCTCATCGAACGGGTGCGGACGACGGTCACCGATGACCAGGGCCGTTACCGGATCGTCGATCTGCGGCCCGGCACCTACACCGTCACCTTCGCGCTGACGGGATTCACCACATCGAAGCGGGAAGGGCTCGAGCTGCGCGCGGAGTTCACCGCGACGGTCAACGCCGACCTCGCCGTCGGCACCCTCGAGGAGACGGTCACGGTGTCCGGCGAGGCGCCGACCGTCGATCTGCGAAGCTCGCGCGCGCAGGTGCAGTTTGCGCAGGAAACGCTGCAGTCGCTTCCCGGCACGGGCCGGCTGGCCACGCTTCCCGCCATCATCCCGGGCGTCACGCTGCGCCGCGAAAGCGATCGCGGCGTCGGCGGCCTGAGCGATCGCACGCAGACCGCCTACAGTCTGCACGGCGCTCCCGAGGCACAGCCGGTCGTCGATGGCGTCAATCATCAGGTGGCGAGCCTCACGTCCGGCGTCTTCGTCTACAACCAGATCAACGTCCAGGAAGTGGTCGTCGAGACCAGCGGTGTCGGCGCCGATCGCGACAGCGGCGGCATGCAGCTGAACATGATTCCGCGCGACGGCGGCAACGTCTTCTCGGGGCTTGCCACCTTCGCCTACGTCGGCCCGAGCCTCGAAACGAGCAACGTCAACGACGCACTGCTCGCGCGTCATCTCGATCCGAAGCGCATCGGCTCGATCAAGAAGTTCAGGGATTCGGCCGCGGCGCTGGGCGGTCCAATCAGCCGCGATCGGCTGTGGTTCTTCGCCTCGTTCCGCGAGGGTGTGACGCAGCAGTACGCGGAGGGTCTCTATTTCAACAAGCTCACGCAGCCGCAGTCGCTGCTCTACGAGCCGGATCTCAGCCGGCCGGTGAACAGCAACGACTACAGCCGCGACGTCAGCCTCCGCTTCACGTGGCAGGCCGCGCAGAAGCACAAGATCGTCCTCACGCACTCGATGCAGCCGAACTGCAATTGCCGGTTCAACCTGTTGAACCCGGGCGCCCGGCGCACGCCCGAGTCGACGGGCGAGCACCACTACGATCCGCACTACCTCTCCAGCGCGTCGTGGACCAATCCGGTCACCAGCCGCATCCTGCTCGAGGCGGGAACGACGATCTATGTGATCAACCAGAACGACAAGCGCGAGCCCGGGTTTCCGCAGACCAACATTCAAGTGACCGATCAGGGGCTCAATCTGATCTACGGCAACATTCCGACGCGCACGCTGCCGCGGCGCCAGTATCTGAATCGGTTCGCCGTGTCGCGCGTGACGGCATCGCATACGGTGAAAGCCGGCGTGACGGTCAGGCAGGTTCGCATCGGCGACATCGACAACCTCGGTCACGACCTGTGGATGCACAACGGGTCGATCAACTACCGCTTCCGGAATGGCGTGCCCAACCAGCTCACGCTCACCGATGCGCCGTGGAACTTCGAGGAGTCGGTCAGGGATATCGCGCTGTATACGCAGGATCAATGGACGATGAAGCGGCTCACGGTGAACGCCGGCCTTCGCTACAGCGACGCCAAAGCGTCGACGCCGGAACAGGTGCTCGGCGCCGGCTTCTTCGTGCCCGAGCGGCGGTTCGCGCCGGTTGACAACATTCCGCATTACCGCAATCTGAGTCCGCGCGTCGGGTTTGCCTACGATCTGTTCGGCAACGGGCGCACGGCGGTGAAGGCGTCGGTCGGCCACTATCCGGATCGCGTCATCATGGCGTCGGCGAACCCCGCGGTGAATCTCACGCGCACCACCAGCCGCAACTGGACCGACAGCAACACGAATTACCGTCCTGATTGCGACCTGCTGAACCCGGCGACCAACGGCGAATGCGGCGCGTGGTCGAATCTCAACTTCGGCAAGGCGAACGCGGAGACGCGCTACGCCAACGATGCGCAGAGCGGATTCAACAGTCAGTTCGACAACTGGCAGGGCTCCGTCTCGTTCCAGCGCGAGCTCCGTCCGGGAGTCGGATTGAATGTCGGCTACTTCCGCACGTGGTACGGCGGCTTCCTCGTCACCGACAATCAGCTGACCGCCGCGTCGGATTACGACCCGTTCTGCGTCACGGTGCCGGCCGACACGCGACTGCCCAACAGCGGACAGCGCCTGTGCGGGTTCTATGACGTCAAGCCTGGCGCCTTCGGGCTGGTGGACAACCTTGTCACTCAGGCGTCGCACTACGGCAAACAGACGCAGGTCTTCAACGGCGTCGACGTCACGCTCAATGCCCGGTTCGGGCAGGGTGGCCAGTTCTCCGGCGGCCTGAGCGCCGGACGCATGTCCACGAACAACTGCTATCAGAATGGCGATCCCTCGCTGACCGCGCAGGTATTCCCCGGTGTACTGGTCCTG
>WNGI01008281.1_pt1 | contig 17129 bp, 22 predicted proteins | sample 5400621 | NCBI WGS metagenome assembly WNGI01 (sample SAMN13153374, study PRJNA577476) | soil metagenome | isolation source: 20 cm soil or saprolite under Garry oak tree replicate 1 | place: USA:California | collected 2016-06-15 | reverse complement strand
AGTGGATCCACGCCTCCACTTTTCGAGTATGTCTTCGAGGATGTTTTCGCTCTTGGAGAGGGTCAGGATCTGTTCAGAAGAGTCGTAATCCACTTCGGGAATAAACCCTGTGCTTCAATGAAAAGTACGAACTGGAAAAGCAATATTGATGCTTCGAGTTCACAAGAGCGAGTGCTGGAACGTTAATTGGGGAAGAAATTGCCTACTTAGTCTTCTTATCCGAGCTGAGCCACCATTTGAGATAGTCCTTCTGGCGGCGTTTCTTCTCCTCGTCCACTGACTCCTGGCTCCGGAGCATTTTCTCGCGTCCTTGTAGAAGGTCTTGTTGGGTGAAGGTTAGGCCGCAACTCTTGCACGCGTATTGCTTGATTGCGGAATCGTAGTTTAGGTTTCCGCCGCATTCCAAGCAATAATTGGGCATTCTCTGGGTTGCGCCTCGAATTTACAAGTCAGGAGCGTCCGCGGTCAAATAAAGATTCGGTTACCCTGAACGGAAAAATCGCGAAAAACGGTCTAGAGAATGGCTTTCAGGGAACGGTTAATATGCCGAACCCTGAAACTGCGTCTCTCGTCGTCCAATGCCGCAGACTCATGGTAGTCAGTACAAGAGAAAACCCACTGGGGGAACTAAACGAGCCTGGCGTGGAAAGAGAGCTTTCGAAGCTGGCTCTGAGCCGACTGAGACAACGCTTGGACCACTTAAGCAGAGACGGGTGAGCATGTACGGCGGCGGCATAAAGGTCAGGATAGCGGTAGCCGATTGGGCCGTTGTCACCGACAAGGCCTCCGGTAAGAGTTCAAAGTCTAAGCTCCTACGAGTCGTCAGGAACCCCGCGAACGTAGACTATCAACGGAGAGGCGTCATCACTAAGGGTGCGATTGTGGAGACAGAGCTGGGTCAGGCGCGAGTTACGTCCCGTCCGGGCCAGCACGGCGTTATCAACGCAATCCTACTAGAAAAGTCCCAGAAGAATTAGAGTCGAGGGGGTGGGCGATTGAAGCGCCCTGGATTCTTGATAGTTTGGCCGGCCCACTTGGACAGCTCCAAGACTAGAGGTCAAGGACGTAGACTCCCAGTATCGCGAGCAGTCAAACAGCCTAGCCTGAAAGAAGTCTGGCAGGCTGCAATGTCACTAGGATATTCACCTGAGACTAAGGAGAAGGCTGCCCTATCGGGTTCGCCCTGGGAGAAGACCGGCTATGTCACGATTAAGAAAACCGGACAACGATCAGTTGTACTGAAAGGATTAGCTAGCGAGATTGTGAAGACCAGGCAGAAAGAAGCTCAAACGGCCGAGCCGAAGAAACGATAGCACCAAGAACGATCCGTTGGACCTAGTTCTAACTGGGCGGTTTTCGATTCGGATACATGACGATTTTTCCACACCGGCCCGACTTCATTAGCGCGAATGCCTTGGCGAACTCTTCCAGCGCAAACCTGTGAGTAATCACCTTCGAGAGGTCCACCTCTCCCGCCTTCAAAACCTCCGCAGTCTTATACCAAGTGCCCCACAACCGTCGCCCGAAGACCCCACGGACATGCGCGTCCTTGAAGACAATCCAGTTAGCGACATCGAACTCTACGTTCTTCGACGGTAGTCCGAACAGGACGGCGGTTCCTCCGGGGCGAAGAACCTTGAACCCCTCTTCGAAAGACGGAGGCGCACCTGACATTTCGAAGAAGACATCAACGCCGCGCCCATCGGTCATCTTCATGATCACATCTACGACCTTCTCTTTGGAACCGTCGATGAGGACATCTCCACCCATCTTCTTCGCCAGGTCCAATCTGTATTCTACGATGTCGATTCCGAAGATCTTGCTGGCTCCGAACGATTTGCAAAGCCCAATTAGACAAGCGCCTATTGGACCGCAACCAAAGACTGCGACCGTGTGTGCAGGTATGTCCGCTGCAGACGCAGCATGAACAGCGTTCCCTAGCGGTTCTTGAGCGCTTGCCGTCTCAATGGGAATTCTTTTGTCGTTGAGCCACGCGCTACTCTCGTGAAGGGTATGATACTCAGCAAAGCACCCGTCAGTGTCGACTCCCCGAAGGAGCATCCTTTCGCAGATGTGACCGTTCCCGGTCCGACACTGGAAGCATCTTCCACAGTTAATGTGAGTCTCGCCAGAGACAATATCACCCTCTCTGAGGTCCGAGACCTCCTTCCCCGCTTCCACCACTTTTCCCGCGAACTCGTGACCCATCACTAGGGGAGGCTTGACCCGCTTAGCCATCAGTTCGTGCCAATCATAGATCTGCATGTCCGTTCCACAGATCGAAGTGGCCTCGACTCGAACCTGAATGTCTCTCAGACCTGGCTTGAGAGCAAAGGCCCACGGCTCATAGACGGCGCCGGAACCCGGTACCGTCTTGACGACGGCGTGCATTTGTTCTCTCAAAGGATTCCCTGAACTGTTCCCCGGCGTTTAGGTCGGGTGTAAAACCTTATTGTCCGACTAAATTGACAAGAGAAATGGAAGTTATCGTCTAAAGCGTTTTTACGCAGGTACGGATCACCCGGATCAGAAATGAGCCAGCAATCCGACTTGCAAAGAGAGACTCTGCTAGATAGTTTGCGCAAGGAGTTGGACGGCCTCGACCGCGACGACCTACTTTGGCGCATCCGGACTCTTCAGAGCCCATCAGCCCCACACGCTAAGGTTGACGGCAAGAATGTCCTAGTCCTATGCTCCAACAACTATCTCGGGTTGGCTAATCATCCGAAGCTGAAGCAGGCTGCGATTGCCGCGACACGAAAGTATGGTGCCGGGTCTGGGTCCGTACGAGTCATCGCGGGCACTATGGACATTCACCTAAAGCTGGAGAAAATTCTCGCCGACTATCGACGGGCTGAAGCGGCGATCACGTTTCAATCGGGTTACGCAACGAACGCGGGCACGATCCTTGCGCTTGTTGATGAGAGAGACCTGATCATCAGTGACGAGCTCAATCACGGAAGCATAATCGATGGCTGTCGAATGACCAAGGCCGAGCGGCGAGTCTACAAACACAAAGACATGAGCGATCTAGAAAGACAGCTACAGAATACTGATCGTTTCCGGAGAGTCCTCATCATTACTGACGGAGTCTTCAGCATGGATGGAGACATCGCGCCCCTCAAAGACATCGTCGATCTGGCAGCGAAGTATCAAGCCATAACATACGTTGACGATGCTCACGGCGATGGAGTCCTAGGCGAGAACGGACGGGGAATCACGAACCACTTCCATCTGGAAGGGAAGGTCGATGTTGACATGGGGACCTTCTCCAAAGCCTTCGGATGTGTAGGTGGCTACGTTGTTGGCTCGAAAGATTTGTGCACCTATCTCCAGAACAAGGTCCGAAGCTATCTACTCTCAGGCTCTCAGCCGCCCAGTGTTCCTGGAGCCTGCATCGCCGCGATACAGCTAGTGAAGAAGAATCCGTCGCTGGTGAAGAAGCTCTGGGACAATACACGCTACTTCAAGAAGGCGCTCAAGGATCTCGGCTTCGACATGGGACAGAGCGAGACGCCAATTACGCCGGTCATGGTCGGTGAGAGTGGGAAGGCTCACAAGCTTGCTGACGAGATGTTCAAGCTTGGAGTGTTCGTTCTTCCGATAGTATTTCCGATGGTGGGCAAAGACAAGGCGAGAATCCGGACGATCGTGACAAGCGCACATACCAAGAAGGATCTCGACCAAGCAGCCGACGCGTTTGGGAAAGCAGGCAAGAAACTGTCTCTAATCTGATCCCATTAAGTGTGAGTGGACACCGACCTTCGAATCTAGCGTGATCTATTCGACCTCACGCTCTTCGGATTGCCCGGACGGAATTGGGATCGTTAGTCTCGATGACTATCGGTCCGGTGTAGCCGCAGTCCGGACACCGGTACATTGCACCAGTGTATCCACCCATCCAGAGAATGATATTTTCAGAATGGCACTTTGGGCAGAACCGCTTCGTAATATTGTCCATGCTCATATCCTACCTATCCGATGGGCAGGAGAGAGTCATAATGTTGAGCCACGGAGATATTGATAATCGCTGCGCCTTCCAAAAAAGCTCAAAGCTGGTCTGTACCTCTATTGGATGAGCTGGTCTAGCACCAACCTGAATTCTCGAAATTAGTTTATGGGCGCGGCAGCTCGGTTCTGCCTTTCAAACGTCTCATTCGAGACTCCCAGGAGTATTTTGACTTCCTCTGCTTCTCGCGGGGTCGCCGAAGGCAGGCAGTTGAAGTATTCGAGGAAACCAGTCCGAGAAAGACAGGCAGAACAAAGGTCCCATTCGACAATTTCGACCCCGAAAACTATCTCGGCGACGCCGGTTTGAGAAACCCCGCAACCCGATGCGCAAGTCCCGTCACGAGTATGCAAGGCGTAGAAAACGCTTTGAGCGGCGACTTTGACCTTAGGCTCAAGCGGCGTCATAGCACCCAGGCCCGCGGTTTCTCAGAGCCTACATGCATCTCAAACCCTCGGTGATGTTTTTGGAACCTGTACAGCCTCTTGATCGAATGAAAAAGAGGAGTTCGTTCAGTGAAGCTAGTATCTGAGCTTGTTTGAGAACGAGTAGGGCACCACAGGCTCCTCCTCTCTCGTCCTCCGCTCGATGATCGGACTCTGTCGTGGAACAGGCTCATACTTGGCCTTGAACCAGTCAGGTATGACGACCGCACGCAGCAGCTCCTGGATTGTTATCCCGCGGGCTCGAGCCTCGTCGCTAAGAAGAGTGTAGGTCTGTTCGCCGAAGGCCACCATGACCTTATACGACGTTTTTTCTTCACGCTCTCAGTTTTCGAATATCCAGATGGATGTTTCGAATACCTATATTCTATGTGCTAGGGGCAAAGCATATAAGAATAACTGAAGTCGCGCCTCGACTTCTGCTCGATTTCCGGACCAAGACTCACCAAACCAACCTCTCTTTTTAGGTTTGATAGTGCAACTAGGCAAACTTGGGTCCAGAGCATTTATTCTGGCCAAGAGCTGAACTTCAATGACTTGTCGAGGATTGTCCCGCGTTGCTCGTGCCATGGAGAACTCGCCATAACCGGCGAAATACGAAGCCCGGACGGATGGCGGACAGGATTCAACCTCCAATGCAAGCAATGCGGCAAGAAATGGACCTACTCGGGTGGAGTCTATAGGCAAGAAACAGCCGAAACAGCCGAGTAGGGCATCCTCGCTAGACGCGATGGAGCAAGAAATCCACAACCAGGTCGAGGATCTTCCAGCATTCGCTCGCGAGCTCGGAAAGGATGACCGTTTTCGCAATCTTGACCCTTCCCGTATTATTTTCACCGGGTCCGGAGACTCGTTCGCATGCTCACTCTTCGCCCATTACTTGTCCCAGATGCAGGCGTTTTCGGCAGACCCATTCGAACTCCGGCTCTACCCGCAAGTGTCTAGGAACAAGACCGTCTTCATAACATCGATTAGCGGCAAAACCAGAACGAACATACAGCTCGCCAGGAAAGTCAAAGTGGTAGCCAAGAAGCGCGTCGCGATAACCGCGAACTCGAAGAGTCCACTTGCGAAAGAATGCGATGACGTAATTCAGTTACGATATAGAAGCCTGGGAATCCTTACATCCGGAACCGCGAGTTTCTCGGCCTCCCTCCTTGCAGTAGCCTCGCTTATCCGTCGATTACCGAAACTCGATTCTCTACCAATTATGGAAAGACGAGCTGCTGGGTGGGCTCGACGCTTGCGGGTCCATCCTCGCGGAGGGTTCCTGTTCGTCGGATCCGGGACGGGCTACTCTCTTGCCATGTACGGAGCTTTCAAGATCCACGAGGTTCTGGGGCTATCGGCTCAATACCAGCATACAGAGCAGCTTGGGCATTCCCAGCTTTTCTCACTCCAAAACAAAACAGACAACCTTCTGTTCTTATCGCATAGTTCAGACAAGAAGACGAGTGAAGTGTTTCGAGTTCTTTCAAAGAGTAGTTTCAACGCGTATCTGTTGAAGAGTGGCGCGGCCGATCCCATTCTCGCGGCTCTTCAAGTCATGTTCTGTCTGCAGCACCTGGCCCTCTCTCTTGGGAGAAAGATGGGGCTTCAAGAATGCGCGTTCGTAACAGACAAGAAGAGGCTCGCGCTCAGTAGCCGTCTAATTTACTGACTTTGTGCTTGACATTTCCGACTGAATGTGTTTGTAAACGTCGAGAAGGTCGTCGGTTTCCATCTGATGTGAAGCTGCTCTCTTCACCTTCTCAAGGTTAGTGTTCAAGGCGATGGAATAGCCGACTACTCGAAAGACGGGAATATCGTTCAGTCCATCTCCTACATGAATCGTCTTGCTCAGTGGAATGCTCATCCATGCGCAATACTTTCTGATGCCAAGCCTCTTGTCAGGTAGTGGCTCGATATCGTCGGTAATGACGCCATTCTTCACTGCCACCTTCGACGAGACGAATCCGCGGAATCCAAATTGTTCTACAAGATACTGACAGAGAAAATCCGGATTGTCGGTGCAGAGGATCACTGACAGCCCGAGGCCCAATAGCTTGTCAACCGCCTCTCGGATGTTCCGCATCATCGGGACCTTGGAGACTTCAGCTAGAACGTCTACGAGTTTCATCCCGACGAGAAGCTGAAACTGTTGCAAGAGGGCCTGTCTGAGGGTTATCCGTTTCTTGTGATACATCTCGTCGATCGTGTCCCACTTCTTGCCGATCCCTAAGCGTCGTGCCGCCTGAGTAAGTGCAGGCTGACGAAAGAGGGTCTTGTCTAAGTCGAACGATACTTCAACGAATTTCGGAGTCTTCATTCCGCTGGGAAATGTAGAACCAGTGCCTTAGATGATTATGGTATGCGTCTAGAGAGGCTCAACGTAGCCGAAGTTTTCTCGAATAATATTTCGGACTTGTTCCGCTCTCTCCTTCGTATTCTTGTCCAAGAATATCTTGACTATGTGCCCTTTCTCTGTCTCGAACGTTAGCCCTTCCTTCCGGAATTTTTTGAGTGCGTCGTTCAGTGTGAAGTGGTTGCCGAAAGTTGCGATAACCACTGCTTGGCTCTTCTTCTTTCTACCCAGCCTGACTGCTGTCTTTCTGAATCCCTCAGCTAGACCGTACGCCATACCTTGTCCGACCGAAGAGTGGCACGTTGACTTGTTATATGGCTATCTCGATCAGGCTACCCTTGCCGCTCGGCTTCTTTCCAAGGACCCGTCCGAGCTGTATCTCGACCGCTTTCCGCTTTGATCTCTCGCCGCCGTACCATCTTTCCACTTGATCCCTTCCGTATTTGTGGCGGAAGAGTTCGAAGGTGTGTTCGAGTTTCTGAGGAACAAGTCTGCCGGTTCCCTCGAAGAGGATCTCTGAGACTTCTACTTCGACTCTGGGAGTCTTGACGACGTTCTTCCACCAGTGAGAAGATTCGTGTGCAAGGAAGTACAATTTTCCATCTTCGAAGGCGAACCAGAGCTCAACGTCATGCTTCATCCCCGTCTTCCTGCCTCTTGTCGTGAGATTCAGGTATGGTGTCTCTTCCAACACTAGCTCGCTGGTCGACATTTTCCTAATCTGCCTCCGTTGCACCTATCGCTACTGCTTCCGTCTTTTCTGAAGACTTTGTTACCGGCTCGGCGGAGGGTTCAGTTTTTCCTGGCCATATGGTGATTCCTAGGAAGTCTCCATTCGGGAGTTTTGTGGAGAAGCGAGCTTTCGGGGTCTGCTTCTCAGCCATCATAACCGTAACATGACTCGTTGATGCGTATAAATTAACCCATGAGCAAAGTCGGCATTGGCTTATCGCGCCCGTCTGACCGTCACCTATTTAGACCCAAAACTAGACTCGATGAGCGACGAGTCATGAGCTTAGAACTGAAAGCACAGAAAGGAGACACGGTCTCGGTACACTATATCGGAAAATTCCCCGGCGGAAAGATATTCGACACGTCAATGGAGAAGGAGGCCAAGAGCGCCGGGCTGTACAATGCGGCTCGCGACTACCACCCCTTGATGGTGGTGCTGGGAACGGGTAAGGTGATTCAGGGTTTTGACGAGGCGTTGATGGGTATGAAGGTGAATGAGGAGAAGGAGGTCGTGATTCCACCTGAGAAGGCGTACGGGAGGAGCGGGAATCATCCTATGGCGGGCAAGACGCTGCAGTTCAAGCTTCGAGTAACGAACATACGAAGACCCTAAGGGGTCCAACGCGCCGTCAATGAGTTGGAGATCGACCGTGGCGGATATCGACACTAGTCTTAACAGAACGTAACGCCCGGGTCTAGTCGGGGGTCCTTGCAGGGTAAAATTGTCAGACCCGCCTTACTGTCAACCATAGGAGTCTACTCCCCATTCTATATCGCCGCAGTCTACTGGCCGCTAGCTTCCAGGCCAGGCGGCTCCCTGCTCATCACCGGGACTGGAGTGCTACTAGTGCTACTAGGGGGAGCCTGGCTCTCCACCATCTCCATCCTTCTTCTCTTAGACAATATCCGGCATAGGATCTGGGGCTTTCTGGCCGCGATCAGCTACACGATAGCTTTCCCATCTCTGTTCTTCTATTCATGGTTCTTGACCAGTTCACAAGTCGGAGCTTGGCCAGCCATGATAACGCCTCTTGTCGGATTGATCGGTGGAGTCTGGGGCTATCTCTGGAAATCCTCCACAGCAGCCCCAATACCCGAGACTGTAGATATGAAGGCGCCGAGCCTATCGAGGTTTCCAAGGGACAAACCAGTCATCCCTGGTCTCCTCTCCATAGCTGGGACTGCTCTGCCACTCTACCTCCTCTACGTATTCGTCGGGGGTCTCTTTGCCCCACCGCAGCCGCTACAAGAAGGTAGCGTGGGTCCGAACTTTGGCTTCATCATCGTACCACTTCTTGTCGGAGGCGCCGCTTTCCTAGTGCTCCTTCCAATGGTATTCTCGATCCTTCTCTTGTTTGACCCTCGCCGCCACAAGGCTTGGGGAGCGGTTCTAACAGTCTGGTGGGGGCTCCCAAGCGCCTATCTGCTTGTCGCCATCGTCATTGGCCTCATCAATGGATATACTGCTACTGGGTCCCTGGGCATCGACTGGCCCGGAATTGTCTTCACTCCGTTTCTGGGTCTAGCGGGGGGAGTCTGGGGATTCTTCTGGCATACAGGGGTAAATCCACGGGCCTGGACCCTACAGACCATTGCTGGGACGATACGTGGGATGTCGGGCCGTGTTATGGTTGGAGGACTGGCCAGCATTGTCTGTTCGATATTTGCCAGCCCGGTTCTCGCTATTCTTCCGTTCGTCTTGGTGGTTGGAAACATTCAGCTCGGGAGGAGCAGTGTCAGTAGCAGAGCTCGTGGTCTCGTTCTAATGGGACTGGTCGTGGCGAGCGGACTCTTCCTGTTGGCGTTTGAGGTCGTCGAGTATCTTAACGCGTACTGGGAGGTCGGTCCACGCGTGGCCGGCCTCGCGGGTCTCGCGGCGACGCTTCTAGCCGGGTCTGGACTAGTCTGGTCGATGAAGAGCGCTTCATCCAACGCGCGTCCCTTACCTCCCGCTTAGCAACGTTAGCGTAAAGCTCCGCTATACGCCCGCTGGCGACAAAACCGGCATGGCATTGTACATCTTGGCTGTGATAGTCGGGTTTGCATCACTTCTAAAGAGATAGGACGACTGGAAGGTTAGGCAGAAGAGAGGCCTGTCGAATTGGGTTGGAATCATGTCCTCCGCAGTTCGCTCAGAATTTGCTGGTATAGTTGGTCTCTTTTCTTATCCGAATAGCTGTCGTAGCGCAACTCGAGGATACTGTATCCTCTTTTCCGTAAGAGTGACCGTAGCTCTTCGTCCTTCGCCATCTGCGTTGCTGCGAGATGGACCCGGCCGTCGACAAACACCAGTAGCGGTCTAGACTCTAGTGCGAAGTAGAAGTCGGCTGTGGTTACTGGTATCTCGACTTGCGTCTGGTAGTGTATTCTGTCGTCCTGCAGTTTGAACGCCAGTTCTTGTTCCATTCGTGAGGGGTTGGCGTGTAGTCGTTCGCGCCAGTCGCTCCGCTGACCCGACATCTGTCGCTCTGACCGGTCTTTCGGCTATTGCTCAGACACGAGAACGAAACTGTGGCTTATCATAGCATGAGCCATCGGAGTTCCAACCCACAGGGAAATGCCAAGCGACGAAGCAGGACGAGTCTTCGCGTCATTTACCAAAGTTGTGAAATGTGTTCAGAAAGCCTCGGCGGCTGATGGCATCATTATCGGACAGTCAAACCGCAAGGCTGCTTCCCAGGAGGTCTTCTACATGCACGTTCACGTCATACCAAGATTCAACCATGAAATGATGAACGGATTCCCAAACCGAAAGCAGACGCATCGTGCAGAGCTGATGAGATATGAAGTAAGATCAAAGCGGCTATCGCAACATGGCAGCCTCTCCGAAGGACCTCTGAGCGTTTTGGCCTATCTTGTGGGCGGTACATGATGATCCCCACGTGAAACAATATCTCGCCCCCGAATCGGGCAACACGAAACATATCAATTGTGTACGCGTAGCTCTTATCATTTCCCGAGCTAACTTTGCGCCCATTCGTGAGGAATTTTGACTCCTAGTTTTCCGCCGAGGCTGAGCTAGTGAGGCATACCAGTTTGGGACCGGATTGGACAAGTTCACCGACGAAGCTGAAGAAGAAGGCAAGATTGGCAGCCACAGTTATTCCTCTTTTATCGACCTTGCTTGTGGTGACAGTCCTGACAAGTTTTGTCAGCCTGCCCGCCCGGGCAAGTTTTCCCTGGTCTTTTTCGCTTACGACTTTATCGCAAGCTGCCTATGATGGACCTGCACTCGCGTACAATCCTGATTTGGGAAAGGTTTTCATGGGCTATCCCGCCGGCACCGGGTGCTGCGGTGATGTCAATGTCATCTACTCCTCGGACATGACGACATGGAGTAATAGCGTTGATGCTGGCAGCATTAGGTCAGGCGGTGGGAAAATGGGGTTCACCTTCAATGGAGATGATCGAGCAATGTATCTCTCGTTTGGCGGTGCCTGTTGCACAGGCGGGCTGATCCCAATCTACGTCATGTCCTCGACTGATGGCAGTGCCGGCTCTTGGTCCTCTCCCGTTCTCGTCAGTTTCAGCGTTGGCGACAACTCACTCACGGGTGCTGCGATAACCTTTGACTCAGGCAGTCATCGTCTTCTTCTGGCTTGGTCCACCTTTACAAGCAATGGTTATGTTGTATACCTTAACCAGTCATATGGGCCAATTTTCAACCGAGTGTGGTCCAAAGTAAATACCAGTCCAATCAGCTATTCTGGAAGCCCCGTGTATGTTGCCAACAACCCGGATCTAAAATTCATCAATGGCAAACTCTACATGGCCTATGGAAGCCCAGACCAATCATTGCACGTGATTCAGTCTTCCGACGGCGTGACTTGGACAAACAAAGTAGATTTTCCTGGACAATCAGGCGTAGCCACTGCCATTGATTACAACCCAGTCGAATCATCATTCCACCTAGACTATGCGGGAGTGACTAATCCATATTATATCTACGACAACCAATCGCCAGACGGGATAACTTGGACCGGACCAACCAGGCTGGATGGTCCGCCGGTGTTGGAGACAAGAGACTACCCGGCGCTGGCTTTCGTTTCGAACAAGAACGTCCTTTCACTTAGCTATACTGGGACAGATGGGGCAGGAAATCTGTTCTGCCCATGCACAGTGGGGCATCTAAACGTAGCACCACAGGTGCATCCTGCGAATGCTGCCCAATACATACCCCCGGGACAGACGCTCCAGACTGGGAGCGCAACAGGCTCAGATACTGCCGATTCTATGGTTAGCAGTTACAATCCTGACACGAACTACGGGACGTCAGCAACTATCAGGGCCGAATACCAGACTGCTTGCCACCAGTGCGGAACCGTCAATGACCATCGGCATGCGTTCATTCTGTTTAGCTTACCTAGCCTGCCTCAGGGGGCACAAGTCACACAGGCAATGTTAGTCTTGTCCGGGCAAGCGGCCTGGCCTAGTGGGTCAGTAAACCTCCAGTTTTGGGCAGCAAGCTCCTCTTGGTCGGAAGGGGGTCTGACCTGGAACAATGCGCCGGGAGGGGTCAGCGGCAGCAACTTAGTCTTCAACGGAGTCGTCACATCCACCAACACTTTTGACTTAACGGCAATAGCAAACAAATGGTCTACAGGTCAATATTCAAACTATGGAATATGGGTTGAAGAAACAGCGAGCGGACTGGACATCTATTACGGTTTCGATGCGAAAGAATATTCAACTGGTTCCGCTCCTTCCCTGTCTATTACGTATACATACTACACGCCCTCACCGCCATCCGTCCCTTCAACAATGTGCCCAGGCCAGACGGCGACCGCTTCCATTACAATGAAGAATATTGGCACGACAACATGGAACCCACCATCAACTGATCCAAGCAATCCGTACCGTCTGGGATCACAAAATCCCCAAGACAACACCGCTTGGGGTTTCGCGCGGGTCGAACTGACAAGCGCCGTCGCCCCAGGGAACCAATACACCTTCCAATTTACGTTCACCGCCCCCTCCACTACCGGCACCTATAATTTCCAGTGGAGAATGGTTCAGGACGGCGTTGAATGGTTTGGAGATTTCACGGTCAATACGCAGATCACCGTAAACTCATGCGCTCCACCCATGGCACTGGACGGCTCCGCTCAAGCAAGTTGCTCTCACTACACTACCTCATGCCCTGTGACCCTAAGCACATCCCACCAGAATGACATCATCATAGCCTTTACTTCTGAGACCCTTGACCTTGCAACCAGTTGCAACTTCAGCGTAGTTGATACCGCGGGGCTATCTTGGGCGGCAAGGTCACCAGTTGTTTACGGACGATATGATCCATCCTATGGATGGCGTGACCAGCTTCAGGAATGGTGGGCCAAGAGCTCCGCAATACTATCCTCCGACACTATTACAGAGTCCATATCCGGCTGCGGAGAGCCGTACTATGGCGGGGAGTACAACGGCGTCCAAGTGCTCGCGATAACCGGTGCGAATTTCAACAGTCCTTTCGATCCTAACTCTGGACTCCCGGGAACCGGAAGTGGGACCAGCAGCAGCTCGTCAGCAACAATATCCACGGCCAATCCCATCGACTTCGTATTTGCTGGTGTGCAAGCAGGAGGAGTGACACCTGCTGCTCAATCCGGGTTCACAATGGTATTTCCACCGGCAGGAGCGGCCGTAGAATACGAAATCGCCAATGGAACCATCTCGAATTCAGCGATAACTTTCAGTTTCGGTGCTTCCGCTCCTTGGGAAGAGATAGCTGACGCTGTACAACAAGACTAACAGATCGGTTCATCAAAACGATTTCTTCCTCCTTGGGATCTAGATCTGACTGTTAATCAAAATACAATCCCTGGGCGCAGTCATATAACTAGAAGATAGAATTCGCCGAATCCACGAGAACGGAATTACCTCGATGGGTTGCGACTATTCTGCGAGTTACGAGCCGAGATCCACACATTTTGATGAAATGGGCGAGGAAGGCAGCAGAGAAAGAAGAATTCACGGTGTGGATCTACTTCTGCGCGGCTCATTCCACGCATAGTTCAGTCTCCCAGCCTGAGGGGTCAAATTTGTTCTGAGGCGTAGCTGACCAATCTGAGTTGAACCCGAAAACGGCGTCCAATCCAAACAACGAGTAGCGCGAATTAATCTGAGTTATGGAACTGTCGAAGGGGGACCGGATGCCAACTAGGTAGTTATTCAGTGCCCGCAATACCGTGGTTGTATCGGTTCAGACCTCTAGATTCCGAACGCAAGGTCCAACGATATACTCCGAGACGCAAGGGATCTAGCTGGTCAGACTACAGCATAGCGAGGGCCTGGAAGTTGCTGAGGGAGAAGAAGATGACTCCCGCAGGTCGCGCGAAGCTTCCAGCTGACGCCCTCTCAATTTCGAAGGAGCACAGGCCAAGAGTGCTTGAGGTTATTCTTCAGAACAGAGCGATATGGTTCGCAGAGGAAAGGATCGGCTATCTCTCAAGAGTCGCAAGACCAGCGTTGACGCCTCGACAACCTCGCTCTTGGAAATCCGAGCAATGATTGCGATACAGTTTCGGTTGGGGCAAACCCCCTCCTCTTCCAGCAATTTTCGGGATCGATGGATAATCCGGAAGTCCTATGCGCGTGAAGCAGCAAGCCCAGGAAAACATGCGGTTCTCGAATAGTAATTTTCGAGCTCTACGAATCCAGTTTCTGGATGTGTAGCCTCAAAAAATATTCATATCGCCCCTGGACCTTGGGTAGCTTCCAGGTAGTGGCCATTTCCCCAGTCCATCCCTGATCCCATCAAGGGGGTAATCTTCGACCTAGACGGGACCATTGTGGACAGAGACCGTCTTGTTTTTCGTTGCACACTTGAAGTTGCCAAGAGGCTGCTCGGTAAGACCCTGAACCCTGATCAAATCTCTTGGGGCCTCCACGAAACAGATACGATTCGAAGACTCACGCGTCAACTCTCGCGGGATCGTTCCGAACAAGCACTCGACGCCTACACTGATTGCCTGAAGACTAACCTGAAGATGTGGGAGGTGTTCCCAGGAATCCCGGGACTATTAGAGAGGCTCGGAGAATCCGGCAAGCAGGTTGCCTTGGTGACATCGGTTCCGAACAGAACCCTAGTCCGTGAAGCTTTGGAGGGTCTAACCCTGAAGCGCTACTTTGCAGCGGTGGTGACGGGGGAGGATGTGACGAGGAACAAGCCGCACCCTGAAGGCATCCAGATGGTCCTTAAGAGAATGGAGGTTCGGCCTAGCAGGGTGATCATGGTTGGCGATTCGGCCTCCGATATTCAAGCCGGGAGGAACGCGGGAGTAATCACTGGCGCAGCCCTCTGGGGTTCGAAGGCGATGAGGGACTTGTGGGGCCCCATAGCCTCACAGGCAAGGCCCGATTTCGAATTTCAGACAGTGGCGGAATTTGACCGCTTCCTGTTTCCAGCTCCGGTCTGATCAATCCGACCCAGGAACACCCTCAGAGCAGTGATGAACCGGCCAAAATCAGGCTGGGAAACATTGTGCCCCGAATCGCTGAATATGATTACCTCCAGGTTCCGCAGATGTTGATGGTACTTGTCAACGTGCTCAGTCTTGAGGAGAGCGTCAGGCTGTCCTCCTCCAATCACTAGAACCGGACAGTCAATCCTGTCCAAGTCTTCCCAGAGTAGAACTTCTGAAGATTCCTTTTCCAGCCCTCGGAGGGCCGTGATCCTGTCTGGCCTGTCCATTATTGAGGGGTCGGACGCCCACCGCTCCGCCCAACCGGCGGAATATTTTGGATGACGAGCTTGATAGTCGAGGAGTATTAGCCCAGAGAGTTTCTCAGGGTATCGAGACGCAAAGCCGATGGAGTAGGGCACCCCCATGGACCAGCCCACGAGACAGAAATTCGTCAGGCGCAGATGATCAACAAGGGCTTCAATATCTGAGACGTTGTCGTTGAATGTATAGCCGGATTCAGGGATGTCGCTCTGGCCTCGGCCCCGGAGCCTCACCGAGATGCACCTCCTCGGGGCAAGGGCCTCCATCTCTGGCAGGAAACCCTCGGTGCCCCCGTAGGCGCCGTGTATGTAGACTAGCGGAGTAAGCCCTAACGGGGTGTCTGTCGCGCTTTCAGTGTAGTGGAGTCTAACGGTGCCATTCTTGGCGTAGCCCTCGCGAATAAGAGGACCAGTCAACTGGCCGGGCTCCCCCTACCCGATTCTTTTGCTGAACACCTCAACGAGTTCAGGCTTCTTCCAGTCTCGGGATCGGACCCTTCCTTTATCATAATAGCTCAGGGCTGTCATCACAGCTCAGGCTAAGAATCAAAGATTCTTGTTTCATCCAACGTTACCACTTGCGTTACCAGACCCGTTACCATTCAAGAAATGTCAGTTGCACTTGCTGCTCGCGACATGGGATGAAATCGAAAGAAGTTGGGTCGAAAAATGTGAAGAGAATATGACTTGGTTTAGACCTCAGGAAGTGATCAAAGAAATTGTAGACCCTGTAGTTCGACAAATCGTAGCGAAGATACTCAGAGGGCTACGGGGCGAAGGATGGGGAAAGGAAGGAATCTTAGACGCAGAAGAATTGGAGAAAGAGATTCAGAGAGCCTTAGAGGATAAGTCGAAGATCGGCTCCAAAGGCTCTAACTAAATCTCGCCACCGATTTTATTTATAGTTCCATCCGAAATTCAAACGTGTATTAATAATGCCTCAATATCTCGCCGTTGCCTACGAGTTCGACAAAGCCGTTCATCACGGGGAACTTAAGACCGACGAACTGAACGGCATCCTAACTCGCTGGGCAAGTAACGGTTGGAAAGTTGTCCAAATGAATACTGTCGTGATCAATACTGGCGAATCACTGAGAACACTGTCTTCCATGAAAGTCGTTACCCTGATCCTCTTCGGAAAGGATTTGTAGCCAGCGTAAGAAGAAGAAATCCAGAGAGCTTTAGAGGAATCAGATTCTTCTATCTATCGTTCACGCTCTTCGGGGTCGCGCTATTCTCTTGGCTTTTCACCAAGTCTTGGAGCGCTGTTGCTCCGACTAGGAGGTCTCGGATCTCGATCCCTCTCCCAGCCTTCTCCAGCCCGGAGAGTATCTCTGCCGCAAGCTCAGACATTTCTTGAGTAAAGGAGAGTATTCTGAGGGTCGGCTGAGACCCTTAACAGCGGTGAGGTTCGTCTCCCTATACTTGAAAGCTCCAAGAAACAGTTCGAACAGGTTCACGACCGTGGTCGCAAGCTCACCTTCCCTTCCAGTCTTGGGGCTAAACTCGAGAATAATCTGGGAGAGCCTCGTGGATTTTTCTATATGTTGAAATATCCTGATGTAGATGCACTATGATACTCACTATCAGCGGCGGGACCTATGGTTTCGAGGATAATTCTTCTGTTCACGCTAGGCCTCATGGCATCAATGACGCTACCTGCCACAGCGACTCCACATTCTCAAGTCAAGCCCAGGGAATTCAACTCGGACAACATCACTCCAGCCTCATCGAGTATCCTCGTTCTGAATACCACTGGAGCTTCAATCTTGTCTGCGATAGTCGATTCCGGAGCCGGCTACGCCTACTTCGGAACCTCAGCCACCCCAGCACAAGTCTTCAAGGTCCGACTGTCAGACTTTACAAACGTTGCCAACCTGA
>WNGI01010285.1_pt1 | contig 17131 bp, 18 predicted proteins | sample 5400621 | NCBI WGS metagenome assembly WNGI01 (sample SAMN13153374, study PRJNA577476) | soil metagenome | isolation source: 20 cm soil or saprolite under Garry oak tree replicate 1 | place: USA:California | collected 2016-06-15 | reverse complement strand
ACTGTAATCTGACGGCGATAACCCGTCCAGTTCGCTAATCGATGAGCCCTTTTTCTCGGATTTGTGGCTTATCCTTATGTGGAGACAACGATTGCCAGAAACTCGCACGCATCTGCTTGGACGACGAACCGTTCTGGATCCGTTCGGGTCATCAGACCGTTTCTGCGACGTACATCTAACGATCAGCCTTCGGCGCCTCTGCGCCACGCGAGCGGGTTTGATGACACAGCGAAGCCGAAACTGATTGGCATCATAGTATTCGAACAAATGACGGCCGCCGATTTAATTGGGCCAGCGGAGACGTTTTCGCGACCGACTATTCCAACGGACCATGGACGGGACCGCAGTTGCTATCAGGTCGTGACAATTGGGGTCGGCGCGAAGCCTGGGGTGACCGAGTCGGGCATCGTCATAAAGCCACAGATGGATATGCAGCACGCGCCGCCACTCGACACTGTGATTGTGCCCGGTGGCAGTGGAATTCACGATCCGAAACTCAACAACGCCATCGCAAAGTGGCTAAATTGCCGAGCGCCCGGCACAAGACGTATCGCGGCCCTTGGCACTGGTATCTACGCGCTTGCAGCGACCGGTCTGCTCGACGGCCGGCAGGTCGTAACGCACTGGCGCTTCGCCAAAGATGTTGCCTCGCGGTTTCCTAAACTCCGCGTTAATCCCAGAGCCCTCTTCGTAAAAGACGGACTTTTTTATACATGCGCGGGAGGAACCTCGACCGTTGATTTTTCGCTCGCTTTGATTGAGGAGGATTACGGCCGTCAGATGGCTTTGAAGCTGGCACGGGAGCTCATTATTCATCTTAAGCGATCCGGCGAAGAGGAGCAGTACTCCGAACCCTTACAGTTTCAGGTCCAATCGTCCGACCGCTTCGCTGACCTGCCTGCTTGGATCCTATCCCATCTCAGCCACAATCTTTCGGTCGACTCCCTCGCTGATAGAGCAGGCATGTCACGTCGGAACTTCACGCGATTATTTAATAAAGCCTTTGGCAAAGCGCCCTCGCAGTTTGTCACCGAAGCCCGTATCAGTGAAGCGCGGCGCCGCGTGCTAATTCCTCGAAACAACGTTGAGAGTATCGCAACCTCGCTTGGCTTCAAAAGCGCAGATGTATTTAGTAAGGCGTTCGAGCGCCACGTAGGTGTTCGACCGCGCACCTACCGTGCTCGACGCAGAGCTTCGGCAAAGAACGTTTTCGCGAAGGCATAGTGTTTCAATTCGCCGCTGCGGCGTCGAAGTCACATCTTCATGTCTCACAAATCTCTTCCGCTACTGACGTCGCGGTTTTCTCATCTGCGGAAAGTTCGAAGCCGATGCCGGAACGAAGCTAACTAAGAAATAATATATCCAATTCAATCTTATAATAAGTAATTCTTATGCGTTTGGTCCTCATATTTCTTTTCATTTCCACGCTCCTTTGTTGCGCGCAGGGATCCGGTTCGGGGCGATGGGAAGGATCAGTAAAAATTCCGGAACGCGAACTGAGACTGATTGTCGATCTTGCACAGGACAGGGGCGGGGCCTGGATCGGATCGATTATCATTCTGGGAATGGATGTGAAAGGCGCGGCTCTTACCGACATCGTGGTCACGAATTCCGAGCTGACTTTTGCAACCAAGAGCGCGCTCGGTGCAGTGAAGTTCAGTGGGCATTTTTCCGGAAATGGCGCTTTGATCGGCGATTTTATGCAAGCGGGAAACGGCGCGCCGTTCACCTTGGAAAAGACCGGACGGCCGCAAGTGGAGTTCCCTGAACGAAGCACTCCGATTGCGGAGGAACTTGAAGGCGCATGGAAAGGCGAATACGAACTGTTCGGATATCCTCGACATGTCACTATCAAGCTGGCCAATCACGGTGCCGACGGTGCGACAGCCGAGTTCGTGGTTGTTGGCAAAAAGACAAACAATCTGCCTGTGGATCTTGTAACCCAAGAAGGCGGCTTACTCACGATCGATTCGCACGAGATGGGCATTAGTTATGAAGGCCGTTTCCAGAAGGACTCTGGTGAAATCCACGGGACGCTTGTTCAGGGGCCGCTTGAACTGCCGTTGGTTTTGCGCCGCACAAAGTGAGGAAATTTTTATGGAGATCTCACGCCTCTTTATTTTCCTGAGCACTTTGTGGCTCGCGGGAATTTGTCCGGCGCAGTCGATGTTTCGAGGAAACGCCGCGCATACGGGCGTATATGCGGCATTGGCGCCGCGTCAGTTCCACCACATCAAATGGAAATTTCTTACCGGGGATCGAATCGTTTCCTCACCGGTCTATTCGGATAAAGTTCTCTACTTCGGGGGCGACGATGGCAATGTCTACGCGGTCGATGCGGAAACCGGGCGTCAGATTTGGAAACGCGCCACTGCCGGCCCTGTGTCCGCGACTCCCGCGGTGGCGAATGGAGCCGTTTACGTGGGCAGTTACGACGGAAAGTTCTATGCGTTAAACGTGCAGACCGGCGCGCGGTGAAATGGAAGTTTGCCACTGGGGGCGAGCGACGCTTCGAGGCGAAAGGTTTGCACGGGATGCAGCCCAAGAACCAGACGATCGCCGACTCGTTTGATGTCTTTCTGTCAAGTCCGGTAGTTGCGAATGGCGCGGTTTATTTCGGGAGCGGCGACGGAAATCTCTATGCGCTAGATGCGTCGTCTGGCGAGCTGCGATGGAGATTTAAGACGGGCGATGTTGTTCACGCCTCTCCGGCATTTGCGGATGGCGCTTTATTCTTCGGAAGTTGGGACAGTTACTTTTATGCGGTCGATGCAAAAACCGGTAAGGAGAAATGGCGCTTCCATGGCGGCGAAGACGCACTGATCCACAATCAGGTTGGGTTTCAGTCGTCGCCGGCAGTCGTAGATGGCGTCGTCTATACCGGTTGCCGCGATTCGAACTTGTATGCGCTTGACGCCGCGACCGGCAAAGAGAAATGGCGTTTCAATAACGAGCTGAGTTGGGTAATTACCTCACCAGCCGTTGCGCAAGGGAAAGTATTCTTCGCCACTTCCGATTCGAGTCTTTATCATGTGGTCGAAGCCGCGACCGGCAAACCGGTTCTTCGACAACAAGGGAAAGCTTACATGTTTTCTTCACCCGCGGTGGCAAACGAAGTCGTCTTAATCGGCGTTCTTAACGGAACTCTTGAAGCTCGCGACGTGAAGACCGCGAACTTCTTTGGGAATTTCAGACTGATGCCTCGAAGCAGAACAAAGGCTGGGCGTTTACCGCCGAGCGCAAATTCAACCAACCTCTTCTTTATTATTCGAACTGGCGCGAAGCGCCCATTGTGGCAACGATCGACAGTTCAGCATCGGCTCAATTTTCTCGTCACCACTCGTCGTGAACGGTGTCATTTACTTTGGAAGCGCGGATGGTTCCCTATATGCACTGGAATGATTGTGAGCGTGGATCATTGCTGCGGGACTGGCATATCCATGGATAATTTCCATGATCCGTCTCTTTGGCGTTTCCACATCGTGACATAACGACCTTCCTCCGTCGCCAGTTTGCCTTTTTCTGTGTACTCATATTTATATTTCCCGGTCTCATAAGCCGTCTCGCCGTCCAACCATACATTCACCGTAATGATCGAGACCCTGAGCGGGCGCGTGACACTTTGCATTGCCTCTTTTTGGTGCTCAAGAATCTGTTGGTGACCTTTGAAAACCCATCCACCTCGGGACAGCATGACGGCATCATCCGTGAAGATGGCCGCGACCATCTCCGGGTCGCCCTTTTCCCAGGCCTCAATCCATTGTGCGTTGCCCTTGTCGATCGCACGTTTAGCTTCCGCAAATGTTTCTGGAGCCGCCTCCGGACCGGCCGACGGATTCTTGGCCTGCGAAAAGACAGGGTGGGCCGCTAAAAGGACCGCTAAAAGGAAGATGATTGTACCGAGAAGAAATCGCTTCATTCTTGAATCTCCGTTTGTTAGACGCACACTATATCGCCGTAAAGGCCAGCTAGTAGGACATCGAACCGATAATATGAGCCACGCAGCGAGCATTTTGCCTTATGGCAGAACAGGCGCGAATATTGGCCAAAATGGACAGCCCGTTATACGATGCTGTTATCCGCGCGACTACTTCAGGAAACGGCTGGAGAAGATTGGGCCAGTTTACTTCAGGCACGGTCGCCGGGTGCAGTGGAATTTATTGACAGAATTCAAGCATTTACGATTAGCTTTTCACGCGCTCGCATTTGTCAACCATGCAATCACTTGGAGCACGAGGCAAAGATCATCACAAAGGCTCCGAAATACTTCTCATTTCCGCCCCAGGGTATGAGAGAGTTTGTCATACTTGATCAGGCCACGCGACCTTTGCCGAGTCGTCCCGCGATAAAGGCGACATATTCGCGCTTACTGCCCGACTATCACATGCGATTTAACGTCGCTCAGCAATTCGTTCGGAACTTGGAGCGTGGCATTTTCTGGGCTGATTATTTGATCCCCTGCGGTTAACTAGAAATTTTCACTCATCGGATTTTGCTTCGCCGCAAAAATCACAACTTTCGATCTGCTTCGCTGAACGCAATCGTACGCTCGACATTGCCGGTTGAATCCAAAATGCGAATCTCACCTGAGCGAAAACTGGCGCGGTTCTGCGCATAATTAAACGCCTGATCTTTCAGCAAAAAGACAGGCTCGACGCCGGGCGCTTCAAAAACTTTCCAGCCGTTACGGTGCGCTCGTCGATGAAGACATTGCCAAAATCAAGTATTTCACTTCGCGACGAGCCACCCTGACGGCAGCCTCCTGTCGGGGTGGAGACGCGCCAGTGAAACTACAAAGCTGACGCGCCCCACTGGAATTCAGGCTACCCGACCCGCCACTCCCGAGGTCAATCACAAAATTATGGACAATCGCTGTCCAGCTGTTTTTGGGGAACTTCGTTCTGCCGTTTCCGTAGAACGAGGTGAGAGATGGAAACGATTCTAGCAGGGAAACGTCCACCATCTCCGACCACTAAAAAAAGAAAGCCGCCGATGAAAGCGAAAAGCTCACGTTTTGATAGTTTGGTTGCTCGTTACTATCCCGCTGTTTACAGCTTCGCTTCTCGATTGACCGATGACCCTCGCGAGGCGAATGCGCTTACGCGAAACGCGTTTCGCAGTGCGCAAAAACAACTGTGTAGTCTGCGCGATCAAACGGCAGTCGCGACGATCTTAATATCGGCAGTCATCCGAGTAGGATCTGGCCGCCGGTTGATTTGTGCCGCAGCGGGTTCTGGCGACCGCCATGTCACGTAACCGTTTTACCGACCCTTCAATTCTCGAACCCAACAGTTTATGCTAGAAAAATCCTCTGCTTCAATCCGCAACTTTCCAATCCCTGAGTTTACTCCGTCCGTGGCGTTGCGGCGCCAACTGGAAATGACGGAGGTCGAGTTCGAACAATACGAGCTTGATCTGATACGCGAGGCCGCTGCTAACGACGGCCAATGCTTGCAGGAATTTCTGTGGGCAGCGACAAAGGGCCTTTGCAACTCTACGAAGGTTTCGGCCTGTTTACCCACATGAAATCCGCTTTACTTGCTGCAATTTTTGGGATCACCGGAGGGGTTGCGATTTTGCTCGCGGTTCCCGCCGAAGAAAGAGCTCCGGTTGTTAAATTCCATCCGTCTAAGTGGGCTGAGGATGGGCCGCTGGTACCTCAAATAGAGAAGGAGGCTCTGGTAGTTCCTGAACCTTTGGAGCATTATTCAGTCGCCCAGGCGAAGACGAAGACTGAAAAACAAGCGCCGCGCCGCTACAGGCATGTCGCCCGCCCGCGTCCAAACTTCTTCGAGGAATTAGTTGTCGGTTTCATCAACCTCCAAAAACATCAGCCGGCGAAATCATCTCGTAAACGGTCTCGTACAACCTCGCGGCGCGGCTGAGTAAAAAACGGCTCTCCGCGCACAGGCAAATGAAATGAAAACCGATGAGAAAAACAAACAAGCAACAACATTCTACACCGATTTATTGACTGTGCGTGGTTGCCACGGCGGCCCCGCTTTTCTGCCAGCGAAGACGGCGCGACTTGCCGACGCGCTCGCCAACATCGGGAATCGCGACCATTTGGAACAGGCGTTTCTCGCCATCCAAATCGACAATCAAATTGGCGCAGACAAGTTTACAAAAGTTATGCGGAAAGCTTTTTCGTTAGCCAATGACGTAGAAACCTCGAACCGCAAAAGGGACCGGACCCGCCATCGTTCGCGGTCGTGGCCCTACGGCGCGGCAAGCGGAAGATAAAGTGACGGGCAGCCGATACGGCTGCCACCACAGCAATCCAGACGACAGAAGTCAGAGGAAAGCTCGCGGTAACTGTTGTCGCAACAGCTTTGCGTGCGATTTCCAACTTCCCGTTCGATCTATTGTCCCTTGGCCGCGGCTCTGTCTCCTTCTTTGATCGCGTCGGCTTCGCTCACATATTTACCCTTTTTTGTCGGCGATGATTTCCCAGTACTTCACGTGACGCGTTGTGCCTCTTTTGTTCTACGCACGGCAATGACAAAGTGATATGGATAGGCGCAATAACGCGGGCGACAACGTATGCCGGCTTCCCGTATTATACTAAGGTATAATAGACAGGACAGCCCGCGCATTCCTATTCTTACCGGTTCTAATGCCGGACCACGCTCAGGATTTCTCCAATCTGTCGGGAGATTTCCGCAATCCTGAGCCAGCAAATCTCGCAGAATCACAATGAAAAGAAAAAACACATGAAAACTGCGCACGTTTACGAAATCCGTCCCCGTAAAGATGATTGTGGCGTTAATCTAATCTCCGATGTGCTCCCGGTTCGATGCGCGGTGTTGTCCGGCGGGCCGGACGCAATCAATAATGCAATCGACTACGCGAAGCTTTACAGCCGCTCACACGTTGCTGTGATTCGCATTTACGATTCAGCGGGGAACGTGATCGAAACACACAAGCACGCAGGCCAGTTTAAAGAGCGGTGAGTGCACGCCCGTGAAGCAAAGCGCCGCCATGCGGTAAAGCCGTGGCGGCTCATTGCGGGACTAAGGCTGCTTCGGTTGGTTGACAGCTTTGGTGATTATTCAGGGCGGTTTGAGGTCCTTCTCCGAAGGTTTTCCGACGAGGTTCTTACTGATTCACGCAAATAAACGCACTTCGACTGTCCGATTTTGTCCGAACGAGCGCGGCCCGCCTACTTATCGCTGTTCCCCCGCCATTGTGAACTCAACAGGAATGCTGACCTTCGAAACTGTTCTAGGTTTGAATTTCCACGTGCGGACCGTACTGAGGACTGATTTATCCAGCAGCGGACTTCCCGTGCTCTGCGCCATTGAAGCGTTGGTTACGCTCCCGCTCGCAGGATGAACCGAAACGACGCAAACTCCACTGCCTGCAATGCGGTGCGAACGGGCTTCCTGTGGATACTCGGGGCGCGGCGCGTAAGTCGTAAGAGCTTTCGCGGCGGAAGGCGAGATCACGCTCCCACGCGGGGCGGGAGCGCGTTGCGCTGGTTTCGTCGCAGCTGGATTGGCGGACTTTTTCTGCTCGGCGAAGCGCTTCTCTAGTTTCGCCGCAGAAGGCGAGATCACGCTCTCGTCCGGGACGGGAGCGCCTTGCGCTGGTTTCGTCGCAGCTGGATTGGCAGACTCCTTCTGCTCGGCGAAGCCCTGCTCTAGTTTCGCCGCAGAAGGCGAGATCACGCTCTCGTCCGGGACGGGAGGGCCTTGCGCTGGTTTCGTCGCAGCTGGATTGGCAGACTCTTTCTGCTCGGCGAAGCCCTGCTCTAGTTTCGCCGCAGAAGGCGAGATCATGCTCTCGTCCGGGGCGGGAGCGCCTTGCGCTGGTTTCGTCGCAGCTGGATTGGCAGACCCTTTCTGCTCGGCGAAGCGCTTCTCTAGTTGGCGTCGCGCAATGACAAAGTGATTGTTTTCGCCGTAATTGCGCCAAGGGCCGGGAGGGACATCGCTTACTTCGACGAATCGCCAATCCGTCACGTCGGTTGGTGCGAGGCCCAGATGATCGCGGACGGCTGGAGAAACACTCAAACCTGCATCATGACTTGCGTTCGGCGTCGGCCGCTCATTCTGAAAAACGTACTGGAAATGATCGGTGCGAAACGGGCCGCAATCTTCCCATTGGGCGTAGCAGATTCGATCCCCCTTGCGAATGGCGACCCAGCGATCCTTGCACACAGATTGACCCGGCTCCGCATGGACCTGTTTGAACCAAGGGATGACAGTCGGCGCCTCCGGCTTGAACCGCCCCTGCTCAACATCGTTGTATGGCAGCGCACAGTAGAAAGGATTTTGACCTGGCACGAACGAAATCGGGATGTAATCATGCCGAGCTGCCCGCTCAGGGTTGTCCACTCCGCCAAAGCTCTTCAGCCAATCCTTGTCCCAAACGCTCTGGTGTTGTGGCGACGTTTTTCCCGCAGACTGTTCTTCACCGACCCAAAAAACTGTTGTGACGACGTCCGTTTTCCAGGGAAAAACATCTCCTGATGGGCGAGCTATAGGCGGGCTTGAGCTGTTGGTGCAGTAGGCGATGGCTTGGCTCCGGCCACTTGTGCCGTTCCACGTGCCTTTTCGATTATCTTCTGGCGCAGATTGTTAATTTTAGCCCAAGTTTCGGATTTATGTGGTGAGAACCAAACGCCTAAAACAAATCCGAGAAGAAACGCGGTCGTAGCGATACCTAGCGATCTTCTCTGGCGATGGCACCATTGAAAGACCCAGTTGCTTACGTTGACTGTTTTTGCCACCAAGAGCACGAAGGGCTTTGTGATAGCGAGCACGCTTTTCCTAAGCGCCCGACGGAGAGCGACAAAGACAGCAACCCACTCGGACGGAGACCGTTCAGTGGAGCGATTCAATACCGGCGGCTCATACGGTCCGCCCCCCCAAAGTCGCTGATACGCCAGATTGATTTGCTTGAGCTTCTCCTCCGCTTTCTTCTGAAGCCTGATGTCATTCGAGAATCTATCGGGATGCCATATTTTCGTCTGATCAAGGTATGCCTGTCTTATCTCTTCGAGAGACGCCCCCGGCTCGACCTCAAGGGTCCGACAATCGCTGTCGTACTCACTCACAGCTCAAGACTAAAAAAGGGATGCAACTCTGTCGAACCTTTTCAATTGACCGGGAATTGTGGTTTGCACAGATCGCGCAGAATCGTGCGTTCGCGTGTCCGATAGAAAAGCTGACGCCTCGCAGATCAAGGATTAGGTTTTTAATGTTTGCTCCGCCGCGCGCTCCAATAGCTAATTGCGCGCCGGAGCTTTCGCAAAGCCCTCTCGCGTGCGCGAGAAGCGGGCCGAGGCGATAGCCAAAAACGGAGAGACTGCATGAAGAAAAGGATTCTTTTTCCGGGCCCCGGTTCCGAAGGCTACACACCCTCGCCAGACTGGTGACGCAACGCCGCAGGACCCCACGCTCGGCGCCCATGAAATACTGGGAAATCGATCGCCGATCCCAGCTGCAAAAGCCACGGCGAATCGTTGAGTTTAGAGCGAGATTCGGTTATTTCCGGTGCGGCCTACGCGAGGAGTTTTCACCGCCCATAAATACATGGGCGGACATTGGCGGATTTCCATGCACATGTTATGCGGAGCCGTTATGCATAGACGGTTCTTCGCCCGTTTTACGAGGTAAACGACCCTAACGGGATTCGAACCCGTGTTACCGCCGTGAAAGGGCGGTGTCCTGGGCCTCTAGACGATAGGGTCGTAAAAGCGCGGGCAATATCGAATTGCTGGTCTTGGACGCAAGGCAAATTGCCGGACGCGCCGACGATCGATCCGCTTGTTTAAGCGAGGTTGGTGATCAATGCCGCAGTGCGCGCGGTCGCGCCTCGATGCTGGTTCAACACCCCATGCGCGTTTTGGACGATTTGCTTGCGAGCTTCACCGTCATGCAGAAGCTTCTCTGCCGCCCGTTCAAGTGCGTCGGCGTCTCGCACTTGGATGGCGCCACCCTTCGAGACAAGCCCTTTCGCAAGCGTCGCGAAGTTTTCCATGTGCAAACCAAAGATAATCGGCTTACCCGCCGCAATCGGTTCGACGGGATTTTGCCCGCCGTGCGCGGTCAGGCTCTTCCCCATAAACACAACGGTCGCGATTCCGTACCACCCTTGAAGTTCACCGGTTGTATCGAGAATGATACAATCTGGCTCGGCGTCGCGATGACTCGCCGCTTCGCTCACTAGCCGGAGGTCCAGCGAAAGAGCTTCGAGCTGCCTCCGGATTTCTGGCACGCGCTCCACATGGCGTGGAGCAATGAACAAACACAGCGAGGGAAATTTCTGTCGCAACCTCAGAAAAGCCTTGGCCAGAATCTCCTCTTCACCGCGATGAGTGCTGCCACCGAAGAGCACAGGGCGCTCGCGATCTAAAATATCCAAATGGATCCCTCCGCTGCCTTGAACATCCATACGATCATCGAGACCAGTGAGATCGTATTTGATGCTCCCGGTATACTGAATTCGGCTGCGCTTTACACCAAGCCGGTGCCATCGGTCGCCGTCCTCCGGCTCTTGCACGCATACTAAATCGAGAAGCTGGAATGTTGGCGCAACAAAAAACCGAAACAATCGAAATCTCCTTTCCGATCTTGGCGACAGGCGCGCATTTGCAAGCGCGATTGGGATTCGGCACGCGTGCGCTTCGGCAACCAGGTTGGGCCAGACTTCAGCTTCGACGAGAATGATCCTGGCAGGCTGAATCACATTAAATGCGCGGCGCATGATCGGCCAGAAATCGAGCGGTGTGTACAGGACTTCGAGCCAAGCCTGAGCGTTCTTGTTCGCCAAAGCGAATCCAGTTGTGGTCGCCGTGGTCAACACACAATGCAGATCAGGTTCGAGCGTTCGCAGCTGCTCAGCCAGCTTGAGGGCAATCATGACTTCCCCCACGCTCACTGCATGCAACCATGTCGATCTTTGCTGCGCCAGCCGCGCGCGTAGTTCGTGGTCGTAGATCCCTAAGCGCTGGCCAAATTTTTCGCGATAACCGCCGCGCCGGACCATCTTCATCAAATAGCCAGGCAAAAAAAACAGGAGCCCGAGTGGCCAAAGCAAATTGTAGATAAAGCGAATCATATCGTGCCCGCCGCGGCGCGCGGACGAGAGGGTGAAGCGACACCTTGCAAGAACAAAACTTCCGTAGCCCCGTAACTTCGCGCCCGGACGATATTCCAAAGTTTTGTCGCCGGAAAACGCTCAGCCGGCCGCTTTTCCAAAATGAAGACGCCGAGCGGAGCGAGCAGTTGTGCCAGCGCTTCATTTGTCAGAAGCTTTTCGGTAAAGCGCTCGCCAGATTCTGTTTTTTCGTAGGGCGGATCTGCAAAAATGATTTGGAATGTTTCGGTCCCAGACGATCGCCGGAGGAATTCGAAAACTTCCTGCCGTCGAACGCGTGCCTGGAATTTTGTTTTCGCGAGATTCCTCTCGACCACATCAATTGATTGCCGGTCTTGCTCGACAAAGAGAACAGAGGAGGCGCCGCGGCTGAGCGCTTCAATGCCGAGCGCACCGCTTCCCGCGAAAAGATCGAGAACTCGCGCGCCGATTATCGTGTCGCCGAGGCTGGAGAAGATGGCGGCTTTGACGCGGTCCATTGTTGGTCGAACACCACTCTTTGGAACTGCCAGGCGGATGCCGCCGGCGCTGCCGGCGATCACTCTCATGGTGACGAGATTGGCGTTGCGGTAGCTTGTGGTGGTGGTACCTCTGGGGCGAGAGAAGGCGAAGGCGCGGCGGGTGTTACCGGTTCCGTTCGTTTCTCTTTCTTTTTCGGTCGCTCCCTTTTTCCCCCGCCCAGCAAGCTGTTGATCACACTACCGAAATCTTTGAGATCGCGCCCAACCATCTTATTCATCAAATTCGTACTTGGTCGATCAATGCTGCCCCCAACGTGAAAATCGAGGGCAAAATAGCCGGGCTCGTTGATTGGTTGGAAATTTTGGCGAATAGCTTTGAAAAGCCGACCGCGAATATTTTCGTTGATCGCGAGTTGGGATTCCAGTTTCAGCTTGCCGTTGAACGTGACCGTACCGGACGCGGAGAGCCGAATGTTCGGGGAGCGCAAAATCAGTTCGTCGATCGTAACCACTCCAGAACTGATATGGTATCTCGCCTGGGCCTGCTCCAGATGGAGCTCAGTTAGCTCCTCGATTTGCAGGATTTGCCCGATCAAGACGAGCAGGCTGTATTGCCGCACCCGCCCATCGCGCAGGAAAAGCTCGCCTTTCCCCATGAGCTCATTGGGGTCGGCCGTTTTTCCTGAGGCTTCGAACTTTCCCTCTAATTTGCCCTGCACCATTCCTTTCGAGCCGCCGGCGTCAGCGACAATCTGATCGGCCTGCACATTACGGAATGTCACCCTTGTGGTGAACGGAGAATCCTCCGTTTCCGGTTGCATCGCGAAATAGCCATCGATTTCGCCGCTGCCTGCACGCGCGGAAATTTTGGAAAGCTCCAGCACCTCAGGTTCGTAGCGTAGCGGTGATTGCAATTGCTCAAGAAAAAAGCGATCTCGTAACGAAATTTTTGCGACCCTGACATTGCCGTGAAGAGCCAGGGCGCTGCGAATACTGGAACGAAAATCGACGCCTGCAAAAGTCCCTGCTACTTCGCCGGACCGATCGAGAAAAGTGAAATTGCCGCCATTGATATTGACCCGCTGAACCTCTGGAGCCACGGTCATGCTGGTTGGCCGACTGGGGCGTTCGGCAGTCGCAGGCTTCGCTGGTGGTGGCAACGGTGTTGCGCGCAATGCCGGGAAAGGAGACGCAGCCGGTTTGGTGGGTTCGTTTTCCGTTCGTGATTCGGAAATACTTGGAGCTTCGCCTGCCGGAATGTCTGGAGCTCCTTCCTCTCGCGACCACGGCAACCTCCATTTTCCCTCCGCATTTTGCGGCCAAACTACGTTTGGGTTGACGAGCGAAACTTCCTTGATCACTAGCCGACGAGAAAAGAGCGAGAGAAAACGAACGCGAAGGCGGAATGTTCTTGCCTCAAGAAAATGACTCGAGCTTGCAGCGGACCGCTGCGCAATCGTAATGCCACTCAGTTCGAGTCCCCCCCACGGGGTCACGCTGATGCTGCGAATTTGCAACGCGGTACCAAGCCGTTGACTCAGCTCCTGCTGAATCTTCGCTTGTGTGGCTTGTGATTGCACATACAAGTTCACGCCGATTAAGACAATCGCGCCGAGCGCAATCACTGCTCCAAAGGCAATCAACACAATTCCTCGCAACTTTCGCACGCGGAGACGTTACGCAGCCCCAGTTTGAAGAAAAGATCAAAGCCTTCTCTTGTTGTTTCGTGTGAGTAAAACGGTTGTCATTCTCAATCCGATCGCAGGAAGCGAACAAGCAAAGCGCTGGCAGGAACGTATCGAATCGATTGCTCCTGGCTGCCTCCTACGCACGACGTCGCGCTCCGGCGAAGCGGTGACGCTGGCCCGTCATGCTGCTGCGGAGGGATTTGAAAAAATCGTTGCGGCCGGCGGCGATGGTACGGTCAATGAAGTAGTCAACGGCATCGCCGGAAGCAGTGCCGCATTAGGGCTGCTCCCAATCGGCACAGTGAATGTCTTCGCGATGGAGCTTGGTCTACCGGCGCACGATCTTCAGCGTTGCTGGGAGATTATTCAGGGCGATAACGCGCGTCTTGTCGATCTTCCGAGCGCAAATGGGAAACACTTCGTCCAACTCGCCGGCGTAGGGCTCGACGCACAAGTGGTCAAGGAAACCAGTCTCGCCTTCAAACGCAGTTTCGGTCCGCTCAGTTATCTCATTTCCGCGGCACAGATCGCAGCACGTCAGCCGCCAAGACTTTTTATTGAATCGGAGAATGCTTCTGTCGATGAGGGGTCGTTTGTTCTCGTCGGCAATGGGCGCCTTTACGGAGGGCCTTTCCCCTTCTTCAAACACGCCATCATCGACGATGGCTTATTTGATGTCGTTGCTTTCACACGGCTCGGTTATCTCGAGATCATCAAGTATCTGCAGGATGTTGTCTTCAGCTCGGACATTCGTGTCCCCGAGATTGAATACTTTCAGACGCGATACTTGCGCATAACAAGCGATCGGGATGTTCCCGTGGAACTCGATGGCGAACTGATCGGCAACTGTCCAGTTGAGTTCCAAATCCGGGAGAAAGCCCTTCGCGTTTTGGCTCCTGCCCCGTCGTCATAATCGAGCGAACCCGGAGAATACGCGATTTCGGACACCTTCGGTTGCTGCTTCGCCTCGAACAATCGACAACTGGTCTTTCCACTAGATCCGCATGATGCTTCGTCCGATGGATAGGGGGGATCGTTGGATTCGCGAAAAGGCGGTCGCCTCGCTAGACCCGGTACAAGTCGAAACCACCCTGGTCCAACTTGGCGAAAAGTGGCCGGCAAACGCTGTGCCCCTCGTCGACGTCGTCGAACAATTTCCCCTAGGCGAAACAGCTCTGGTTCATCTCCTCGCAGTTTCAAGCATTTGTGCGGCGAGATTGAGGCGGAATCCCGAAACTCTTCTTTGGCTTCATCAACCTGAAGTGTGTCTCGCGTCTCGCGGCTACGCAGAAATGTTAAACGAACTCCGCTCTCTTGCTGGCGATTCGATCTCAGCAGAAAATTTCGGAGCGCTTCGTTTTTGGAAAGGCCGCGAGATGACGCGAGTCGCGCTTCGGGAACTTGCGAACGTAGCGCCGCTTGAGGAAACCACCGCGGAGCTTTCGCAGATCGCGGAAATTTGTATTCGCCGCGTGTTTGAACACTGGAACGCGGAATTTGGGCAGCGCCACGGTTCCCCCAACGCTGAATTCGCCATTCTCGCGCTCGGCAAGCTCGGAGGCGGCGAGTTGAATCATAGCTCGGATGTCGATCTTCTTTTCCTCTACAGCGATGAAGGCCAGATCTCGCCGCACCTCTCCTATCACGAATTCTTTAACCGGCTGGCAAAGAAAATTCTCGAAACATTTTCAATACCTCATCCGGAAGGTTCACTGTTTCGCATCGATCTCCGCCTTCGCCCGGAAGGCTCAGATGGGCCACTCGCGCGATCGCTCGAGAGCATGGAAAATTATTATGCCGGTTTCGGCGAAACTTGGGAGCGCCTTGCCCTGATCAAGGCGCGCGGAATCGGCGGCAGTCGGGAGTTGACTTACGAATTCTTGCGGCAGCATCAGCCTTTCATTTATCCGAAGAGTCCGACGCCCGATTTGCTCGACGAGATCGCCAACATCAAGCGACGCATTGAGCGCGACGTAGTCGGACACGACCAGCTTGAACGCGACGTCAAACTCGGCCGTGGTGGCATTCGCGAAATCGAGTTTGTCGTGCAGGCACTTCAGCTTATCCACGGGGCGCACCATGCGTTCCTGCAAGAAGCGAGCACGCTCAAAGCGCTGCGCGGTCTTCGTCAATTGGATCTTCTTCCGCGCGATGAAGTGCTGACGCTCGACAAGGCATATCGGTTTCTCCGGCGTGTTGAACATCGTTTGCAAATCGAAGCTGAGCAGCAGACTCACACCGTTCCGCGGGAACCGGAAGCTCTGCGGCGACTCGCACTCAGCCTTCGTTTTTCATCCGGTGAACGATTGACCCTGGCACTACAAGAAAAGATGCGCAGTGTGCGCTCGATTTTTGAACGGGTCATTTCCAAAACGCATGAGGAACCGGTCAAAATCGATCTGCGTATTTTCAGCAACCAAAAACGGGCGGCCAAGGCGCTCGCGGATCTGGCGCAAGGCCCAGCCAGCTTCCATATCGCGCCGCGCACGCGCCAAATATTCCGTAAGCTCCGTCCGGTTGTGCTCGAGTGGCTCGCGAAAGCGGCGGACCCCGATGCAACTCTCAATCAATTGGTTCGGTTTGTTGAAGCCTATGGCTTGCGCAGTTTGCTCTTCGAGCTTCTCGTCGCTAATCCTCGACTACTCGAACTGTTGGTAAAAACCTTCGATGCCAGCCGGTTTGCCAGCGAGCTTTTGATCCGCCGTCCCCACCTTCTCGAAGAAATCACCCGAGATCCAACATTTCATGAACCGCGATCGATGGCGGAAAATTTACGGCGGATCGATTCGTTAGGCGCGGATGCGAGCAATCTCGACCCGATACGCGCATACCGGCAAAGGCAACTGCTGCGCATCATCCTGCGCGAGGTGCTGGGGCTTTCCAGCCCGACAGCGACCTTCACCGAGCTTTCCGATGTGGCCGAAGCCTGTCTGCTGTATATGGCCAGACTCATTGGAAACGAGCAATTGACTATTATCGCGCTCGGAAAATTTGGCGGACGCGAGATCAGCTACGGCGCGGATCTGGACGTTTTATTCGTGGGCGACGACACTCGCGCCGCGCAAAATCTTGTCATCGCTATGGCGCAGCCGACTGCCGAAGGAAATATTTGGGCGCTGGATGCCAGGCTGCGCCCTGAAGGGGAAAAAGGCCCGCTTGTTTGTTCTCTTGAGACTTATCAATCGTATTACGCAAACCGGGCGCAACCGTGGGAGTTGCAGGCGCTGACTCGCGCGCGGGCCGTTACGGGGCCACTGCAGAGCGAGTTTATCGAAATGGCAAGACGCGTGTGGCGTGACGCCGGCCAACATGTCGATCTCGGTCTTAGAATCGACAACATGCTCGAGCGCATTCGGCGCGAGCGCGGAAGCGGATCGGATTTTCTCGATTTCAAAACAGGAATCGGCGGAATTATCGAAGGTGAGTTTCTGGTCCAAGCATTGCAAATGCGAGAAAGTGTCTGGGAGCCGACTTGGGAGCGCGCCGTCGATCGGTTGTGCGAAAGCGGTCGCCTGACTGATTCGGAGACTGCCAATCTCAAAGATGCTTACTCATTCCTGCGTCGGTGCGAATCTGTGTTGCGACGTTACAACAACAAAACTGTTTCGGCCTTGTCAAGCGATCCAGACGAACAACGAAAGGCGGCTATCCGCCTTGGCTATGAGAAATTCGACGATTTTAGAGAAAGATATGTCGCTGCACGCCAAGCTATCAACGCGCTCTACAATCGACTCGTTGGGGGATGCGCCTGATTAGGTTGGTTTATCGGTCGAACACGAACCGGCCGATCGCCTGCAATACCAGGACAGTCACGATCAATCCCGCGCAAACAATGACAAACAGCAGGCTGAGAACTGCGACAAGGAATATCCAATC
>WNGI01002286.1_pt1 | contig 17132 bp, 11 predicted proteins | sample 5400621 | NCBI WGS metagenome assembly WNGI01 (sample SAMN13153374, study PRJNA577476) | soil metagenome | isolation source: 20 cm soil or saprolite under Garry oak tree replicate 1 | place: USA:California | collected 2016-06-15 | reverse complement strand
CTGCTTCGCCAGAACATCAGTCACCGCAATTGGTTTCACAGGTGCATGGAGGCCAAGCTCCCGGCCACGTCGATCAATGGCCCGGCGGACTCTGCCGGTTTGTTCTTCCCCAAAGCGGCGCAGGCTTTCTATCATCGGAGCAAGACTCTCTGCTACCTCCTTCTGTTCCGATTCGGAGACCAGTCGAAGGACTGAGAGAACGGCTTGCGTTTCCCGGTCAACGGAATAAGTCACGTGACCGGTTGCATCCTGGAGCAGCCGCCCCAGATCTTGACTGTCACCTGCGGCCGCAACACGTTCCAGGAACGGCCCAGCGGACTGCAAAATCTGCTCATAGCCTCGTGTTTGGCTCAGCTCCGCGAGCCACATCGCTTCGGGCTCGTTCGCGTTGGCCAGATAATATAGGTAAGCCGCATTTACAGCGGCGACGTCCCGCAGCGAGCGATGGTCCACACGGTCAGGAGTGTCCTCGCTGTTATGGTGAGTCTCCACTCCGCTGCCGCTGTAAGCCCATACCGTCGGAATGTTGATCATCGGATCGCTCAAGTAAGTATCGGTACCGCTCATAGCCTCGTGCTCATGCCAGGGCCGATGCACTTGGGAAAAGTACTCTTGTGCAATGTACAAGATGAACGCATCCGTGTAGGATTTTGCCGTATGCGGATTCATGTAAAATGTGTACTCCGTCCCCGCCAGGTCGTACGAGGCGGCAGGCGTATCCATGCATAGCGCAGCAACCGTGCGGCGAACGCGGTCAGGATGCGTCTCGATGTAATGCATCGATCCGTAGAGCTCACCCATAGTCAACAGGCGGATGCTCCTTTTCGGCCGGGGCAGCTTGCCGGAGAGGATGAGGCGATTGACAGTCGCGAGGGATTCCAACATTGCGGCGACGCCCGTGGCGTTGTCTTGCGCCCCCTGCTCGAACGAGTGTCCTAAAGTCAACACTTCTTCGGGCCCCGTCCCTCGAATCACTCCTGTTACATAAGGGTATACGCCAGAATAATAACGGCTATCGACTATCGCCTTGACGCGCAACACGCCTCGGTCGGCCAGAAGCTTGCGCACCATCGTGGCTTCCCGCGGACTGATCGAGAACGAGAGCAGCGGTGTGCTGCCTTTGGTGAAACCCCACCCTTGATCGCCCCATGCATTGATCCATTGATGGCCGTCTTGAAGGCTCAGATTCTCGGTGAAGGTGTTAATAGCGCCGAGCGCTCCGGCCTTTACGAGTGCCCACTTAAAGCCCGCAGGGTTTTGATTCATGAGCACCAGCTTGCCCTTCAGATGCATTTGGGCAATCCTCGGCAGATCCGCATCGCTGAGGTTCACTATCTCCGCCGTGACGCCTTCTGGAGGCGTCGCACCACTCCACATTCCAAGGGATGCGGGAACTTTCTGATAGTCTGCCAGTGTCGCTAGGTCGCTAGGCACCGCTGGATCAACAATCTCTAAACGAGCAGACTTCACGTCCCAGGCCAAGGGCATCGTCCAGAAACCGGCTTGGCTTGAACCGTCCGCCGGTGCTCCCAGCACCTCGATGTCTTCGAGACCGATACGTTCCATGGATTGTTTTAGGTATTCCGCGGTTTCTTGAAATTTTGGAAATGTGAACCAGCGGTCTGTCGAATATACCTGTCGCATGAAGTTCATTGCCTCTTCGGGTTGCATTTCGGCGCGAATCGCTTGAATCAGCCGGCCGAGGGCCGTTGGCGCCGGTGCGGCAGCTGGCGCGAACACAATCACGAGGAAAAGAACAACGCATGCGCTTAGGCGGCGGCAGATAGGAATGTGCACCGGCCTTGTCATTTCAGCCCTTTGCTAGGCACTCGTGCAGATTCAAGTCAACACTGCGAATACACACGTCAGATGACCCAGGTCTTCTATGAGCCATTTCATTTGCGGAATCGCGTCCTGACGAAGCGGCCCATTCCTGAATGGTCCTATTTTAGTTCACATTTCCAAGGACAATATAGCATCTCCGAAATGATCCGGAAACTGCACTTCACAGTAACGTCGCAAGGAATGAGGTCAAATCCTTGTCGGGATTTCCTGCCCGCTGACATATTGCTTTCAGAAACCGGATGGAAGCTGGCGTGATACGATACCAGCCTTATGCCAGACGCGGAGGGCAAGAATTACCTTCTTCCTTTCTAGATTGGCTCGGAGTTCCGGAGCAAGAATATTTTTTAGCATGCCGATCTCTATGGCGTTAACGAAACAGCTGTCGAGCCGGGTAACCCTGCCAGACAACGGCTCTTGGTACGCTGAGTGCTGGTGGCGGCGGTCTCTATGCCGCGCTTTTGTCCTTTTCACATGCCCGATGCTGCTCACTGGGACTCCGCTCCTCAGTGAGACCTCATCACCACTCGTATCTAGAGGCTATGCCGTTCTGCCTGTTCCCCAAGAGGTCACATTGACAGGTAAAGACTTTGCTTTGGACAACCGCTGGAGGCTAGAACTCGGAAGGGAGGTGAAAGAAAACGATGTGGCCGTCGAGAGTCTGAAGGCGGCTTTGGCATCGAGGTTCCGCCTGAGCCTCGCTGGGACTGACTCCGGCCGGTTGGAGTCCGGAGTAATTCGGCTGGATCTAAGGCCGAACTCGGTTTCAATCGGGCAAGCCACGGATAGAAACAGGCCGGCGCTTGTTGAACAGGCTTACCGTCTAACCTTGGGCCCGAGGAGCGTCAAAATCGCAGCCAGTGCTGCTCCCGGATTGTTTTACGGAGTGCAAACTCTTATTCAACTGATTCGCCGCCGAGACGGTCGTCTCTGTCTTCCGGAGGGGCAGATAGTGGATTGGCCCGATGTTCAACTGCGGATCATTTATTGGGACGACGCTCATCACCTGGAGCGCCTCGAAGTACTGAAGCACGCCGTGCAGCAGGCCGCGTCCTTTAAGATCAACGGATTTGCACTTAAGCTTGAGGGACACTTCCAGTACAAGAGCGCCCGGGCCGTCATTGAACCTTACGCGCTTGCACGCTCAGAGCTGCAAGAGCTCACCGATTTTGCCCTTCGATTTCATGTACAGCTTATTCCCTACCTGGACGCGCCCGGGCACGTCGCCTTCATTCTGAAGCACGCGGAATACGCGCCGCTTCGCGCCTTTCCTACGAGCAATTATGAATTCTGTGTCACAAATCCCGAAACCTACAAGCTCCTGTTTGGGATGTATGACGACCTCCTCGAAGCCACCAAGGGAACTAAGTATTTCGTCCTATCGACAGATGAACCTTATTACGTAGGCTTGGCCGATAGCTCCCAGTGTGACGAAATGACGCCCGCGCACACTCTCGCGTCGGTGGGAAGGCTACTGGCGGAATTTATCACCAAGGCCGCCAACTATCTGCATGAAAGCGGCCGCACCGTCTTGTTCTGGGGAGAATATCCGCTGAAATCTGAAGAGATCAGCGCGCTTCCGAGCCATCTCGTCAACGGTGAGGTGTATGGTCCCGAATTTGATTCCGCCTATAAGAGGCGTGGAATCCGTCAGCTCGTTTATACCTCGACTCAGGGCGAGGAGCCGCTGTTCCCTCATTACTACACCCTGCCTTCCACCCGTCGTCTGCATGCAAAATCGCTGGGCAATGGCCGTGTCGCCGAAATGTTCCACCTTATCTCCTTCACACCGGCGCGCCAAAATGCCGACCTAATTGGGGTGTTCGTCGCCGGATGGGCCGACGCCGGTCTGCATCCTGAGACCTTTTGGTTGGGATACGCGACCGGACCTGCCGCTGCCTGGCACCCCGCATCGGCGAGCCCCGCGGAACTCATGAATTCATTCTACGATTTGTTCTATGGAGCCGGCACCCGCAACATGGGCCGCCTCTATCAGCTCATGAGCGAGCAGGCACAGATCTGGGACGACATCTGGGAAATCTCGCCTTCGAGCGCCCGAACCCCCATTTGGGGCAACTCGGATAGGATCTTCGACCCGCCAAAACCGGCAGAGGACCAAACACTTCCGCCTCTGCCGATTCCGTCCGCACCAAGCCTGACAATCAGCCGTGATTGGACGCAGGAAAATTCGAGACGTCTCGAGATCGCGGCAACCGCCCTATCGGAGAACGAGGAGTTGCTCGACCTGCTGTACGCCAACCTAAAAAAAGTCAGCGACAATCAATACAATCTCGAAGTGTTCCTCTCTATCGCCGATGTGTGCCGGCAAAACCTTGAAATGATTCTCGAGCTAGGTCGAATGAGCGAGCTGCTGAAAGCGGCTCAGACGGCCGTCAGACAAGGAAAAGACAGCGAGGCCATAGCCTCTCTCGATGAGGCGCTGAACGCTGCTGCGGGAATCCAGCGTCGACGCAATGGTGCCCTCCAGAATGCCACGAGCACCTGGTACAAGACATGGTTTCCGCGGGTCGCGGAAGCCAACGGGCGGCGCTATCTCAACCAAGTGGACGATGTGAAGGACCACCGACCAGTCCGCACCGTCGACATGAGCTACCTGGTGTACCGTGAACTCCTCTATCCTCTGGGGGACTGGGCAGACGGAACACTTGCGGCACGCAACGAATACGCGCGTGCGCACCAATTGCCTGTGCGTGCTGGTGAGCTGAACTGGAAGGACACAACAATGGCTGCCAATTAACAGCGATTCTACGCCTACATGAACTTCGTCTCCGTTCGCGAGGTGCGGGGCGGGTGCAGGCAGTGGGTCGCGCGTACCGGTGCCGGATGCCCCAGCTTTTGCAGGCACGGTGACGGCCAGGGCAAAGTGGCAGCAGGCACGATCAGGGCAAAAGCACTCCGCGGCAATTTTTCTTGGGAGGATACAGATGATGACAGATTCAACCGTCACGAGACGCGCTTTCATTTCTGGCGGCGCAGCGCTGGCCGTTACGGCTAGCTCTGTTGTGAGCGCTCCCCGGGCTGCTGAGCAAAAGCGGCTCCGCATGGCCCTCGTCGGCACTGGTGATCGCGGCTCCTTTACCTGGGGACAGGAGGTCCAGGAAGGCTATGGCGACGTCGTGGAAATTGTCGGGCTGTGCGACATCAACCGCAAGCGGGTGGAGGCCGCCAAGAAGTTGATTGGCACCAAGGCACCTTCTTTTGTGGATTTCGACCGGATGATCAAAGAGACTCGCCCCGACACAGTGATGGTAACTACCATAGATGGCACTCACGCGCGGTACATCGCTCGGGCACTAGAGCTGGGCTGTGATGTGATGAGTGAAAAGCCCCTCTGCACCGACGAGGAGCAGTGCCTGGCGATTTTGGACGCCCAAAAGAGGTCGGGCAAGAAGGTCACTGTAACGTTCAACGCTCGGCATGATCCAGAGGCCAAAAAAATAAAGGAACTTCTAATCGAGAAGGCCCTTGGCGATGTCATTTCCGTGGACTTTCACGAATATCTGGATACCCATCATGGCGCTGACTACTTCCGCCGCTGGCACCGGTTGAAAGAAAACTCGGGCACGTTGTTGGTCCACAAAGCCTCTCACCATTTTGACTTGGCCAACTGGTGGCTGGATTCCGCGCCGGTGGAGGTGACGGCCTTCGGTGATCTAAAATTCTACGGGCGTAACAATTCCTTCCGTAACACCCACTGCCGTGTCTGCCCCTTCAAGCAACAATGTAAATTCTATTGGGATGTTACACAGAACCAGCGCTACGTGAAACTTTACGTCGATTGTGAATCCGAAGACGGCTACTTGCGCGATGGCTGCCTCTGGCGCGAAGACATCAACATCTACGACACCATGTCGGTGGTGGTGAAGTACGAAAACGGCGTCTTCCTGAACTATACGGCCAATACCTATTTGCCTTTTGAAGGGCAAGCTATTTCGATCAACGGCCGTCGCGGACGACTCGACTACAACGAATTTGGCGGTGGAGGATTCAGTAACAAAGGACTGCGCCTGACAGGCAGCTTCGGCAAATCCGAAGTGATACAGGGTCTGGAACCGCGGCGCGTAGGTGGACACGGAGGAGCCGATACCTCTCTGCATGATCTGATCTTCCGAGGATCGCAAAATTCAGATCCCCTAGGTTTGCGAGCAGATCTTCGCGCCGGCGCCCTCTCGAGTCTGATTGGGATCGCGGCTTATCGCAGCATCGAACGCGGTAGTCAGACGATCAGGATCAAGGACCTGGTCAAATTGTAATCGCATGGGGAAGCCAACGCTTGGTCATCCCTGAAGATCTACGTGATCCCGAGCGGCTCCCTTCAAGATTCCCTGGCCGTACCTGCTCAACCTGGCGATGCACGGAACCTTTTGCCTGGCCGTGAATTGGTCGCGAACTCGGAGGGACACAAAAATGCTGCACGTGTATATAGCTTGCTTCCTGGCTTGCCTGTTTGCAGTACCCGCTATGGCGCAGCAATCCGAAGATTTGAATTTCGCCTCCGGACTGGAGCAGTTCCAGAATATTCGCCGGATGTTACCGTCGTACTTGGACAACATCGGACTCCGCATGCTGGAGGAACGGAAGCATCGAGTCGAGCACTTGGCCACCATCGAGGATGTGAATAGACGAAGAACTTACCTGCGCGAACAGATGCTGGAAGATCTCGGGGGCTTCCCCGACAGAACCCCGCTGAACGCTCGTGTGGTCGGGGTGTTGGAACGGACCGGGTACAGGATCGAGAAAATTATCTTCGACAGTCAACCTCACTTCTACGTGACCGCGAACCTTTATCTGCCAACAACCGGTCGTCCGCCCTACCCAGCGATCCTGTTTCCCTTGGGGCATGAGCGCGGAGGCAAAACCAACCCGATCTGGCAACAGATGCTTGCTTCCCTCGCTACAAAGGGCTTCGTTGCACTGACCTGGGACCCGATCGGCCAAGGTGAAAGGCTGCAGATCTATGACGAGGACTTGCGGGAGTCCAAAGTGGGCGACTCAACCACTGAGCACACGGTGGTCGGCACGCAGTGCATGCTGGTGGGGGATCACCTGGCCCGCTATACCATCTGGGATGGTATGCGAGCTCTCGATTATCTTCTCACGCGCAAGGAAGTGGATCCCGCGCGCATTGGCTTGACGGGAAATTCCGGTGGCGGCACCCACACCGCCTACATCGCGGCGTTGGATGATCGCATCCAAGTTGCCGCACCCTCGTGCTATATCACTTCCTGGCGTTTAATGCTCGACACCATTGGTCCACAAGACGCCGAGCAAACGTTTCCCTTCTGGCTGCAGGAGGGACTCGATTACCCGGATTATCTTTACGCGTTTGCCCCCAAACCCTACCTTCTTCTTTCGGCCATCCGCGATTTCTTCCCAATCGCCGGGGCACGAGAGACTTTTGCGGAAGCACAGAAGGTCTATTCGGCGATCGGCGCAAAAGAAAAGCTGGGCATGGTTGAAGCTGATGACGGTCATGGATATAACAAGACTCGTCGCCTTGCTGCGTACGATTGGTTTGGCCGATGGCTAAAGGGAACCGGAGATACGGATCCGGAGCCGCGAATCGAAATGGCCACGCCGGAGGAACTACGCTGCACTCCCACAGGCCAGGTTTCCACTTCGCTTGGGGGTGAGAGCGTATTCACATTGAACCAGAAACGGCTAGAGAAGTTGAAGGCAAATTACCCGACTCGGCCGGAAGACTTGCTTCGCAAAGTGCGGGAAGCGATCCGCTATGAGCCAGCGAGTGGACCATTACAGGTCAAATCTTACGGCGCGATCTCTCGCTCGGGCTACCATATCGAAAAATTGATCTACGAGAGCGAGCCCGGCGTCCTGATTCCCTCGCTGCTCTATGTTCCTGATGCAGGCGGTAGCAAGAAAGCTGCCGTATTAATGGTGACCGGAGAGGGTAAAGCAGCTTCAGCGGTAGAAGCGGAACAGCTCGCAACGTCAGGGACCATTGTTCTTTCCATCGATGCCCGGGGAATCGGAGAAACCAAAGTCAACACCGATGCTAACAGCAGGGAATTCGATCGCTATTTCGGCGATTTCAGCGACATCATGACGGCCCTCCTGGTCGGCAAAACCATGGTGGGGATGCGCGCTTTGGACATCTCGCGCGGCCTAGATCTTCTCGTGTCACGCAAGGAAGTCGATCCAAATCGGGTTTATGGATACGGTGAAGACGCTGGCGCTTTGCCGTTGCTGTACGCCTCGGTGCTTGACGGCAGGATTCGAAGAGTAGTGTTGAACGGCATGCTGGTTTCCTACGAGTCGGTTGTGAACAGCAGGGTCCATCGGCGCATCTTGGAAGGCGTTGCTCCGGGGATGTTGAAGTCCTACGATTTGCAAGATCTGGTAGCTGCTTTAGCGCCGCGCGACGTCTGGATTGTAGGTGGTACGGACCCACTGGGACATGAACTGCCCGCCAGTGAGGTCAAAAAGGAATACCGTCGCGCGCTCGAAGTGTTCAGTACACAGCGGGCGAGTCAAGCCATTCACATAAAGGATCGCAGCCCCGATCAGGACGCCACTACGTTCTACCGCGAATTAACAGCGGCCGTCAGGTAGGGCGGGCAGCACGACGTTCCGGTGTGTCGCGCGAACGCAAGATTCAATATCAGCGACGTACGTCTCGCCAACTTCTTCTTTGTTTTATTGGGAATTAGGCGATTCAGGGCCGGAATTTAGACCGTGTCGTCTGGTTGCTCAAGGAGGTGTGATGAACAGGCGATTATTTCTGAAATCGATGGCCGCGGGAGTGTACGCGTTCGCACATCTTCCCTTGGCTCAAGCTGCTTTGCCGAAGATGAAGATCACGCGCATACGGGCTTATGCGCCAGGCGATCCGAATCCGCTCTTCAATCAGGCAGATACCGTGGTGACCGTCGAGACCGATGCCGGAGTCACTGGTGTTGGTGAAGGCGGTTTTCCCGATGTTCTGAAGCAGTGCGCCGGACGCCTGATCGGGCAGGACCCGCAGCATATCGAAAGGTTATGGCAGGACATGTCGCGGTCGTTCTTTTATCCTCCGGGGCGTGAAAAGGAACATGCACTCGGCGCACTCGATCTGGCGTTGTGGGACATCAAAGGCAAGGCGTTGAAATTGCCGGTTCACGAAATCCTGGGCGGCATGGTGCGGAATTACTGTGAATGCTACAACACCGGCGGAATGATACCGGGACTCAGGCCAGGCATGAGCGTGAAGGATCGCGCCGCGGCTACCGTTGCGGCGGGTTATCGGGCTTTCCGCATGGGCGCGGCCGACACGCCTGCGAATACCACGTTTAATACCCGTCAGAAGGTGCATGAGCTTTACGAACAGTGCGCGCAGGCGCGCGAAGGCGTGGGGAAGGACGGCGATTTCTGCATCGATTTTCATCAACGATTCGATCTCTCGGACGCGATTCGAGGATGCGATCTGATCGAAGGCCTTGCGCCGTTGTTTGTCGAGGATCCGGTGCGCGCGGAGGCATTCGGCGAAGACCTTCCTCGTCTCCGAAAGTTAGTAAAGGTTCCGATCGCAGCGGGCGAGGAATGGGGGAATCGATGGGATTTCAACCTCCTTGTGGAGAACCACGATATCGACTATGTGCGCGCTACGCTGCCGAACGTGGGAGGCATTACAGAGATGATGAAGATCGCGGCGATCTGCGAGACGCATTTCGTGGGCATTGTGCCTCACTTTACCGGACCCATCGCCACCGCAGCGCTGGTGAATTCGTTGGGTACGTTCTCGGGTCCGCTGCTGATGGAGTATGGATTTGAGGGCAAGGAGCTTCCGCATGTGCCCGTCTGCCTGGATTTCAAGAACGGAAAGCTATATCCCAACGACAGACCGGGACTCGGGGTCGAGCTGGATATGAGCAAGCTAACGCCGATTATGGAAGTAACGAAGTACGATACGAATCGCGCGCAGACGTACTTTCGGCCGGACGGGTCAATTACCAATTGGTAGGGCCGTCGGTGGGCAGGCTTCCTACCAAATAAGAACTGATCTCCGGTAAGCGTCAATCGGGACTTATTCGTCGAAAGACGGCGATGTGCAGGGGAACTGAAACCGGAGACAAAGACGATAGACATTGTGCCGAGGGCCTGCAACGGAATCACCTTTGACTGCGGCGTGACACGCGAGATGGGCCAAGACCCGGTACAAGTCTGACGCTATTTCGAAAGCAAGGACGTGATAAACCATGTTCACTACCGAAATGTTCGCATGGAAGCGCCCAACGAAAAGTACACGGAAGTTTTCATCGATGAAGGTGTCAACGATATGTATGCGGTAATGAAGGAACTCGTGGGTCAGAAATATTGGTGACTGATCTACCCCGAGCATCCACGAGCGCTCGACTACGACCGGGAGCGGCGCGACTTTCAGTCGCTTCGCAGACTTGAGTGTCACAAACTCAGGCAACACGCCATTCGCACCGAAGGCGTCGAACGGCCTCCTCGGGCGAGCGGCCCTTCCCAGCACGTGCTTGAACAAGAATCCAGCCATGAACAATGTTGTGGTGCAGTGATTAGGGCATTCGCGGTGCCGCACGTCGACAAGGCACACATCCAACGGAGACTCAGCACCGCACAGGTTGCGTGGCACTCGATTGGCTTACTCTTTGACGCCGCCGCCCGGATCCAAGTCGGGTTTGCCTTTTATCCTTACTGTGTACTCGTATATTTTGGGCCCCGGCAAGACATTACGTCTGGCCAGACCAGAAATGGGAGCGTCACTGCTGAATTGTGACTCGTAAAATGGTGATCCGTTTTTCTCGAAGTCCACAGTGAAGCAAGGATTCGGCCCGTCGTGTTTATGATCCTGAGCACAAACCCACCGTACTTCTTCGTTTTTTTGTTTGCTGACTTCAAAGTACTCCGGAATTGCCTCGATGTTCCCTTTGGTATCGAGCCCAACCTTGACGAGAACCTCCCGGGTTTCTAGAGCTGCTGCTTCTTTGGCCATATGCTGTTACCTCCTTTGAAGTTATCTGCCTCGGAGTAATTCCTGGGATCGCGGATTTATCCACAATGAATCAAAGTTTGGGTAGTCCCGTATTCGCGCCTGGGAATACCCTGCAGTCTGTGCCTTCTTCAACCAAGCGATAGCCTCATCCGACTGACCGAACTGGTTGTAAACCAGCGCGGCTTGAAAGAGCAGGAACGGATCGGCCGGCGAGAGCGGGAGCCCGCTCCCCAGGGCGTCCAATGCCAATTTTTTCTCCCCGAGCATCGCGTGGCAGATGGCGAGGACGCCATACGAATATGAATTCTTCGGATTGACACGGAGCTCTTCCTCCGCAGTGGTAATACCTTGCCGATATGCAGCCACTGATTGGCTGCGTTTTCCTGGTGTCCAATAGTATCCGTCCCCCAGATTCCACCAGAGGAGCGAATCCTTTTCCGAAAGCTTAATCGCCTGTTGGTAAGCCTGGTCGGCCTCTTCATAGCGCCGCAAGAAGAAGTAAGCATTTCCGAGATTGGTGTAGCCGTAGTCGGAGGGGCGTATCGCGATAGACTGTTCAAGAATCTTAATGGCGTCTGCATAGCGCGCCTGCTCAACGTAAGTGGCGCCCAGGTTGGAATAGCCAAGGAAGCTGTCAGGAGCGAGGGCCACTACTTGATTGAACATCTCGGCAGCTTCCCGGAAGCGCACATGCCGATAGTAAAATGCCCCCAGCCAATTGTACGCAGCCCAATAATGGGGCCGTAGCTCAATCGCCCGGCGGTACGTATTTTCTGCCTCTTCGGGCTTGCCTAAACGCTCGTATGCTCCGGCCAGACCGCGAAATGCATCATCGTTGGTAGGCTCGGTCTCAACGGCCCGTTCGAATTCTCGCGCTGCCTCTTGATAGTTTCCCGTTCCCGCGGATAGCGCCCCTAAACAGGTATGGGCAGAAGACAACTTGCTGTCCAAGCGACTGGCCTGTTGGCAGGCTGCGCGGCTTTTTTCAATCCACGAGGGTTCTTTGTTGCTCCGGTATTTCTTCCAATAAGCGTCGCCGAGACCGGCGTAGGCCAAGGCGTATCCTGGATCGATAGCTAGGGCGCGCTCGAAGACTTGGACGGCACTATCGAGATTCTCCTCACGATCATAGTTTTGAAGATACCCTCTCCCCTGTAGGTAATAGTCATAAGCTCCGGCTACCTGTGTCCCGTGAGTCTCGAGAGCTTTTCGTTGGCTCCCCTGGATCTCGAGTTCGAGCATCCGTACTGCGCCATTCACGACCGCGTCTTCGGCCGCAAAGGAATCCATTGCCGCAAAAGTCAGGCTCTCAGCGCGCAATTGGAGGCGCGTCCGAGCATCCACCAAAATGTAATTGACGCGTACTTGTTGGCCCGATTTATGCAGGCTGCCTTCGAGTACTAGATTTACGCCGAACTCCTTGCGCGCGTCGTCCACCGTGCTGACATGCTTGCCGCGGAGCTCAGTGGCAGGTACAACTTGCAACGAGGGATCGCCGGTGAGTTGCGTGAGCTTGGCGGTAAGGGTCTCAGTAAGGCCGGCCCCGAACGCTGCAGTTTGCGCATCGCCATCTGCAACGCTGAGCGGCAATACGGCGACCTGTTTTGTACGGGGTATTGGACTAATACCCAGCCAAATCTTGAGTTGCTGTCGAGCGGGGGTATATACCGCGATTGCGACTAAGGACGCTGCCGCCAGAATGAGTGTGCCCCAGGGCATGGCCCATCGACGCCTTGCCACAGGCAGTTGCCTGATAACTCGCACTCCTGACTCAGTGAGTGTGCGTTCCAGAGCGCGCAGGTCAACCGCCAGATCGGCTGCCACTGAGTACCTCTGTGCGGGGTCCTTAGCTAACATCTTGCCTACGATGCGGTCGAACTCCGCAGGCAACTTCGGATTCAATTCGCACAATGGAACCTGGTCATGGTGCAGGATCCGATCGCTGGTCTCGAGAAAGCTCTTGGCGCGGAAAGGATTACTCCCTGCAATTGCCTCGTAAAAAACTATTCCAAGAGAAAAAATGTCGGCACGAGAACCGGACTCCTCCTCGCGAACTGCTTCGGGCGCCATGTAATTCAATGTTCCCGCGAACTCCGTGCTGGTTTCAGTACTCAAAGTCGATTCAGGATGGCTGGGAAGGTTCTTAGCCACACCAAAGTCCAAGATCTTGACTTGGCCCGATGCAGTCAACATGATATTTTCCGGCTTGATGTCGTGATGAACGACACCCGCATTGTGTGCCGCGGCCAGGGCCAGGGCACACTCCGTAGCGATGGGCAAGAATTCGATGATTGAGATCGGCTCGGCAAGGCGCCGACGCAGTGTCTGCCCTTCAACGTACTCCATGACGATGAAAAGTTCGCTCTCTTCGTCGATGACGTCGTGAACTGCAGCGATGTGAGGATCGCTGAGGCGAGAGGCCCATTCCGCTTCTTTCCAAAGCCGCTCTCGGGAACGCTTGTCACCACGGAGGTGCGGCGCGATGCGCTTAAGAGCCACTTCACGCTTCAAGCGAAGATCACTTGCACGGTAGACTTCGCCCATGCCACCTTTGCCAAGCAGTTCACGGATCGCAAATCTACCTATGATTGTTCCGCTCAAATCGCGAGCGGAAGTCACGGCGATGTCGGATTGCATGCGGGGCTCGGCCATGGGAAGAAGCACCTAGCCCCAGTGGACGTTCTTAGCTGCACTGGGAAATCGGCAGGCTACTGCTTGGTCCTAAGGATGCAGTCTGCCAGACCGAGGTTGTAATTGATGTTACTCCCGCTTTAGCAAGAAGTAAACCAGAAGGCTAAAATAAAACCCTGATAATCCGGGTAGCGTTCAACTGAACGCGATATGAACGACTGATATTCGTCTCCGGACTTTCCTCCGCAGACGTTACTACACGTGCAGTCGCACACCCCTTTTGATGGATCACATAACGATGCGCTACACGCATACAAATCTCGGTTCCAAACGCAACGCTATCGCGAAACCCGATGGGAAGGCTCTCTAAAAAATTCTCAAACATTTCCTTTCTAGAAGGCACATCCGAACCGTAGCGCATTCCGGAAATGGCGTCGGAATAGTTCGCGAAGAAATCAAAGAGTTGCGGTCCACTAAGGCCTGTCGCCCCGGCGAACAATTCCTTCGCCGTACTCACAATAGGTAGAGGCAACAGCGCGGAAGATTTTGGCAGCGGACGATACTTTGCATTTTCTTGTATGCGTTGCATGGCCCATTCCTTTTTTTGCAGTTGAATGATTTCGATCTTTTCTCGGATTTTTTGTGATCGTTTCCGGGCTTCACTTTCGACTCTTTGCCCGTATCCCGTCAGAGCGCAGGACTGTTCCCACAGATCGCTTTGCACTTTCGTCCGTAGCTCGAAGATTGCCGGCTCCATCTTTTCTCCGATGGTCTTCTTGAGCCAAGTGACATCCTCTTCGTCCGTCAGTCTTGTGGGATCTGAGAATTTCCCGAGATATATGTTTTCGAATCCGTCCAAGATTTTGTCGAAGCGCAAGAGCGCCGCGTTCATAACTGCTTGCGCGCGCGAGCTGCTTTTGAGCAATCCATGGTGCACATAGTGTTCCCGCAGATTAGCCAGCTCCCGGTCAAATCCTCTGTAGGCTTCATCCTGCTTGAGAGCAAACTCCTTCTCACACAACTGCTCGAACTCCTTTCTGACCACAATCCCTCCGTTCCTTCTTTACGACCCTCATCTGCTCTCGACCCTGCCGCGTCAGAATCCAGCATAGGCCTATTTGTTCGCTCCTGCCAGCCACTCGAATACAGCTCATGTGCGTTATTTCATTCAGATTAACGCATAAACAATTTACCTTTACTATCTATAGAAAATCTTATATGCTCTATGCTATGGCGACATACAGCGTAAACGATATAATAATCCAGCTCCGAGAGGCGCGCAAAAGCCAAGGACTATCCCAAGTAGAACTGGGCAAACGCCTCGGAGTTACCCAGTCTCAGATTACCCGGATCGAACGCGGTGCCAGTGACATCCGGCTGTCAACTCTTGTCGAAACGGCGCACGCCCTCGGTTTGGAACCTGTGCTCATCCCCAAACCCCTTCTCCCCGCTGTTCGTCATCTGCTCGCGAAGCAAAAAGGTGGAATCGAATCCACTCTGACCACACCGCCCAGGCGGCTCCTCGGAAGTGAACCGGAGGATAGCGATGCCGAAGTCGGATAAAAACAGTCCCACCGTTCTCGAAATCTGGCTTAACCAGACTCGTGTGGGCACGCTTACGAATCTGCCCTACGACCAGAATCTGTTCGTTTTCGACGACGACTACATTCGAGCAAGTGACCGGCCGGTATTGAGCCTCAGCTTCTACGATGAAAATCGCAACCTCATCGTCGAACCGGAACAGGTGCAAACCAAGGTTCCGCCTTTTTTCTCCAATCTTTTGCCCGAAGGTCGTCTCCGCGAATACCTGGCCGAGGCCGCCGGAATCAAACAGGTCCGCGAATTCTTTCTACTCTGGCTGCTCGGCACCGACTTGCCAGGCGCGGTTCTTGCTCAGGATTCAGAAGGTGAGCCCCTTCCTCCGGAAGATGCCGGCGCCGGGGAAAAGACAAAGCGACGTCAGGAACACGTCCTCCGCTTCTCACTCGCCGGAGTACAGCTGAAGTTCTCCGCGATCGGCAGCCCCGGCAAACAACTCGCCATTCCTGCCGAGGGCCGCGGCGGAGCTTGGATCATCAAGCTCCCGTCGCCCCGATTCGCCCTTCTTCCCGAAAATGAATATTCCATGATGAAACTCGCCGCCGCAGCAGGCATCGATGTCGCCGAAGCCGGACTCATTCCCACCAATCAAATCGAGGGTCTACCCGAAGAATTTGCCGAAGAAAAAGCCAATTCTGTCTATGTGCGAAGGTTCGACCGCACACCAGCAGGTGGAAAGATCCATATCGAAGACTTCAATCAGATCTACCACCAGTTTCCGCACGATAAATACAAACACTACAGCTACACCAACATGGCGCGCGACATCTCCAACTTTCTCGGAGCCGAAGCCGTGTCGGAATTTATCCGCCGCCTTGTCTTTAACGCAGCGATTGGCAACGCAGACATGCATTTGAAGAACTGGTCTGTCACCTATCCGGATACTCGTACACCGCATCTCGCGCCAGGCTACGACTTCGTTTCTACGATCGCCTACATCAAAGACCGCGAAATGGGCTTGTCCATCGCCAGAGAAAAAGACACAAAAAAATTGGATCAGGCTCTTCTTGAAAGGTTTGCAGTCAAAGCAGGCCTGCCAAAGCACATGGTCGTCGAAACGGCCTCTGAAACTGCTGAAAAAACTGTGCACGTATGGTCGGAGTTAGCTCGCGACCTCCCGTTAGACAATCACGCGAGAGAGCAAATTGACGAACAGTTGAAGCAGGTTCCGCTCACGAGGCAGTTCCTACGCTCGGCAGCGGCCAGAACTCCCGAGACAGCTGCCCCACAAAAAGGACAAGACAATATCCGAAGGCGCGACCGAAAAACGAGAGGTTGATGGTTCGCGAGTCTGCTTAACCCTGGTATTTGGAGTCGCGCTGCAGGAACGCTGGCTTCGTTCTTTCCAGCACATCCACCGTGTCAATTGCGAGGTCAGAAAGCTAAATTCCTTTGCCTGTCCGATTTGGAACTCGGGGCATCTCGTACACATGCCCCAGTAGGTGTAGTTCGCCAATTCGTTGTGCCCGAAATGAAAAGGATTTCTTTCTGCTTGGCGCAAGCTCTTCGGTTTGGGATTGCAGGCTGATTCGTCGACCGGCGAAGATGCTCGCAGAAAACGTGAACCGTGCTTTGGCCGGGTTACAAGGAAAGGCGTTTGGTCATCACAAAATGGCTCTTGAGTCTACGCTGCGACTGCATAACGATGGTGCAGCCCGCCGAGTCTCGGCAGGGATTGCATCACGTGGCCCAGCAAGTCGCGTCGGCAACTTCCCACCCAGCGCTTTGCAATAACTTACGCCACATTCTAGTACCCATTCTTAGGCATCAAAAGGCCAGAATCTGCAGGCAAATGTGCAACAGGTTGTGCAACGTTTGGGAAAGTGTGCAACAGGACCTGCGAGAGCTTCGGGGTGCGATTCCTCGGGGCCACTCACCTCTGAGTTCGGGCTCGCCATGGGCGTGACCCAGTACCGGGATGCTGTGCGCGTGCAGGATCATCTAGCGTTAACGTAGGAAGACAATTGCAGGATACGGAGACCGGGTATGGTCGGAAGGTCGCGATCATTCGTAAGAAAAGCGGTGCAGCCGACTGCCAATGCCGCCACAACCTGGAGAGAATCGGGCGTCTTGACTCCCG
>WNGI01007117.1_pt1 | contig 17140 bp, 12 predicted proteins | sample 5400621 | NCBI WGS metagenome assembly WNGI01 (sample SAMN13153374, study PRJNA577476) | soil metagenome | isolation source: 20 cm soil or saprolite under Garry oak tree replicate 1 | place: USA:California | collected 2016-06-15 | reverse complement strand
TGAGCCGTAGTCGCACTGATGGTGAAACCTTCCACATTTGCGAGACGGTGCAGCACAATCCTTCCCACGTCCGCGCTCTGGTCACCGGAAAATCGTCCGCCGAGCATTATTGACTCGGACGTGAAGCCGGCGAGCGAGGCTTGCAGTTCACAATCCCGCAGGTCGCGACGCTCAGGCCGGCCCGCGGTGGTATTCCGGGACGGTGTGTCTGCGTCAAAATCGATTCCGCTCGAAACGCCAGACAGGCTGCCAAATTGAAAGCTGAAACCGCCATGCAAATCAGTGTGCGTCTCTGTGCGCTTCTGTCCTTTGCAGACAGTTTGGATGTCGGCAACCTCAGTGAGCACGCTGCCATCGTCGACGACCACCTTGCCGCTCAGAAAAATCATAGTGTTCGGGGTCAGGTCAGGGGCGGGGATCCGCGAACGGGTGGTGGAGCCTGAGCGTCGGCCGCCGCCCCCACCTGTTTGTCCTAAGGATGTCAGAGAAAAGATCGAAAGCAGGCAGGCACAAACGAACAGGGTTCTCATGGAGCGCCCCCGGAACAGCGTGCCCGAATTGTACTCCCGACGGGATGGCGAAGTTGTCAAATTATTGTCGCCTGGGCGTCACTGCGAATCCAGTCAGCAGATGAGATGTGGGCCGCCGGCCGAGATATGCTAGTCCCTGACGCGCTGAGGGTGTACGTGAGCGCCATCCGCACTTCGCACAGTTATTGCAGCCACTCTGTGCCCATGTTGTCGTCCGTGATGATGCGGACGTTCGCGGTTCGAGTGCGGATGTGAGGGGCTGACTCCAGCGTATCTTGTATTGCTTCAAGACATCGAGCCAGCGTTGCGGATCAAGTTGCAAGGGCGAATCGCTTACGACGACGAAGTTCGCCAGCCGCATTCCATACGGAAATGCTTTTACTCCGGTCGCCAACACTTCGTCCGATTCCGTCGTGTTGTAGAAATGCACGCCACCGGGATTCAGGTGCTGGCGAATGAGCTGCAGGAAATCCGTGGACAGAATGTTAGACGCGTTGGAGCGCCAGTGATAAGAGGTGTTCATCACAATGGCATCGAACTTGCGCCCGGCGTTTCGTACCAGCCAACGACGTCCGTCATCGATGTCGATGTGAACTTTGGGGTTCCGTAAGAGGCTGGCCACTTCAGGAGCGCGCTCGATCAATGGCAGATACCCGGGATTGATCTCCACGATGTTCAGGTGCTCGACCTGCGGATTGTTGGCGATCACCTGAGCCCATGACCCCGAAGACAATCCGATCATCAGCACTTCCTTTGGATTGGAACAGTAATAGCTCAATGCAAAAGCACGTTGAATCCCATTGGTGTCCTTTACCAGACTTACGTTGAATTTCCCGTCGTAGATTCCTCCGCCGAAGACGGTACCCATTTGTGTGACCGCGAAACTTTTCGTACATGACGTGAAATAGAGCCGGGCAAGCAAGGACCACGAACAATGTAGCGGCGGCAGCCCCTACTACCGCGGCAACGAAGCGGGGCCGGTCGAGTTGGGCTTTCAACATCAATGCCATTCCCAGTCCGATACCCATCAACGCCAGCATGACGCTTAACACTCTTAGAGGAAGTATGTCCATCAACACAAAACCCGTGAGGTAACTGCCTAGCGCGGCTCCGACAATGTTGCTCAGGTAGATATAGCTGACGCGCGAGCCAGCGCGCTCGTCGGGCGGCATAGAGGTGTGGCACAGCAAAGGGAACACGGCACCCAGGCCGCCCGCGGCGATGCCAATCGGAACCAGCGTCCATAGATACGAAACGTGCACGACCAGATAGAACAGGATCGGGCCAACCATGAAGCCGAGCAGATTTGCCAGAAACACGGACGCAACCAGCAGGCGAATCAAGGTTTGCGAGTTGGTGAAGCGCTTGCAGAGGCTATTGCTGAGCAGCGATCCAAACCCAATTCCCGCGAGATAGGCCCCCAGAAGAAACGCGAAGCTTTTCGCCAACCCGGCCGTGGTGAACGAGAAGAGGCGGTACCAGACGATCTCGTAACCGAGCGCGATGAAACCTGCAACGGCGGCGGCGATTAGGGCCACCGGAAAGCTAATGCCGAACCCGGAATTCACCTCGTTTTTGGTATCCTGCGTCGCTGATGGTTTCGGCAAAGAGACAGACTCTTCCTCGGCTGCGAACTGCCCTTCTCGAGTCGCCAGGTGCCAGACAAGTACGGTAACGCCGACGATGGCATTCAAAGTGGCGGCCAAAAAAACCGTTTTGGACTGCCCAAGCCAGCCCATCAGGAACATGCCTGCGCAAAAGCAACCGGCAGCTGAGCCCAATGTATTCGCGGCATACAGCCCTCCCACCGAAGTGCCGACGTTGCGTGAGAGACGGATTGTGTGGGAAACCAGGATTGGCAATGTCGAACCCATCAGCACCGTCGGAATGACAACCAGTGTGAAAGCGACCAGGCCTGTTTTAAGTGGTGCAGACCCTGCCGTGAAGTTCGCAGCCCAATGAAAGATTCTCAGCGAAAAAATTCCGTATGAGGCGATCAGCAGTTCCACGACGCCGAAGATCCGCAGCAGCGGCAGGCGCTGGTATCGTGAGATCCATCCGCCAATTAAGCTGCCTAGTCCCAGCCCCAGCATAAAGGCGGTTACGACCATCGTTACTGACTCGCTGTTCACGCCGTACAACGTGAACAGCGCTCGCTGCCAGACAATCTGGTACAGGAGTGCCGGGAAGCCAGAAAAAAAGAAGAAAACATACCACCACGGTACCGAGCTAGTGAATGAAGCCCCGTTCGGGCTGGGCTCTGGAGCCATCGCGGTAGATGCCATGTTCATCTCCGAACTGAACTCGATAACGGCCGCGCGGTCCAAAAGCACGGCACGCTGTCCACATGGTTTCGGGGGACGACGCGAACACTCTGGTCACTTCGTTCTGCGACCGCAGTGCTCTTTTTCGCGAGTTCGTGTGATATGTAACAGATCATGTTCAACGTTCCGGGATTCTCCGGTTCAGCCGGCAAGCTATCGCTGTCAGGGAAATGGGCGATGAGCGGTGTTCTCGTTACGGGCATACTAACTCTGTCCATAAGCCGGGACTTTTACGATTCTTCGATGGCCTCGCCATTCCTTTCCCTTGCGATCCTCAGCGCTCTCGTTATCCTGCTCATGCTGCGGCGCTCCTGGTCAGATCTCCTGCCGGTAGTCGCCGGGGCAGCGCTGCTGGCGCTGGTCGATCTGCGAATCATGCACTTTCCCTACCGATTCATGGCGTGGTTTTCTTTTGTCGGAATGAGCAGCTTCGTTGTGCTGGGTCTGCACGCTGTCTGGGCAGAGGGAAAAGATCGCAAGGTGATGGTTTGTGCATTCCTGCCGACGGTTCTGTTCGTCGGTTCCGAATATCTTGCCTCAACCTTGCTCGACATTACCGAGAGGCTGCACCCCAAGGTCTTCGACCTTTATCTTTACTACTTCGATTGCAGCCTTCGAGTGCAGATCAGCTTCGCACTCGGCAAACTGTTCGTGATGTGGCCCTGGCTTCGGATAGCCGGCCTCGCGTTCTATCTGGCATTGCCACTACCGCTGGCGTTGGTTTTTGCCGCCCGCCTGCGTCGGAGCGTTCGGTCCGCCATACCCGTCATGCTGGCTTTCCTCATCACAGGTCCCCTGGGAATTCTGTTTTACAACATGCTTCCGGCCTGCGGCCCGATTCATATTTTTGGTCCCGCCTTTCCGTTGCAACCGCCGTCAATCAGCGAAGTCATGCATTTGCAGCTCGAGACAATCCTGATTCCTCACGACGCACGCAACGCGATCCCCTCGCTCCACATGACCTGGGTTTTGCTCGTCTGGTGGAGTTCCAGAAAGCTGGCACCTTGGGTTCGCGCGATTGCGTTCGCTTTCCTCGCCTTTACCTTCGTGGCCACCATGGGAATTGGTGAACATTATTTTGTGGATGTAATCGTCGCTTATCCATTCGCCGTCATGGTCGTGGCACTTTGCTCGTACACCGTTCCGTTCTCGAATGGCAAGCGCCGCGACGCTTTTCTCTGGGGAACGTTTGCCACATTAGGTTGGTTCGCCTTGCTGAGTTTCGCGGGTCACATCTTCTGGATTTCTCCTGTCCTCCCCTGGGCGATGATGATCGCTACGGTTGGTATCAGCGCGATACTCCAAGCCAGGCTCCAGAGGGCACTGGAGACGGAGAGTCCCAGCGAGTCAGTTGCGGGTGTAGTCACTAAAGGACTTGCCCAGCACGCGTGATTTGGCGAAACAAAAAAAAAGGGCCGCAGAGTACTGCGGACCCTGTGATCCAGATTAGTTTTCCTCTTACTCCACCCCTGCCAGGGCAGCCTGCAATCCGACAATGTCGGCTCCCAGATCGCGACCATCCGTGCCCGCGTTTGCGTAGGGGCTGTGGGCTTGCAGCTGGTAGTCGCCTCCTCCGCCTTCTCTATAGCGAGCAAAACCCACTGCATCAGGAGTGGGCGGGAAGAAATTCCCCGATGGCCACGTCGGCGGCGGATCAGCCGCGGGAGTTGCAATCAGAGCGTTGTTACTGAATGCATAACTGGTGAAACAATTCGAGAGTTTCGTCGCTGGCGACCCATTATAAGCGCAAGCGGTGGGGCCGCCTCCCGTGTTCCATACCGGGTAGGCACCCGTCAAGATAATGTTGTTGGTAAAGACCAAGCCGTACATCGACGGCAGCGAGGTAAGATTCCCCAGGGTCAGCATATGGCTGTTGGCAGCGGGGAAGCCCGTGACGTGATTGATGGTGACATTGTTGAGCGGGTTCTGCGGCCAGCGATTCAGTATTTCGAACAGCGTTCCGGGTCCCACGTAGCTGCGGCTAATGTCGTCCACAACCACGTCATGGATACTCCAACGTGTGCCGTACAGAGCGGCGCCTCCGTTCCCATTGTCCCCGGAGATTCCCGTCGTCATCGCGATTCCCCCACCAGCATGCGAGATACGCGAATAACGGACCGTCACGTCCACGACCTGGCACAGCGGACACACATCTCCGTTGTGCTGCGTGTGCTGATTCTTGGGGCTGAGACAAATACCATACCCCGATTGACTGAAGCCTCCCCAGTTGTTTTCCAGTATGTTGGCTTCGATCAGCACGCGCATGGCATTCTTGAGTTCGAGGTGGTTCTTGACGACGAATGGGTGACCGTCGTTCGCCCCCACGAAATTCGAGTTTCCCGGCATCCACGCCCAGGGTTTGAAGAAGTGGTTGCGGCGGATTTCGATGTCCGCCGGTGTCAGGGTCGCTGCCCCTCCGCCGAACAGGATGGATTCTCCAGAGGCCTCCAGGAAATTGTTTTCGATCTTGAAAGGACCGTCCTGGTGACTGCCGAGCCCGCCCGCGACGGCGTGAGCGTCCGTGCACGTTCCTGTTCCCGCAGTGCAGTGGAAGTCGTTCAAGTATGAGTCCACGACCGCTCCATAATTCACTCGGTGGAAAGAAACGCCCACTTGGGTTTCATCGTGAACCGTCCCGTGCAACCAGGAGCGGTCGACTATTATGTGGTCCGCAACTCCTCCCGGTTCCACGGCAATAAGGGTGGGAGCGCTTCTGCCTCCCGCCGTCCGGGTGATCTCAAGTCCGATCAGACGATAGTGGTTGGCGCCGTTGGCGAGCGTGATTGGGCCATCCGCAGTCTTGTTGTATTCAATCCTAGCCATCACTTTTTGCGGATTCGCGCAGGCGAACTGTGGACGTCCCGGCAAAGAGGCGACGCCTGCGTAGCAGGGATTGGCACGGTTCCCTTCGGGCGGCAAGGCGCTGTCGGGAGCGTTGGTGCGCACGATCACCCAGTGACCGTCGTCGCAGCTCTTGGCGGGGAAGGTGAAGCTTCCTGTGTAAGTCGCGCCAGCCTGCAGCTGGATGGTGTCGCCACAATGAGCACTGTTCAACGCCGCCTGCAGATCACCACCGGCGTTAACCGGGATCATAGTTCCCGGCGCGTCTGTATCTGCCATGGCACTCGATACGGTTACCCGTGGCAGTTCAGCCGGACCATCAAGATTGCCGCTCGTCGCGACGTTCAACGTGAAAGTTTTCTGTGCGGTTTGTGTTTTCCCGTCGGTGACTGTAATGGCGAAAGTGTAGCCGCCCGCTGCTGTTGGTATTCCCGCGAGTTGGCCATCATTCTGACTTAGCGTGAGCCCTTGAGGAATCTTGCCTTGAGAAACAGTCCAATTGTATGGCTGTGTTCCGCCCGTAGCCGTGAACGCTGCATCGTAAGCGCTTCCGGTGCGGCCGTCCGGTAGATTGACAACCGTTGCGACTCCCTGTGCCTTGGAGTCCGCCTTACTGGTAGCCGTCACCCACGCGTTGGTTACTACGCTTACAAAAGGCGCGGTAAAGACTCCACTGTCGGAAATTGATCCTGCTGATGCGGCCCAGCTCACTGCGCTGTTGTCGGTTCCCGAAACGGCTGCCGTGAACGCTTGAGTCTGACCGGAAGCAACGTTGACACTCGACGGCGATACGGTGATCCGAATGCCATTTCCGCCGTGGCCGGGAGTGATGGAAATCCCGAAATTTTGGCTGCCACGATGAGCCAGCGGGGAGTCTGTCACTCCAACCTGGAAAGCGTATGAGCCAGCAGCGGTCGGCGTTCCGGAGACAGAACCGGTAGTCGGGTTCAGGCTCATGCCCGGAGGCAGCGTGCCGGATCTGAGAATGAACTGGTAAGGTGAATTCCCACCACTGACCGTCAGCACCGTGTTATAGGGCTGATTGGTCACACCTTCGGGAAACGTTCCCGACAGATTCAAAGTGTCGTTGCTTTGCGCGGCTTCACTGTTGGTTATGAAACTACACGAGGCGGTGAGCAACGCGCAGATCACCAACAATATGCACGCAGCAATTCGGGACCCGGAGAAGAGCAACATCGTAGAACGGGGCCTGCCGCGAAAGAGATGCACAGATGCCGAGAGGACATGTTGAGGTACAACGCACTGGGACATTGCCGTGATGGACACCTGCGCTGAGCGCGGTTTCTCGTCCGATCATTGGCCGAAAGACAGACCGGATCAGCAACTAGTGCATGATTACTCTTTAGGTACGTGCTGAGGACGGAAGACTAAGGTCAATTCCATTGCAGAGGTTAAGGCGTTCAGATCGAAGGGAGAAAACGATGACACGAAAGTAACCGCGACATGATTAGTGGCTGCCCTTGCGGAGAAAAGCTGCGCGCAGCGTGTCGTAGACCCGATTTCCTAACGCTTGCTGCACGCTTTGCCGGGCGCGATCCTGCAGCTGCTTTTTCCACAATCCGCGGCCCCGGCAGGTGGCGCCGAATTCTTCCAGGGCTAGATCGCGAAGCATCGCCACCCTGCCCAGTTCGTATGGATTGGTGGAAGCGGAATTAGCGTGAAACTCGCTATTCGCAACAGTGTGGAACCCGGCGCGGCGAGCCTTCTCCAGGGTGCGCCTGTCGTAGCGTCCACCGGGGCAGGAGAAGTGCTCGATGGCATGGCCGAGCACGTGTTCGATTTCGAACTTGGCATCCGCAATCTCTCGATCCAGTTTGACGTCGCAGAGATCGGAGAGATACGGATGCGTCATCGAATGGCATCCGATCTCGAATCCGAGCGCATCGAGTTCACGGACTTGATCCACGCTCTGATAGCCAGGAGTGCCGAGAAATCCGGCGGTCAGGTAGAAGGTCGCCCGGAAGCCAAGCTCGCGCAGGACAGGAGCGGCTGAAATCAGATCGGTTTCGCACCCATCGTCGAACGTGATGCACACGCTAGCTTCCTGCGGATAGCGGACGGCCTCGCTCACGCTCAGCCCGCGGAAGCCAGAGTCTTTCAACCACCGCATCTGGCTGCGGAAGGTCTCGATCGGCAAAATGTAGCGCACGTAGCCGGGCTCGGACTGGACAAGTTTCCGGCCCGGAAGTTCCAGTTCGTGGTACATCAGGAAGACGATTCGTGAGGGAGCCATGATATTTGCGGCTACGACCACCGCCTCGATTTAGCGCGGCTTATCTTCGCCCACGGGCTGCGCGTGCTGGTCGAGCATCGCGAGCAGCGGCGCGCGCAGGAATGGACCGCCGCCCAACAGTCCGGTCAATAGCGGATCCCTCTTGTTGCAGCGCAACGGTGAATTGTCGAGAGTCAGAATAAATCCCCCAGCACTCTCGACCAGAGCCGCTCCGGCTGCCACGTCCCACTCGTTCTTCGGAACCAGTGTGAAAGTAAGGTCTGCGAGTCCCGCAGCGACTAGGCCCAGCTTGTACGCCACCGAGCCCATCGGACGAACGTTGAATTCGGCGGACTCGAATTGCTTCCACTCCCCACGTTTTACTTCGCTGCGGCTGGCGAGCACGAGTGCGCCGTGCAAATCCTTGCGCTGGCTGGGCTGCACAGGTTTGCCGTTGTAGGTTACGCCGGTCTCGCGGGAGCCGAGAATAAGTTCGTTGGTCGCAGGATTGCAAATCCCGCCCGCGACCGGAACGCCATTCTCGACCATCGCGATCGAAACGCAAAATTCGGGAATACCCTGCACGAACTCACGCGTTCCATCCAATGGATCGACGACCCACACGCGCTGCTTGTCCAGGCGTGAAAGATCGTCCACGCTTTCTTCGGACAGCCAGCCTTCGCCATCACGCAGGAGATTCGCTTTCAGCACTTTGTCCACGGCGTGATCGGCTTCAGTGACGGGGTCATGTCCGACCTTATATTCAGCCTCGATTGCGCCGGGCGTGAAACGGCTTAGCACCTCGCGCGCCGCTTCCAGGGCGGCGTGAATGCGCTGCAGCGTGTCTTGCGAAGATGAGGTCATCAAAGCTCCAGAGTCAGTTCCGTTTTTTATGCCCATAACATCTTTGCGCCGGTGGTCAGCAAGACTGCGCACAAAATCCTCCGCAGCCATAGCACCGGCACCCGCGTGCTCAGGTAGGACCCCAATAGTCCGCCGGGGATCGAACCGATCAGCAGGGTGCCGACCAAACTAAAGTCGACGTTTCCTAGTCGCGAGTGCAAAAAACTGGTCACGCCCGTCAAAATCACAGCATGCACGATATCGGTGCCGACCATAACCTTGGGGGCATACGTGTAGAAGAGAAGCAGGAGCATCATGATGATGCTGCCCGAGCCTACCGAGGTCATTCCGACCAGGAATCCGCCAAACAATCCGATGAAGCTCATCCCAACGAATGACTTGAGCGTTGGCTGCCGCTTCGCCATGTGCTCTTCGATGCGCCCTTGAAACAACAACAAGGTGGGGATACAGACTAGGAGCAGTCCCACCGCGGACTTGATGAAATCGTTGACTCCATCGCCGTGCAGGACACGCAGGTGCTGCAGAAAAGAAACGCCTGCGAGCGATCCAGGAACACTGCCCACTGCCATCGCCAGCACCACTTTCCGGCGAACTGTGCGCCGCCATAGATGCACGGCGCTGGCAGGAATTTTGGTGAAGAAGTTGAACAGTGCATCCGATCCCACTGCGATAATGGCAGGAACATGCAGCCCAAAGATGAGCGTGGGCAGCAGTAACACGCCGCCGCCCAGACCCGTTAGTCCAATCAGCGTTCCAACCGCGAAGCCGATCAGAATCTTTGCTAGCACGAGTTCCATGTCGTATCTCGTAATTTGCGGTTCTAGTTCTCGGTCCAGTGAAGCAAAACCGAATAAACCGCTGAGAACTCAGAACCCGAAACCAGAACTCCTCTTATCCGTTGCCGTTAACCCCGATAAAGCCTTCACGCTCCAAGTGCAGAATGATGGTTTGCGCGGCTTCCTCAGGACTCAACTTCCCGGTGTCAATCACAACCTCGGCATTCGCGGGCGTTTCATAGGGATCCGAAATACCTGTGAACTCCTTGACGATTCCAGCGCGCGCCTTGGCGTATAAGCCTTTTCGGTCGCGCTGCTCGCAGATATCAATCGAAGTCGCCACGTGCACCAGGATGAAACCACCGAACGGCTCGATCATCTGCCGGACAGCCTTGCGTGTGGCCTCATAGGGAGCAATCGGAGCGCACACCGCGATGCCGCCGTTCTTCGTGATCTCGGACGCGACATAGCCGATGCGACGAATGTTGATGTCGCGATGCTCTTTCGAGAATCCAAGTTCCGAAGAAAGGTTCTTGCGGACCAGATCGCCATCCAGCAGGGTGACCGGACGTCCGCCGGTCTCCAGGAACTTCGTGATCAGCGCATTGGCAATCGTCGATTTCCCCGATCCCGAAAGGCCGGTGAAGAAAATCGTCACGCCCTGTTTATGCCGTGGCGGATAGCTGCGTCGCAGCTCATTCACGACTTCCGGATAGGTAAACCAGCTTGGAATATCGCGGCCTTCGTTCAGGCGATCGCGCAGCTCCGTCCCCGAAACATCGAGTACCTTTGCGCCCTGCGGAACTTCATCCGCAGGAACGTAGCGATCCTCGTTCTGCAAATAGACCATCATCTGGAAGGGAACCATCGTGACGCCCATCTCGGCTTCGTGCTTCTTGAATAATTCCTGCGCGTCGTAAGGGCCGTAGAAGTTCTTGCCATCCGTATCCTTGCCCGGTCCGGCGTGATCACGTCCAACGATGAAATGCGTGCAACCGTGGTTCTTGCGAATCAGCCCGTGCCAGACCGCTTCGCGCGGTCCGCCCATGCGCATGGCCAACGGAAGCATCGAAAGCTTCGCTGTTCCGTGCGGATACTTAGGCAGCAAGAGCTGATAGCACCGCGTGCGAACAAAATAATCCACATCGCCCGGCTTGGTCATTCCGACCGAGGGATGAATCAGCAGGTTCGCCTCGACCTGTTTGGCAGCACGCATGGTCAACTCGACGTGTGCACGATGCATGGGGTTGCGCGTCTGAAAGGCAACGATTTTGGTCCAACCCATGCGCTGGAACTCCGAGCGGAGAACGGCTGGCGTCAAACGCAGTTCTCGGAAATCGTAATGCGACGGCTCTTGAAGCCCCTCGACTTTCCCGCCCACGTACCAGGGATTCGACTTGTTGATAGCATAGTCCGCGCCCGGATGGGCGGCGCTGGTTGAGCCGAACACAGCCTTGGCTTCGGCAGTGCGATCCGGCTGCCATACGTCCTCGACATGCATCACGGCCAGCATTACACCCTCAGGATCACGCAGGGCAATCTTGCTGCTGCCCGCAGTAAGTTTCTTGGCAAAATCTTCCGTGATATCAAGTGTGATCGGCATCGGCCACAACTTGCCGTCGGCCAACCGCATGTTTTTGCAGACTCCTTCGTAGTCGGCGCGGTTTAAAAACCCGCGCAGCGGCGAGAATCCGCCACTCATCAAAAGTTCCAGGTCACACAGCTGCCGCGCGGTCAGGTCCCATGACGGCCAGTCTTTCGATTGCGCTTTCAACTCCGCGGCGCGCTCCGCCGGCACTTGCAATTGAATGAGTTCCCCCCCGTGGGGGGCAATAAGATGATTGGTCGAAGCGGTCAATTCGGTGATCCTCCGGGATTGTATATATCAATTTTTGTTGGTCGTTGGGGACAAACGGTTCAACTTCCATCACTCTGGCGCGCCAAGCTCGCCGCCGGGGCTGCAGGGAGCTTTCGCTAAAAGCGGCGCCCTAAATCTGATTTTTGTAAACAGTGCGAAACCTGCGTAACAATTAAGGGGGAGCAATTCCAATTCCGTAACCCGCACACTGGAATTCTGCAACTCGTTGAAAACGCAACACTGGTGCTGATTTCGGCCGTGTCCAGCCGGATCCGATTCCAACTGTGAAAAGAATTGCGGCATTCCACAAGCAAATGGAGCGGCAAGTTCCATTCTACGTCATTCCCAGCGGGCGCGGTGCGCAACCCTGATCCATCAAGCATCCGACAAGCTCAGGGATGTGAAGTGGTCCCGAGGATTAGTCCGAACCCATCTCAGGACCTCATTTCGGCCGCCGTCTTGTCGTATGCCGGAGTGCTGTTGGTGTCCACATCCGACCGGGTGAAGCGATGCTTTCCGGCGGCTGACAGTGGAATGGCGTCCACTTCACGGACCTCGATGCGGATGGGATGCTCCGGACAGAGCGCTCGGATTTGGCGGATCGATTCCTGGATCTTTGCCTCGCGCGTCTGGCGATTGCCCTGGCCTGACACGATGTACAGGACAATTTCATCCGGGGCAGTTTGATGAAACTGGAAGTTCGCGATCCCCTCGCTGCCATACATAAGGTGCGTGAAAAACTCACCGTGCACCACCCGGCCGCCGGGGAACAGAAAATTGTCACTGGTGCGCGCGATCTCCAACCGCATCAAGGGAAAGTTGTTGCCGCACGAACAGTGTTCTTGTGAAAGACATCCGCAGTCTTCGTTGCGGTAGCGAATGAACGGCATGGACCAGTTTTTCAGCGAAGTCAACAGGAACGGCCTTGGCCCTGGTTCTATCGTTGTGTCTTCCTCCAGCACCACGAAGTCAGCGTTGATATGCATATTTCCCTTCGGGCACTCGGCTGCGATGTTCTGCACTTCGCTGGACCCGTAGCAATCAAACACCTTGCACTGGAAGACACGCTCCATTGCCTGGCGCTGCGGCGTGTAAAGTTTCTCGGCGGTAGTGAAAACGCCTTTGATCCCCCCGATGGATCGTTTTTGGCTGTCCAGAAACGCCGCAAATCGTGCGATCGTCGATGCATATCCGAGGATTACCCGGGGCTGAACCCGCCGGAATCGGTTCGCCCAATCGGCCATCTCCGCTTCACCCGAATGAAAAGGATCAAATTGGTACGTCCGCCGCGCAAACTGCCGTAGTTCAAATTCGATCCGCGACATGGCATAGAGTTTGTCGTTTCCACCCCAGAAGAATGCGATCATCTCTCCCGGATGCCAGTCACATTGCTTCAAATTACGGTACGTCCCAGCGTCGCTCGCTACCATATACTCACGACTGCGAAAAAATTTCAGTGGCACTCCTGTCGATCCCCCACTGAAATGGGGACGCAGTTTTTCCAGCGGGACATCTTCCCGCACCAGGTCGCGCTGTCTTTCCCGGATGATGTCTTTCGTCAGGACAGGAAGCTTAACGAAATCATCCCACTTGCGAATGTCATGGCTGCGGATTCCGAGGCTGCGAAACAGCTCACGGTAGTAGGGGACATGGGCGTCAGCGTGTGCTAGCAGGGAAGATAGTTCCCTGAACTGTTTTTCCCGGATTTCTTCGGCTGACCGGAAGGGAGCCCCCTCGATCTCTTTGAGCACACCCAGTGTGTCGAAACCGCGCAAACGGCAGGTGAGAGCCAGAAGAGCGCGCCCGACCAGAGCACTGTGATCTGCTGTGGGACGCACGTGATTTATTTCTCCTGAGGCCGGCTATGGTGCGCGCGTTTCTAAAACTGAAGGACCCTTTTCATGTCGGATGAATTGGGAAATCCTGAAAAAACTATAGCACTCGAGTTCTTCACGACCACCAGTCCTCTTTAAGCTTGATGTCACCTTCGGTCAGCAACAGTAGTCTCCGGGACAACGTCTGACAGTTCGAGAACCGACAGGTTGGCGAGCCGCCCCATAGGCGTCTTAGTCTTCAGCCAGAGTTTGGTTTGCAGCAGCGCCGGATAGAAGGTGCGTATCCATCTTTCGCGCATTCCACGCGTTCTTTCCTCCAACGGAATAGTCAGGGAGTAACCATGTTCCTGCAGGCAGTCTCCCACCAAAGCTTCCAACGCCGCGACTTGTTCTCGCGGCAACCGCTCCTTCCAGCGCTGGACGGGGTTGCCCTGGGACGTGTTCCCCTCCTCGCGAAAAGAGGAATTCGTCTCCCGGAGTCTTCCCAGTCCTGCTTGCTGGATTCGGTCATAATCCAACTTGTGGTCCAGAAACCGGCTGAGCGTCGCGAGTGTCTCGCGTGGTTCTAACACCAGATCTTCGTAACGCACTTCGATGTAATCCGCGGGAATCTTGCGCCCGTGAGTCTGTCCGCTGCGGACCATCCACTCCCAATACGCAGCGGTGGGGAGCAGATCTCGGGATGATCCGATGTTCCAGGGCAGCGGCTTAAATCCTTCCATTTTCTTTAAGGAAAGCGCAATGTCACGCCCGTCGCGGACAATGTGAATGAACAGGGCCTCGGGAATGTCAGCCTTCACTTGCGGCACGTAAAGGACACTATCGGGATCGTAGATCGCCCAGCGACGCGCGTTCTGATTCCTGGCGATTTCATTCATGACGATGCGTATGAAATCTCCGCCGGTCCGGCATTCGTCCAGAAGTTTCGCCCTTATTCCCTTCGCCGTTAGTCCCGATCTCCGGTAGCCCTTGCTATGCAACCACGTCTCTACCACTCGCTCCCGGTTCCCGCGCTTGTCCAGACTTCCAAATTTGGGGATGAACATCTTGTAGATGTCCAAGTGTCCGCGATAAATCGCAAACCCCCCCGCTGACAGGAGCATGTCATAAAGCAGATTCGTTCCCGAGCGGTGGCAGCCCATCACGAATACTGGACGCCGGCTGCGATCCATTTGCTTCGTCGTTCCGAAGTCGGTTCCCGGACTGACAATTGCTTCGGTCCGGCCCGCTTGAATCGTCGCTTCTGACATGATTCCTTTCGTTGAGTTCCCTGAACTTGATGTCACCGTTGCTTCGAGGAGACATCCTTCAGGGGCGTCATCCTTGCCCCATCAATCCACTCAATATTTCCAGTTCTGTTGTAAGTATGGACCGAGCAATACCCTTTCCAGAACTCCGGAGTCACAGTGGTCAATATTCGTTCTGAGTACTCTGCCGGATTGAGGGTAATGATCTCATTGAGGGAAAAGCTGTAGCCGTAAATCGGGCAACGGCTCTGGCTCGGACGGATCAGCCGATCACCTTCGTAAAACACGCGCCCCGCCCCGCGATTATTTCGGGCATCGGTTGAGATCGGATTCGAAGGGTGAAACTTCCACTCTCCCGTCAACGATTCGCAGTAGTAGAGCAGCAGGCAACCGGCTCGGGGATCAGGCTCCGCACGAGTGGTCATCATCCACCAGAGGCCGTCATGCTGCCAGATCGTGGTGTCCACGAAACGGCCTTGAAACAGGGTGCGCTCATGCACCCACTTATTCGGGAATTCTTCGCATCGGAAAAGATCCACGCGTTGCGAGTCGTAAGATTCCGGAACCATGAAAATATCGCTCCCCGCGCGAAACACATGGGGATAGGAATAGTGGCGATCCGGGCTGTCGAGACACACAGTTGGGGAACCTAAACTTCCCTCCGACGAAACCTCAGCGCAGCATATTGATGCTCGTTTCTTTTGGTAGGAATAGTCCTCAAAAAAAATCCAGTTTTTGCCACCGTATTCAAAGCCGAAGGGATCCGCCCAGAAATGACCCTTGGGAGCCTTAAGCCAGCGAAACCCTTTGAGATCACGGCTATTTTCCAGGAGCCCTTTTCCATCAGTCCGAACCGCGATCTGCCAGTGCTGTACAGTCCGTTTTCGAAACGGATATCGCAGTGCCTTCTTCAGAAATAGTGGCGCCAGCCACTGGACCATATCTAAATTCGTAGGCAAGCGGTACAGCTTCCGCTTCCCGTGGTAAGGGGCGCGTGGAACCGCGCTCTTTTCCACGTGTTCCCAACCGAACTGGTGAAGCTCATTGAGCTTTCGAATCATGAAGTCGGTCGATCCCCAATAGGGAGCATAACGATTGGCCGACATGCTCATCGTCGCCTGTGTCGTAAACTGGGACTTACAGAGAACCAGTCCGCCGTCGAGCTCTTCGGTCAGTACTTGAAGGATCACGCCCGAGAGAGGAGACCCTTCGTGCAACTCCCAAAAATGTGCGGGGCCACCCCGATAAAAGTCGTTGTCGCCGTGGTGATACGACCAGACTCCATAGCGTGCCGCTTTTAGGATGTCGCCATGGAGAATGTTGAAGCCAAACCGGATCAACACATCCAGATCCCTCGCCCGGATCTGTTCGAGCGCTTCCTCGGGAAAACGATGGACAAACTTCTGCCCGATCGGCTCGACCTCGATGCTTTCGATTCCAGCTAGAAGGTCCGAACAATCTCGTTTGTCCATCGGATGATTCGCTTGCTTCATGCGCCGATCGACCAGGTCGAGGTACAGGCGATAGAGAGTCCGCTTTCTCAGCTTGGAATCAAACATCCTCCGCGCCAGGCTGTTCAGTGGCGAGCGAGTCGGATTGGCAGCGGCGGCTGGCGTGGGCGCTTTGCGATAGACGAGCAATTCCAGCTTCGCAAAGTTGCTAGCCTGGATGTCTTCGATAATTCTGGCGAAGAAACGCGAGAGCTTGGGACTATCCAACAGCACGCCCACACGTATGGGAGGCCGATCGGCCGGTGAAAACTGCCAGGGCGAGATCCCCAATGGAGCGGTTTCTTGCTGCTGGCCGGAACTGGAAGAACTCATTTCAGCGGGTCTCTGTTCGCTTAAGATGTGCATGGCAGCATGAAAGAGAGCGGAGCTTTCCTCAGCCATATTCTGCAAGCCGGAGTCCAAAAAATCCCTTCCCAACTGTCCCTAGATGCTTGATTCTAAGCGCACGTTCTCGTTTGGTGTGAACTGGTTTGCATCTGGAGGCAGTGATAAGGGCAATCGTGGGTAATCTATTGCCCTGATTTGCCCCGATGCGGCTCACCATTCATGCTTCATTGCGCCGGCAAATTTCTCCGGGGGAAGGGTATTCAGGACATCCTCTTTGGTGAGCCAGGCCCGCCTGGCCTGGGTCACTCCATAACGTATTTTCTCCAGGTGCGAAGTGTGATGCGAGTCAGTATTGACCACGATCTTCACTCCCACCTGTTTAGCGGACCGCAGGTGCACATCGCACAGGTCCAGCCGGTCGGGGTAAGAATTCAACTCCATTGCGACTCTGTTTTTCTTCGCCGCTTTGAGCACCGCGTCCAGGTCGAAGGGATAGGCATCGCGCCGCAACAACTGGCGACCGGTGGGATGGCCGACCACGGACACGTTCGGATTTGAAATCGCCTTCAGCAGGCGAGCGGTCATTGTGTCGCGATCCTGGTTGAAATGGGAATGCACACTGGCAATCACGATATCCATTTGTTCGAGCACCGAATCGGATAGATCAAGCGAGCCGTCGACCAGAATGTCCACTTCAATGCCGGCAAAGATGCGGATGCTTTTCATCTTCTTTTCGGCCGCACGGATCCGCTCGATGTGAATCAGAGCGCGCTCATCCGTCAGACCATTGGCGA
>WNGI01002068.1_pt1 | contig 17143 bp, 26 predicted proteins | sample 5400621 | NCBI WGS metagenome assembly WNGI01 (sample SAMN13153374, study PRJNA577476) | soil metagenome | isolation source: 20 cm soil or saprolite under Garry oak tree replicate 1 | place: USA:California | collected 2016-06-15 | reverse complement strand
CGCTCCGGACGACCTGGAACTCGAAGAAAGGTCGTCTTGTGGAGCTGCGCCGCGGCGCGCCCCAGAAGCGCGGCGTCTGCACGATCGTCCGCACCATGACCCCGAAGAAGCCGAACTCGGCCCTTCGGAAGATCGCGCGTGTGCGCCTCACGAACCACATGGAAGTCACCGCGTACATCCCGGGGATCGGTCACAACCTCCAGGAGCACTCCGTCGTGCTCGTGCGTGGCGGCCGCGTTCCGGACCTACCCTCGGTGAAGTACCACATCATTCGCGGCACGCTCGACACCGCGGGCGTGAAGGACCGCAAGCAGGGTCGCAGCCTCTATGGCGCGAAGAACCCGAATCCCAAGAAGAAGGCCGGTTAGCCATGCCTCGTAGAGCACGACCGACCGACCGCAAGCGTCTGCCCGATCGCAAGTACGGGAACCCGACGCTGCAGCAGTTCAACAACAACGTCATGCGCAACGGAAAGCGCTCGACCGCCGAGGGCATCGTGTACAGCGCGCTGACCCTCGCCGAGACGTCGACACGCAAGCCGGGCATCGACGTGTTCGAGACGGCGATGCGCAACGCCATGCCGTTGATCGAGGTCAAACCTCGCCGAGTCGGCGGCGCGACCTATCAGGTGCCGGTCGAGATCCGCGCGGACCGGCGCACCTCGCTCGCGATGCGCTGGATCATCCAGGCCGCCCGCAAGCGCCCGGGAAAATCGATGTCCGAGCGGCTCGCGGGAGAGCTCATGGACGCGATGAACAACACCGGCGGCGCCGTTCGGCGCAAGGAAGAGACCCACAAGATGGCGGAGGCCAACAAGGCCTTCAGTCATTACAAGTGGTGAACGCAGTGAACCACGACAGTACGAAGTACAAGTGGTAGCGATGATCGAAGCGAAGCCCGTCAAGGGTCAGGCCCCCCGGCGCGACTATCCCCTCGAGCGATACCGGAACATCGGGATCATCGCGCACATCGACGCGGGCAAGACCACGGTGACCGAGCGGATCCTGTTCTTCACCAAGAAGATCTACAAGATCGGCGAGGTCCACGACGGCGCCGCGACGATGGACTGGATGCCGCAGGAGCAGGAGCGAGGCATCACCATCACGGCGGCCGCGACGACGTGCTTCTGGAACGACCACCGCATCAACATCATCGACACGCCCGGCCACGTCGACTTCACCGTTGAGGTGGAGCGGTCGCTCCGCGTCCTTGACGGTGCGGTCGTCGTGTTTGACGGCGTCGCCGGCGTGGAGCCGCAATCGGAGACGGTCTGGCGCCAGGCCGACAAGTACGGCGTCCCGCGCATCTGCTTCATCAACAAGCAGGACCGGATGGGCGCGGACTTCCAGCGCTCCGTCGACATGATCGTCGACCGCCTCGGCGCGAACCCCGTCGTCATCCAGCTTCCGATCGGGAGTGAGGACAAGTTCAAAGGTGTCATCGACCTCATCGAGATGAAGGCGCTCTACTGGGAGGGCGACGAGACCGTCGCGCCCGAGACCCGCGAAATACCTGAGGACATGAAGGAAGCCGCCGAGAAGGCGCGCGAGGCCATGGTCGAGAAGGTCGTGGAGACCGACGACGCGCTCCTACACCGCTACCTCGAGGAGCACCACATCACGCCGGACGAGCTCCGCAAGGCGCTGCGCGCCGCAACGATCGCGACGAAGGTCGTGCCGGTCCTCACCGGCGCCGCGCTTCGCAACAAGGGCGTGCAGCCGCTGCTCGACGCCATCGTCGCGTATCTGCCGTCGCCGCTCGATGTTCCGCCGGTCACGGGGACAGACCCGAAGACGGGCGCGGAGCTCGTGCGGCGCCCGACCGACGACGATCCGTTCAGCGCGCTCGCCTTCAAGATCGCGAGCGATCCCTTCGTCGGAAAGCTCGCGTTCTTCCGCGTGTACTCGGGCGTACTTCGCTCGGGCGACACGATCATGAACGCGACGAAGGACCGCAAGGAGCGGATCTCGCGCATCCTCCTCATGCACGCCAATCACCGCGAAGAAGTCGAAGAGGTCGCAGCCGGCGACATCGCCGCCGCGGTCGGTCTGAAGCAGACCTTCACCGGCGACACGCTGAGCGATCTGGAGAAGCCCGTGATCCTTGAATCGATCAAGTTCCCCGAGCCGGTCGTGCAGATCGCGGTCGAGCCCAAGACGAAGGCCGACGAGGAGAAGATGTCGCTCGCGCTCGCCCGCCTCGCTGAGGAGGATCCGACCTTTCGCGTGCACACCGACCAGGAGTCGGGTCAGACGCTCATTTCAGGGATGGGAGAGCTGCATCTCGAAGTCATCGTCGACCGGATGCTGAGGGAGTTCAGAGTGGCCGCGAATGTTGGACGTCCACAGGTCGCGTATCGCGAGGCGCTGACCAAGCCCGCGCAGGGTGAGGGTCGCTACGTCCGCCAGTCCGGCGGCAAGGGCCAGTACGGCCACGTCATCGTCGACTTCGAGCCGCTCGAGCGCGGTACCGGCTTCGAGTACGAATGGGGGATCCGCGGGGATCGCCTCTCCAAGGACTGGCAGAAGGCCGTCCAGCAGGGAATCAAAGAAGCCATGGAGAACGGCGTCATCGCGGGCTACCCGATGGTCGACCTGCGGGCCACCGTCGTCGACGGCTCGCAGCACGAGGTCGACTCCAACGAGATGGCCTTCAAGATCGCGGGCTCGATGGCGCTCAAGGCTGCCGTTCCAAAGGCCGGCCCGGTGATCGTCGAGCCGATCATGAAGGTCGAGGTCATCGTTCCCGAGGAGTTCATGGGCGAGGTCATCGGTGACCTCAACAGCCGTCGCGGTCACGTGAGCGGCAGCGAAGAGCGCGCGAACGCGCGGGTGATCGGCGCGATGGTCCCGCTCGCCTCGATGTTCGGCTACGTGACCGACCTGCGATCCAAGACGCAGGGCCGCGGCTCGTACTCGATGGAATTCGACCACTACGAAGTCCTGCCGCAGAACCTTGCGGATCAGGTCATCAACAAGAAGTAGAGAGACAAAGGGGAGGGTCAAGATGGCAAAGAAGAAGTTCGAGCGAACCAAGCCGCACGTGAACGTCGGGACGATTGGTCATATCGACCACGGCAAGACCACGCTCACCGCGGCCATCACCAAGACCCTCTCGCTGAAGGGTGGCGCGGAGTTCCGCGCCTTCGACACCATCGACAACGCCCCCGAGGAGCGCGAGCGCGGGATCACCATCTCGATCGCGCATGTCGAGTACGAGACCGACAAGCGCCACTACGCGCATGTCGACTGCCCGGGTCACGCCGACTACATCAAGAACATGATCACCGGGGCCGCGCAGATGGACGGGGCGATCCTCGTGGTCTCGGCGGCGGACGGCCCGATGCCGCAGACGCGCGAGCACATTCTCCTAGCTCGTCAGGTCGAGGTCCCGCAGGTCGTGGTCTTCCTGAACAAGGTCGACATGGTCGACGACGAGGAGCTCCTCGAGCTCGTCGAGCTGGAAGTGCGCGAGCTTCTTACGAAGTACGGCTATAAGGGCGACGAGACCCCGATCATTCGCGGCTCTGCCCTCAAGGCCCTCGAGAGCACGTCCAAAGATGTCAACGCGCCTGAGTTCAAGTCGATCCTCGACCTTATGAACGCGGTCGACACGTACATCCCAACCCCCGTACGGGCCAAGGACAAGCCGTTCCTCATGCCGATCGAGGACGTCTTCGGCATCAAGGGCCGCGGCACCGTGGCCACAGGCCGGGTCGAGCGCGGGATCGTCAAAGTGGGCGAGGAGATCGAGATCGTCGGTATCCGCGACGCAAAGAAGTCCGTCGTCACAGGCGTGGAGATGTTCCGCAAGCTCCTCGACCAGGGCGAGGCCGGCGACAACATCGGCCTGCTCCTTCGGGGACTGGAGCGCGAGGACATCGAGCGTGGCCAGGTCATCGCCAAGCCCGGCTCGGTGAAGCCGCACACGACCTTCAACGCCGAGGTGTACGTGCTCTCGAAGGAAGAGGGCGGCCGCCACACGCCGTTCTTCTCGGGGTACCGGCCGCAGTTCTACGTGCGCACCACCGACGTGACCGGCGAGGCGAAGCTCGCTCAGGGCACGGAGATGATCATGCCGGGAGACAACTCGAAGATCGAGGTCACCCTCATCACGCCGATCGCGCTCGAAGAAGGACTCCGGTTCGCGATCCGCGAAGGCGGGCACACCGTCGGCGCCGGCGTCGTCACCAAGGTGATTGCGTAATGGCGAAGCAGCGCATCCGGATACGCCTCAAGGCGTACGACCACAAGCTCATCGACCAGTCCGCGGCGCAGATCGTCGAGACCGCGCAGCGGACGGGGTCGACGGTCACCGGTCCGGTCCCGCTGCCGACGCGCATCGAGAAGTTCACGGTCATCAAGAGTCCATTCATCTACAAGGACTCCCGCGAGCAGTTCGAGATCCGCACGCACAAGCGCCTCATCGATATCAACGACCCGTCGCAGAAGACAGTCGACGCCCTCATGAAGCTGAACCTTCCGGCGGGCGTCGACATCGAGATCAAGCTCTAAAAGAAGGCCCAAAGATGAGCGATGAGACGAAAGTGGAAGAGAAGGACGAGCAGGCTGAGACGACCAATGCCGCTCCGGCACTGAAAAAGCCGGTGCTCCTTGGCCGCAAGCTCGGCATGCTCCAGCACTTCAAGGAAGACGGCTCGGTCGTCGGAGCGACGATCATCGTCGCCGAGGCGAACGTCGTGACGCAGGTCCGCACGAAGGAACGAGACGGCTACACCGCCATCCAGCTCGGGTTCGGGCGGGCGAAGAAGCCCGACCGCATGACGAAGGCGGAGCTCGGTCACCTCAAGGACCTGCCGCCGATGCGCGTGCTCCGCGAGGTCCGGCTCGAAGACATCGACGGGTTCGCGACCGGCCAGGAGATCGGCGTCGACCGCTTCACGCCGGGCGACAAGGTGCACGTCAGCGGCATGTCGAAGGGCAAGGGCTTCCAGGGGCCCGTCCACCTGCATCACTTCACGCGTGGCCCCAAGTCCCACGGCTCGGACCACCTGCGCCGTCAGGGCTCGGTGGGTTCGGGCACGACACCCGGTCGCGTCCTCAAAGGCCTGCGGATGGCCGCGCGCCAGGGGGCGGACAAGGTCACCGTCCGGAACCTCGTGATCCTGAAGAGCGATCCAGCACGCTCGCTCCTCGTCATCGCGGGTGCGGTGCCCGGTGGGAAGAACGGGGTCGTGATGGTGAGAAAAGCCTGATGGCAGACAAAGAGAAAGAGAAGGACAAGAAGGCCACGCCGGCGGCGAAGAAAGCCGCTCCGGTGAAGGCCACGGCCGCGAAGGCCACCGCCGCGAAGGCGCCGACCGCGACGACCGCGAAGGCACCCGCCAAACCCGCCGCGGCGAAGGCGAAGGCCACGGCCCCGAAGGCGCCCGCGAAGCGCGCAGTCGCGCGGCCCGTGACCCGCGTCATCCGTCCGGAGCCGCCGCGCGAGGACCGCCGCGAGCGCAAGGAAGAACCCCGCGAGGCCCCGCGTCCGAAGGTCGAGGCGCGTCCGCTGCCCACGGCGCCCGCCGGCCATGCCCCGATCATCAAGGCCGACGGCAGCTCCGACGGCTCAGTGGAGCTTCCCGCGGCGATCGTCTCGCCGGCGAAACGGCGCGGGGTGTTGTTTCAGGCTCTGCTGGCGTCCCTCGCGAACAAGCGACAGGGCACGAGCGCGACGAAGAACCGCTCGCGCGTTTCGGGCGGCGGCGCGAAGCCGTGGCGTCAGAAGGGCACGGGCCGCGCGCGGCAGGGCTCGACACGCTCGCCGCAGTGGCGCCACGGAGGGGTGGTGTTCGGCCCGAACGGCCGCCGCTACAACCAGCGCATGCCCGCGAAGATGCGCCACGCGGCGTTCGCCGAAGCGCTCGCGGCGCACGCCGCGACCGGGCACATGCTCGTCGTTGACGAGCTCCGGTTCGATGGCGACAAGCCGCGCGCGCGCGACGTCGTCGAGTGGCTCGCTCGCGTGGGCCAGACCGGCCGCGCGGTACTGGTGACCGCGCAGACGGACGAGCGCGTCGGCCGCGCCACCGCGAATCTCAAGGAGATCGACATCCGCACGCCCGGAACGCTCCGCCTCGCCGACGTCCTTCGCGCGGAAACGGTCCTCGTCCTTCGTCCGGCGCTCGACGCGCTGGCCGCACGTGCGACTGTGGCGACCGTGGAGCGGGCGGAATGAGCATCAAAGGAAACGCGATCCTCATCCGTCCGGTGATCACCGAACGTTCGATGAGCCAGACCAACAGCGGTCGGTACACCTTCGCGGTGGCGAAGGGCGCGACGAAGCGCGACATCGCCGACGCGGTCGCCGACTCGTTCAAGGTGGACGTGCTCGCGGTGAACGTGATCCACGTTCCGGGCAAGTCCCGCCGACTTGGACGGCGTATCGGGCACCGTCCTGACTGGAAGAAGGCCGTCGTCACCATCGGCGAGGGCCAGCGCATCGAGAAGTACTTCGTGGAAGGGGTATAGGCGTGAGCGAGGAGCGGCTTTGCCGTGACGAGCGAACACGACCAGCCCTGAGCGCGTCTCCGCGGCGAAGCCGCGAGATTGAGGAGGGCGTGTAGTGCCGCTGAAGCAGTACAAGGCCACGTCGCCGGTGCGGCGCTTCCGCCAATCCGCTTCATTCGAGGAGCTCACCAAAGGCAAGAAGCCCGAGCGAAGCCTCACCGAGCGCAAGCTGCGCCACGCGGGCCGCAACGCGCAGGGGCGCGTCACGACGCGCCATCGCGGCGGCGGTGAGAAGCGCAACTACCGGATGGTCGACTTCAAGCGCGACAAGGACGGCATTCCCGCCACGGTGAAGGCGATCGAATACGACCCCAACCGCTCGGCGCGCCTCGCGCTCCTCTTCTATAAGGACGGCGAGAAGCGCTACATCATCGCGCCGCAGGACCTGCGGGTCGGCGACTCGGTCATCTCGGGGCCGGACGCCGAGGCGCGCGTCGGCAACTGCCTGCCGCTCGAGCACATGCCGACCGGAACGCAGATCCACGGGATCGAGCTCCAGCCTGGCCGCGGAGCGCAGCTCGTGCGCGCCGCGGGCGGTGCGGCGCAGCTCGTCGCCAAAGAGGGCGAGTACGCCCAGATCCGCCTGCCGTCCGGCGGCATCCGCGTCGTTCACGTCCGCTGCCGCGCGACCGTCGGTCAGATCGGTAACGTCGAGCACGAGAACCAGAAGGTCGGTGGCGCCGGGCACAAGCGGCACATGGGTTGGCGTCCGGCGGTTCGCGGCGTCGTGATGTCGCCGCGCGACCACCCGCACGGCGGCGGCGAGGCCAAGTCACCCGTGGGCGGTCAGGCTCAGACGCCGTGGGGCAAGCCGGCCATGGGCCTCAAGACCCGCAACAACCCCCGCACCGATCGGTTCGTGACCGAGCGGCCGCCGAAGAGGAAGTCCAAGTAATGAGTAGGTCAGTAAAGAAGGGACCCTTCGTCGAGAAGTCCCTCAAAGAGAAGATCGACATCCTGAACTCGCGCAACGAGAAGAAGGTCGTGAAGACCTGGTCGCGCCCGTCGATGATCCTGCCGATCATGGTCGGGCACACCATCGCGGTGCACGACGGCCGCCGTCACGTGCCCGTCTTCATCACCGAGAACATGGTCGGCCACCGGCTCGGCGAATTCGCCGCGACGCGCAACTTCCGTGGACACGGTCGCGCCATCGCGGCGGCCGAGGCGGCGAGCGCGACGGCCGCACCAGCAGCGGGAGCGCCCGCGGCGGGTGCCGGCGCGCCCGAGCGCTCGACCAACGTGCGGGCGGGGGCCTGAGGTGGAAGTGAAGGCGTCGGCTCGCTTCCTGCGGCTCTCCCCGAGGAAGGCGCGTCTTGTGACCGACCTCATCAAGGGAAAGAGCGCCGAGGAGGCGATCGCCATTCTCGAGAACCTTCCGAAGTCGACGTCGCTGCCGCTCGGCCGCGTCGTGCGCTCGGCCATCGCCAACGCCGAGAACAACTTCAACCTGACGCTCGAGAACCTGTACGTGAAGCGCGCCATCGCGAACGAGGGCCCGCGCATGAAGCGCGTGTGGTACCGCGGCCGTGGTCGTCGCGATCTCAAGGTGCACCGCATGGCGCATCTCGAGGTCGTGCTCGATGAGAGGGGTAGTTAGTGGGTCAGAAAACTCATCCGATCGGGTTCCGCCTCGGTTTCACGAAGACGTGGAACGCGAAGTGGTTCGCGAACAAGAAGAACTACCCGGTGCTCCTCAAGGAGGACATCGGGATCCGCAATGCGATCCGCGGACGGCTCCGCGACGCCGCGATCGCTCGGATCGACATCGAGCGGTCGGCGAACCAGGTGACCGTCACCATTCAGACGGCAAAGCCGGGCGTGGTGATCGGAAAAGGCGGCGCGAAGGTCGAGGAGCTCCGCCAGGTCCTCGGGAAGATGACCGGCAAGATGGTGAAGGTGAACATCTTCGAGATCCGCTACCCGGAGCTCGACGCGTACCTCATCGCCGAGAACGTCGCGCAGCAGCTCGAGCGGCGCGTGTCCTTCCGCAAGGTCCTGAAGCAGACCGTCCAGCGGTCCATGAAGTCGGGCGCGAAGGGCGTGCGCGTCGCCGTCTCCGGCCGCCTCGGTGGCGCCGAGATGAGCCGACGCGAGTGGGAGCGCGAGGGGCGCGTTCCGCTGCACACGCTCCGCGGTGACATCGAGTTCGGGCGCGCGACCGCGAAGACCACGTACGGCACCATCGGAGTGAAGGCGTGGGTCTACAAGGGCGAGATCGAGCCCGCCCCACGTCAGGTCACGCAGACGAGCGCGCCTGCCGCGGCGGCGCAGCGTCCGCCCGCTCCGGCCGCACCGCCTCCGCCACCCGTGCCTCAGCCGGCGAGGGTCGGCTAGATGCTGCAACCAAAGCGGCTCAAGCACCGCAAGTTCCAGCGTGGCCGGATGAAGGGCGCGGCGCAGCGTGGCAACCGGATCACGAAGGGCGACTACGCCCTCAAGGCCATGGAGCCGTGCTGGATGACGGCCCGCCAGATCGAAGCGGCCCGGCGCGCGGTGACGCACCACTTCAAGCGGGGTGGGGCGGTCTGGATCAACGTCTTCCCCGACAAGCCCGTGACCAAGAAGCCCGCCGAAGTGCGGATGGGATCGGGCAAGGGTGCGCCCGATCACTGGGTGGCCGTGGTGCGACCGGGGCGCGTCATCTTGGAGGTCGGCGGCGTCAGCCGCGCGCTCGCGAAAGAGGCGCTGCGGCTTGCGGCGTACAAGCTCCCGATCAAGACGCAGTTCATCGCGAGAGAGGAGGCTGGGGCGGATGAAGGACATGCGGCGGCTGTCTGACAACGAGATCGCTGACCAGCTGCGCGGCGCGCGTGAAGAGCTTTTCGACGCGAAGTTCAAGCTCGCCACGCGCCAGCTCAAGAACTTCCGCACCATGCCGCAGGCGCGGCGCAAGATCGCTCGGCTCCTCACGGTGATGCGCGAGCGAACGACTGAGAGTGACACCAGTGGCTGAGAAGACCGAGAAGAAGACGGCGACGAAAACGACGACGACGCGCGCCAAGGCGCCCGCGAAGACACGCGCGGCGGCGGCGAAAGCCCCCGCGGCGGCGGCGAAGGCGCCGGCGAAAGCCGCGGTCGCCGCGCGTCCGGTCGGCAAGCGCACGGTCGCGCGCAAGCGCGCGGCGCCGGTGCCCGCTGCGGCCGGCGAGAAAGAGCAGTTCACCTGGCGGCGGCTGCGCCGCAAGACCAAGGTCGGCGTGGTCGTCTCCGCGAAGATGGCCAAGACGATCATCGTCGAGGTCGGCCGTTTCCGCGAGCACCCGCTCTACAAGAAGATGATCCGGCTGCGCAAGCGCTTCGCGGCGCACGACGAGGCCGGTGAGGCCAAGGCGGGCGACCTCGTGCGCATCCAGGAGAGCCGACCGTTCAGCGCGACGAAGCGCTGGCGGCTGGTCGAGGTGATCTCGCGTGCCGGCGAGGCCGGAGCGGCGGCGCCGCGCGTCGCGGACATCGAGAAGGCGCTCGAGGAGCAGGAAGGCGTAACCGACATCCTCACGCCCGAGCGCGAAGAAGAAGAGCAAGAGACAGAGGAGAACGCGGAAGAGTGATCCGGCCGTACACCAGGGTCCGTTGCGCGGACAACACCGGGGCACGTGAGCTCTCGGTGATCCGCGTGCTGGCGTCGTCCACGGGGACGACCGCCGAGATCGGCGACGTCTTCATCGCCGCGGTGAAGAACGCCATCCCGAACTCCGGCGTCAAGAAGGGCGAGGTCGTGCGCGCGGTCGTCGTGCGGCAGACGAAGGAATACCGCCGCACCGACGGCTCGATGATCCGTTTCGACGACAACGCCGCGGTTCTCCTGAACCCGCAGAACCAGCCGCGCGGGACCCGCATCTTCGGCCCCGTGGCCCGCGAGCTTCGCGAGCGCAACTTCATGAAGATCGTTTCGCTCGCACCGGAGGTCCTCTAGACATGGCGAGTGGCATGCGCCTACGCAAAGGCGACGAAGTGATGGTCATCACCGGCAAGGACCGCGGCAAGCGCGGCCGAGTCCAGGAAGTACGGCCGCGCGATCGGACAGTGATCGTCGCCGGCGTCAATATCGCCAAGCACCACACCAAGGCGAACCCGGCGAAGAACCAGAAGGGCGGGATCATCGAGCAGCCGATGCCGCTCGGGCTCGGCAAGGTCATGGTCGTGTGCCCTCACTGTGGGAAGCCCACGCGCGTCGCCCACCGGATGGACGAGGACACCAAGGAGCGCGTGTGCAAGCAGTGCGGCGAGGCGATCGTCGTGGAGGAGCCGAAGTGAGCGAGACACGGCTTCGCCGGGGCGAGCGAACACCACCAGCCATGAGCGAGTCTCCGCGGCGAAGCCGCGAGATTGAGCAGGAGCCGAAGTAGTCATGGCTGCCGTATTGAAGGAGCGTTACGACAAGAACGTTCGCGAGGATCTGCGCAAGCAGTTCAGCTACGGCAACGTGATGCAGATCCCCAAGGTCGAGAAGATCGTCCTCAACATCGGCATGGGCGAGGCCATCGGTAACGCGAAGGCCATGGACGCCGCCGCCGGAGATCTCGCGAAGATCACCGGGCAGCGTCCCGTCGTGACCAAGTCGAAGAAGGCCATCTCGAACTTCCGCTTGCGTGTCGGCATGCCGATCGGCCTGAAGGTGACGCTCCGGGGTGAGCGGATGTGGCACTTTCTCGAGAAGCTCGTGACCGTGGCGCTTCCGCGGATCCGGGACTTCCAGGGCGTGCCGGACAAGAGCTTTGACGGGCGTGGCAACTACTCGCTCGGGCTCAAGGAGCAGCTCGTCTTCCCCGAGATCGAGTACGACAAGATCGACCGGCTGCGCGGCATGGAGATCACGATCTGCACGACGGCGAGGACGGACGAAGAGGCGCGCGCGCTGTTGCGTAGCCTCGGGATGCCGTTCCGCACTGCGTCTTAAGAGGTGAGAATGACTACTCGTTTCACTCGTAGCCATTCATACGTACACCTCCTTGTGGAGGTGTTGTAGAAGATGGCGAAGAAGAGCCTCATCCTGAAATCACAGCGCACGCCGAAGTTTGCGGTGCGGACGCATCACCGCTGCCAGGTGTGCGGCCGGCCGCGGGGCTACCTTCGGAAGTTCGGCCTCTGCCGGATCTGCTTCCGCGAGCGTGCGCTCATCGGCGAGCTGCCGGGCGTCACGAAGTCGAGTTGGTGACAGGGGGTTGGTGTTGACCGAAGAGATGACCGCGATGCGCGAACAGACCGCGGAGACCGCGGACCGGTCCGAGCGGCCGGCGCGCAAGCCCGCGCCGCCGAAAAAGGCGCGACCGAAGGGGATCGGGATGCCGAACGACCCGGTCGCCGACCTCCTCACCCGCGTCCGCAACGCGGCGGTCGCGCGTCACGAGACCGTGTCTGTGCCGACGAGCCGCATGAAGGCCGAAGTCGCGCGCATTTTGCGCGACGAGGGCTTCATTGCTGGTTACGAGCCGTCGACGAACGCGCGCGAGCTCGTCCTGCGGATGAAGTACATCGGCAAGCTCCCGGCGGTCTCCGGCCTGCGCCGCATCTCCAAGCCCGGCCTTCGCGTCTACGCGCGGAAGACCGAGATGCCGCGCGTGCTCGGCGGGCTCGGCGTCGCCATCATCTCGACCTCCTCGGGTCTCATGACCGGCCGCGAAGCGGAGCGCAAGGGCCTCGGCGGCGAAGTCCTGGCGTACGTTTGGTAAGGCGTAAGGCATGAGCAGAATCGGAAGGCTTCCTGTCGCGATCCCGAGCGGAGTCGACGTGAAGATCGACGGTCAGACCGTGAGCGTGAAGGGCCCGAAGGGCCAGCTGTCGCGGACCTTTCACGAGAACATGAAGATCGGGCGTGAGGACGGAAAGATCTCGGTGCAGCGCGAGGACGACTCGCAGGTGAACCGCGCGCTCCACGGCCTCACGCGGACGCTCATCGCCAACATGGTCACGGGCGTCACGACAGGGTTCGCGAAGGATCTCGAGATCAGCGGCACGGGCTACCGCGCCGTGCTGCAAGGGAAGAAGCTGACGCTCGCGCTCGGCTTCTCGCATCCGATCGAGATCGACCCGCCGGCGGGGGTTACGTTCTCGGTCGAGACGCCGCAGAAGCTCAAGGTGTCGGGCATCGACAAAGAGGCTGTCGGCGAGGTCGCCGCGAAGATCCGCGGGCTCCGCGAGCCTGACCCATACAAGGCGAAGGGCGTCAAGTACGCCGGCGAGTACATCCGCCGCAAGGCGGGCAAGGCCGGCAAGGTCGGGGCGGCAAAGGCGTAATGGCAAAGCAGACACGGCGCGAAAGCCGCACCAGGCGCCACTCGCGCGTGCGGGAGAAGATCCGCGGGAGCGCGGCTCGTCCACGCCTCGCCGTCTTCCGCTCCATCGAGCACATCTACGCGCAGCTCATCGACGACGACTCCGGCAACACTCTGGTCCAGGCGTCGTCACGCGACGCGAAAGATGGAAAAGGTAAGAAGAGCGAGCGGGCGAAGACGGTCGGCGCGATGCTCGGCGAGAAGGCGAAGGCCAAGGGCATCGGCGAGGCGGTCTTCGACCGGGGCGGGTACCGCTATCACGGAAGAGTCAAAGCGCTGGGCGACGCCGCCCGAAGCGCGGGGTTGAGGTTTTAAGGCTCGATGCCACGAATTGACGCAAATCGCCTGGAGCTGACCGAACGGGTCGTCCAGATAAACCGCGTGTCGAAGGTCGTGAAAGGCGGTCGGCGCTTCTCGTTCTCCGCGATCGTGGTCGTCGGCGACGGCCGCGGTCACGTCGGCGCGGGTCTGGGCAAGGCCGACGAGGTTCCGGGCGCGATCAACAAGGGTCGCGAGGACGCGAAGAAGCACGTGATGCTCGTTCCGCTCGTCGATCGGACCATCCCGCATCGGGTCGTCGCCGACTTCGGCGCGGCGCGCGTGGTGCTGCGCCCGGCGTCGAAGGGCACTGGCGTTATCGCCGGCGGTTCGGTCCGCGCCGTCGTCGAATCGGCCGGGATCAGTGACATCCTGTCGAAGTCGCTCGGCAGCACCAATCCCGTGAATGTGGTGCGGGCGACGATCAAGGCGCTCTCGCTGCTCCGTTCGGCCGAGACCATTCGCCAGATGCGGGGCCTCCCGGAGCGTGAGGCTCGCGAGCCTACTGGAGCGGCGTCGTGACGCGTCTCGAGATCCGCCAGCACAAGAGCGCGATCGGCGAGAAGAAGGGCGCCAAGCAGACCCTATCGGCCCTCGGCCTCCGGCGTCCTGGCCACGTCGTATCGCACGACGACTCGCCGTCGCTACGCGGGATGCTTCGCCGGGTCGCCCACCTCATCATCGTCACCGACGAGAAGGACGGGAGCCGCTGATGCGGGAACACCAAGTCGCACGTCCCCGCGGGTCACGGAAGCTGCCGCGTCGTCTCGGTCGTGGCACGTCGCAGGGCCAGGGCAAGACAGCGGGCCGCGGGACGAAGGGCCAGCTTGCGCGCACGGGCCCGGGACTCCCGGGGTGGTTCGAGGGTGGCCAGACGCCACTGCACATGCGCGTCCCCAAGCTGCGCGGCTTCAAGAACCGCTTCCGGAAGACGTTCGTCGCCGTGAACGTCGGGCGTCTCGCCGATTACGCCGCGGAGGGAAAGGTCTCACCTGACACGCTTGCCGCGAAGGGCCTCATCGAGCAGGATGCCCGCATCAAGGTCCTCGGCGACGGCATCATCGACGCGAAGCTCGAAGTGCACGCGCATTCGGTGTCCGCGACGGCGCGCCAGAAGATCGAGTCCGCCGGCGGCTCCATCGTCATCATCGCCCCCGGGGACTAGCGCATGGGCATGTTCCAAGCGCTCATCGACGCACTTCGCACCCCGGATCTCCGAAACAAGATCCTCTTCACGCTCGGCATGATCCTGGTCTTCCGCTTCCTCGCCCACGTGCCTCTCCCCGGCGTCAACCAGGATCAGCTGAACGCGCTCCTGCAGAGCAGCGCTTTCGTGAACCTGCTTGACCTGTTCTCCGGCGGCGGGCTCGCGCGCTTCTCGATCGTCGCTCTTGGCGTAAACCCGTACATCAACGCCTCGATCATCATGACCCTCCTCAATCAGACGATCCCCGCGCTCGAGCGGCTCTCCAAAGAGGGCGAGTACGGCCGCAACAAGATCAACCAGTACACCCGCGTTCTGACCGTTCCGCTCGCGCTCCTTCAGGGCATCGGCGTCGCGGTTTTCATGCAGAAGCAGGGCGTGCTGAACGCCTTCGGACCGAGCGACCTCGCGACGACGCTCTCGATCCTCGCATCGCTGACCGCGGGAACGATCATCCTGATGTGGCTCGGCGAGCTCATCAGCGAGCGCGGGATCGGTAACGGGATCAGCTTCATCATCTTCGCGGGAATCGTGGGCCGTCTGCCGAACACGGTCGAGCAGACGCTTCAGGTGCAGCAGAACGCGCTCGCGCTCGGCTCGATCGTGGTCATCGCGATCCTCGTGATCGCGGCGATCATCTTCATCCAGGAAGGTCAGCGCCGGGTCCCGGTCCAGTACGCGAAGCGCGTTCGCGGCACGCGCATGTACTCCGGCGGCAGCACCTTCATCCCGCTCCGCGTGAACAGCGCCGGGGTGATCCCGATCATCTTCGCGATCTCGATCCTCCTTCTCCCGAACCAGATCGCGCAGTACTTCACGACGAGCGACACCGAGTGGTTGCGCAACCTGTCGACCGCCATCGTGCAGTTCTTCCAGAACGCGGTGTTCTACAACCTGACCTACTTCATCCTCGTCGTCGCGTTCACCTTCTTCTACACGGCCTTCACGTTCGTACCGAACGACGTCGCGGACAACATCAAGCGGTATGGCGGATTCATCCCCGGCATCCGGCCGGGCCGTCCCACGGCGGAGTTCCTGTCACGTGTGGTGACGCGGATCACCATCGCGGGGGCGCTGTTCCTCGGTGTCGTCGCGGTCATGCCGACGCTCATCGGTGACATCACCGGCGTTCAGACGCTGCGTCTCGGTGGCACGAGCATTCTCATCGTCGTTGGCGTCGTCGTTGAGACGATGAAGCAGCTCGAAGCGCAGCTCCTTCAGCGCAGCTACGAGGGGTTCATTCGTTAGTGGCGGAGAGCGTGTCGGCGCCTGACACTTTCAAGGTCCACGGGACCGGCGGAGACCTCATCTTCATGGGACCCCCCGGGGTGGGGAAGGGCACGCAGGCGAAGGCGCTCGCGCAGGAGAGCGGCTGGATCCATCTCTCGACCGGCGAGCTCTTCCGCGACCACATCCGCCGCGCGACCGGTCTCGGCCGCACGGTGAAGACGTTCCTCGACAAGGGCGAGTACGTGCCCGACGACGTCACGGTCGAGTTGGTGCGCGATCGTCTCGAGAAGATCGGGCCATCCACGCGCGTGCTGTTCGATGGCTTCCCGCGCACGGTCGCACAGGCCGAGTCGCTCGATCGGCTCCTCGCCGACATGGGTCGGAAGGTCGCGGGGGTCCTCATCCTCGAGGCGCCGCGCGACGAGCTCTACGCACGTCTCTCGAGCCGCGCGACGGCGCAGCACCGGACCGACGACACCCCCGAGGTCATCGCCAATCGGCTCGACGTGTACGACGAGCAGACCCGCCCGGTCATCGGCTATTACGAGGACCGCGGGCTCGTGAAGCGCGTGAACGGCGTCGGCCGGGTGGAGGACATCACGACGAGACTTCGCGACGCCCTGGACAACGGATCGTGATCACGCTCAAGACGCCGGCGCAGATGGCCAAGATGCGCGAGTCCGGCCGCGTGGTGGCGGCGATGCTCGACGCGTGCCGCGCGGCGGTGCGTCCGGGAGTGACCACGGGCGAGCTCGACCGCGTCGCGGCGGAGGTTTTGAGAAAGGCCGGTGCCCAAAGCTCGTTCCTCGGGTACAGCACGCCGCCGTATCCCGCGACCATCTGCACGTCGGTAAACCAGGAGATCGTTCACGGCATCCCCTCTCCCAAACGCAAGCTCGCCGAGGGGGACATCGTGGGGATCGACGCCGGCGCGATCGTCGACGGCTGGCACGCCGACGCGGCGATCACCGTCCCGGTCGGGCGAGTCTCGCGCGACGCCGCGCGGCTCATCGAGGTCACCGAGGAGGCTCTCCGGATCGGCATCGCCAGCGCGAGGGTCGGCGCTCGGATTGGCGACATCGGCGCCGCCATCGAGGAGTACGTCAGCGGGCAGGGCTTCAGCGTCGTCCACAACTACGTCGGCCATGGGATCGGGCGGGCCATGCACGAAGAGCCGCAGGTGCCGAACTATCGGCCGACGAGGGGACAGCCCAATCCGCCGATCAGCGAGGGCCTCTGCATCGCGATCGAGCCGATGGTGAACATCGGCGGCCCGGAGACTCGCACGCTCGGCGACCAGTGGACCGTGGTGACCGCAGACCGGAGCCTTTCGGCGCATTTCGAGCACACCCTGGCGTGCACCGCGGCGGGCCCGGTCGTGCTCACGCGCCACGGCGAAGGCGCCGCGGTGGCGGCCTAACGCCGATGATTGCCCAGAACTGGCCGGTCTTGGTACACTGTTATCTCCCGTGGGCTCATGCCGCGGGTCAACCTGTGTCTGGAGAAGATGGCGAGTAAACCGAGCAACAAAGAGGTCATCGAGGTGGAAGGGACGGTCGCAGAAGCCCTTCCGAATGCGATGTTCAAGGTCGAGCTCCAGA
>WNGI01002067.1_pt1 | contig 17145 bp, 14 predicted proteins | sample 5400621 | NCBI WGS metagenome assembly WNGI01 (sample SAMN13153374, study PRJNA577476) | soil metagenome | isolation source: 20 cm soil or saprolite under Garry oak tree replicate 1 | place: USA:California | collected 2016-06-15 | reverse complement strand
CCGCGATCGTCTGCTCCGGGCTCGCCGCAATCACCGCGCCGCTGCAGGGCCTCTTGTCGCAAGGTGACCATCTCTTGATGGTCGATTCCGCCTATGGCCCGGCGCGCAATTTCTGCAACCGGGTGCTGACCCGCATGGGTGTCGAGACCACCTATTACGATCCGCTGATCGGCGACGGCATTGCGCAGTTGATGCGGCCCAACACAAAGGTCGTCTATGTCGAGTCGCCGGGCTCCCTGACCTTCGAGGTGCAGGACGTGCCGGCGATCGCCGCCGTCGCGCACCGTCACGGCGCCAAGGTCGTCATGGATAATACCTGGGCGACGCCCTACCTGTTCCGCTCCTTCGAGCACGGCGTCGACGTGTCGCTCCACGCGGCGACAAAATATATCGGCGGCCATTCCGACGTGATGCTCGGCGCCGTTATCGCGAACGAGGAGAGCTGGCTGCCGGTGCGCTCGATGATCGCCGATCTCGGCCATTGCGCCGGCCCGGACGACATTTTCTTCGGGCTCCGCGGCATGCGGACACTGAGCGTGCGTCTCGAACGCCACCAAAAGAACGCGACCGAAGTCGCGCTGTGGCTGCAGAGCCGGCCGGAAGTGTCGCGCATCTTGTACCCGGCATTGCCCGAAGATCCCGGCCACGCGCTGTGGAAGCGCGACTTTCTCGGCGCCAGCGGCTTGTTTGGCATCGTGCTGAAGCCGGCGCCAAAAGCGGCGGTCGACGCCTTTATCGACTCGCTCGACCTGTTTGGGATCGGAGCCAGTTGGGGCGGCTATGAGAGCCTGATCCAGCCCTCCTACCCCGAGCGCAGCCGCACCGCGACGCGCTGGCAAGCCGAGGGGCCGCTCGTGCGGATACATATCGGGCTCGAAGACCCGCAGGATTTGATCGCCGATCTCACCCAGGGCCTCGACCGGTTGCGCGCCATGGCCGCGGCGTAACAGAATGGACAGCAGCAAAGCCCGTTGCCGGGCATGGAGGAAAGGCTGATGGACACGCTGGAGGCGCGTCGCGCCGACACGCTAGGCCAGGATTATCTCGCGCGTGCCCGCGCCTTGCGGCCGTTGATTGCCGCCGCCGCCGACGAGGCCGAGCGCCGCCGCGAATTGACCCCCGAGATCGTCGACGCGCTGATCGAAAACGGCATCTTCCGGATGCTGTTGCCGAAATCCCTCGGCGGCGCCGAACTCGACCCGCTGACCTACACGGCTGTCCTCGAGGAATTGGCGCAGGGCGACGGCAGCACCGCCTGGTGTCTCGGGCAGAATTCCGGCTGCTCGATGATCGCACCCTATCTCCCCGCCGACACCGCCGAGGAGGTGTTCGGCGGGCCTCGCGGCATCCTTGCCTGGGGGCCGGACCTGCCCGGCGCCGGCCGGACCGTCGCGGTCGAGGGCGGCTATCGCCTGACCGGCCTCTGGGGGTTTGCGACCGGCAGCCGCCACGCCAGCTGGCTCGGCTGCCATGTGCCCGTTTTCCAGCCGGACGGCTCGCCGCGCCTGCTGCCGAATGGGCGTCAGCAGGTGCGCACGATGGTGTTCCGCAAATCCGAGGCGAAGATCATCGACAATTGGCACGTGCTCGGGCTGCGCGCCACAGGCAGCGACAGCTATGCGCTCGAAGACCATTTCGTGCCGCAGCGCTATACCGCGGGCCGCGACAACTTTGATGAGTTGCGCGAGAAGGGCCCGCTTTACCAGTTCACCTCAGGCATGATCTACGCGATGAGCTTCTCGCATGTCTCGATGGGCATCGCGAAGGGCGCCTACGATTCCTTTATCGAGATCGCGCGCGACAAGGTGCCGCGCGGCGCAAAAGGCACGCTGCGCCAGAACAATGTGATCCAGTCGCAGATCGCGCAATGCGAGGCGCGGCTGAAATCGGCGCGCGCCTATCTGCGCGGCGTCATCGGCGAGATGTGGGAAGAGGCGCGGGAGACCGGCAAGATCAGCCCCGAGCATCACCCGCAATTGCGTCTTGCCGCGACCTGGGCGATCCACCAGGCGCGCGACATTGTCGCGACGGTCTATCACGCCGCCGGCGCCTCGGCGATTTTCGAAGCAAACCCGCTCGAACGCCGCATGCGCGACATCCATGCCGGGACGCAGCAGGGTCAGGGCCGCGCCGTGCATTTCGAAACGGTCGGCCAGATGCTGTTGGGCCTGCCGCCCGAAGGCCGCATGTTCCGCTAAGACGACTGCCCCGTCAGCGGTTGCGGGGCCAGTCCTCGGTCCACAGAAAATCGGGGCCGAGCTGGTCGAGGCTCGGGCAGCCGATCTGCCCCATGACGAGGTCGATCTCGCCCTGGAAAATGTCGATCGCCTTCTTGACTCCGGGGAGCCCGCCAGCCGCCGCGCCATACAGCGTCGGCCGTCCAAAGAAACAGAAATCGGCGCCGAGACACAGCGCGATCAAGATATCGGCGCCGCGTCGGACGCCGCTATCGAGGAGCAAGGTCAGCCTGTCGCCGACCGCCGCGCGGATCGCCGGGAGCACATCGAGTGAGCCCGGTGCCTGGTCGAGCTGCCGCCCGCCATGGTTCGACACGAGGATGCCGTCGCAGCCGACATCGATGGCGCGCAGCGCGTCCTTCGGATCCATGATGCCTTTGATTACGAGCGCGCGCGGGAACAGCTTGCGGTAGGTCTCGAGGTCGCGCCAGGTTTGGGCGTTGAACGGCCGCACCGACGAGGTGAATTTATAGACCACCTCGGCGTTTGCGCCGGGCGAGGCATAGGGCTGCCAGTTCTGCAGCATCGGCGTGCCGCCGCCGCGCTTGAAATATTCGACGACCCAGCCGGGATGCGTCATCGCCTCCAACAGGATCGTCGGCTTCAGGCTCAGCGCCTGCAACAGCCCGCCGCGAATGTTGGCAAAGCCGTTCCGGATGTTGCGCTCGCGCTTCGACCCGACCGGCGTGTCGACGGTCAAGACGAGCGCGCCGCACCCGGCATCGGCGGCGCGCCGGATCAGATCGGCGTTGATCGCGGGGTCGCGCGCCGCATAGAGCTGGTACCAGTGGTTGCGCCCGGCGATCTTGGCGCATGTCTCGATCGAGTCGTTGCTGGCGCCCGACATGATGTAGGGGATGTTCGCGTCCTTTGCCGCCTGCGCCAGCATGGTGTCGGCCAGATAGCGAAACAGGCCCGCGCCGCCGGTCGGCGAGATGCCGAACGGGCTCGAAAAATTCTGGCCGAAGATTGTCTTTGTCTGGTCGCGCGTCGACACGTCGACGAGATAGCGCGGCAGCAGTTGATGCTTGTGGAAGGCTGAAGTGTTGGTTTCGAGGCCGCGCTCGTCTTCCAACCCGCCCTCGATAAAGTCGAAGGCGATCTTCGGCAGCCGCCGTTTCGCCATGCGGTGCAGATCTTCGATGTTGACGGCCTGGTCTACCCTCATGGCATTTCCCCTACGGCGAGCCAAAATTGCTAATTTTCACTAGGATTGCGCATTTACGCGGCCGGCAGCAATATCTAGAACGATCCGGGCGGCGGATCGAACGCCTTGACCGGCGGGAGCCCGCCGTCGAACCGCTCGATTTCGACGAGACAGAGTTGCCCGGTGCAACCCTGCGCCAGCCGCGACGTGCCGGCGTCGCGCGTCAGCACATTCGGGTTGCCGTGGACGCAGAACGGCGTCTCGGCGGTGGGATCTTTCGGGTCGTACCACGCGCCGGTCGAGAGCTGTACGACGCCGGGGCGCAAGGCCTCACTCAGCACCGCGCCGGCAAGGCAAGCGCCCCGCGCGTTGTAGAGCCGCACGATATCGCCGTCGCGAATGCCGCGCGCCGCCGCGTCTTGCGGATGAAGGCGCACCGGCTCGCGCCCCTTGATCTTCGATGCAAGGCTCGTTGCGCCGAAATCCAATTGGCTGTGCAACCGCGTCGCCGGCTGGTTGGCGATCAGTTGCAAGGGAAAGGGCGTCATCGCGGGCGATCCGGCCCCCTCGACCGGCGGCAGCCATGTCGGGTGTTCCGGGCAATCGTCATAGCCAAAGCCGGCGATCGTCGCGGAGGCGATCTCGATCTTGCCGCTTGGCGTCGGTAAGGGTGAGCCTTCCGGATCGCGGCGAAAGGCGCGAACGATGCCGCCATCCCATTGCTGCACTGGCAGGACCAGCTCACCCTCTTCCCAGAACTCGTTGAAATCGGGCGCGTTGATGCCGCGCTCGGCGAGCGCCTGGCGGGTCGTCTCGTAGAGGTGTTCGAGCCATTGCCGCACCGAGCGGCCTTCGGTGAAGGCCTCGGCGAAACCGAGCCGCTCCGCCAGCCCGGCAAAGATCGCGTGATCGTCACGCGCCTCGCGATAGGGGCTGACCGCGCGGTGCATCGCGACCATCAGCGGATCGCCGGCCGTCGCGCCGATATCCTCGCGCTCCAGGGTGATCGTCACCGGCAGCACGATGTCGGCGTGGCGCGCGCTCGCGGTCCATGCCGAATCCTGCACGATCACCGTGTCCGGCCGGGCGAACGCGCGATGCAAGCGGCCGAGATCCTGGTGATGGTGAAACGGATTGCCGCCCGCCCAGTACACCAGCCGGATGTCGGGGTAGGTCAGCTGCTGTCCGTCGTAGTCGAACGCCTCCCCCGGATGCAGCAGCATGTCGGCGATCCGCGCCACCGGGATGAAATCGGCAACGCTGTTGCGCCCCGTTGGCAGCGTCGGCAAGGGCACGGCGAGCGGTGGTTTGCCGGTGTTCGAGGTCGAGCCCAGCGCATAGGCAAAGCCGCCGCCCGGCAATCCGATTTGGCCGAGCATCGCCGCCAGCACGACCGCCATCCACACCGGCTGCTCGCCATGGTCGGCGCGCTGCAGGGATTGCGAGCAGGTGACGAGCGTCCGCCGCCCGGCGCAGCGGCGCGCCAGCGCAACGACATCGTCGGCCGAGATGCCGCAGATCGCCGCCGCCCAGGCGGCGTCCTTCGGGTGTCCATGATCGCGATCCAGCAGATACGCCGCGAATTTCTCCCAACCCGTGCAGTACCGATCGAGAAAGGCGCGGTCGTGCATGCCTTCGGCCACGAGTGTGTGCGCGAGGCCGAGCATCAGCGCGACATCGGTGCCGGGCCCGATCGGGTGCCACACCGCACCGACCGTGTCCGGCAGATCGTCCCGGATCGGCCCGATCAGGTGAAACTCGACGCCTCGCCGCCGCGCCGCCGTAAGACTATCGCGTGCGATATGCTGACTGGTGCCGCCGCCGCCGACATCGCCGTTCTTCAGCGCCATGCCGCCAAAGGCGAGGACGAGCGCGCTCTCCGCCACCATCTCCGCCCAGCTGACATTATTGCCGGCGATGGCGGCCTGCGGCCCGATAATATGCGGCAGGATGACCGAGGCCGCCCCTGAGCTGTAGCTATTGACCGAACGGGCATAACCGCCCGAAAGATTCAGAAATCGATGCAGCTGGTGCTGCGCGTCGTGAAAGCGGCCGGCGCTGGCCCAGCCATAGGAGCCGCCGAACACGGCGCGCGGCCCATGCCGGTCATAGACTCGGCGCAACTCGCCGGCGAGCCGCTCGAAGGCCTCGTCCCACGAGACCGCCACAAATTCGTCGCAGCCGCGGCGCTCGTCGGCTCCCGGGCCGCGCTCCAGCCAGCCGCGTCGGATCATCGGTCTGGCGATGCGCGCCCGGTGTGACACCGCCGCTGGGATGTTGCCGAGAAGAACCGAGGGGGCGGGGTCGCGCGGATGCGGCAGGATCTCGAGCTCCTGCTCCTTTACCAGCACCGAAAAGGCGCCCCAATGCGAGCTGTGCGGCAAGCCGCTTCTATGGTTCATGGGCCGAATCTTCCATGCCGGCTCGGCAATCGCAACCGTCGGGGCGCGCCATGCGCCGCTGTAATCGCGCTCGGAATAAGCTAAGTTGCCGGGAATCTGCAAAAAAAAGGGCCGAAACCCGATGCCCGACTCGATAATGTCCGCTGCCCGCGTGGCGCAACAGACCGAGCACTTTGATGTGCTGATCGTCGGGGCCGGCATTTCCGGCGTCGGCGCCGCCTACCATTTGACAAAACAGTGCCCCGGCACGAGCTTTGTCGCGCTCGAAGCGCAGGATACCTTCGGCGGCACCTGGATCACGCATCGCTATCCCGGGATACGCTCCGATAGCGACCTCTACACCTTCGGCTATCGCTTCAAGCCGTGGACCGGCGCGCCGATCGCATCCGCCGCCGAGATCTTGCGCTATATGGGCGAGGTCATCGATGATAACGGGCTCGCGCCGCATATCCGCTACCGGCACACGCTCTCTTCGGCGTCATGGTCGAGCCGCGACAATCGCTGGACGCTCGAAGGCGCTCGCACCGACACCGGCGAGCCCGTCCGCTTCACGGCAAAGTTCTTGTGGATGTGCCAGGGCTATTACCGCCATTCCGAGGGCTATACACCCGAATGGCCCGGCATGCCCGAGTTCAAAGGTCGCATCGTGCATCCGCAGAACTGGCCCGAGGATCTCGATTACGCCGGCAAGAATGTAGTCGTCATCGGCTCGGGCGCGACCGCGGCGACCTTGATCCCGGCGATCGCCGCCGATTGCGAGCACGTCACCATGCTACAGCGCTCACCGACCTGGTACCGCACCGGCCGCAACGCGATCGAGCTCGCCGACGAATTGCGCGAGTTGCAGGTCGACGAGACCTGGATCCACGAGATCGTGCGCCGCAAGATCTTGCACGATCAAGCCGTGTTTACGCAGCGCTCGTTCACCGAACCAGACAAGGTGAAGCGCGAGCTGCTGGCCGGCGTACGCGGTTATCTCGGTTCCGATTACGAGATCGACCCGCATTTCACGCCGAGCTATCGGCCATGGCGGCAACGCATCGCCTTCATCCCCGACGGCGATCTGTTGCAGGCGATCCGCTCCGGAAAGGCCTCGGTCGTCACTGACGAAATCGAGCGCATCACCGCGGCCGGCATCCTGTTGAAATCCGGTAAGCTGCTCGACGCCGACATCATCGTCACCGCGACCGGATTTCATCTCAACGTGCTGGGCGATATCGAATTCGCGATCGACGGCAAGCCGCTCGTCTTTGCCGATACAGTGACCTATCGCGGCATGATGTTCACCGGCATCCCGAACATGGCCTGGGTATTCGGCTATTTTCGCGCGAGCTGGACGTTGCGGGCCGATCTCGTCGCCGATTTTGTGTGCCGCCTGCTCAACCATATGAAGGCGATCGGCGCGCGCAAGGTGACGCCGGTCTTGCGGCCCGAGGACAAGGACATGCCGATCCTGCCCTGGATCGATCCGGAGAACTTCAACCCCGGCTATTTGATGCGCGGGATGCACCTCCTGCCCAAGCGCGGCGACAAGCCGGAATGGCAGCACACCCAGGATTACTGGACCGAGAAAGACGAATTCGCCGCGATCGATCTCGACGATCGCGCCTTCTATTACGAGTGATCGCGGGCGAAAGGGCGTTGCCCGGCACTGGCGGGCATGCTGATATCTCTCGACAGCCGGCGGGCAAAGCACGGGCGAGGGGGGAGCATGATCGGCCAGAGATCGTCGAGCAGGCGTGTATTTCGTCGCCTCGCACCTATCGCGGCGGTGCTCTCGATGCTGCTTCTCGCAGCGCCGCCCGTCTTCACCCAACCTGCCGTCGCACAGGCCGCACCGAGCGGCAACCCCATCACGATCGGCTTTTCCATGGCGCTGACCGGCTCGCTCGCGGTCAATGGCAAGAGCGGGTTGCTTGCCTCGCAGATTTGGGCGGAGGACGTCAACGCCAAGGGCGGGCTGCTGGGCCGCCCGGTCAAGCTGATCTTCTACGACGACCAGACCAACCCATCGCTGGTGCCCGGCATCTACACAAAGCTGATGGATGTCGACAAGGTCGACCTCGTCATTTCGGGGTACGGCACCAACATCGCCGCGCCGGCGATGCCGGTGGTGATCCAGCACAACGCGACCTTCATCAGCCTCTTCGCGCTCGACATCAACGAGGAGTTCAAATACCCGAAATATTTCTCGATGCTGCCGGTCGGCCCTGATCCGCGGCCGGCGATCACCGCGGGGTTCTTCGACATCATCAAGGCGAACAAGGACAAGCTCGGCCTCAAAACCATCGCGATTGCGACCGGCGATGGCGAGGCGACGCGCAACGGCACCGACGGTGCCCGCGTCAACATTAAGAAGGCGGGGCTCGATATCGTCTACGACAAGACCTATCCGCTGACGACGACCGATTTCAGCCCGATCATCCGTGCCATCCAATCAACCAATGCCGATGTCGTGCTGATCTCCTCCTATCCGAACGACAGCGTCGGGGTGATCCGCAGCGTCAACGAGCTCGGGCTCAAGACCAAGGTGTTCGGCGGCAATCTGACCGGCCCACAAAGTACTTCGATCAAGACCTCGCTTGGGCCGAGTCTGAACGGCATCATCACCTTCGACTGGTGGCTGCCGGCGCCGGCGATGCGCTTTCCCGGCGTTATGGAGTTCCTGAAGACCTATCAGGCGCGCGCCGGCCAGGAGGGGGTCGATCCGCTGGGCTACTATCTCGGTCCGTGGGCCTATGCCCGGATGCAGGTCTTGGGCGAGGCGATCGAGAACACCAAGGGACTCGACCAGGAGAAGATCGCCGAATACATCCGCAGCCATTCTTTCAAGACCGTGGTCGGCGATGTCGCCTTCGGCGAAAAGGGCGAGTGGAAAGAGGCGCGGATCCTGACCGTGCAGTTCCAGAACATCAAGGGCACCAGCGTCGACGATTTCCGCGACGGCAAGGGCGAGGTCGTCGTCGGTCCGGATCAGTACAAAGCCGGCGACGTGATCCTGCCCTATTCCAGCAACAACCGTTGATGCGGTCCGCAGAACCGCAACCAGATCTGTAGGACCGGTCGCGGCCGATGGTCTCGCTCGATCTGCTGATCAACGCGATCGTCGCCGGGATCTTGCTCGGCGGCTTCTATGCCGCGGTCACTGTCGGCATCACGATCTCGTTCGGCATGCTCGATATCGCCAATATCGCGCAGCCGGCCTTTATCCTGCTCGGCTCCTACGCCGCCTACATCATCACCTATTACGTCCCTGTCGATCCGCTCGTGGTCGGCTTTTTGATGCTGCCGGTCTTCTACGTGATCGGCATGGCGGTCTATCGGCTCTACTACTATTCCTTCGAGTTGCGCGGCGAGCAGTCGATCCAGGGCCTCGCCTTCTTTTTCGGCCTGCTGTTCGTCGCCGAGGTGTCGCTGGTCTTGGTCTTTGGCGTCGATTACCGCTTTGTCGAAGCGCCCTATATCGGCCCGAGCCTGCATTTGGGGATCATCGACCTGCCGCTGCGCATGCTGATCCCGTGCCTCGTCTCGCTGGTAATGATTGCGGTGTTGCAGCTCTATTTGTCGCGGAGCTTTATCGGCCGCGCGATCCTGGCGGTGTCGCAGGATGGGCTCGCGCTTCAGCTGATGGCGGCAAGCCCGACCCGCATCAAGCAGATCGCCTTTGGCATCTCGGTCGCGACCTGCTCCTTGGCCGGCACCTTTCTGATCATTATTCAGCCGGTCGAGCCGTCGATCGGCCGCGACTATATCGGCCGCATCTTTGCGATTTGCGTGTTGGGCGGCATGACGAGTTTTCCTGGAATGGTCGCGGCTGCGCTGCTGATCGGCATTGTCGAGAGCATCACCGCGACCTTTTATGGTCCGTCATGGGCGCCGGCCGTCGCGTTCGGGTTTCTGTTGATCACGCTGGCCGTGCGGCCGGCCGGCCTCGCAGGCCGCTAGCGATGCGCACCGGCACGTTTTTGATCGCCGCCGCGCTCGTCGGCCTCGCGATTGTCGTCCTGACCCGGATCTTTTTCACCAACGAATATTTCTTTTTCGCTGCTTACGTCGTGCTGCAATACATCGTCTTGTCGACCGCCTGGAACATTCTCGGCGGCTACACCGGGTACATCAATTTCGGCACCGGCGCATTTTTCGCGATCGGCGCCTACAGCTCGGCCGTCCTGCACAAATTGCCGGCCTTGCTGAAGACGTTCGACATCCTGATACCGGCCGTGCCACTGCCGGTGATGATCGTCGTCGGTGGCATCGTTTCGGGTATCGTCGGGCTCGGCACCGGCTATCTCACCTTGCGCCTGCGCGGCGTCTTTTTTGCAATCGCGACCCTGGCATTGTCGGTCGTCGTGCAGACGCTGATCGTCAATTGGGACTATGTCGGCGGCTCGCGCGGCATCTACATCATTCGCCCGGCGCAGGCGCCGCTCGGCGGCGGTTACATCCAATACCTCTACACGCTGATGATGGCCCTCAGCGTCATCTCGGTTTGCATCGCCCGCTGGATCGAGCGCTCGCGGCTAGGCCTCGGCTTCGCCGCGATCCGCGACGACGAGCTCGCGGCCGAGGCCGGCGGCGTCCCGACCTTGCGGCTGAAGCTGATCGCGACGACCTTGTCGGGCGCGCTGATGGGCATGGCCGGGGCGCCGCTCCCATATTACGTGACCTATCTCGATCCGGGGTCGAGCTTCAACCTGGCTTATGCGGTCAACAGCGTCGCGATGCCGGTGATCGGCGGTATGACGAGCTGGGTCGGTCCGATCATCGGCGCGGTCATCCTCGGCACGATCCAGCAGCTCGCGACAGTGACGATCTCCTCGGCCCTGAACCTGCTGATCGTCGGCGTGCTGCTGATCCTCTTCGTCATCATCGCGCCGAACGGGATCATGGGGCTGATCTCGGCGCGCCAGCGGCGCCGCGCCGCGATCATCGAAGCCGCCGTACAGCAGCGGCAGGCCGCGGCATGAGCGCGGCCCAAACCGCTGCCGCGCCGCTCCTCGCGGTCAGCGGCCTCGGCAAGCGCTTCGGCGGGTTTGTCGCGCTGGAGAATATCGATCTGACGATCGCCGAGGGCGAGCGGGTCGGCCTCATCGGCCCGAACGGCTCCGGCAAGAGCACGCTCGTCAACTGTCTCTGCGGCACGTTGCGCAACGAGACCGGCAGCATCTTGTTTGACGGCCGACCGCTCGACGGCCTTATCGCGCATGAGCGCACCCGTCTCGGGCTGGCGCGCAGCTTCCAATTGCCGAAACCGTTCCACACACTGAACCTGATCGACAATCTGCGCGTGCCGCTCCTCTACACAGTGAATGCGCGGCCGGGGCACTCCCTATCGGACACCGACGTGCGGGCGCGTTGCGAAGAGCTGTTGCAGGCGGTGGCGCTCGCCGACAAGGCGCGACGTCTGCCGCGCGACTTGACGCAGGTCGAGATGCGCAAGCTCGAACTGGCGCGCGCCGTCGCGACCGAGCCGCGTCTCCTCTTCGCTGACGAGGCAATGGCGGGCCTGTCGCCCTCCGAAGTCGAAGAGATCATCGCCGTCCTGCTGCGCCTCAATCAGCAGGGCATCACGATCGTCCTGATTGAGCACATCATGCGCGCCGTGATGAGCTTTTCGACGCGCCTCCTCGTGCTCGTCGCCGGTCAGAAAATTGCGGATGGCCTGCCGCAGGAGGTCATGCGCAACCCCGAAGTCGAGCGAGCCTATCTTGGCGAATAGCCCAACGTCCAGGAACAGCCTCTCGATCACCGGCCTCAATGCCGGCTACGCCTCGGTTCGGGTGCTGGAGGACATCTCGCTGTCGGTCTCGCATGCCGAGACGGTCGTGCTGCTCGGCACGAACGGCAACGGCAAGAGCACCTTGATGAAATGCGTCATGGGCATGCTGCGGCCTTCCTCCGGCTCGATCCGAGCCGAGATCGACGGGACGAGCTACGATCTCGTCGGCCGCTCGACCGAGGAGATCGTCGATCTCGGCATCACCCTCGTGCCGGAAGGCCGGCGCCTGTTTCCGAAACTGAACGTCGAGGAGAATCTGCTTCTGGGCGCATTCCGCCCGACGGCGCGCGGGCTGATCGAGCGCAATCTCGAATCTTCCTACGAGACCTTCCCGCGCCTGCGCGAACGCCGTCGTCAGCTCGCCGGCAGCCTCTCCGGCGGCGAGCAGCAGATGCTGGCGCTGGCGCGCGCCTTGATGTCGGCGCCGCGCATCCTGCTGATCGACGAGCCGTCGGTCGGTCTCGCCCCGATCCTCGTCAGTCGCACGATCGACAAGATCAAGGAATTGCAGGAGCGGTTCGAGCTGACCGTGTTGATGGCCGAGCAAAACTTCAATCAGGCCGTCCGCATCGCCGATCGCGGCTACGTCATCGTGCACGGCCAGATCGCCTTCGAGGGCCGCAACGCCGACGAGCTCAACAACAACGAGCTCGTCCGCAAATTTTATCTCGGGCTGTAAGCCGGTCGTTCGTTTCTAGAGCTCACGTATCGCTCTCCAGCCGCGCACATTGCTCTCGCCGCCGCCGGCATTGTTGACGACCGGTCGGCCGAGCGTGAAATGCGTGTCGTCGATCTCGTCGGTGCAGCGGGCGGCGATCTCTTGCAGCCGCTCGGCATCGAAATCGGGCCGTGGCGCTTGGGTGTCCCGGTCCAGCGTATAGAGCAGGCTGATATGCGGCGGGATGAGCTGCCGCGCGCCGACGATCTCCCGCAGCCGCTCGCGGAATTCGCGCAGCTCCGCGCTGTTCTCGACCTCAATAAAGACAGCGCGGAACGGCGTAATGACCGCGCCCGTGACGGCGGTTTTCGCTACCCTGATCGGCAGTAGGCCGCATTCCCTGACATAAGCCGCCGCGGCGTCGAGGACGCCGAGGTCGCCGGGCACGCCGCACACGGTCAAATGCGGCGCAAACGCCACCGTGCCGTGCTCCTCCGCGAGTCGGTCGATTAACGCCTGCAGCTGCTGCTCCTGGCGGCCCTCCGGCCGCAGCCAGATCGACGTCATCCTCTCCTCACAAGCCCAAAAGTCTGCGGCATTGCGGCCGCGAGCCGCGGTTAGTTATCGTATCCGAACAGCAACAAGGGTTGCACCGGCGAATGGCAAAACCGGCTCGCGATACCGTCGTGTTCGACCTCGGCGGCGTTCTGATCGCCTGGGATCCCCGCCATCTCTATCGCAAGCTGTTCGCGGGCGACGAGACGGCGATGGAGCATTTCCTCGCGAATGTCTGCACGCATGAATGGAACCGCTGTCAGGATGCCGGCCGCAGTTTTGCCGAAGGCGCCCGGTTGCTGAAAGCCGAGCATCCGGAAAAGGCCGAGCTGATCGATGCCTATTTCAGCCGTTTCGACGAGATGATGCCTGGCCCGATTACCGGTTCGGTCGAGATCCTGGCCGAGCTTCGCGATCGGGGCACGCCCCTCTACGGCCTTACCAATTTCTCGGCCGAAACCTATCCGCCGGCCTTCGAGCGGTTCGAATTTCTGCGCTGGTTTAACGGCATTCTGGTCTCGGGTGAAGTCGGGCTCATCAAGCCCGATCCCCGCATCTTCGAATTGCTGATCGAGCGCTTTGCGATCGATCCGCGCCGTACCGTCTATATCGATGACGTGGAGACAAATGTAATCGCGGCTCGCCCGCTCGGCATTGACGGCATTCATTTCACGACGCCGGCCGCGTTGCGCGCCGAACTCGCCGAACTCGCACTGTTGTCATCCCGGCCGTTGTAACTTCGCGAAATCAGGTGCCCACACGTGGATTTTAATTTCACCCCGGAGCAGCGCCTCCTACGGCAGAAATGCCTGGAGCTGGCCGCTGATTTTGCAACCCGCTCGGCGGCGCATGACCGCGAAGCCAGCCACCCGATCGAGAATTACCAAAGGCTACGCGACGAGGGTTTTCTTGCGCTGACGGTCGGCCGCGAACGGGGCGGCGGCGGCGCGAGCTTTCTCGATCACACGATCGCCTATGAGGCGCTAGGGCAGGGCTGCCCGTCGACGGTGCTCGCCTTCAATATGCACGCGTCGGTCATCATGCCGCTGCTCGAAAGCCCCGAGGTCACGGCCGAAACCAAACAGCGCCTTGCCGAGCTCGTCGTGCGTGAGCGCAAGCTGATCGCCGGCAATTTCTCCGAGCCGGTCACGACCTCGCTGCTTGGCGAGCGGCCGCTGAAAACCCGCGTCCGGCGCGCCGATGGCGGTTATCGCGTCTCTGGCCGCAAGATGTTTGCCTCGATGCTCGAAGCCGCCGATTTCGTGCTCGTCATGGCCTATCCCGACGACGCGGCGAGCCCCTCGGCCGCGATGATCGTCATGCTGCCGCGCAATGCCGAGGGACGCCGTGTCGAGGCGGATTGGGATGTCCTCGGGATGCGTGCGACGCGCAGCGACTCGCTCGTTCTCCATGAATGCTGGGTTCCGGAGGAAGCCGTCGTCTACCGCTCGGACGATTTGCGGCCGTTCCGTCATGCCAATCTGAACTGGTTCTGGGGCTCCTATACGCCGGTCTATCTCGGTGTCGCGCAGGCGGCCTTCGACGAGCTACGCCGGGTTGTGCATGCGCGCAAGCCGGAGGGTTATACGCAATCGCTCGCCTATCACCCCGATGTGCGCCGCCACGTCGCCGAGATGAGCGCCGATCTCGAAGCCGCGCGGCTCGTCATGTACCGCTCGGCTTGGCTCAGCGATACGCAAGGCCCGACCTCGGAAACGACCGCCGCCCTCTATCGTGCGAAATATAGGGTCGGCGAGGCGGTCAGCCGGATCACCCGGACCGCGCTGACCCTCAGCGGCGCGCACGGCATTTTCAAGAGCTCGCGCCTCGAGCAATTGTTCCGCGACGGCGCGCTCGGCCCGCTGCATCCGCCGCCCTCCGATTTCTGCCTCCATGCTATGGGGCTTTACGAGCTCGGGCTCGATCCCGCCGACATCCTCCCGCCGATAAAACCGGGTTAGCGGCGGCAGCCGCGGTTACCGCGCCTTCGCGCGGGCGCGGGCCTTGTCGAGATCCGGCATGTTGCTGGCAGAGGCGACATCGCCGAGCCGAGATCCGCGCGTTACCGCGAGCGCCGCGACGGCGGCGTCGTTCTCGGTGATCTTCGCCATGATCGCTTCCTTGGCGCGATCGAAGACTCCGCGGTTGGTCGCGACGAAATGCTGCGATTGCCGCAGCCCGGCGAGATAGCCGTTGATCTCCGGCACCACATAGCGCGCCACCAGATCCCAGCTGCGGAACGTGTTCTCCGGATTGGCCCAATCGTGCACAAAGCCGACGAGCGTGCCAAACCCGCCGCTGACTTCGAGCACGGATTTGATCCGCTTCACCAGGTCGTCGGGTGTCCCGATCGTCGCCGCCGCGCTCGGCGCGAAGGCGGTTTTTTCGATCGCTTCATCGGGATCCTTGAACGCGGTCGCGCCCGGCCGCTGCAACGTCCCGACGACGTATTCGTTGTGATGCCGCATGAGCCCGTGGCGCGCCTCGGCGATCGCCTTCTCGCGCGTCTCGGCGATATGCCAGCTGAGCAGCACGCGCCACTCCTTGCGGTCGACCTTTGTCCCGTGCTTCTTCGCCGCGCTCTCGGCGAAGCCCCATTGCGTCGGCAAGGCGTTCAGCCCTTCTTCCGACAGCGACCCGATCGAGATGACGCCGATGCCGTGCTTGCCGGCCAAGGTCATGCCCGACGGGCTGATCTGCGACGCGGTGGCGAACGGCATCTCCTCCTGCAACGGCAATAGCTGCAATTGCGCGTCCTGCAGCTTGAACCAGTCGCTCTTGGCGGTGACGCGCTCGCCGCGCATGAGCCGCCGGATGAGACCGATTGCCTCATCCTGCTGGTCGCGCTGCACCATCGGGTCGATGCCCAAGGTGTGCGCGTCGGAGGCAAGCGCGCCCGGGCCGGACCCGAAGATCGCCCGTCCGCCGCTCATCCAGTCGAGCTGCACCATACGCTGCGCGACATTGAACGGGTGGTGATAGGGCAGCGAGACGACGCCGGTGGCGAGCTTGATGCGCTTTGAGCGCTCGGCCGCGGCGGCGAGAAACATCTCGGGCGAGCCGATCATCTCCCAGCCGCTCGAATGGTGCTCGCCGCACCAGAATTCGTCATAGCCGAGCTTGTCGAGATGCTCGACGAGGTCAAGATCGCGGCGGAACTGCAAGAGCGGGTTCTCGCCCACGGGGTGATGCGGCGCGAGAAACGCGCCAAAACCGAGACGCGGCATATAGGCTCTCCTGCGGCGGGATGATGAAGGGGCTATACGCCCTCAACGATGCGTAGGTCGCGATCGGCGCCCTTGCCGAGCACCTTCAGCGCTTCCTGGTACCCCGCGCTGTCATGCGCCGCGGTCGCCTTGTCGACGCTGTCGAATTCGATGATGACGACGCGCTGCAGGAGCCCCGCCTCATACGCCTTGACCGCGCTGCCGCGCGCCAGAAACCGCCCGCCCGCGGTCTGGATCGCCGGCCCGGCAAGTTTGGCATACGCGGCTAACGCGTCGGGGTTCGAGATCGAGCGATACGTCGCTACCCAATAGGCTTTCGCCATTGTTCTCTCCGTTGCAGCAGATCCTGAGGACGAGCGTAGCACGTCTGCGCGGTTCGGCGCCCCTTCTCCGATTTGCGCCCGGCTCAGCCCGGCTTCGTGCCGACCGCGCAGTGATAGGCCTGGGCGATGAAGAAGGTCCCGTCGCGCTCGGCGACGGTAACGGCCTGGCGAAACGCCTCGGTTTCCGCCGGGGTCAAGATCGCGAGGATCTGCTGCTGATAGCGCTCGATGCGCTCCGAACCGGGCATGACCGAGACCAGCTGCGGAAAGCATTTGAGCCCGGTCAGCCCGAGTGCGGCGAGGCGGCGGTAGAGGCTCATATCGGCGACGCCGTTCGGCGCCATGCCGCCGCCGATGATACCGGGCATGTCGACCTTTGCCTTCAGCGCCGGGTCGAGTGGCAGATTGACCCAGAACGGCACGTCAATCGCGTTGACAACGATGCCGACCCGCCCGCCCGGCCGGGTCACTCGCACGATCTCCGACAGCATCAGCTCGGCATTGCCCTCCTCGAAAACGGTCGATGACAAGGCGACATCGACTGCGCCGTCCGCCAATGGCAATGCCTCGGCGCGGCCCTCGCCAAAATCGATGTGGTCGAGCAGCCCGGCGCGGCGCGCCAAGGCCCGCGCCTCGCGCAGCAGATAGGGGCTCATGTCGCGGCCGATCAGCCGATTGGCGCCGCCGCTCCGTCGCGCCAGCTCGCGCATGATCACGCCCGAGCCGCAGCCGACTTCGAGCACACTCTCGCCTGGATGGATCGTCAGCGCGTCGAGCAGCGCGCGCACGACCGCCATATAGCCCGACCGGCCGCGCT
>WNGI01009180.1_pt1 | contig 17152 bp, 18 predicted proteins | sample 5400621 | NCBI WGS metagenome assembly WNGI01 (sample SAMN13153374, study PRJNA577476) | soil metagenome | isolation source: 20 cm soil or saprolite under Garry oak tree replicate 1 | place: USA:California | collected 2016-06-15 | reverse complement strand
TGCAGGTTTCCGACAACCACATCCAGCTGGTCCACCGCCGTCGTTGGTTCTGGCCATTTTCACCACTCAGCTCCGCACCTTCTGAGGCTGGTGAGAAACGAAATCCCTCGTACATCCCAGTCGCGAACGACTTTGCCCGCCGTGTGGCGAAAAAGATCGACGGCTGGCCAGGCAGCTCGATCAACGAAGTGCTGTTCGACATCCCATCCACCGCACACCTCCTGGGCGGCGCACCCATCGGCAGCGACCAGCAACACGCGGTTTGCGACGATCGGAACCGCGTTTTCGGCTATCCCGGCCTCTATGTGGTCGACGGCTCGGCGGTGCCGGTAAACCTGGGTGTGAACCCGGCCCTGACGATCACGGCGCTCGCCGAGCACGCCATGAGCTTGATTCCAGTTGCGTCGAGCTCGGATCAGAAACAAACCGCCGTCCCGATCGTTTGACCGAGGGTGGTCCGAGTCTTTGTGAGCGTGGTGCCGAGAGCGGGAGTCGAACCCGCACGAGGTTGCCCTCATCGGTTTTTGAGACCGACGCGTCTGCCATTCCGCCACCTCGGCGCCTTATCGAGGAGCCTCGACCATACTAAATGGCCCGTGAAAGCCCTCCTGATCCTGTTGTTCAGCCTCCTGGTCTCGGCCTGCGGTCCAACCCTGGCGCCTGCCGCCGCTCTCGGCCTGCGGTCCAACCCTGGCGCCTGCCGCCGCGGTTACTCCCGCTCCGTCGCAGGGACCCGCGTCGGCACCTCGGGTCGAGCAGCCTCCGGTCACCCCACCGACGGCTCCGGGCACGAATCTCCCCGCCTTTGCCTGTGCTGATGGCGGCGGTGGTAAAACAGGCGTCGCGAACCTGACCTCTGCCAGAGTCGCGACCCAGGCCGGCTACGACCGGTTCGTCCTTCAGTTCGACACGTTGGTGCCCACCTATACGGTGAAGCGGCAGCCGACGCCGGCTTTCCCGCTCGGGGCCAGCGGCCAGACCATCACGTTGAGCGGCACATCAGGCGTGCTCGTCCGGGTCCACTCGGCCACCGCCGCCGGCACGTACACCGGCTCGACCGACTTCACGCACAACGAGTACCCGGTTCTGAAAGAGGCCAGGCAGACTGAAGACTTCGAAGGCTATGTGTCGTGGGGCCTGGGCCTGGGCAAGGCGGCTTGCATGCGCACATTTACGCTCAACGATCCGCCGCGCTTAATCGTCGATTTCTCGACAGCCAGCAGTTAATCTTCCCCGGCGAATGGCGATACAGCCGCCGCCGGCGCCCAACGCTCCACAGCAAGCCCCTCCCCCCACCGCACCTAAAAAGGGCGGCTGTTTCGGGCGTGGCTGTGGGTTCGGTTGCGGTGGCTGCCTGCTTGTGATCGTTCTTGCTGTGCTCCTGGCTGCCGGCGGCGGCTACTACTTCTTGGTGGTTCAAGCGCAAGCCGCGGTCAACGCCCCGGCAGCTTTGGTCGTGGTCAATCCGCCCGTGGACGTCGATGGGCATCCTGGAATACCCGGTCAGGCGCTGAACCCGGGCAACGCCGTCCACACCGGCGCCGGCGCGCACGCGGCCATCCAGTTCCCGGACGGTTCCTACGTCCGGATGTCGCCGGACACTTCCGTCACGCTCACCGCGGTGCAGCTGCAAAAAACCGGCAACCTGCAATCCGCGTCGCTCCTCCAGAAGGTCGGCCGCACATTTACCTCGGTTCAGCACCTGGCAACCGGAGCGAGCTTCCAGGTCGGCGGGCATTCCGTCAGCGCGCAGGTGCGCGGCACCGAGTTCGAGATCCTGGTGCGCCCAAACGGCACAAACCTGATCAAAGTCTTCGACGGCACTGTCACAGTGAACGGCGCAACGAGCGTGCAGCTCTCCGCCGGACAGCAGATCGATGCCGATGCAAACGGACGGCTCTCGAACCAAAGGGCGATCCAGCCTGACCCGCAGGACCCATATCCGATGGCGGCCCAATGCGCCCGTACCGTGTCGACCGGCACGACCGCCGGCACCGCGCAGACCTCAACCGGTGACAATCTTGGGACCGGCCAATCGGCTGAGGTGGATTACGACTCGCCCGGCGGAACCATGAGCGTGGCCCTCTGCTATCCGGGGAGCTTCATGACTTTGACGATCATCGACCCAGGCGGAGTAGAGCACTCATCACGACAGGGCTCGCGTCCAGTCGAGGGCCACCTCAGCGGACCACCGGGACGGTACCGCGCCATCGTGAAGGCGATTGACGCTCCGGGCGGCGAGTCGTACGCGGTGTCCTTTGCCACCAACGCCTCATGCGCACCCGGGAACGTCGATACGGGCACCGTCGTTCGCCAGACGCTCAGCAACTCGCAGATCGCAAACGCTCTCGCCGAGTCGGGCTCGACGGGCATCACGCTGCAGGTGCGAGGCACCTCGCCCACCTCGGCGCGCATCTTCTACTACTCGAACCTTGGCGGCATGCCGATCTTGTGGACTGTCGTCTTCTACGCCGCGACACCGAACCTCGGAGCCGTGATCACGCAGGTAACGGTGCACGGGGTCAACGTGACCACACAGGTGATCTCGCGACTCAGCTCTTTCGGAGATTCCATCAGCTCGATCCCGTCGGGATTCATCGTCGACCGCGTGTACTCATGCAACGGTCCGGGAGGGGACGGGATGATGGTCATCGAGGGGCATCGGTAGCACCAAGCCCCAGCAAGGGACCTGGAAAGGCGCCGTTGGACCATCGTTGAGCTATCTTTCCCGGGCAGCATGCGAAACGTAGCCGCCCAGGCCCCGCCTCGACGCAGAGGTGGACGCCGCCTCCTCATCGCCCTGGTCATCATTGCCGTGGCGGTTGGCGGTGGGATCTTCTGGGTCAATCAGTCCGCGCAGGCCGCGGTCAACGTCTCGGCCACGTTGACCGTGTACCAGCCGACTGCTTCGGCGGCCCACGGCGGCGGCGCATACGAGCCGGCCCTCACCGGTGCCCAGGTGCAGGCCGGCGATTCGGTGAAGACCGACACCAAAGGCCGGGCATCGATCCAGCTGCCAGACGGGACTTTGACACGGCTGGCGAGCGCGACCGAGATCGCGCTGAGCTCCGCCCACTTCACCAAAACCGGAACCCTGCACGACGTCAGGATCGTCGAGAAGGTCGGCCGGACCCTGACCAGCGTGCAGCACCTTGTGTCGGGCGCGACATTCCAGGTGGCGGGGCAATCAGCCGTTGCATCGGTGCGCGGCACGAAGTTCGAAGTCTTCATCAAGCCGGACGGCACCATGATCGTCAAGCTGTTCGACGGCGAGCTCGACTTCGACGGCAAGAACCACGTTCACCTCACGTCCGGTCAACAGGCCACCGCCGATCCTCAAGGCAACATCGGCCCGGCCGGCCCGATTCAGCCCGATCCAGACGACCCATTCGGGCCCGCGCTCGCCGCGTCGGCCGCGGCCGCCGCCGGCACTACGCTCGGGACCGAGCAGGACTTCATCGGCGCACCACTGCATAACGGAGAGCAGCAGACGTACACGTACAGCTACGCAGGCGGCGGATTGATCAAAGCCTCGCTCGGCTACCCAGGCAGCGCGATGCAGCTCAAGGTGCAGGCGCCTGATGGACAGATCTACACCGGGACCGGGCCGTCGCCGATCACCGTCACCGTCAACAACGCACCTGCCGGCATCTACAAGCTCTTCGTGATCGGAGTCAGCGGGCTGGGCACGATTGGAGAGGAAGCGTTCCTCGCGGTCGCCGCGGTGGAGCAATGCGTCAGCTCTGACATCGATCAGAACGGAGCCGTGCGTCGCGGTTACACGGCGCAGGACCTGGCTACCGCGGTGCAGGTATCCGGCCTATCCAACCTCAGAATGACGATCGCCCCGAGCTCGCCCGCGGGCGCGATTGTCACCGGCACCGGGACCTACAACGGAGTCAGCTGGACCGGTTCTGTTCTGCTGATCGCCCACGGCGGAGTGCTCGACATCATGGCGGTCGGAGGAACGGTCTTCGGGGTGAACGTGCCGGCTCAGCAGATCGTGTCGCAGATCGGATCGGCGATCGGTCAGAATCCGTCGAGCCTCAACCCTGGATTTGCCGTGGACCGGCTGTTTGCATGCAACAGCGTGGTCATGATCGATGGCCGCCACGGCGGCTAGCGCTGCTTCTTTAGTGAAAGCCGACCACGCGCTGCACGAAGCGCATGGCGAGCGTCAAGCCCGAGCCCTCTAACAGCCACGCAACTTCGGCTGCTCCGACGACCAGCACCATCACCGCACTCAGCCCAATGCTTCCGCGATGCATCACAGGCTGAAGCCAATGGCCGCCATCACCTCGGCTTGCGGGTGAAGAGAGCGCTGATTCAAGGTGATCGAGAAGCTCGCCGGCGGTGGCGGGCCTGCGGCTGGGATCACGATCCATCGCCTGCTGCAAAACCGTGGCAAAGGACACGGACAGGTCCGGCGCAACGTCGCGCACGCTGGGAGGCGGCTCGTACAGACGCCGGCTGAGGGTTTCGATCCAGCTCTTGGACGAGAACGGCCGACGACCGGTGACGGCTTCGAAGATGACAGCCGCCAGCGAGTAGACGTCCGCGCGACCATCAACCTCGCGTCCGACCAAACGCTCCGGCGCGACGTAGTCGGGCGCCACCGGTCCACCGGTTCCCGGGCCGGTGTTGAAGTTCGCGACAGTGCCGAGACCGAAACCAGTCAGCAACGTGCGGCCGTCGTCAGCCAGAAGGATGTTCGCCGGCTTTACATCGCGATGCACGGTCGCGCGCGAATGCGCATAGTCAAGCGCGCTCGCGATTGGCCGCAGCAGGGCGATAATGCCCAGTGGCTCGTAACGCTCGCCCGCTTCGAAAACCTGGTCGAGCGTCTGGCCGGCGACCATCTCGGTGACGAGATAGGGCGCGTCCGCTTCGTACGCGAGCTCATACAATTTTGGAATCGCCTCATGCTCCAGCGCAACGTATGAGCGGAGCTCCAGGAGAAACCGCCTCGAAAAGCTGACATCGCGCGCGACATTGGCACCGATCGTCCGCACCGCGACGCGGCGCTGCAGGCGCGGGTGCTCGGCCTCATACAAAGACCCAAGGCTGTCGGTCTCGATCTCGCGCAGCACGCGATAGCCGCCCACGTGGTGATGACCGTTACTTGCAGCCTTTGGTGAGGAACCGTTCTGGTGCGGGCTTTCCTGTCCCACGAAACCTGAACTTTAGGCCAGAGGGCCGGGATACGGTGCTCCCAGGCGTCCTTGGCCCCCGAGACGCCAGGTGTCGGCGAGAGGATTTGAACCTCCACGCCCTTTCGGGCACCAGCTCCTAAGGCTGGCGCGTCTGCCATTCCGCCACGCCGACTTACCGACGCAAAACGATAGGTGTTAAGACCCTAGAAGTTCTCGATATCGACTGGTTCGATCTCGTCCGCGGTCGAGAACCCGAAGATCCGCGATAGGAAGAACAGCTCTCCTTCGATCGAGCGCCGAATGCTCTCTTTCTTGCGAAATCCATGTTGCTCGCCCTCGAATGCGACGTACGCGTACGGCAGCTTCTTCTTCTTGCACACGGCGACGAACTCCTCCGCCTGGCTCGGAGGCACGATCTTGTCTTCGAGCCCCTGGAATAGGATGACCGGGCTTGTGAGATTGTCAGCAAAGTGCACGGCAGACCGGTCTCTGTACAGGTCCACGCGCTCTGGGTAAGGACCGATCAGCGTGTCGCAGTAATGCGCCTCGAACTTGTGCGTTTCCTTGACGAACAGCTCGAGGTCTCCGATGCCGTAATGGCTAGCTCCGGCGTCGTAGAAATCGCGTTTGGTCAGCGAGAGCAGCACGGTGTATCCGCCGGCCGATCCACCTGTGATCCACACGCGACTGCCGTCCGCATCGCCCTGCTCGACCAGGTGTCGAGCCGCGTTGATGCAATCGTCCACGTCGACCACTCCCCACCAGCCGTTGAGGCGCATGCGGTAGGCGCGACCATATCCAGACGATCCGCCGTAGTTCACGTCGACCACCGCGAAGCCGCGACTCGTCCAGTAGTGGTACTCAAATGTGTACGTCGGACCTGCGGAACCGGTCGGTCCTCCGTGGCATCGAACCATTAGCGGAGGCTTCTCGTCGGGTGGGCCTTCGAAATTCTGGTTTTTTGGTGGGTAGTAAATCGCGTGGGCCGTCAGCCCACCTTCAGTCGGAAACTCAATCGGTTTCGGAAGACTCATGTTGGCGGGGTCAAGATGCGCTGGGTTGGCCACCTTTATGACTTCCTGCGCCCCACTCTCGAGGTCGAGCGTGAGCACGCGCTCGGCCAGGGTCGATGAGCCCGCAAACATGGCCAACTTGCGGCCGTTGGTTTGAACGCTGCTCAAGCCCGAGTAGATGAGCTCGACCTGCCTCATAGCGCCGGTGTTCAGGTCGATGCGCCCAAGCCGAGTGCCCCACGGCTCCGAATACAGGCAGACGATTTCGTCTGGTCCAGTAAATGCGTAGAACCGCATGCCGAAAACCCACTGGGGTGCGCCGAATTCTGCGGAGCGAGAGCAGATCGGCTCGTCGCCTTCGCCTCTCGCTCGATAGAGATTCCACCAGTTGCTGCGGTCGGAGATGAAATACAGCTCACCGTTGGAAGACCACTCGGGCTGAAGGATGGACTCGTTGATTCCACCGGCGATCTTGCGCGACGACATCACGTGTCCCCCGCGGTCGAGCTCACCAACCCACAGCTCGCTGCCGTCCCAGGGCATGTTGGGGTGATTCCACATCGTCCACGCGATCCGTTTTCCGTCGGCGCTGAGCTTTGGTGACGAGTAGAAATCGTTTCCCGCGGCGATCGTGAATGTTTCCTGGGCGCCCTCGGCGTCGAGCGACACAATCGAATTGACTGGTTCACTCGCGCCAGCCGTGTGATCCTCGCGGACCGCATACAGACGCCCGCGGCCAGGATCGAATGCCATGTCTGCGTGACGTACATCCGCGGCAGCCGTGATCGGCCGTGGCGACCCACCTGCATCCTGCCGGTACAAGCGTTGGTCCACGAAGTTGGTGAACCACACCGTTCCACCGGCAACCACGAAATGGCCGCCGCCATATTCGTGGACGCGCGAGCGGGCATTGAACCCTGGCGGAGTCACGTCAGCGACCTGACCATTTGCGGCTCGCCGGCAGACGACAATGCGGCCGGCTTCGTCAGGCCTCAGCTCGGACCAGTAGAGGTCGTCGCCGTCCCACCTGACCATCTGGTTGCGCATCTGCACCGTGCCTTTGAGGAGGAGGTCGATAGTGATGGGCGACGCCCATGATCCATAGGACGCGACCTGGCGTGCGCTCACGGCTGAATGCGTCTGACGATCAGCGCGTCGCCCTGGCCGCCGCCGCCGCACAATGCCGCGGCGCCGGTGCGCAGGCCGCGTCGCTTGAGCTCGTGCGCGACAGTCAGCACAAGCCGTGCGCCGCTTGCTCCGATCGGGTGCCCAAGCGCGACCGCGCCGCCGTTGACGTTCACGCGCTCATCGTCAAGCTCGAGCATGCGGCTGGCGTTGAGCGCCACCGCGGCGAACGCTTCATTGATCTCCACAAGGTCGAGATCGCTCACCTCGAGCCCGGCTTTCTTCAATGCGTTGCTCAGCGCGAGGGCGGGGACGGTGTGCAGCCATGAGTAGCGGTCGGCGCTCATGCCGTGGGCAACGATCTCGGCGAGGGGCTCGATGCCGGCCTTGCGTGCGCGATCTGACGACATCACGACGACGGCCGCGGCGCCGTCCGATATCTGCGACGCGTTGCCGGCGGTAATCGTGCCGTCCTTCTTGAAGGCGGGCACGAGCCGGGCGAGGGACTCGACCGTGGTTCCGGGACGCACACCTTCGTCGCGCCCCACCTTGATCGGGTCGCCGCGCTGCTGGCGCACTTCGACTGGCACCACCTCTTCCGCCAGCACACCGCTTGCCCACGCGCGCTCGGCGCGCTGGTGCGAGCGGGCGGCCCACGCGTCCTGCTCCTCGCGGCTGATCTCCAACTCGCGGTTGACCTCGTCCGAGCCCTCGCCCATGTGCTGCTTGGTGAAGGTCGACCACAGCCCGTCGTGGACCATCGAGTCGATCATCTCTGTGCTGCCCATGCGCGCTCCGAACCGCGCTTTTGGCACCAGGTACGGCGCCCCAGACATCGACTCCATCCCGCCGGCGACGACGACCTCGACCTCGCCGGCTCGGATGAGCTGGTCCGCGAGCGCGATCGCGTTGATCCCCGAGAGGCAGACCTTGTTGATCGTGATCGCGGGGACTTCCTGTGGGATGCCTGCCTCGATGGCCGCCTGGCGCGCGGTGATCTGTCCGGCGCCGGCCTGCAGGACCTGGCCCATGATCACGTAGTCGACGTCTGCCCCCTTTACCCCGGCGCGGTCGAGCGCGGCGCGGATGGCGTGCGCCCCTAGGCTTTTGGCCGGCAGGTCCTTGAAGGCTCCCCCAAATTTGCCGAAGGGAGTGCGTGCGCCCGCTACTATCACAGAGGCCATCAGGGCCAGTCTAAGGAGGCTAGCGACCGGTCATGAGGAACGCTTTGCTGGCGGTCGATCTACAGGCCGACTTTGTCGAGGGCGGCAGCCTTCCGGTGCCAAACGGCATGGCGGTCTGCGCGATGATCGCGCGCCACATCCGCCATTTCAAGACCGAGTACCAGTTCGTGGTCGCCTCGCGCGACTATCACGAAGACCCGCCCGACCATTTCTCGAACACGCCGGACTTCTTGACGACCTGGCCGCCGCACTGCGTCATCGGCACGCCGGGCGTGGCGTTCGTCCCCCCGATCGCAAACCTTGTGCGCGAAAAGCTGATCCACACCATCGTGAGCAAGGGCCGTCACAACGCCGCCTACTCGGCGTTCGAGGGAGTCGACGCGCGCGGCCACGACCTGCTGGACGTGCTGAAGGAGGCCCGGATCGACCATATCGACGTCTGCGGCCTGGCGACGGATTACTGCGTGCGGGCGAGCGCGCTGGACGCCAAGAAGAATGCCTTCCAGGTGCGCGTCCTGGTCAACCTGTGCGCGTCGGTCACCGAAGCCACCGGACTGCAAGCCCTCGAGGAGATGAAAACCGCGGGGATCCAGCTCCAGGCCGCGACTGCTCCCTAGAGCTGATACCGCGCGTTTGGCGCCAACGGTCCCTCTGCGAGCTACCGATTACGCATGTTTGGCGCCATACGTACTCAATCAGCAAAGTTGCGGCCGGGCGAAGCCCGGCCGCCAATGCATTGCTAGCGCTTGCGGGCCCTGGCTTTGGGCGCTGTACCTTCGTACTTGAAGGAGACGTTCAGCCGGACCCGGTAGCTCGAGACTTTGCCATTCTCGATCGTCAGGTCCTGCCTCACCACCTCGGCGACGCGGAGGTCGCGCAGTGTCTTCGACGCGGTCTCGACCGCGGACTTGGCGGCCGCTTCCCAGCCCTGGGTGCTGGTCCCCACGAGCTCTGTCACCCGGTAGACGCTGTCTGCCATGGCTACCTCCTGATCAATGAGCTGACTTGATTCTTTAGCTAGTCGCCATTGTCGCGCGGCCGAGCTTGCGCAGGTCGGGGAGCGCTTCCGCGATCTTTGCCGCCAGCGCCTCCGGCTGCCCGCCGCGCAGGTAGATGACCTGCTCGGTGACGCCAAGGTCGCGATATCGGGCGCAGAGCTCGAGCAGCTCCTGGCGATCAACGCCGTCCCAGCCAAACTGGATCGAACGCCGAACCCGGTCCGGGTCGCCACCGGCGATGTTCCAGACGTCGGCGTGGCGCGCCACCAGGCGCAACGTGGTCGGGCCGGAAGCGCCGATCCAGAAAGGCGGATACGGCCTTTGTATCGGTTTCGGGTTGGCGATCGCGTCTTTGAAGTGGTAGTAGCGGCCTTGGAAGTTCGTGCGCTCCTCGGTGAAGAGCGACTTGATGATGCGGAGCGACTCACTCAACCGGCCGACTCGGTGGTCGAGCCCCTCTATGCCGTACATCTCGTGCTCGATTTCAGCCCACGCCGCACCGATCCCGAACTCCAGCCGGCCCCCGGACAGGTGGTCGACCGTGACGGCCTCCTTGGCCAGCAGAGCCGGGTTTCGGTACGTGTTGCCCGTGACGAGGCATCCGATCCGGACGCGTTTGGTGGCTTGGGCGATCGCGGCCTGAAGGGTCCAACCCTCGTAGATGGGACCGTCGGGCCCGCCGTCGCCGATCGACGCCAGGTGGTCGAAGTCCCACACGTGGTCGAAACCGCCTTCGTCGGCGATGCGCCACACCGCGCGCAAAGCCTCGATGGTCGTGTCCTGCCCCGAAAGCTTCAGCCCGAAGCGGAGTGGATGTGTCATGGGGTGACCTCTCTTGCTTAATGGAAACGGGTTGGCCTGATGCGGATCGCGTGGTGGTACTGCTTGGAAAACTCTTGCGGCGTCATGCCGATGCCCTGGATGTGCCCGCGGTACTTACGCAGATAACCGGCGACCTTGCTGGCGGGAGGATGCTTCGGATCGATCTTTGCCGTGCCGTCGATTCGCACCACGTCATCTCCCGCAGGGTCCGAGTTCAGGTGCAGCGCAACGTTCGGATTCGCCTGGATGTCGTGCACCTTCTGACCCGGGATCGCGTAGATCAGAAAGGACTTGCCGTCCCACCAGAACCAGACCGGCACCACGTGCGGGTGGCCGTCGCGACCCACTGTGGCAAGCCAGATGACCAGCTCTCGCTTGAGACGTGTCACCGCGTGCTTGCTGGGCACACCCTTAGTTTGCGACTTTCGAGATCGTGGCAAAGTAGAGGCGATGGCAAAGACCGACGTGACCAAGAAGTCCGAGGCGGAGTGGAAGCGCGACCTGACCCCGATGCAGTTCCACGTCCTGCGCGAGAAAGGCACCGAGAGGCCATTCACCGGCGAGTACTGGGACACGAAAACCCCGGGGGCCTACCTCTGCGCAGGCTGCGGCGCGAAGCTCTTCGAGTCGGACACCAAGTTCGACGCCCACTGTGGGTGGCCCAGCTTCTACGCGCCGGCGGAAGACGCCCCGGTCGAGGAGCACGCCGACCGGAGCCTGTTCATGGTCCGGACGGAGGTCACCTGCGCGAACTGCGGCGGCCACCTCGGCCACGTGTTCGACGACGGGCCGCAGCCGACCGGCCTTCGCTACTGCATCAACTCGGCGTCGATCAAGCTCGAGCCAGAGAACGAGCCGAGCTAGATCCCAGGCAGGGCGATCTCAGGATCGGCCGGCAGGTCCTCGTCATTTATATGTGGGTGGGCGGCGCCGAGGTCTTCGTAGAGCGGCCGAAACGTGCGCGGCAGGAACTTGAAGCTGTCGACGATCACGAGTGGAGCAACGTTCCTGTGATCACCGGCCTCACGGAGCCGCCGACTTCGATCCGGTCGGGAATGTCCTCCGACCCTCCGTAGGCGAGCTCGATGTGGATGAAGCTCTGGCGGCCCATCTTCGTCCCCTGCTCGCTCACGATCGCCACCAGAGGCGCTCGCGGCAGGATGCCGTATTTGACCGCAAAGGCGCCCAGTGGGCCACTGGCCGACCCGGTCGCGGGATCCTCGGGGATGTCCAGCGAGAACATGCGACTGTAGAGTCGATCGTCACCCGCCGGGGCGAAGACGAATGCGCCGAAGGCACCGGTCCCATCCAGGACCTCGGCGAGACCATCCAGGTCGGCAGCCGCGGCGTCTACCGCAGTGGGGTCGCGGAGCGCGAAAAACAGGCAGGGGTTGCCGGTACTCGCGACCTGGACCGGGACCTCTGCCAGCAAATCATCTTCACTGAGCCCAATCGCATCGGCCGCTTGTGCGCGCCGCCTCTCGACTGCACCGAAGGTGAGCGCCGGATGCCTCATCCAGAAAGTCAGGCCGACGGTGCCTTTCACTCCACGCACAGGCACATCTCCGATGCCTTCTTCGAGGACGAACTCCGTGGCGCCGCCGGGAACCAGGCCCTGTGTCGCCAGCACCCACGCCGTCCCCACGGTGGGATGGCCGGCAAACGGCAGCTCGCTGGCGGGCGTGAAGATGCGCACGCGGGCAGCGTTGGCCGGATTGCGGGGTGGCAGCACGAACGTGGTCTCCGAGATGTTCATCTCCTTGGCGATGCGCTGCATGACATCACTCGGGATGTCTTCAGCGTCGAGCACTACCGCCAGCTGGTTCCCAGCCAATGGTTTCTCGGCGAAGACGTCGACGGTATGGATGCGATGGCCGGCGCTCGCTGGTGATGGGCCGCACGAAGTTGACGCTCGTCTCCAGGCTCGTGTAACCCTCACCGGCCGCGAGGGTCGTGTGGACGGCGCAGCCCATCGCCGAATCGAGGAGGGTCATGGCGAAACCACCGTGCACAACACCGATCGGGTTGTAGAGGAATTCGGCCGGATCACCGACGAACACCGCGCGCCCCTCATCGACCTCTGCTCCAGTGAAGTCCATGGTCACCGCGATCGGAGGCGGGGGCAACGATCCGTCGATCAGCTTCTTGATGAATTCGAGCCCGCTGAGCTTTGAGCTCGCGTCTCGCAGCGCTTCAGGGTCGTCCCAGCTGTACGTTCGTGACCGCCGGCCCACACTCATGAAAAAGCAGAGTAGATCGCCAGCATTCCAAGAATCGCGAGCGCCAGCCCGCTGAAGGTGCTGATCCCGCCGATAACGGCCGGTGACAATCGTCCGCGGAGCGACGATGCGGCGATCGCCAGCACGCACCACCAGGTCGCGGACCCAAGCAGCACCCCCGCGACAAGCACGGCCGGCTTCGCCATCCCTGACCCGGCACTCAACCCCAACGTCGCGGCCAGAGCCGCAAACGAAAGGATCGTTGACGGGTTGGTGATGGTCAGGCCGAGCGTGGAGAGATAGGCCCCGGCGAGACCCGCGCCGGCGGCCGGCGCCGGCGGGTTCGGCTCCTGTCGCGGCTGAAGCAAGATTCGAACGCCGATGGCAATCAGCGCCGCTCCACCAATCACCGCCAGCGGTCTCCTTCCACTGGCTATGGCGGTGGTCACCGCGGCCAAGCCAAACGAAGCGACCCCGGCGTAGAAGGCGTCGGCGGTCGCGACACCCAGGCCTGAGAGGAGACCGTAGACTCGGCCCCGGAGAAGAGTCCGCCTAAGGCAGAGAAAGAAGATCGGCCCGGGCGATGCCGCCACGGCGAACCCGACCGCGAAGCCGCGAAGCAGCAGGCTGGACACCGCGGCCTCTCATCGGCGGAATTCTAGACCGCCGGCTTCTACGGAAAGAAAGGCGCCGGCTCACCGACCTGGGCACGGATCGTTGGAAGGTTGAAGAGGTACGCCGAGACCGCTCGCGACGCTGTTTTAAGCAGTCGCTTCGCGGTCGATCGTTTACGCGCGTTTAACCCTGTGCGCCGTATCGTGCACACCGAGATGGAAGTCGTTCGCAACATAACGCGCCACAAGCTGAGGAGCTTCCTCACCATCTCCGGCATCGTCATCGGCGTGCTCGCGCTGACGACGATGGGCGCGCTGGCCGAAAACTTCAACGCCCTGCTTGACGGCGGTGTGAAGTACTTCGGCTCGAGCATCCAGGTCGGACCACCCGACGGCCAGTCCGCACCGCTTCTGCCGATATCGAAAGTCGATGAGATCAAGCGGGTCAACGGTGTAGGCGCGGCATTTCCGACGTATCAGTTCCAGGCCAAACCGGGAGCCGCGCCGTCGTTCAGCTTCGGCGTGCCGGATTCGATAATCGCGGGCGACCCCGCCGAAAACGACTGGGCCGCGCTCAAAGTCAGTCCCGCGCAGGGCCGTCAGCTGAACCCCAGCGCGACCGGCGAGGTGGTGCTCGGCGCCACTATCGCCAAGGAGTTCGGCAAGAAGGTCGGCGACACTATCGACCTTCCTGTCCGGCCGCCCGATGCCAAGCCCGACTTCGTCAGCCACACGTTCACCGTGGTCGGAATCCTCAACATCACCCGCACGGCGCCAGACTCGTTCGCCTACATCAACGTCAGCGACGGGCAGTCGCTGCTCAGGGACAGCCTGCCAACCGCGATCCGCGACCAGATCGATGTCACGCAGTTCGCCCAGGCGATCGACGTCTACGGTAATCCAGGCTCGTCGATCGGCGACCTCGACAACTTGGCCGTGCGAATCAACTCAGAAGTCTCGGGCGTGAAGGCGACCAAGCCGAGCGACATCGTCAACGCGTTCAAGTCAGGCGGCGCGATCTTCACTGCGATCACCACCGCGGCCGCCCTGCTGGCGCTGATCATCGGTGGGCTCTCGGTCGTGAACACGATGTTCATGGCCGTCGCCGAGCGGGTGCGCGAGATCGGCCTCAAGAAAGCGGTTGGAGCGACGACCACCAACATCATGGGAGAGTTCCTGTTCGAGGCGACGCTCATCGGGGTGGTCGGCGGAGTGGTCGGCTACGGACTTGGTGCGTCGATCACTTACTTCCTGAATGCCACGACTCCACCCGGTCAGTCGACCTTGTTCCTCGTCACGCCGGCGTTGACCATCCTCGCGATCGGCTTCGCCACGGTGCTGGGCGCGCTGGCCGGAATCTTGCCCGCCTGGCGGGCAGCGCGACTCGACCCCGTCACCGCGCTGAGGAACGAGTAATGGCGGATGTAAGGCTCGTCGAGCTGACCAAGCATTACAAGCGCGGTGGCGAGATCATCCGCGCCCTGGACGGCGTGACCCTGGACATAGAGAAAGGCGAGTTCGTGGCTGTGGTCGGACGCTCGGGCAGCGGCAAGACCACGATGCTCGACCTGATGGGTCTCTTGCTGAAGCCCACATCAGGCAGCCTCTTCATCGACGATGTCGACACCTCGACGCTCGGTGACAAGCAGAGGGCGCAGATGCGTGCGCGCCGGGTGGGGTTCGTGTTCCAGGAATACAACCTGCTGTCGGGCCTGAACGTGCTCGAGAACGTGATGCTGCCCTTGCGTTACGTGAAGGACGGGAAGAACGGCCGGCCTCGAGCGGTGGAGCTGGTTGAGCGGGTTGGGCTGAGCGACAGGATCCACCACCGTCCGACCGAGCTCTCCGGTGGCCAGGCTCAGCGGGTGGCCATCGCGCGTTCGATGGTCAACGCCCCGTCCTTGATCCTTCTCGACGAGCCGACTGGCGCAGTCGACACCGAGACCGCCCAGCAGCTGATCGACCTGATGAAGCGCCTGAACCGCGAGGACCACGTGACCATCGTGATCGTGACCCACGACCTGGACATTGCAGCACAGGCCACTCGGCAGATCCGGCTGAAGGACGGCAATGTGCTGACCGACCAGAGGGTATCCAGCAACGGTGCGACCCTGGGCGTTCCCATAGCCAGCTCTTAGAGCCCATACTCCAAACCGCGGCCGGTCGCATATCGTGTTAGCGCTGTGCGCAGGCCATGATCCGCCGGTTCCTGACCTTTGGCGCGATCGCGGTCGGGCTCGTCGTTGCCGCGGTCTTCGGCGCGACCGCCTACCAGGCTCTCCGCACCCCGATCCAGGTCTCGAGCGCCGGCAGCCTTACTCCTGAGAGCTGCTCGCCTGGCCCGTGCGTCGACGTGAAGGGATTCACCCTGTGGGTCTCCGAAGTCAAAGTCGATGTAGGCCTGGTGAGCATGAAGGTCATGTTCCGCAACTCGAGCGTCGCGACGCACGTATCTCCTGAGGACCTTCAGCTGATCGACACGACCCGGCATGTCTCCGGCCTGATCGTGGATTCACCCGGCTGTACGACATGGACCAGGCACGACTTCGCGGGCGGGGAAACGTTCGGACCGGTGAACATCTGCTTTCGTGTGTTCAGCACCACCCGGCCCTTCATCCTTCGTTGGTCGCCTGACCTCGGACTCTTCTGCTGCGAGACAAACATCAAGCTGAACTGAGCCCTCGGAGCCTGATCGCGAGGTCAGGACGGTTGGTGATGAGCGTGGAGACTCTCGTATCGGCAATGAAGCGAGCGATGGCTCGCTCGTCGTCAACTGTCCAGACCCACGCCGGAATATGGTTGCGCTCGCAGTACCAAAGCGCGCTGAAGGCGGCCACGTCCTGGTGCACCGCGATGAAGGTCGCGCGTGATCGCTCGATAAAGCGACCCGGAAAAAACTCCCTCAACCGCTCCCGCACCTTCAGCCACGCGGCGATATGCGTGAGGTCGTCACCCATGGAGAGGCCTCCCCGTACTTGCGGGAACGCCTCTTTGATGGCCCTGATCTCCTCGACGCCGGATGTGATGACGAACTCGTCAACGGCGCATCGGTCGAGCATGGTCCGGACTATCTCCGTTTCGTATCCGGGCTCTTTGAGATCCAGATGGAGGCCGACGCGCCCAGCGGCCACGTCGAGGAGCTCGTCCAGCGTCAGCGTCTGCGGGCCAGCCTCATGGGCCAGGTCGCGATAGGAAAGGCCACGGACGGCTCGTCCCGAGGCAGTGTTGTCGTCGTGGAAGATGACCGTCACGCCGTCCCCTGTCCGCCGCACGTCGAACTCGACGTAGTCGACGCCGAGGGCAATCGCCTGGCGGTAGCGCTCCACCGCGGACACGCCTTCCGTGACCCGGCCGCCCTGGTGAGCGCTGATCAGTGGCCTCAAGGTTGCAGCACGCATCATCTTGCCCGGACACTTACGCCGTGGTGAATCTGCATCCGACAGTCGTCGTCAACGGGGCGACGGGAGCGATCGGGTCGGCGACCGCCGCAGCTCTGGCGCGGCGCGGGGCGCGTGTGATCGTGATGGCCCGCCCGTCTGACCGTCTCGATGCCCTGGTCGAGCGGCTTGGCGGAACGGACAACCGCATCTCGAGCGTGACGGTCGACCTGTCGTCCATGTCTTCGGTGCGCGCGGCGGCGCGCGAGGTCAACCGCGCCGGCGGCCACATCGACGCCCTCTTGAATGTCGCGGCCGTCTTCGTCAAGCGTTATCGCAAGACCTCAGATGGGCTCGAGCTCATGCTCGCCACCAACTATTTCGGACCATTTCTACTCACCAACCTGCTGCGCGACAGGCTGATCGGCGGCGGGCGTGTGATCACGGTGACGGCGCCATCAACCACCCACGTCGACATGGAACGGCTGTTCTCGAAGGACCAGTTCGACCCGCTCCACACGTTTGGCGCCACCAAGGCCCTGGGCCTCATGTTCACTTTCGAGCTGGCGCGGCGTGCGAAGCGGTGGGACGTGCGGGCCAACGCCTTCCACCCTGGCCTGGTCCGCTCCGATCTGATGCAGGAAGCG
>WNGI01003929.1_pt1 | contig 17160 bp, 16 predicted proteins | sample 5400621 | NCBI WGS metagenome assembly WNGI01 (sample SAMN13153374, study PRJNA577476) | soil metagenome | isolation source: 20 cm soil or saprolite under Garry oak tree replicate 1 | place: USA:California | collected 2016-06-15 | reverse complement strand
GAAGTCCGCTTCGTCCGCGATGATCGGCTGCACCAGCGCGGGAATGTCCGCCGGCCGATACTGCAGGTCCGCGGGATAGAACACGAGGATGCGGCCGCGGGCCGCGTCGGTGCCGGTCTTGAGCGCGTCGGCGATGCCGCGCCCGCTGCGGTGGGTGACGACCCGGACGAAGGGGTGTTTGGCGGCCAGCTCGTGCAGCACGTCGGCGGTGCCGTCACGGCTGCCGTCGTCGATCACGACGATCTCGCTGGCGTAGGGGAGCGGCAGCAGCGCTTCGCGAGCCTGGCGCACGAACTCGGCGAGATTCCCGGCTTCATCTTTCGCCGGGACCAGCACGCTCACCTCGGGCGCGACGGCCGGCGTGGCGAGGCTCACAGCCGCTTGCGCATGCGTGCCGGCAGGATACCGAGCTGATCGCGGTATTTGGCGACGGTGCGGCGCGCGATCTTCACGCCGCGCTGCGCGAACATCTCGACGATCTGCTGGTCGGTGAGCGGGTTCTTCGTGTCTTCGTCGTCGACCATCTTCTGGATCTGCGCCTTGATCGAGCGGGCGCTGGCATCCTCGCCGGTGGTGGTCGAGAGGCCGCTCGAGAAGAAGAACTTGAGCGGCAACAGGCCACGCGGCGTCTGGACGTACTTTTCGTTGGTCACGCGGCTGACGGTGCTCTCGTGCATGCTGATGACGTCGGCGACCTCGCGCAGCGTGAGCGGCTTCAGGTACTCGACGCCCTTTTCAAAGAACTCGCGCTGCCGGTCGACGATGAAGTTCATCACCTTGAGCATCGTCTGGCGGCGCTGCTCGATCGCCTGGATCATCCAGTGGGCGCTGTTCAATCGCTGGTTGATGAAATCCTTGTTCTCCCCCTGGAATTTCTTCTTGTCGCGCGCGATCTCCTGGTACGTCTTGGAGATGCGCAGCCGGGGCAGCCCGCCGTCGTTCAAGAACACGTGATACTTGCCGTCGATCTTCTCCACCACCAGGTCGGGGATGATGTACGCGTCGCTGGCGGCGGAGTACTGCAGGCCGGGCTTGGGGTCGAGCCGCGCCAGCTCGTCCGCCACGCGCTGCACTTCGGCGGCGTCGAGGCTGAACCGCTTGCCCAGGTCGCTCCAGCGGTGCGCCTTGAGATCCTCGAACGCCTCCTTGACGAGGCGGTAGGCGAGCGTGCCGGTTTCGTTGCGGGCCTCGAGCTGCAGCAGCAGGCACTCCCGCAGGTCGCGGGCGCCGACCCCGGGGGGGTCGAGCTTCTGAATGATGCGCAGCATCGCTTCGGCTTCGGCGAGCGTGAAGAGCTGCGGCTTCTCGTCCCCATCGGCTTCGACCGCGTGCTCCTCGAGCAGCTGATTGGCGCCGCGCACGATCTCCTCGGGCGAGGCGCCGAGATAACCGTCCTCGGCGATGTTGCCGATGAACTCTTCGGCGAGCAGCTGCTGCCGCGGGGTGAGCTCGAGCAGCCGCATCTGATCGCGCAGGTGGTGCGACAGATCCTTGCTCTCGACCGGCACCGGCTCGACGTACTCCCGGGCCTCGCTCAAGTCGCGGGGCGGCGTGCCCTGGTCGGAGCCATCGTCCAGCAGGATGTCCTCCCAGTTCGGCTCGTCGTTGTTCTCGGTCTCCTTCTTCTCCTCGACGCCGTCCTGGGTGAGGGGCAGCTCGGTCTCTTCCTCGGGCTCGATCAGCTCGAGGAACGGGTTGCCGAGCAGCTCCTGCTTCAAATGCTGTTGCAGGTCGAGCAGCGGCATGTACAGGAGGTCCATCGCCTGGTACAGGCGAGGATTGATGCGCAGGTCCTGGCGCAGCCCGATGTGTTGGTGCAGACCGGTCTTCATGCGGCGGAAGTCAGCCGCGCCCGCAGGCGCGTGGTGAGAGTGGGTCCCAAGTACAGGTTGGCGACGCGGTCGTCGAATACCAGCTCGCGCACGGTGCCCGAGACCTGCACCTTGCCCTCGAACATGATGTACGCGCGATCCACGATGTCCAGCGTTTGCTCCACGTTGTGATCCGTGATCAGGACGCCGATGCCGCGGTGGCGCAGCCCAGCCACGATCGTCTGAATGTCGTGCACGGCGATGGGGTCCACCCCGGCGAACGGCTCGTCCAGCAACATGAATTTAGGCTCGGTGACGAGGGCGCGCGTGATCTCGAGGCGCCGCCGCTCGCCCCCCGACAGCTGGAAGCCCTTCTGGCGCCGCAGGTGCCGGATGGCGAGCTCGTCGAGCAGCTGCTCGAGCCGCTGGGCCCGGGCCGCCTCGTCCAAGGGCAGGGTCTCGAGGATCGCCCGCACGTTCTCCTCGACGGTGAGCTTGCGGAATACCGAGGGCTCCTGCGCCAGGTAGCCGATCCCCGCCCGGGCCCGCTGGTACATCGGCTCCGCCGTGACGTCGCGCCCGTTCAGGGCGATGCGGCCGCGGTCGGGGCGGATCAACCCGGTGATCATGTAGAAGGTGGTGGTCTTCCCCGCCCCATTGGGGCCCAACAGGCCCACGATCTCGCCCTGGTCGAGCCGCAGGCTCACGTCGTTCACGACGCGGCGGCCCTTGTAGCTCTTGACCAGCCCCTGCGCCTCGAGCACGCTGGCGCCGGCGACCTTCTGGTAAGCCCCGCTCGACGGTTCCGCCCGCGTGATGGCGAGCTGGGCGGCCTGGAGCAGCCGGTCGGCGGCGGCGCCCCGCCCCGCGGCCTCCTGCAACAGCTCGGCCCACGCCTCGGGGGTGAACGCCACCGGGGCGTCGTCGAGCAGGGGGCCGACCGGATACCTGACCACCTTCATGACGCCGAGCCGCGGCAGCACCGACGAGCGCAGGCTGTTACGGAAATCTTCGAGCGACAAGCCGCCGAGCTCGGGCAGGCTCGCCCCCCGCGTGTGGGCGCGCAGCTGCAGGAACTCCTCGCGGTACGCCGCGGCCAGGTCGCCGAACGTGGTGCGGCCCCACTCGTCCGCGATGCGGGCCAGCGCCGCCGCGGCGAGCGGCAGCGAGGAGTCCCGCTGCGCCAACAAGTCCGGGAGACGGGAGGGGATACCGGGACTGGTCATGGCTTCGCTGGCTTCTTCGCGGTGGAGTCAGCAGCAACGGGCTTGGGCGGCGCGGGCTCGAGGTGTACCCCGTCGGCGCGGCCGCTCACGACGATACGGTCGATCTTGTTCGCCTTGAGGGCGATGTCGATCACCTGCCCGCGCGAGTAGTCGATGACCGGGCCGGTCGCTGCGGAGTCCTTGGCGCCGGCAGAGTGGCTGAGCGAGCGCGCCGCGCCGCGGGCCACGATCTGTTGCAGCTCGCTCTTCGTCGCGGCAGCCGAGTCCGTCACCTGCGTCCAGTGGGCGGTGAGCGAGTCGCCGGCGATCCAGTCCGCGTCAGCGCTTTTGGACGAGTCCTTCTTGGAGGTCGAGAAGGCGTGCCGGAATGCCCGCGCCTCGGTCAGCACCTCGTCAGGCGTGTCGAGCGCGAGTGAATCGGCGTCGATCGTGTTGAGGGACGAGACCGCCCTGGCGCGGCCGGTCGAGTCGCCGCGGCCCCAGGCGAACGCATGCTGCAGCTTGCGGCGCTCGAGGGTCAGGTGGATCGTGTCGGCGGTGAGGCGCCAGTCGGTTCCGGTGGCGACGCCCTGCCCCAGCGCCTTGACGGATCGGATCTCGCGCGCCTCGAGCCCCAGCTCGATGCGCGTGCCCACCAGCGTGTAGGGGTGCGCGCCCTTGCCCTCGACCCGCGGCTTTCCCACCAGCACGCCGAACCCGGCGACCTGGTCGAGCTGCATCGAGTCGCCGCGCGCGGCGACGTCGCTGCGGTCGATCGTCACCTTGCCCCCGCCCCACATCCGGTCATTGCCTTTGAAGCGCACCCGGTCCGCGACGACGACATACGGCTCGGCCGAGTCGGGGGGGGGACTCGAGCGGTAGTCGATCGTGGGACGCCCGGAGGCGTACATCTCCAGGGTATCGCGGATGCCCTTCACTGCGGTGTGCTTCCAGCCGCTCCTGGTGCAGAAAGTAGGCGGCGTTGGTGGCGTCCAGGGTAAGCGCGCTGTCCCGGATGTGCACCTGGTGTCGCTGCCCGATCATGTCGAAGCGACCGATCCCGGCGAACCAGGCTACGCTGTCGGCCGAGAGGGTACTCCCCGTCTCGCGACAATGGGCCAGTACGCCGCCGCCCGCGAACACGTTGGTCTCGCCCTTGCGCACCTCGACCTGCTGGGCCCGCCCTCCGACCGAGTCGATCACCACCACGCAGGGCCGTCCAGCGGTGGTGTCGCCAGGGGGGGCCGGGGGGGCGGCCGCCGGCTGCTGGATCAGCGCGAGTAGCATGAGAGGTACGCTCATTGGTTCGGCAGCGTGAACTGGCCTCCCGTCCCCTTGGGGCGGGTGGCCGTCACGACCTTGAAGTCGGGATCCGACGTGAAGCCCTCGCCCTGGATGTGGCGAGTCGGCTCGTCGAATACGAAGGGCTTGTCGGAGCTCACCTGATTCTTCGCCTGGCTGAAGCGCAGCACCTCGGTGCGCAGCGTCGCGCCGTCGGTCCGCACCACGACCACGTTGCCGCGGGCCTCCATGTCACCGGGGCGCCAGTGATAGGTGCCCTCGCGCGCGGTCAGCGTGGAGGTTTCAGCGCCACGCGGGTCGTAGAACGTGATGTGCACGGCGCGCAGCTCGGCGGTCTGCATCGGCGAGTACATATATGCCGTGTCGGCCCGCACGTGGGCGCGCTGAATACCAGCGGTGGTCATGTAGTGCGACATGTCGATCAGCACTTGGTCCGCCGTATCGGCCGCCGTAATGGTCGCGGTCGGCCGGATACCGTTGTCGCAGGCCCCGACCCCAACCCCACCCAAGACGACGTAGCACGGAATTACGTAGCACGAAATCGTCAAGCGAAGGCGTGACGTCGTCGCGTGACGCCTCTGCGTGACGCCTCTGCGTGACGCCTCTGCGTGACGCCTTTGCGCGACGCCTCTGCTTGACGTCTCTCGCATTTTAGGCTGCCCCCGCTTTCATCAGGTCATGCAAATGCACGATGCCGACGACTTTCCGGCCGCCGTCCAGTACGGGCAGCGCCATGATGCCGTGCTTCTCCATGACCCGCACCGCGGCGCCCGCCAGCTCGTCGGGGGTGGTCGCCTTGGGGGTCTGCGTCATCACCGAGCCGACGGGGAGATCGAGGAAGCGATCGGTCCGCTCCATCAGGCGGGTGAGATCCCCGGCGGTCACGACGCCGACGAGACTGCCGCCCGCGTCCACGACCACGACGGTGCCCCGCTTTTCCGCCAGCAGCACGACGCATTCGCGCATCGGGCGGTCGGGGAGGAGCGTGGGCACATCGCTCGTGAGCATCACGTCCGCCACCCGCAGCAGCAGGTGGCGACCCAGCGGACCGCCGGGATGGAGCGCCGCGAACTGCTCGCGCCGGAAGCCCTTCACCTCGAGCAGCGCGACCGCGAGCGCGTCCCCCAGGGCGAGCGCGACCGTCGTGCTGGTCGTGGGTGCGAGGGTCTCCGGGCACGCCTCCTCCGCGACGCTCGCGTCGAGCACGACCTCCGCCTGACGCGCCAGCAGCGAGTCGCAATCGCCGGTGAGCGCGATGATGGGCACACCCAGGCGCTTGAGCTGGCTCACGAGCCCGAACAGCTCGTCCGAGGCGCCGCTCTTCGAGAGCAGGATCGCGACGTCGTCGCGGTCGACGATGCCTAAGTCGCCGTGCAGCGAGTCCACAGGGTGGAGGAACGAGGCCGGGGTGCCGGTCGAGGTGAGGGTGGCGGCGATCTTGCGAGCGATCAGCCCGGACTTGCCGACGCCCGACACGATGAGGCGACCCCGCGCGCCCGCGAGCAGGCGCACGGCGGCGGCGAACGGCGGCCCCAGCCGCTCGGCCACTCCGCGGATCGCCGCCGCTTCGAGGGCCAGCACCCGGCGCCCGCGCTCAACGAGATCGATCGGCTCGGTATGCGACATCGCCACGCTCGACGAAATACTGCGTCACCAGGTCCTGCCATTCCCCGCGCGCCTGCAAGATCAGCTCGGCCACCTCCCGCACCGCCCCCTGGCCGCCCGCCAGGGTCGTGACGACCCGGGCAGCCGCTTTCGCCTCGGGCACCGCGTTCGCGACGGCGATGGGGAGGCCCACGCGCGTGAGCAGGGGCAGATCGGGCAGGTCGTCGCCCACGAACGCCGCTTCCTCCCAGGCGACGCCCCGGCGCTCGAGCAATGCAGTGAAGGCGGGCAGCTTCTTATTGTCCTGCACCAGCTCGTCCACCTTGAGCTCGCGCGCGCGCAGCTCGGTCGCATCGGAACGCCGGGCGCTCGCCCACACCACCAGGAGCCCCGCCGAGCGGAGCATGCGGATGCCGAGCCCGTCCTGGATGTGGAAGCGCTTGAACTCGACCGGATGGTCGCCGACCAGCCCTAAGTACACGCCGTTGTCGGTGAGCACGCCGTCCACGTCGAAGCCGACGAGCTTCACGCGGCGGGCGAGTGCGGCGTCGAGCACCCGGTCAAGCACGGACCGCCTCCCGCGCCCGCTGCCACACCTCGAGGGCCACGCTCACGATTCCCCCGATCTGGTCGAGCGGCACCATGTTGGGCCCGTCGGACGGCGCCCGGTCGGGATCGGGGTGCGTCTCGAGGAAGAACCCGTCCGCGCCCGCGGCGGCGGCGGCGTACAAGAGCGGCGGGATGAACTCGCGCAGCCCGCCGCTCGCGCCCCCCTCTCCCCTGCCCGGCTGCTGCACCGAGTGGGTGGCGTCGTACACCACCGGGACGCCGCACGCGGCCCGCAGGCGGGCGAAGTTCCGCATATCCACCACCAGGTCGCCGTAGCCGAAGAACGTGCCGCGCTCGGTGACCGCCAGCTCCGGCGCCCCGCCAGCGCGCAGCTTCTCCACCGCGCCCTGCATCGCGTCGGGCGACAGCCACTGCCCCTTCTTCACGTTGACGGCCCGCCCGGCCCGGCCGGCGGCGAGGAGCAGATCGGTCTGGCGGCACAGGAACGCCGGGATCTGCAGCACGTCGGCCACTTGAGCCGCGGCAGGCACCTGGCCCACCTCGTGGACGTCGGTGAGGATGGGAAGGCCGGTCTCAGAGCGAACGGCGGTGAGCGCCGCGAGTCCGCGCTCCAAGCCGGGGCCGCGCGCGCCCTTCAGGCGCGAGCGGTTCGCCTTGTCGTAGGAGGCCTTGTAGATGACGTGTATGCCGAGCTTGGCGCCGAGCTCGGCGAGCGCTTCACCGATGCGCAGATTCAAGTCGTCTGCTTCGACGACGCAGGGCCCCGCGATCAGGAACGGGGTGGCTCCGAAGTGCTGGCCCATCGCTCAGTCGCCGAAACGCGCCAGCTCCGACGGAGCGCCCGCCCGCGCGGGCGCCGCGGATCGCGCTCGGTGCTGGGCGAGCGCCGCGCCCACGAAGCCGGCGAACAGCGGGTGGGGACGCATCGGGCGGGATTTGAGCTCGGGATGGAACTGGCAGCCGATGAACCAGGGGTGATCCGGCAGCTCGATCATCTCGACCAGCGAGCCGTCGGGCGAGAGGCCGGAACAGCGCATCCCGTATTCGGCGAGCAGGTCGCGATAAGCGTTGGAGACCTCGTAGCGGTGCCGGTGGCGCTCGCTCACTTCCTGGCTGCCGTACGCCTGCGCCGCCCGGGAGCCGGGGCGCAGCTTGCAGGGATACGCGCCCAGGCGCATCGTGCCGCCCATGTCGTGGATCCCTTCCTGCGAGCGCAGCAAGGCGATTACCGGATTCTCACACTCGGGCTCGAACTCGCTGGAGTTGGTGTTCGGCAGCTTGGCGACGTTGCGCGCGAACTCGATGATCGCCGCCTGCAGGCCGAGGCAGATGCCGAAGAAGGGGAGCTTGTGCTCGCGTGCCCACCGGATCCCCTCGAGCATGCCCTCCACGCCCCGCACGCCGAAGCCGCCGGGCACGAGCAGCCCGTGGTAGGAGCCGAGCAGCTCGCCCGCCGCCGCCTGATCGGTGAAACGGTCGGAAGCGATCCAGTCGATCTGCACGCCGCAGTCGTGCGCGATGCCGCCGTGCACCAGCGCTTCGTGGATGCTCTTGTAGCTGTCCGCGAGCTCGGTGTACTTCCCGACGACCGCGATGCGCGCGTGCGCCGGAGGCGCCAGGATCTTGTCCACCATCTGCGCCCAGGCGCGCAGGTCGGGCTCCTTGGTCTCGAGGTGCAGCCGGTGGCAGACCTCTTTGTCGAGCCCCTGCTCGTGCAGCTTGAGCGGGATCTCGTAAATCGAGCGCACGTCCGGGCTCTCCACCACGCAGCCGAAGTCCACGTTGCAGAACAGGGCGATCTTGCGCTTGATCTCCTCCGACAGCGGCCGCTCGGTGCGGCACACGAGGATGTCGGGCTGGATCCCGATCTGCATGAGCTCCCGCACGGAATGCTGGGTCGGCTTGGTCTTGAGCTCGGAAGTGGCGGCGATGTAGGGAACGAGGGTGAGGTGGATGAACAGCGTGTTGTCGCGACCGACTTCCTGGCGGAACTGACGAATCGCCTCGAGGAACGGCAGCGATTCGATGTCGCCCACGGTGCCGCCGATCTCGGTGATCACGACGTCGTGGTCGGGGGCGAGCCGGCGGATCGCCGCCTTGATCTCGTCGGTGATGTGCGGGATCACCTGCACCGTCGAGCCGAGGTATTCCCCACGCCGCTCCTTCGTGATCACCGCCTGGTAGATCCGGCCCGTCGTGACGTTGTTCACCTGGGACAGCGACCGATCGATGAAGCGCTCGTAGTGGCCCAGGTCGAGATCGGTCTCGGCGCCGTCGTCGGTGACGTAGACCTCGCCGTGCTGGAACGGCGACATGGTGCCGGGGTCGACGTTGATGTAGGGGTCGAACTTCTGGATCGTCACGCGCAGCCCGCGCTCGACCAGCAGGCGGCCGAGCGACGCGGCGGCGATGCCCTTCCCGAGGGAGCTCACCACGCCGCCGGTCACGAAGATGTACTTCGTCGAGCTCACGGACTCACCTCCCGCAGTTGGCCGGTCAATTGGCCGGTCAGGGCCGCCTCCGCGTAGCGCAGATCCTCGGCAGTGTCCACGCCCGGAGCCGCGGGCGCATCGAACAGCGCCACGCCGATCGGGACGCCGTGCAACAGCGGGCGCAACTGCTCGAGCCGCTCCCAGCGCTCCGCCGGGACGGGCTCGAGTCGCACCCACTGGGCGAGTGCATCGGGCGTGTAGGCGTACACGCCGACGTGCTGGTGATAGACCACGGCGCCCGTGCGGTCCCGGTCGAACGGCACGGCCGCGCGCGAGAAGTACACCGCCCGGCCGTGTGCATCCACCACGACTTTCACGCGGTTGGGGTCGGCCGCGAGCGCGGGGTCGAGCGTGCCCGCAGCGGTGCCGATCGGATCGCCCCCCTGGACGCGCGCCACGGCGCCGCGCAGCGCCTCGGGGGCCACGAGCGGCTCGTCGCCCTGCACGTTGAGAATGAGGTTGAAGGTCTTAAACTGTTTGCTTACAACGACTTCTGACACTCGCTCGGTGCCCGACTGGTGATCCGAGGAGGTGAGCACGGCTTCGTATCCCGCTCGTTGTACCACGCTCGCGATCTCGCGTGCATCGGTTGCGACGACGAGTCGGTCACATACCCCAGCCTCGGCGACGCGGCGGATCACCCACAGGATGAGCGGTTCACCCGCCAGAGGCAGGAGGGGCTTGCGAGGAAGGCGGCTGGAGCCCAGCCGCGCCGGGATCACGCCGAGGACGGGCACGGAGGAACATACAAGATACGTGCCGCGACGTCTAGGGCACAGCGCGTGCCACGCCTAAGAAATTCTCCAGCAACTGTTTACCGTGCTCGGTCCCGATGGACTCCGGATGGAATTGCACGCCATAAATCGGGTGCTTCCGGTGCTTCATGGCCATGATCTCGGCGTCCTTGGGGCGGTCGGCGCTCCAGGCGGTAATGACGAGCTCTGTGGGAAGGGAGGCCGGCTCCACGACGAGCGAGTGGTAGCGCATGCCGGTGACCGGGCTCGGGATGCCCTCGAACAGCTCGTCTTTCTCATGGATCACCTGGCACGTCTTGCCGTGCATCAGCCGGTCGGCGCGCACCACCCGGCCCCCGAATGCCTCCCCGATGGCCTGGTGGCCGAGGCAAACGCCCAGAATCGGGACCTTCCCGGCCAGGGCCTGCACCAGGGGCACGAGGATCCCCGCGTCGCGCGGCGTGCACGGACCCGGAGAGAGCACCGCCGCGCGCGGCTTCAGCGCCAACACCTCTTCGACGGTAAGCGCGTCGTTGCGGTACACGACGGGCTCCTGCCCCAGCTCGCCGAACAGCTGGACGAGGTTGTAGGTGAACGAATCGTAGTTATCGAGAATGAAGAGCACAGGCGCTGGGCCGATCAGCTCAGGAAGCGTTCGGCGAGCTGCTGCAGCCGCTCGTCGCCGGCGGCGCGGGCGCGATCGAGAATCCGGCGGACGTGCTCGCGCAGCCGGGGCTCGCCCCAATAGTACCCGGTGGCTTGCTCGGCACTCGCCGTCTCGCCCGCGCGCGCGGCCTCGAGCAGGGCGTCGGCTGCGGCCCGATCGTAGTCGGCGTGGCCCTTGGGCGGCAGCCCATAGTTGCGCCGGGGCGCCTCGTTGCCCGCATCCTCTTTGGTGAACGCTCGCGACACGTCGCTTCCCCCTCACGCCCGCGGATGATACTGCCGGTGCACGCTACGCAGGTAGTCCCGGTCCACGTGAGTGTAGAGCTGCGTGGTCGCCAGGTCGGCGTGCCCCAGCATCTCCTGGACCGCCCGCAGGTCCGCGCCGCCCTCGAGCAGATGCGTGGCGAAGCTATGGCGCAGCGTGTGGGGGGTGACGCGTTTGGTGAGCCCCGCGAGCTTGGCCGCGCGTTTGATGATCGTCCACGCGCCCACGCGCGACAGCGGCGTGCCGCGCGCATTGAGGAACAGAATCCCCCGTCCTTTCCCCTTCTCGAAGCGCGGCCGGATCTCGCGGGCGTACAGCGCCACCGCGCCCAGGGCGCGACGCCCCACCGGAACGATGCGTTCCTTCGCTCCTTTCCCGAAGATCCGCACCAGGCCATCCTCGTACAACAGATCCTGGGGCTTCAGACCCACCACCTCGGATACGCGCGCCCCCGTCGCGTAGGCGAATTCGAGCAGCGCCCGGTCACGCATCGCGAGCGGCTCGTCGGTGTTGGGCGCCGCGAGCAGCCTGCCGACCTCGGGGACCGTCAGCACCGTGGGGAGGGTGCGCCACTGCTTGGGCGATTCGAGGCGCTCGCTCGGGTCGCGCGTGGCGTGCCCTTCGCCGACCAGGAAACGGTAGTACGTGCGGATCGCCGAGATCTGGCGCCGGATCGTGGCCGGGGCGAGGCCCAGGTCCTTGAGATCGTACACGAACTCGCGCAGCTGTGCCGCGGTAATGGCATCGGGGCGGCCGGCGCCCTTGGTGCTCGCGTGGGCGATGAGCCGCCCGATGTCGCGCAGGTAGTTACCCACGGTATTCGCGCTGTTGCCGGCCTCGAGCGCGAGATAATCGCGGAACTGCGCCACGTGAAAGGCGCGGTCGCGATCGTCCACCGTCACAGCCACCAGGCTTCCTCCGCCATGTCGCTTCCTGTGGGGGGGGCACGCGATTCTAACGCCGCAGACGGCGCCAAACCATAGCCCGGGCGACGTGCCCTCCTGCCTTTCCACTCGTACATTGTCAACCGGCCGCAACCCGGCGGGCGTCCATGCATCCGTTGCTGATCCTGTTGGTGGGAATGGCCACGATCCTCGTGGGGATCGTCGGGTTGCGCCTGAGCGCGTTCCTGGCGCTGATCACCGCCGCGATCGTTGTCAGCTTGCTCGCCCCCGGTGAGGCCGCGGTGAAGATCGGTCGCGTGGCAGAGGGCTTCGGCCGCACGGCAGGCACCGTTGGGGTCGTCATCGCGCTGGCGGCGATCACCGGGAAAGCGATGATGGACAGTGGGGCGGCGGATCGGATCGTCCGGGCGTTCCTCGGCTTGCTGGGCATCGAGCGCGGCGCGACGGCTCTGTGCGCCACGGGCTACGTGCTGTCGATTCCCGTCTTCTTCGACACGGTCTTCTACCTGCTCGTGCCTCTGGCCCGCTCGATGCACGGGCGCACCAACCGCAACTATCTCAAGTATCTCCTGGCGATTGCGGCGGGCGCGGCGGCGACGCACACGCTGGTCCCGCCCACCCCCGGGCCGCTGGCGATCGCCGGCACGCTGGGAGTCGATCTGGGAACCATGGTCCTGGTCGGCATCGTCGTGGCGCTGCCGGCGGCCTGGGTGGGGCTGCTGTTCGCGGGCTGGGTGGACCGCCGCATGCCGGTGGTGCCGCCAGCCGCCACCGCCGCCGTGGGCGCGAGTGCAGCGACGCAGCCACTTCCGGGTCTCATTCCGTCACTCCTGCCCATCGTCCTGCCGGTACTACTCATTTCGTCGCACACCGTGGTCGCGTCCATGACGGCGCGACCGCGGGCGCACCTGGTCATCTGGTCGGCGCTGGCGCCTTACACCACGATCATCGGGAACCCCAACCTTGCCCTGCTCGTATCCGCGGGTGTCGCGCTGTGGGTGTACGCCCGGCAGCGCCGCGTGAGCCGGGCCGACTTGGCCGAGCTGGTGGACAGCTCCTTGATGGGCGCCGGGTTCATCATCCTGATCATCGCCGCGAGCGGGGCGTTCGGGGTCGCGCTGCAGGCCTCGCAGATCGGGCCCGTGATCGAGCGTGCCTTCGTCGGGAAGGCGGCGGGCGCGGGCTCCGGCCTCGTGTTTCTGTTCCTCGGGTTCGGAGTCGCGAGCCTGATCAAGATCGCCCAGGGCTCGAGTACGGTCGCGATGATCACGGCCGCGGCGATGCTGGCGGCGATGCTGCCGGCGAACTGTGGCGGTCTGCCCTTTCACACCGTCTATGTCGCGACGGCGATCGCCAGCGGGTCGCTCGTCGGGACGTGGATGAACGACAGCGGGTTCTGGCTGTTTTCGAAGATGGGAGGCGTGACGGAGCTCGACACCCTCAAGTCGTGGACTCCCGTGCTCGCCGTCGTCGGCGTCACCAGCATGGTGACGACCATCGTGCTCGCGCTCCTGGTGCCGCTGCGGTAGGGAGACCTGTTGTCGGGCGAACAGCAGATCCTTCGCGCCTGCGGCGCTCAGGATGACAGGCTCCTCGCTCCGTGAAGGGAAAGAGAGAAGCCACCCTCCGACTCCGCGGACACTGGTTGGAGGCACCCCTCCCGATCTTCCATCCCTCTTCCTCCACCAAACCCGCGCGCGGCTGTCATCCTGAGCGAGCGCGCGGAACGCGCGCGAGCGAAGGACCTGCTGTTGCGGGCGCGATGAGGAGCCGGCCGCTGGCACGCACGCGAGCCAAGGGATTGACACCCTCCGCAACGATATGGTACTACTCGGCCTGACCTCAGGAGCTACTATGGCCGACGAAATGGGAAGCTTCCGTGTGGACGTCGAGATCGAGAATCCCGCCCGCCCGGGCGAGCGACGCACCTTGAGATCCGTTCTGGTGGACACCGGGGCGGAATTGTCGTGGGTTCCGGCCGAGGTGCTCGAGTCCCTGGGTATCGAGCGCTTCAACACGTGGCGCTTCCGGCAGGCCGACGGGACGATCCTCGAGCGCCGCACCGGTGCTGCCTTCATCCATGTCGCCGGGAAGCGAACCAGCGACGATGTCGTGTTCGGAGAGCCCGGCGACCTCGTACTGCTGGGCTCCCGCACACTGGAAGGGCTCAACTTCCGGATCGAGCCCGTCACCAAACAATTAGTGGACGCCGGCCCGGCGCCGGCTGCGGCGGCCGCGTAGGGTCTGCAGCGCCTCGTCGTTCACACGTCTGCAGCGCCTCTTCGTTCACACGCTGAAGCGTGTGCTCGGCACGGCACAACGCTGAAGCGTGAGCGGCTGGCGATTCGCGGCCCATCGCAGCACGTTGAAGGCATGCACGCGAAGCTCGATCCCCCGCCCCTTGAATCAGTCCTCGGCTCGGCCAGCGCGGTAGCCGCCGGCCGCCTGGCGGGTGAAGGGCCCGCGGGCCGGCTTCCCCTCACCCCCGACATGCTGCGCGAGGAGCCGAGCGGCAACGTCTTCGGCCTGACGCAGAACGTGGGCATGGGCTGGAGCCCCGCGTCCTTGGACGGCCCGCAGTACGTCATCGTCAGTACCCACGGCGGCCTGCGGAGCGAGGACGGGAGCCCGGTAGCGCTGGGATACCACACCGGGCATTGGGAGATCGGGCTCCTGGTCCGGGCGGCAGCCGAAACGCTGCGCGCGGCGGGGGCGGTCCCGTTTGCGGCGTACTGTAGCGACCCCTGTGACGGCCGCACCCAGGGCACCACGGGGATGTTCGACAGCCTCCCCTATCGCAACGACGCGGCCGTCGTCATGCGCCGGCTGATCCGCTCGCTCCCCACCGCGTCGGGCGTGATCGGCGTCGCCACGTGCGACAAGGGTTTGCCCGCCACGATGCTCGCCCTCGCCGGCTGCGGGGAGCTCCCTGGCGTCATCGTTCCCGGCGGCGTCACCCTGCCGGCGATCGGGGGGGAGGACGCGGGGCAGGTGCAGAGCCTGGGGGCGCGCTTCGCCCAAGATCTCGTGAGCCTCGACTACGCGGCCACGATGGGGTGCCGCGCGTGCGGATCGGCGGGCGGTGGCTGCCAGTTTCTCGGGACTGCGGCGACGTCGCAGGTGGTAGCCGAGGCGCTGGGCCTGGCCCTGCCGCACAGCGCGCTGGCGCCGTCCGGCGAGCCGGTGTGGCTCGAGCTGGCCCCGCGTTCGGCGTCCGCCCTGCTGCGGCTGCACGCGCTCGGGATTCCCATCCGGCGGATCCTGACCCAGCACGCGCTCGAGAACGCGATGCTGGTGCACGCGGCGTTCGGCGGGTCCACTAACCTGCTGCTCCACATTCCGGCGATCGCCCATGCGGCGCGGCTGAGTCCCCCTACACTGGACGACTGGATCCGGGTGAATCGGGCCACGCCACGCCTGGTCGATGCCCTGCCGAACGGCCCGCGCGGGCATCCCACGGTCCAGGTCTTCATGGCCGGGGGCGTGCCCGAGGTGATGCTGCACCTGCGCGAGATGGGCCTGCTGCATGGCGACGTGCTCACGGCGACGGGCGACACCGTCGATGCGACGCTCGATTGGTGGCAGGCGAGCGAGCGGCGCCGTGCGGCGCGGGCGCGGCTCACCGCGGCGGCGGCGGTCGCTCCGGACGACGTCATCATGGGTCCTGACGCCGCACGCCGCGCCGGTCTCACCAGCACGGTCGTCTTCCCGGTGGGAAACCTGGCCCCCGAAGGGGCGGTGATCAAAGCGACCGCGCTCGACCCTTCGGTCGTGGGAGCCGATCAGGTCTACCGTCACCGAGGGCCCGCCCGCGTGTTCGTCGACGAGCGCGACGCGATCCGGGCCGTGAAGGGAGCGACCGAGCGACCGATCCGAGCGGGAGACGTGATCGTGTTGATCGGCAACGGGCCATCGGGCACGGGAATGCAGGAGACCGCGCAGATCACCACCGCGCTCCGCTATCTCCCCTGGGGCAAGCACGTCGCGTTGCTCACGGACGGCCGCTTTTCCGGGTTTTCGAGCGGCGCCTGCGTGGGCCATATCGGACCCGAGGCGCTGCACGGTGGCCCGATCGGCCGGCTGCGGGACGACGACCTGATCGAGATCGTGATCGACCGCGGCACGCTCACGGGCTCGGTCAACCTGGTGGGAGCGGCCGGGCAGCCGCTCGACCGGGCGGCGTGCACCGCGCTGCTCGAGCAACGCGCGGCCCACCCCGGGCTCGCGCCCCACCCCTCCCTGCCCGCGGACACGCGTCTGTGGGCTGCGCTGCAGCGGGTGAGCGGCGGCACCTGGGCCGGCTGCGTGTACGACGTCGATCGCATCGTGGCGGCGCTGGAGGCAGGTCTCAACCTCACCAAGGAGACGACGTGATCTCGCTGCTACTGGTGCTCGCACAGGCAGCCGGCGCGGTCCAGGGCGATGCTTCGATCGTGGCGCCGGGCGCCAAGCTGGAGCGGCTGTTCGGCGACGGGTTCTTCACCGAAGGCCCAGCGCAGGCGCCCGACGGCTCGGTCTACTTCTCGGACATCACCTTCGTCAAGGCATCCGGTTATCAGGCGGGCCACATCTGGCGCTGGGATCCGCGGACCGGGACCACCACGGTGTTCCGTTCGCCGAGCGGGATGTCCAACGGGATCGTGTTCGACGAGCAAGACCGCATGGTCGTGGCGGAGGGGGCGGGGTTCGGCGGCCGCCGCATCACCCGGACCGACATGAAGACCGGCAAGAGTTGGATCCTCGCCGGGCTCTACAACGGCCGGCCGTTCAATTCTCCGAATGATCTGGTGATCGATGCGCGCGGGCGCATCTACTTCACCGATCCCCGCTACTCGGGGCACGAGCCGATCGAGCAGCCGGTGCAAGGCGTGTACCGTATCGATCCGGACGGACGGATCGCGCTGGTGGCGGCCAATGCCGGCAAGCCGAACGGAATTGCCGTGTCTCCCGATCAGGCCACGCTGTACGTGGCCTCAATCGATAACGGCTCGCTCGACGAGACTCTGCCGCCGGAGACTCCGGTCACGCCCGGGCGCATGGCGCTGCTGGCGTACGATCTGGCGGCGGACGGCTCGGCCAAGTTCCGCCGGACCGTGGTGGATTTTTCCCCCGGCGTCGGGCCCGATGGGATCAGCGTGGACCGCGACGGCAACATCTATTGCGCGATTCCGGGTGATCGACCGGGCATCCATGTCTTTTCTCCGGTCGGGAAGGAGCTGGCCTACATCCCGACGCCGGAGAAGCCGACGAACGTAAGGTTCGGCCGCGGGGCCGATAAACAAACGTTGTTCATTACGGCGGGGAAGAGCCTGTTTCGGATTCGGGTGGAGCGCAGCGGGTACCGTCCGGGCTCGTAGCGGGTCGTTATCTAACGCCTCAGGCGGCGCCAAGTCCATAGCCCGATGCCCACCACCGCCGCGAGCGCGACGACGGCCAGGGCGCCGTTGACGCGCGCGACCACTCGCAGGACCCCGTCCAGGTTCGTACCCAGCGCGGTCACCAGGTACGTCAGGAGCCCATACCACAGGGCCGACGCGAGCGCCAGGGGGACGAGTGCCCGCACCGGCGGGACGCCCGCAATCCCCGCGAACGGCATCACCACGCC
>WNGI01002062.1_pt1 | contig 17160 bp, 16 predicted proteins | sample 5400621 | NCBI WGS metagenome assembly WNGI01 (sample SAMN13153374, study PRJNA577476) | soil metagenome | isolation source: 20 cm soil or saprolite under Garry oak tree replicate 1 | place: USA:California | collected 2016-06-15 | reverse complement strand
ACTCCGACGGCATCACTCGGCGCGTCGGAGACGCCCGAGTCCTGAGGCGCCGCTAGCCGTCCCCATCGCGCGTCACCCACGCCATCGGCGTCTCGCCGTCGAGGCCGGATTGGCGGATGCTACTCCTCGGCCTCGACGGCGGCTTAAGCTCTCCGAGACGATGGATGCAGCCGCGGTTCATGCCCTGATCGAGCGCTACAACGCCGCCTGGAACGCGCAGGACGTCGACGCGATCCACGCGCTGCACGATCCGGGCATCGTCTTCCACAACCACACCGCCGACGAGCAAGCGGAGGGCGCTGCGGCGGTTCGCGAGCACATCGTGCGGATCTTCCGCAACAACCCGACGCTGCGGTTCACCACGCGCTCGCTGCGTACGGGCGAGGACTTCGCCGTCTGCGAGTGGACCGCATCCACCGGCTCGAAGGAGTGGGACGGCGTCGACGTCTTCCCGCTCAGGGACGGGCTGATTCTGCGGAAGGACGTGTACTCGTCGTCGCACCGCCCGCGCGAACTGTGAGCTGCAGGACGTCCGGCCGGCTGTAATGGCCGACCGGGTCGAAGCGCTGCCGCTCGGCGAGCAGCCTCGCCGGGTCGAGCTCCGCGTAGAGGATCGCCTCCTCGTCGTACAGCGGCCCGGCGAGGTACGAGCCGTCGGGCGCGAGGATCGCGCTGCCGCCCCGGCCGATCGTCCCCGCTCCCTCGATCTCGGCCGCGAGCGGGAAGTCGTCGGGGTATGCCGACTCGAGCTGGAAGTGTGCCGGCGCGACGACGTACGCGCGGCTCTCGCGCGCGATGTGGACGAGGGTCTGCTGCCAGGCGGCGCCGTCGTCGGCGGTCGAGGCGACGTAGATCTCGACGCCGGACTCGTAGAGCGCGACGCGCGCGAGCGGCATGTAGTTCTCCCAGCAGATCAGGCCGCCGAGCCGGCCGAAACCCGTCTCGACCGCCTCGAGGCCGCGGCCGTCGCCCTGGCCCCAGACGAGCCGCTCGTGATTGGTGGGCACGAGCTTGCGGTGATGGAGGGCGAGCTCGCCGGTCGGCGAGTGGTAGAGGAGCGAGTTGTAGATCGTCCCCGGCCGCTCGGGCTCGACCTCGTTCACGCCCGTGACGATCCAGATGCCGAGCTCCTGCGCAGCCTCGCCGATGCGCCGCTCGGCCGGTGAGCCGACCGCGACCGACTCCTGCGCTATCCGCGCGAACGTCTCCTTCGCGCCGTCCGCCTCCCAGCCGGCGAACGCCTTGGCCCAGCGCGACGACGGATAGACCGGGACGAACGTCTCGGGGAAGACGACGAGCTCGGCGCCCTCCCGCGCCGCCTCGGCGGCCACCGTCTCGAGCTTGTCGAGCGTCGCCTCGCGCTCGAGCACGACGGGCTGTACCTGCACGCACGCGACCTTGACCGGACGCTCCATCCCAAGGAGCCTATCCCGGCGCGCCGTGACCACCGCCGCCGGGCGTCTCGACCCGGACGACGTCGCCGGCGTGAAGCTGGCGCGTCAGTTTCGGCGGCTGCTCCTCGCCGTTGACGAGGGTTCGGCCGCGCGCGCCGCCCTCCCCGCCGTCTCGGCCGGGCGGCGCGTTGCGTCGCCGCTCGGCGAGCACCGAGAGCCGGCAGTCCTCCAGCACGCGCAGCTCGCGCACGACGCCGTCGCCGCCCCGGCGGGATCCCGCCCCGCCCGAACCGAGGCGCAGCTCCCAGCGCTCGACCCGCAGCGGGTACTCGAGCTCGATCGCCTCCGCAGGTGTCGCCAGCGTGTTCGACATCGCGACATGGACGCCGCTCGGGCCGTCGGCGTCGAGGCAGCCGCCCTGGCCGCCGCCGACCGTCTCGTAGTACGTGAAGCGGTCGTTGCCGAGAGCGAGGTTGTTCATCGTTCCCTGGCCGGCCGCGGGGACCGGCACGAGCCGGCCCAGAGCCGCGAAAACGACGTCGACGATGCGAGACGAGGTCTCGGTGTTGCCGGCGACGACGGCCGCGGGCGGCCGCGCGTTGACGAGGCAGCCGTGGGGAGCGGTGACCGTGACGGGAGCGAAGGCGCCTCCCGAGGCCGGCAGGTCCGGCTCGGTGAGGCAGCGGACGACGAAGTAGCAGGCCGACTTCGTCACCGCGAGCGGGCAATTGAGGTTGCCGTCGTATTGCGGCGCCGTCCCCGCGAAGTCGATCCGGATCGCGTCGCCGGCGATCTCGACGGTGCAGTGGATCGGCAGGTCGCGGTCGACCGCCTCGACGACATCCTCGGCTGCGCCGCGTCCGTCGGGCAGGGCCGTGAGCGCGGCGCGCACCATCCGCTCGGAGTACGCGTAGAGCTCGTCCATCGCCGCGGCGACGCGGTCGCGGCCGCGACGGGCACAGAGCTCCTCGAGCCGCCGCTCGGCGAGACGGTGCGCTGCGAGCTGAGCGCGGAGGTCGCCTCGCCGCTCCTCCGGCTGCCTTGTCGCCTGGACGAAGCGCTCGAGCACCTCGTCGGTGAGGAGCTGCGGCGGCAGGATCACGCCCTCCTCCTCCAGCGTGTGCGAGAAGGCGGGCAGGCTCGCGGGCTCGATCCCGCCGACGTCGGCGTGGTGGGCGCGCGAGACCGCGAAGCCGAGGCCGGTGCGCGAGACGAGCGTGACGTCGGGCAGGTGCGTGCCGCCGGTGTACGGGTCGTTGAGGATCGCGACCTGCCCCGGCTCGAGGTCGAGCCGCATGACCGCGGCGACGGCATCGGGCATCGCGCCGAGGTGGACGGGGATGTGCTCCGCCTGCGCGATCATTCGGCCGCGCTCGTCGAACAGCGCGGTCGAGCAGTCCCGGCGTTCCTTGATGTTCGCGGAGAAGGAGGAGCGGATCAGGACGGCGCCCATCTCCTCCGCGATCGACCGCAGCGACGCGCCGATGACTTGCAGCTCAATTGGTGCGATGACGTCACTCACGTGTCACGACCCAGCTGGAACCATCCCTAACCCCCTCCCACCCGGGGGGAATCCACAAGGTCGACCCCTCCAGTTCGATCCGGGCCGGACCCGACGCGCGCTCTTGCTCACCGCTCGGGAGCTTCAGCTCCGGGCCCGCCACGACCTCGGCGGTGCGGACGGCCACCAGCTCGACCTCACGTCCACGGTCGGCGTAGCCGTACCGCTCTTCGTGCGCGCGATGGAAGCGTTCGGCGAGCTCGTCCCCGAGCGTGACCGTCAACTCGAAGGACTGGCCCCGGTAGCGAAGGTCCGCCTCGCCCTCCGGCGGCAGGTCGCGCACCTCCCCGAGGGGCCGGACGTGAGAGACCACGTGGTCGCGCCGCTCGTCGCCGGCCGCGAGGCCCAGCGCCGAGAGAACGCCCGCCGCCGCTGGCACGAGCACCGCCTCCACCCCCAGCTCCTCGGCGAGCGCGCAGGCGTGAAGCGGGCCGGCGCCGCCGTACGCGACGAGCGCGAACTCGCGTGGGTCGTGCCCACGTTCGACCGAGACGACGCGCAGCGCGCGCAGCATCTCCGCGTTCACGACCTCGACCACGGCAGCCGGATCGATCCCGGCGAGCGCGGCCTCGGCGGCCCGGCGATCGAGGACGAGCCCGCCCGGCAGCTCCTCCGGCAGCCGTCCGAGCAGGAGGTTCGCGTCCGTCACCGTCGGGCCGCCGCCCCGCCCGTAACACGCGGGGCCCGGATCCGCGCCGGCCGACTCCGGTCCGACCCGCACCGCACCGCCGGCGTCGCGCCGCACGAGCGAGCCGCCGCCGGCACCGACCGTGTGCACGTCGACCGTCGGCAGCCTGACCGGCAGGCCGCCCACCTCGCGCTCGGGCACCCGCACGGCCCGGCCTCCCGGAAGGAGGCAGACGTCCGTCGACGTTCCGCCCATGTCGAACGCGAGCGCGTGCTCGAAGCCCGCGCGGCGGGCGACAAGGCCCGCCCCGACCACGCCGCCGGCCGGGCCCGAGACGAGCAGCCGTGCCGGATGCAGCGCAGCCTCCTCGGCCGGGAGCACGCCGCCGGAGGAGAGCATCACGACGGGCTCCGGGAGCCCGGCCTCGGCCGCCGCGCCTGCGAGCGCGCGGAGGTAGCGGGTCGCGACCGGCGCGAGGTAGGCATCGGCGGCGGTCGTCGAGGCGCGCTCGTACTCCCGGAACTCGGGCGCGACCTCGTGCGACGCGACGACGTGGACGCCGGGATACCGCCGCCGGAGCTCCGCGGCGAGGGCCCGCTCGTGCGCAGCCTCGCGGAACGCGAACAGGAGGCACACGGCGACAGCGTCGACGTCGCTCACGTCGGGAAGCGAGCCGAGGTCGAGCGGCTCGAGCTCGCCCTCCGGCCCGAGCCGGCCGCGCACGCCGTGACAGCGCTCGAGCGGTACGAGCGGCTCCGGGTGCTCGGCACAGAGGCGGTAGAGGTGAGCGCGCGTCTGCCGCCGTAGGTGAAGGAGATGCTCGAAGCCGGCATTGCCGACGTACGCGATCCGGGCGCCGCGCCGCTCGAGGAGCGCGTTCGTGGCGACGGTCGTCCCGTGCGCGAACCGCGTGAGCCCCGCGCCCCCACGGCCGCCGACGGCGGCCGGGTCTTCCGGCCGGGCGCCGGCGGCTTGGCCGTCGGCGCTTCCAGCCATCACCGCACGCGCGGCCGCGAGCACCGACTCCTCCTGCCGGGGTCCGGTCGGCACCTTGGCCGTCCGGATCCGTCCCTCCTCGACGAGCACGGCGTCGGTGAAGGTGCCGCCGACGTCGACGCCCAGGATCGCCACGTCCGTACTCTGCACCGGCATGCGCGTTCGCGCCTTCCTCTTCGACTTCGACGGCCTGATCCTCGACACCGAGCTCGCCGCGCGGGCCGGCTGGGAGCGCCTCTACCGCGAGCACGGCCACGAGCTGCCGGCCGATCTGTGGGCGACGCTGGTGGGCACCACCCACGCACCGTGGGATCCGATGACACATCTCGAGGAGCTGGTGGGCGAGCCGCTCGAGCGGGAGGCGCTGAACGAGCGTCGCTACGAACACGAGATCTCGCTGATCGAGGCCGAGGAGCTGCGGCCGGGAATCGCGGAGTACCTCGCCGCGACCCGGCACCACGGGCTGAAGCGCGCGATCGTCTCCAGCTCGACCCGCCGCTGGGTCGACATGCACCTCGACCGGCTCGAGGAGGCGACCGGCTGGGACGCGATCTGCACCGCAGACCGTGATCCTGCCCGCGCGAAGCCGGCGCCCGTGCTCTACCTCGAGGCGCTCGAGCAGCTCGGCGTCCCGCCCGACGAGGCCGTCGCCTTCGAGGACTCGCCGAACGGCGTCCTGGCAGCGAAGGCGGCCGGAGTGTTCTGCGTGGCGATTCCCAACGAGGTGACGCGGGAGCTCGGGCTGGAGGAGGCCGGCGCCGACCTCGTCCTCGACTCGCTCGCGGATCTTTCGCCCGAGGCCTTGTTCGCCCACTTGGCGAAGGAATAGGGTCGCTCCATGGCTGCATACGAGAAGGCACACATCGACGAGATCGCCTCGAACCAGTGGCCGCACTGGATACCGATCCGCCATCACTTCGGAATCGAGACGTTCGGCATCAACCTGTGGCGCGGGCGAGAGGACGGCACCGTGATCCCCGAGCACGATCACGCCGAGCACGGCGAGCCCGAGCTCTACTACACGGTCGACGGCCACGCGACCTTCACGATCGAGGGCGAGGAGGTCGACGCGCCCGCCGGGACGTGCTTGTGGATCAGCGACGCCTCGGCGACGCGAGCAGCAACGGCCAGTGACCCGGGCACGCTCGTCCTCTCGGTCGGGGCAGGCCCGCCCGGCACCGGCTACGCGCCTCCCGGCTGGGACTCGCACTACCTCGACGGCGACAAGTAGCTCGGTACGCTCGGAACGGAGCGGCCGGGCCCGGTGGCCCAGCGGGTCTTCAAAACCCGTACGGTCGTGCAACCCACGGCTAGGTAGGTTCGACTCCTACGCCGCTCCGTTAAGCCGCGTCACTCGCGCGCGTCTGGGGAAGGCCCGCCAAGCGAGGTGCGCGCCAAGGCCGCCGCGCTCGCCGCGGTCGAGGAGCAATACGCCGCGGTCGAGCGGCAGTTCGCCGGCGAGGTCGCCTGACGTGACGAGAACCGGCCGCAACGGTGGGCGAGTAGGTCGTAACGGGCAATGCGCCTTCTTGCATCTGCAGCGTGATCCCGTGCCAGCGGTCGTCACCAGCCGCTCCTCCTCCTTTGGGTCCGGCTGGCCCCGACGAAGCGCCTTGGAGCGCGACGCTCCGCGAGTCTTCGACGTGTTCCCGTCCAGCGGTCCGACATAGGCTGCTGGGCGGGGGCGGGGCACGGATGACCCCCTGAGGACGAGTCCCTCTCCCTCGCCTTTTCATCGGCGCACGAACCGCCAAGCGCGGAGGCGCAGGACGGCATCCGCAGCGTGATCCTCTTCGACTGAAGAGCGAGGGGCCGCCGCTTGGGCGGCCCCTCGCCTGGGTGTCTCTAGAGGACCGTGAGGGCGATCCCGGGTGCGCCTGGGGTGATGCCGCTCCCGAAGCCGGCGCCGCCGGCTCCGCCCCCGCCGATGCTGAAGGTGTTGCCGGCGCCGAGGCTCGCGGTCGAGCCATTTCCGCGGAAGACGCCGATGCTCGGGCCGCCGTTGCCGCCGCCGCCGAAGCCGCCCGGGCCGCCTTGACCGCCGAAGCCGCCATGGCCGCCGAAGCCGGCATCGCTCGTGGACGGAGACCCGCCGAAGCCGCCGGGAGCACCGCTGCCGCCGTTACCGCGGATGCCACCGGAGCCGCCGTTGCCACCCTTGCCGATCGTGAATGCGGTGTTACTCACGGTCAGCGTCGAGGCCCAGAGGTAGATGCCGAAGGAGCCGCCGCCCGGGCCGCCGCCCTGGCCGGCGCCGCCGCCCTCGCCGCCGCCGCCGCCACCGCCGCCACCGCCGCCTGGATGGCTGAAGCAGAAGAACCCGCAGTCGAATGTGCCGCCGGCACCGCCGCCGCCACCGCCGGAGCCGTTCCCGCCGTTTGCGCCGTCGTTGCCTGCCGGGCCGAGCCAGGTGACGCCGGCGAGCGCGGTGCTCTGATGGCCGCCACCTCCGTCCGCGCCGAAGCTACCGGAGAAGCCATTCCCGCCCGATCCGCCGTCGAACCCGTCGCAGCAGCCGCCGGGACCGCCCCCGCTGCCGGCGCCGCCGCCCGAACCGCTGGCACCGGGCGCTCCGCCGGAGCAGTTGGTGTCTCCGCCCTTGCCGCCGGCGGTGAAGAGAGTGCCGCCGGGGCCGCCGACGCCGGCCGGAGTGGTGCAGTCGTCGTTAGCACCCTGACCAGACTGGCCCTGCTGGCCGCCGGAGCCGTTGATCCCTGGCTGTCCCGCCGCGCCGGCTGGCGCCGCCGGGGTCGTGATCGCGACGTTCGAGATCGTCACGGAGGAGCCGTTGATCGCCCGCAGCCCGTAGACGCTCGCGCCGGTGACAGGCGCGAGGGTCACGTGGTCGATCGCGACGCCGGTGTCGCCGTCTGCTAGCACCGACTGGGCCGAGCCGACGATCGTCGTCGCAGTTCCGCTCTGCGTCCAGTCAGCTGCGTAGCCGCCGCTGATCTGGATGCCGTCGTCGACGGCGACGCCGGCGCCCTCGTTGTAGGTGCCTTCGGCGATGTGGAGCTTGTGAACGCCTGCCAGTGAGCCGGTCTTGGCCACCGCTGCGTTGATCGTCTTCAGCGGCGCCGCCTGGCTGCCTGTGTTGGAATTGGAGCCGGTAGTTGCGACGTAAAGCGTGTCGTCGACCGTCACCGTCTGCAAGCCCGTGATGCCGGCATCGGTCGTGTCCGTCGCGGTCAGGTCCTGCAGGCCGGCGGTCTTCAACGTGACGGCGCCCGTGAACGTGTGACTGCCAGCGTCGCCAAGGGCGAACGCATAGTCGGCCGGCAGGATCGCCACGCCGTCGCTGGACGTGAACTGGACCGTGCCGGTGTAGCCGTCGGCAGTGTTGTCGAACGGGTCCGTCGCTTTCACCGTCACATCCTGCGAATCACCGGGAGCCGACGGGTTCGCGAGCCCGCTCACGAGCAGGTGCGTTGCCGCGCTGGCGTTCACGTTGATCGAGGCCGACGTGCCTGTGATGGACGCGGTGATCGTGTCGGTCGCGGTCACGGTCTGTGTGCCGGCCGTCTTCAGCGTGTCGCTGAATGTGTCGGTTCCGTTCGTGAGCGTGGAGTTCGCCGGCAGCACCGCCTGCCCGTCGCTCGAGGTGAAGTGCACCGTGCCGCTGTAGCCGGTGGCCGTGTTGTTGAACTGGTCGAGCGCGGTCACCGTGCTCGAGAACGCCGACCCGGCCGTAGCCGAGGCCGGTGCAGCCACCGCGAAGTGCGTCGCGAACGCGGGCGTGACCGTCGTCGATGCGCTGCCGATGATCGACGAGGTGGCCGTGTCGGTCGCCGTCAGGCTCTGCGAGCCCGCGGTCACGAACGTCACGCCATTCGGGAACGTGTGCGCTCCTGCGTCGGCGGCGGTGAAGGTGTAGTTGCCCGGCAGGGCCGATCCGGCGCCGCTGTCGCTCTTGGTGAAGTGGACGGTGCCCGTATAGCCGGTCGCCGTGTTGTTCGACGAATCCTTCGCCGTCACCGCGACCGAGAACGCCGTCCCGGCTGTTGCCGACACAGGGCCGCTTACCGCGAAGTGGGTGGCAGCGCCCGGATTGACGGTCACGGTCTGCAATCCGCTGACCGATGCGTTCGCCATGTCGGTCGCTGTGACGTCTTGCGAGCCGAGGGTCCGCAGCGTGACGCTGAACGTGTGGCTGCCAGCGTCGGCGCCCGTGAAGCCGTAGTTGGCAGGCAGCGTCGCCATCCCGTCGCTCGAGGTGAACAGGACTGTGCCCGTATAGCCGGTCGCCGTGTTGTTGAACGCATCCTTGGCAGTCACGGTGACCGACTGGGCAACGCCGGCCGTCGACGGGTTCGCGAGGCCGCTCACGGCGAAGTGGGTCGCCGCGCCCGGGCCGACAGTGACCGTCTGCGAGCCGTTGATCGCCGCATTGGAGGTATCAGTCGCGGTCAGCGTGCGCGAGCCCGTCGTGACGAAGGTTGCCCCGGGAGTGAAGGTGTGCGTGCCCGCGGCGCCCGCGGTGAAGGTGTAGTCCGCCGGCAGCGTCGCGACGGGATCGTTCGAGGTCAGGTGCACCGTGCCGAGATACTTCGTGACGATGTTGTTCCTTGAATCGCGGGCGCTGACGATGAACGAGTTAGACGCCCCCGCCGCTACCGTGCTGGGGAGCCCGCTGACCGCAAGGTGGACCGACGGCGCGGTCACCGAAACGACCGGCTGGCTTGCCAACCGCTGGAACCCGGAGCCGAAGTCCGCCTGAGAGGTGAACTCGTAGAAGCCGGGGCTCGTCGGCGCCGTCACCTTGCTTGGCGCCACCGTGCCGCCGTAGGTCATCGAGAAGTTCTTGTTCGTGGCGCAGCTGTACGCAATCGTGATTGTCCACGGTCCGGAACCGGTGATCGAAGTCGGGAACGGGCCCGCCGAGGCGCACGTCAGCTTCTGGATCACCACATAGCCCGGCAACGTCGAGTTAGAGGCCTGCGGTGCGGTCCAACCGGCGGGCACGACGATGCTGAGCTGCCCGGTAGTGGCGGCGCTCGTCGTCACCTTGAAGGTGAACGCGTTGCCCGTGCTGCCGGCCGTTGTCGACGTCGGCGTCACCGCGATCGTCAGCGGTTGTTTTCCGGCGAACGCACCCGAACTCGCAACAGCAAAGACCACCATCGCCACGATCACGAGCAGCCCGAGCACAAACAGAGACCGCCGATGCGGTCGTCTCATTGGCTCCGAGCCGTCACTCGTGCGAGCGCGCTTCCCCAACCGCCATGCCCTCATCCGTACCCCTCTCTTCGCGGGACGACCAGCGCCGCCCTCAGACGACCGCCCCGTAGAGGCAAGGCGTGTTCCTCTGCGACTCGATTGCCGCCGCGGGAACGCACTGCGCACCGGCGTCGATAATCCGGGAGATCCCCCCCGGAATCAACTCAGCGCCACAGAAAACCTCCTCGTGCTGCCAAACAGATGGCAGCCGATCGATGGGGCCACCCAAGCAGTGTCGGACCGATAAGTCAAGTTAAGAGCAGAAGAAGCTCACGATTAATCCTTTTAATTCAGACGGCAAGACGCGAACCGGCGAAGGCGAGTTCCGGGCTCTGACTACAAGGGAGGTTCGCCCGGATGCTGCGCGCCAATTGCGCGCCAGTAGCACCCTGAAACAACGGGATCCCGCGGGACTCGGCGGGATGAAGCGACGGCGTCTTTCCCCCGCAAGCGGCTGGTTTTCGCTCAATCGTGCGGTTTGACAATCCGGCCGCGGGGAGGGCCTTCAAAACCCGTACGGTCGTGCAACCCACGGCTAGGTCGGTTCGACTCCGGCGCCGCTCCGCTTCGAGTGCCGCGGCGCTGGGAAGGTCAGTGCCCAACCAGGCTAGGCCGCTTTGCCGCCCTTCGCCCAGCGGCGGAACGTCTCGATGCGATCCGGATCCCACGGCCCGTCGCAGGGCATCGACCCGCTTTCGAGCTCGTCGAGGATTCCAGCCGAGTTCGCACTGACGTCGTCGTACGACCAGAGGTCGAAGTGGGAGGACATCGCTCCGCGGTCTCGCTCCCGGAAAAGCGGCTTGACGTCGCGCTCGAAGCTCACAGGCTCAGTTGACACGATGCACCTCCTACGCCGATTCCGACTCGTCGGGCTTCATCTCGTCGAGGGCGGCTCGGCCTTCCTCGTGCACGCGCTGCCGACGTTCGTCGACCGCTTCCGGAGGCTCCTCGGGCTCGGCCGGTGACGGCTCGTCTCCACCGCGGCTCTCGGCGAGCTTCTCCCGTAGCTCCTCTGCCCGCTCGTCCGGCGGCACGGTTTCCGGGGCCGCCGTCGAGGGCTCGGCCGCGGCCTGACCGTGGCGGCGCCAGAACCGGTAGGCGGCGATCCCGCCGGCGACTCCGCCGATCCAAGCGGTCAGGCGACGCATCGGCCCGATGCTACAGTGGCCGCGCTTCCTGCCCCGTCATCGCGCCGTTCAGTCCCGAGCGGCGCCCGCAGTCGGGGCCGACATCGAGACCATGGGAAGGGAGGACATCGGGGCGTGACGACTTACGAAATTCTGTTGATGCTGGACCCCGAGCAGGCTGAGGCCCGCCAGGACGACATCGTCGCCCGCGCGCGCGACCTCGTCGAGAAGAACGGCGGCGCGTGGCACAGCCACGACGCCTGGGGCCGGCGACGCCTCGCGTATCCGATCGCGCACAAGGAGGAAGGCGTCTACCACCTCGTCGTCTTCGACGCGGAGGCGGCAACGCTCGACGAGATGTCCCGTGTCCTCAAGATCGACGACGCCGTGCTGCGCCACCTGGCGACGCGCCACATCGCCGGCTCGCGCACGAGCGCGCCGCGCGACGAGGCCGCCGCGCCCGTGGCGGCGCCGGCCGAGCCGACCCAGCCCGAGACGGCCCAGCCCGAAACGGCCGTTTCGGAGAGCGCCGAGCCCGAGTACGCTGCCCCGGAAGAGGAGGCTGCTCCGGAAGAGCAGCCCGGCGAGGAGGAGGAGTAAGGCATGGCGAACATCAACCGCGTCGTTCTCGTAGGCAACCTGACGAAGGATCCCGAGTTGCGGCACACCCCCGGCGGTACGCCGGTTTGCAGCATGCGGGTAGCAGTGAACAGCCGTCGGCGCGACGAGTCGGGGCAGTGGGTCGACAAGCCGAACTACTTCGACGTCTCCGTCTTCGGCAACCAGGCCGAGAGTTGCACGCAGTATCTCTCGAAGGGCCGCCCGGTCGGCATCGACGGCAGGCTCGACTGGCGCGAGTGGGAAGCGACCGACGGCTCCGGCAAGCGGCAGGCCGTGCAGATCATCGCCGAGAGCGTCCAGTTCCTGGGCAGCCGCGGCGACGGCGACGGCGGCGGCAGCAACCAGTTCGTGCCCGCGGGCGCGGCGCAGCAGGAGAGCGCCGACTTCCCGGCTACGGCCGACGACGACATCCCCTTCTAGGAGAACCATGGCCAGAGAGAAGAGCCAGCAGCAGCAGCGGAGACGGCCCGGCGGGCCGGCGGGGCAGATCAAGCGCCGCAACTGCTTCTTCTGCAAGGAGCACATCGCGGAGATCGACTACAAGAACGTCACCCAGCTGCGCCGCTACATCTCCGAGAAGGGCAAGATCCGCAGCCGCCGCATCACCGGCGCCTGCCGCCGGCACCAGGTGCAGGTGGCGACCGCGGTCAAGCGGGCGCGCGAGATGGCGATGCTGCCGTACGTCGCCGAGGGCGCCGACGATCGCGAGCGCGGCGGGGGGCGGCGCGACCGCGGAGACCGCGGCGACCGGGGAGAGCGCTGATGGAGGTCATCCTCCTCTCGGACGTCGACCACGTCGGCCTCCGCGGCGACGTCGTCTCGGTCGCGCGCGGCTACGCCCGCAACTACCTCCTCCCCAGGCGGCTCGCCGAGGAGGCCACGCCGGCGCGCGTCGCGGAGCTGCAGAAGCGTGACGTCCTACGCGCGCGCCACGAGGCGAAGACGGCCGACCAGGCACAGGAGATCGCCGAGGCGCTCTCGGGCACGGTGCTCCGCTTCGAGGTCAAGGCCGGCCCGACCGGCTCCCTCTTCGGCTCGGTCACGCCGACCGACATCGCGGACGAGATCTGGAGCACCAAGAAGATCCGCGTCGACCGCCGCAAGATCGAGAGCGATCCGCTCAAGCGCATCGGCCGCTACGAGATCCCGATCGGGCTGTTCGAGGACGTGCGCGTCGAGGTCAAGACCGAGGTGATCCCCGAGGGCGGCGCGCTGCCGTCCGACGAGGAGCTCGCGGAGCTCGAGGCGGCCGAGCGTGCCGAGCAGGAGGCCGAGGCGCCCGAGGAGTCCATCGAGCTCGAGGAGGTCCTCGCCGAGGTGGACGCCGCCGAGGCGGCAGAGGCCGAGGCTGCCGAGGCCGAGGCCGCGGAGCCCGACGAGACAGCAGAAGCCGAGACCGAGGCCGAAGCGGACGCCGAGCCCGAGTGGCGGGCCGACGCCGACGCCGCGCTCGCCGAGGAATAACTAAGCCGGGAATCGGAACGCGCCGCCCTGGTGCCGGGAAAGTTCGAAACGCTCAGGTCATGAGAGCACCGAAGGCCGGAGGCTAAGACAGCCGCAAAGCGGCGACTTAGCCGCAGGCCGAACCGCGCTCGCGCCGGCCTCCGCCGCCTGCGAGCGCACCACAGCGGCCGCCCGCCCAGACCGCAGGTCTCGCTCGCCATACGAGACGTTCACACGCTGTCCACGGCCGTGTGGATTTGCGCATGAAGTTCCCGCTCCGAGCGGGTCTTTCCATCCCCAGCACACCGTCCGACGCGCTTGCAAGGATGCTTGTTTGCCCTGCAAATGGCCAAAAATGACCTGTTCACAACGGACATACCAACACCTAGAAACCGGGCGAGACACGTGCTGGAATCGCCACGCATGACCCTCGCGCCTGTCCCGACGCCGCCCTCCGTCCCAGGCGCCGTCCCGCCGCAGAATCTCGAAGCCGAGGAGTCGGTCCTCGGCGCGATGATGCTCTCGCCGAACGCGATCGCCGCGGTCACCGAGATCCTCGACGGGAGCGACTTCTACCGCGAGTCGCACGCCAAGATCTACCGGGCCGCGCTCCAGCTCTACGGCAAGAACGAGCCCGTCGACGCGATCACGCTCACGAACGAGCTCGAGCAGCGCGGCGAGCTCGAGGACGTGGGCGGGCGCGTCCGCCTGCACGAGCTCGCTCGGCTCGTGCCGGCGAGCACCAACGCCGGCCACTACGCGGAGATCGTTCGCGAGACCGCGACGCTGCGCGGCCTCATCCTCGCCGGCGGCCAGATCGCCCAGCTCGGCTGGGACCGGGAGGGCGAGCCGCAGGAGCTCGTCGCGCGCGCGGAGCAGCTCGTCTTCGAGCTCGCCGAGCGGCGCGCCGAGGGCGAGCTCGTCCTCTTCAAGGACACGCTCGTCGAGACGTTCCAGCGGATCAGCCACCTCTACGAGTCCGGCGCCGAGGTCACCGGGCTCGCCAGCGGCTTCAAGGACCTCGACAAGCTCACCGCCGGCTTCCAGCCCTCGAACCTCGTGATCCTCGCCGCCCGCCCCTCGATGGGGAAGAGCGCCTTCGCGCTCGAGATCGCGAACCACGTCGCCGTCGACCTGCAGACACCGTGCGCCTTCTTCAGCCTCGAGATGTCGCGGCAGGAGGTCGCGCAGCGCCTGATCTGCTCACGCGGCAAGGTCGACGCCCACCACATCCGCACCGGCAAGCTCTCGAAGGACGACTGGCCGCGCCTCGCGCAGGCGTGCGGCCAGCTCGAGTCCGCGCCGCTCTACGTCGACGACACGCCGGCGCTGAGCCTGCTCGAGCTCCGCGCGCGCGCGCAGACGCTGAAGCGGCGCGAGCCGAACCTCGGCCTCGTCGTGGTCGACTACCTCCAGCTGATGACGACCGGCCGCAGCGAGGAGAGCCGCCTACAGGAAGTGTCCTCGATCTCCCGCGGCCTGAAGGAGATCGCGAAGGACCTCGACCTCCCGGTCGTCGCGCTCTCCCAGCTCAACCGCTCGCCCGAGCAGCGCCACGACAAGCGGCCGATGCTCTCCGACCTGCGCGAGTCGGGCTCGATCGAGCAGGACGCCGACCTCGTCATGTTCCTCTACCGCGAGGAGTACTACGACCGCGACGAGACCGACGACAGCAACAAGGGAGTCGCCGAGGTGATCATCGCCAAGCACCGCAACGGGCCGACCGGCGACTTCAAGGTCGCCTTCATCAGCAAATACGCGAAGTTCGCCAGCCTTGCCCACTAGCCTCACAGCGAAGTGCCTCGGCTGCGGACGCGAGTTCGCGACCGAGCAGGTCGTCCTCCTCGGCCAGACGTTCGCCTCCGAGCGCTACTGCGACCTCTGCCGCGCCACCGAGGTGGTCGTCGACGAGCAGCGCCGGGCGGATGGGCGCTGGTCCCGCGTGCAGGTCCCCACCGCCTACGACGGCTGCACGTTCGAGAACTTCGAGCCCGTGCCCGACACGCGCAACGCGCTTGCCGTCTGCCGGCAGTGGACGAAGGAGTTCCGGGCCGGCACCGACCTCCGCCAGGGGCTCCTCCTCCGCGGCAATCCCGGCGCAGGCAAGACGCACCTCGCGGTGGCCATCCTGCGCGAGGTCATTTGGAGCGACCGCGCACCCCGGCCCACGGCGCTCTTCCTCAACGTCCCGGGCTGGCTGAACGCCCTGCGCGAGAGCTACGGCGACGGCGAGCCACCGCCGAATCCGAGCGGCTACGAGCTCGTCGTCCTCGACGACCTCGGGGCCGAGGACTGGTCGAGCTGGGCGCGCGACCGCATCTACAACCTCGTCAACCAGCGCGAGCAGCAGCGCCGGCTCGTGATCGTGACGACGAACCACGAGTGGCAGGAGCTGGCCGGCCGCGTCGGCGGCCCGACGGCGAGCCGCCTCCGCCGCCTGGCCCGCGAGGTGCACGTGGACGCCCGCGACGACTACCGCGAGCGCGCGGCCGCCTAGGCGGGCGGCATACTTCACCGACGTGCCCGCGACTGTGATCGTCGGCGCGCAGTGGGGCGACGAAGGCAAGGGCAAGATCGTCGACCTGCTCGCCCAGGACTCCGACCTCGTCTGCCGCTACCAGGGTGGTCCGAATGCCGGCCACACGATCGTCGTCGGCGAGGAGACCTACAAGATCCGGGCGCTGCCGACCGGGATCGTCCGCGGCAAGCCGTGCGTGATCGGCAACGGCTGCGTCGTCGACCCGGAGGTGCTGATCGCGGAGCTCGACGAGTTCGAGCGGCGCGGGCATCCGACCGGCGAGGTCTACCTCTCCGGCAACGCGCACCTGATCATGCCGTGGCATCTCGCGATCGACCAGGCGAGCGAGCGGCGCCTCGGCAAGCTCGCGATCGGGACGACGAAGCGCGGCATCGGCCCGTGCTACGCGGACAAGGCGATGCGGCTCGGTATCCGCGTCCAGGACATCCTCGACCCGAAGATCCTGCGCCAGAAGGTCGAGGTCGCGCTCGCGGAGAAGAACCTCTGGCTCGAGCGGGTCTACGAGACCGAGCCCTTCGACCTCGAGACGGTCGCGGGACAGTACGAGGGCTACGCGCAGCGGCTGCGTCCGTACGTCGCCGACACGTCACTGTACGTCGACACGGCGCTGCGCGACGGGAAGCGCGTCCTCTTCGAGGGCGCGCAGGCGACGCTGCTCGACCTCGACCACGGGACGTATCCGTTCGTGACGTCGTCCAACCCGGTCGCAGCGAGCGCGGCGACCGGCGTGGGCATCGGGCCGCGGCGGATCGACCATGTCGTCGGCGTCTCGAAGGCGTATGTCACCCGCGTCGGCGAGGGGCCATTCCCGTCGGAGATCGCCGGCCCGGAACAGCAGCGGATGCGCGAGCTCGGCGGCGAGTACGGAACGGTGACCGGTCGCGAGCGCCGCTGCGGCTGGCTCGACCTCGTTGCCCTGCGCTACGCAGTTCGCGTGAACGGGATCGACCAGCTCGCGCTGACGAAGCTCGACGTGCTCTCTCACTTCTCCGAGCTGCCGGTCTGTGTCCGCTACCGCACCCGAGACGGCTCCGAGACGCGCGACTTCCCAGCGCACCAGAGCGACTTCCATGCGGCCGAGCCCGTGTACGAGACGCTGGAGGGATGGCGCGATCCGCTCGACGGCTGCGCCTCCGTCGCCGAGCTGCCGGACGCGGCCCGAAGCTACGTCGAGTTCGTGGAGCGCGAGCTCGAGGTGGAGGTGACGCTGGTCGGCACAGGCGCCGAGCGCTCGTCTGTGCTCACCCGGGCGTGACCGCGGCGGCGAACGCGCGCGCGTTCAGCTCAAACGGCCCCTGAGGGCTGCCGAGCTCGCGGAACAGCTCGGCGTGCGCTTGCTCGCGCTGCTCGGGGTCGAGCGACGCCAGCCATTGCCCGGCAGGCCCGACACCGTGGTCCATTGCCTGCCAGAACTCCTCGAAGTCGCCATAACCGGCGGTCACGTCCAGCTCGGCGGATTCGACCGCACCGTGTGGCGCGAGCAAGTCGTGGATCTCCGGCGCCGTCCGGTAGCGGCGCGGCTCGGTCGCGCGCGATGCGCCGACCGCCTCCGCCGCTCGGTCGATCGCCGCGAACATGTCGACCTCTTCCACGCCCCACATGCAGACCGCGACCCGGTGGGCGACCCGCGCCAT
>WNGI01002060.1_pt1 | contig 17164 bp, 10 predicted proteins | sample 5400621 | NCBI WGS metagenome assembly WNGI01 (sample SAMN13153374, study PRJNA577476) | soil metagenome | isolation source: 20 cm soil or saprolite under Garry oak tree replicate 1 | place: USA:California | collected 2016-06-15 | reverse complement strand
CGCCGGATCAACCCGAGGAAAATTGGTAGGCAAGCCCCAGACGATGCCAACGATTAGGACTCTTCGTCGGCTGATTCCGGTTGTGGTCATCACGGCATGCCTCGGCGATCCTGTCGGGCCCGGGAGCCTTACCGTTGCCACAGACGGAGCGTCTGTGGACACGGTGTGGCTCGGTGCGCCCGGTGAAATGCTACCGAACGTGGTGCGCGTACGTGTCACCGACGATGCCGGCCGACCGCTTCCCGCCGCGAGACTTACGTGGGAGGCGGTTGGACGCAACGCGCAGGTCTTAGACGCCGCTGAGCAGAGTAATTCCGCTGGCTTCGCGACGGCCCGCTGGCAGCTCGGGTCCGATGCCGCTGAGGAACAGCGCCTTCATGTCCTTGTTCGGATCGCCGGTCAGCAGAGCGAGGTCGTGATTCGGGCGCGCGCAGTTCCTCACATCGTTTCGCAGATTCGCGTGCTAGTTGACACACCAGCAGTGCTACGGCTCGGCGATACACTGCCGGTGGGTGTCAACGCGATCGATCCGTATGGCAACGTGTTTACTGCCCCTGATGTCGTACTGTCGGTGGGCGACTCGGCGATCGGCTGGGTGGTAGGGCAGAGCCTCGTCGGTGGGCCGCGACGGGGCCAAGCGCTCGTGCGAGTCGCCAGTCACGGAGTCGAGACTGCTTTCCCCCTGCGGGTGACGCAATACGTGGCGGCGGTCGTGCCCCTCGCCGATACCCTGCGGTTTTCGGCGCTCGGCGCCGAGCGGCCTGTAACGTATCTGGTGAGGGACGACCGTGGGCGTGTCGTCGTCGATACGACAGTGGCGATTTCCGTCACGGATACCACTGTAGCGCAGCTCAACGCGGTGTACGTGCGCGCTGTGGCGCCGGGCGCCACTGCTATCCGTCTTACACTCGGGTCTTGTGCCGCGACAATCGTTGTAGACGTGCAACAGCGTGTCGGCTCGCTGCGGCTGGTGCGGGACACGATCCGTCTTGACGCCCTGATGGATACGACGACGGTCATTCCGATCGTTCACGACAGTCTGGGCTCGCCGATCCCGGACCCAGCACTTCAGTACGTCGTGAGTGATGACAAGATCGTGAAGTTCGCCGGCGGCAGGACGCTCAAATCACTCAGGCCCGGTTTGGCGGTTGTGACTGTGCGAGATACGGCGACCGGCATTTTCACGAGCGCGCCAGTAGTGGTGCGGCAGGTCATCGCAAAGATCGATCTCACCCCCGCGCGGATCCTGTTCGATGCATTGGGCGACACGATCACCGTGGAGGCCGTCGGTCGGGACCGACTCGGGTCGGTCGTGGCTGGCGCCGCGCTGGATTTTTCTATCGCTGACACGCGAGTCGTGGCGCTCCAGTCTGGCTCACTGCTTTGCTCGGTAGGCCCGGGACAAACGCTGGTAGTCGTAGGCGACCCCGAGACGGGCATTGTCGCAACAGCTCAACTGAGAGTGGAGCAGCGCGCTGCAGCGCTCCATCTCACCGTCGACACCGTCTCGTTCGACGCTCTGGGTGATACCATTCGGCTGGCGTTCTCGGCGCGGGACCGGCTCGACGCGCCGATCGCGTCGGCCCCTGTGTCGTATTCGTCCACGGACACGGCCGTTGTCACGGTCGGTGCAGATGGGCTGGTGCGTTCGCGTGACAATGGTGGGGCGTACGTGATCGCGCGATCACCGGATGGCCCCGCGGATAGCGCCCAGGTGAGCATTGCCCAACGCGTCGAGGGGATATCCGTCGATCGCGACAGCGTGCTATTTGAGTCGTTACAAGCGGTGCAACCCGTGCGAACCACACCGATCGATCGACTAGGGGCCACGGTCCGTAGCGCGACGGTGTCCTATACGACCGCGGATGCGGACGTTGCCGCCGTAGACACGCTCGGTCGTGTGCGCGCGATGGGAAACGGCACCACGCGCGTCGTCGCCTCGGCCGGGGGCCATACAGTCACGACGCAGGTGCGGGTCTCGCAGCGAGCGGTGCGCGTGAGCACGTCGGCCGATACGATCCGGCTCGATGCATTGGGCGACACACAAGTGGTGCGTGGCGTGGCCTTCGACTCGCTGGGATCTACCGTTTCCGGAGCAGCGTCCACGGTTGTCGTGGACGATGCGGCCGTGGTGGAAGTCCTCGATTCGATCACGGTGCGAGCGCGGTCGAACGGGACGACCGTTCTTAAGGTAACGGTCGCTGGTCTGCACGCGGATGTGATTGCTAGCGTGCTCCAGGTACCCACACAGATCGTCGCGTCGCTTGAGACGGCGGACTCAGTCGTGGACCTACCCATCGGTTCGATTATCCCGTTGACCTGCGAGGCGCGCGATCGGAATGATTACACCGTTCTAGATGCTCCATCCGTCAAGCCGTCAAGCGATGCGAGGTGGATCGGGACTCGATGCGATAACCTGCGAGCATTGCGGTCGGGATTCGATACCTTGCGGCTCGCTGCTGGGTCCGCTCAGGCGAGTCTCAGTCTCGACCTCGTAGTGCGCCCGCCTGAACTACCCAATTCTGTGCCGGTGGTCGCGCGAGTCACTGCTGGACCGGATGAGACTTTTCTCTCCTGGATACAGCAAGACGCTGAGGCGAATATCGCAGAAGTGTGGCTCCGCACTCTCGGCACATCATCTTGGGATCAGAAAGACGTGCCACACGGTCGGTCGTGGCTTGCCCTGCAGGGCTACGCTCCCGGTACGAGTGTGGAGGTAGCCCTCGCGTTTACGGACAATAGCGGGTCAGTCCGGAATGCGAGGGTGGACACGGTGATGGTGCGCGATGCTGATACCTGCCACGCGTTCGCTGGGTATGCGAGCACCGACCTCCGCGTGTTTTGCACGGGGCCCGATCTACTCAACTGGGTCAGCGCTCGTGGACTAGACCCCCAATCGGTACGTTGCGGTAACGAATCTTTGGTGACTCTGCGCGACGGCTTACCGAACTGTGTTTACGAAGCTGGCTCGGAACGTTTTGTGCTTCTACGGGGGCTGGATGATCGCTTCCAAGCGAGTTCCTCTCTGCCGAGATCTCTCCTCAGAACCGCATACCTTCATGTCCTTTTCGGGCTTTCCAGTCCCGAGGCCACCCTGTGGCAAGCTGATCCCGCAATTGGGGCTGCCCTGCCAATCGCTCGGGTGGGAGCCGTCACCGGATACCGGTCTGCAATCTCATGGAACACCGAAGTCAATTCAGTTGGAATCATCACGTGGTTCGAACCACCCAACCCCAATGGGGCGATCGCGATTTACCACGAGGGTCATTCGGGGGACGCCACCGAAACCGGTGCGGAGACGATCTCTTGGCTGCTTCAGCGTGGCTGGTCAGTTATAGCCCTGAACCCTCCTCGAGTGCCGCACATGTATCTACGAGACTTGCACTCGGGAGAAGACAATCCACTCTGGCGCATGCTGTATGGGATCGGGCAGGTGACGGAATGGATCCATAGGAGTTGGGCGCCTGGCCGGGACCCCGTGGTGGTTGCCATTGGCCACTCGGGTGGTGGATGGGCCTCGTTGCTCTACGCGGCGCTCGACGAGAGAATCGATGCGACCGCCGTTGTGAGCGGATTCGTACCAGTGAGCCAGCGACTGGAACTAGCCGGTCTCAACGTTGGCGACTGGGAACAGATCGATCCTTCAACGTTTGGTGTTCTCGATTACACTGACATAGTCCGGTTGGCTGACACCCGAGAGTTGCTACTCTCCTATTCAGAGCTCGACGATTGCTGTTTTCGACTTTCAGCTGCCAACCCATTTGCGCAGTGGCTAGTGGCCGAAGCCGAAGGGTCGCCCGCTAGACTAGCTACCGTCATCTCGAGCGGTAGTCAGCATGGATTGTCGCCGGAGGGCTATGCGGCGCTTCAGGAGCTCTTGGATCGAGCGCTTGCGCGAGGTCACTAGTGGATGGCCCTCGGTTGTTCGACATCCCGAAGACCCGCATCTTAGAGTGAACATAGGGGGTTCTGAACCCTTCGGCGGCCGGGTTCTTATCACGCACGATTGGCTCGTGACGTGGGGCGGAGCGGAGCGGGTGCTCGAAGAGTTCGCTTCGATGTTTCCAGCTGCGGACATCGTGACAGCGATTCGGAGCAAGGGATTAGCGTTGGAGCACCCTACAGCGCACAGAGCTTCCGAACTGTGGCCCGGCAAACTGCCTGGTGCTCGGACTCATCATCAATGGTTCCTTCCAGCAGAAGCGCTCGCTTTTTTTGGCCTCAAGTCTACCAATCACGATGTTGTGATCTCGAGTAGTCACGCCTTCTCAAAGGCAGTGAGACCAGGCCGTTCAGGTGTGAACATGTGTTACTGTTATTCGCCATTGCGATATGCTTGGGACCTTTATGACACCTATCTATCCCGCTCGCCGTTCCACCGGCGCCTCGCGCTGCGGTTAGGAAGGCGAGCATTCCAGTTGGCTGACCTGGCTGCTGCTCACCGCGTCTCACACTTCGTCGCGATCTCGCAGTTTGTAGCGCACCGCATCTACTCCTGTTATGGACGTACCGCACGGGTGGTCTATCCACCCGTTCGTGCCAAGGGGAAGGCGCGGCCCCGCTCGCGCCGTCGCGATTCATTCCTGCTCCATCTTGGCCGCCTGGTCCCCTACAAGAGGGTAGACCTCCTTATTGAAGCCGCCACGCAACTGAAGATGAGGCTCGTGATCGCGGGCGACGGTCACGATCGAGCACGACTGCAGCAGTTGGCCGGACCTCATATCGAGTTTATTGGACCGGTTTCGGAAGATGAGGCAGCGGATCTTCTAGCCACGTGTGCATGCTTTATCTTCGCAGCTGAGGAGGATTTTGGGATTGCACCAGTTGAGGCAAACGCAGTTGGAACGCCAGTTGTCGCATACCGCGGAGGCGGGGTTGCTGAGACAATGATTGAGGGGGAGACAGCAGAGTTCTTCAACGAACCAACAGTAGCGTCAGCGGTGGCTGCGATTCGGCGTGCTCTCGGTCGGTCCTGGGATGAAGTCTTGATGGCACAGAATGCCGATAGATTTTCGGCCGAACGCTTTCGGTCCGAGTTTACATCTGCTTTGCAAAGCGCGCTAATGGGTGACCGGTGGTGAGTCTTTCATGAGCGGTCTTCAAGCGGGTGAATTGTATCCTCAGAGTTCGGCGGATGTAGTCGGTCCTCTGGAGCTGTTGGTTGCTCCGATTCGACACTGGCGCGGGTTGGTCCTGGTCGTCATCGCGAGTGGCCTGCTCGCAGCAGCGCTCAGTTTCGTCCTCCCGGAACGATATGATGTCAGTGCATCGTTTGTGGCAGACCCTGGCCGGTCGGTTGAGATTTCCGGCGGCCTAGCGAGTTTGGCAGGACGCGTTGGGCTGGGTGACCTCCAAATAGGACCTTCCAGCCCGCAGTTCTATGCCGATCTCCTTCGCTCTCGTGCGGTTCTTCGACGAGTTCTGCGGGCGCGGGTTCCTACCCTGAATGACACACTACCTGTAATCGACGTGCTACGCGTGCGGGAAAGCGACAGGCTCCGTCGTATCGAAGCGGGTGAGCGAGATCTCTCGCGGCGCATTGTCGTGCGTGTCAACCGAATTACGAGCAGAGTGGAACTGTCTGTTTCGATGCCGTACGCACAAAGCGCGGAAGCCGTGGCTGATACCTTGCTGGACCTTCTTGATGAATACAATCGTGAGATACGTCGGTCACGAGCTGGAGAGAAACGAGCTTTCGCCATTGCACAGGCTGGCATGGCAGCCGAGAGTCTGCGGGCATCCGAACGAGCAATGGAGATCTTTCTTGAACGTAATCGCTCGTTCCAGCAATCAGCGCAGCTTCAGTTTCAACACGAGCGCCTGGCCCGAACGATTGCTCTGCGACAAGACATCTATCTCGCTCTCGCTCGCGAGGCAGAGGAAGCTAGGATCGAGGAGGTCGACACACGTCCGATAATCACCGTCGTCGATCCACCGGTACGTCCAGGTCGACGCGCTTGGCCACGACGCAAACTGCTTGTTTTTGGAGCCAGTGTCGTCGGGCTGGTTTTAGCATGGTCCCTACTTGCCATTCTCGAGCTGGTGGCTGCGGCACCATTAGATGGTCGAACAGACCTTGGTCGTGCATTACGATTGGTGCGACAGTCATTTAGTAAACGCGCGCCATCCGGTGGCGAGTCTGAGCAATGACTGCTGGTGTTACGAGGCGGATCACGATTCGTCGAACGACCGCTGAAGTAGTGGGTGGTGCGTTCGTGGTCTGGGGGTTCATCTGGGAGAATGGGCGGCAAGCGCTCGGTGATGTTGCCAATCCCGCATTCGTCCTACCGCTCCCACGCGCGACGAAGCTCCTCGAGGTCTTCACTCTTGTTGTTCTTCTACTCTACGTCCTAGTAGTTCGTCGAAATCGAGCTTTCGACTGGGTCGCTGGAATAACGGTGTTGATCATCGGTGTCGTGGTTACTGCTTGCAGCTCAGTTATCGGAGTCGCCGCGGGATACACCACCCCTTCCGTTGCCATGAATACCTCCTATGCCTATCTAGCCCCTTTGATTCTGGCCGGCGTTGTCAATGCGTCGTCTCAAGAACTGGATAACCCAAATTGGCTCTTGCGGGTTTTTGAGAGCCTGGTCGTCGTGAATGCGGTGGTCGCTTGGTACCAGTTTGGGATCCAGGGAGCTTGGGGTGATACGGTGCACGGAGCCATGCATGACGCCCACATGTATGCAAACGCCGCATGGCTGGGGGTTCTGCTCACGTTGGTCAGGCTTTACAACACGCGCCAGGGATTCTTCAGGTCGGCGGTCTTGCTTCTTCTCTTTACGCCAACCGCATGGGCAGCTCAATACGAAATGGCAGAATTGGCTGTTGTAGTTGTGCTTCTTGGAGGCGTCTTCGCAGTCCTGTGGCGCCGTGGCCTGAAGTGGAGATGGTTGGCAATGGCCGGCTACATCACAGCCGGTCTCCTGTTCGTTGGCGCGATACAACGAGACCGGCCGCTTGTCAGTTGGTTGGGAAGAATTGAGCTAGTAACGAAGAACCTAGGAGCGCTTGGGGTTGTGGAAGGTTATCGACAAGTCCCGTCGGCAATGTTCACGGCGCCTCATTCCCTATTGATCGGCACAAGTCCTGGCTCGTATGGAAGTCCCAATGCCGTCCAACGAGTGCTAATGGGAAGCGAACCAGCCCCCTTGGTTGAGCGATTTACGGGGGAGTCCTACGAGCTAAATGAAGCGACGCAGGGCTTTCTGGGAAGCTTCGTCCAAACGTCTACGGACCTTTCGGTCATGTTCGTCGAGTTTGGCCCATTTGTCCTGTTCTGTTCGGCGCTTGCCTTTTGGCTGCTGGTGCTGCGCCCAGCCCTGAGCGCTTTCAACTCACCGTCAATGGCGGATCGGGTTGCAGGGGTTTGGGTGACCGTTTCGAGCGCATATCTCCTGCTTCTCAGCGCTGGTACAGCTTTCTACGCCTGGTCGGCATCGCACGCGTCCGTGTTCCCTGTGGTTGTGACGGGTGCTCTCCTGACACATCGCAACTGGTCTGCGGCCGCAAGAAAAGCGCACGACTCGACAAATCTGTGAACATTGCCGTTGTGCCCGCTGGTGGCCTCGCCCGGGTTGGGGGAGACTTTGCCACCTATTCCTCTTATGGCGAGTTCCTAGATGAGTTAGGGGCGATAATCGGGGGACTCAGCATATACGCGCCCATAATCGAGCGTGATTATCCAGAGTATGTGTACCACGCCGATCACGTGCTGAATCCACAATACTGCCATGTGATTCCATTGCCAGCTCACCCGAGGGGTGATCCAAGCGTCACGATTATCAAGAACTACGCAGCTCAATTCAAGATCCTTCTTCGTGACGCTCCGGGTTGGCACCGCGCACTCATCTACACTCCGAGTGTGACAGCGAGTCTTGCGACGATTGCTTGGAGTCTTAGGCGTGCGCACCCACAACGTGTTGTCGCTTACGTCTGGGGTGACTGGCAGCAGTTGGCTCGAGTGCTGCCGCAGCATGGCCTTCTCCGAAGACTGCTCGACCCCATGCAGCGGCGCTTGCTCCTGATGCAGGAGCGGTGGCTCGTAAGTCATGCTGACGTCACGCTAGTCGCTGGCCCGGCCTTGCTTCGCAAGTACGCGCACGTCGGCAAGATGGTCATCGAAACGGTGCCCATGATAAGGATGGACGAACTGAGGAAGGCGCGAGCGTCAAAGAGCCGCACGGGTAGTCGGCTCCTTTTCGTAGGTCGTCTCGTTCCAGGCAAGGGTCTCGAGGTTCTGCTGGAAGGATTAGCACTCCTTAGACGATTCGTTCCTGCCGCCTCACTCCGAATCGTGGGAGGAGGGGATCCTCGATACGTGGGCGACTTGAATGACATGGCACTTCGCTTGGGTGTTCTAGACGCGGTTGAGTTCGTCGGAGTTGTCCCCAATGGATCTCAGCTCTGGGGCGAATACGAACAGGCGAGCCTGTTCGTCTGCCCGTCCCTGAGTGAAGGCTTCCCGCGCGTCCTCTACGAAGCAATGGCGCTTGGAACACCCATTGTATCGACCGCCGTCGGTGGAATTCCGGATCTCTTGACCAATGACGTGGACGCGCTTCTCGTCCCGCCAGGTGATGCCGAGAGGCTTGCTGATGCTTGTAAGCGCGTTCTGAACGAGGCTGCTCTCGCTTCGAGGCTTGCAGAGGCTGGTGCTTCACTATTTGCGGGAGTGCAACGCAGGGCTGCCGGACTGACTCCTGCGAGACGCATGGCAGAGTTGCTGAATCCAGTCGCTTCAACCACAAAGCAGATTGGCAAGACATGCTGAGAGAAGGTAGGCTAGAGATCGCCGTCGATGCGCTGCAGGTCACACCGCGCGGGGCCGGCGTCGCTCGTTACGTCCGGGAGCTGCTTGGTTCCTTGCCGGATGTTCTCCGACCCACGGAACAAGTGACGGCATTCGTCCAACGCGGGGCACTTGACGTGCTACCGGCACCAAGTACCGGTCTCACTTACACGGTCTTTTCCGATCGACCAACCTGGCAGCGGATCATCACGCAACAGTTCCAGGTTCCGTCTATGGCGGTCAGTTTCAATGTCATTCATTTTCCTGACTATCTCACACCGTTTCGCTGGAAGCAAACTCCCTATGCATTGACGATTCATGACATGGCCTACGCGGCCGATGGTCGATTCTTCACGTGGGGCCAGCGAGGTCTACGTCGGATCGCCAATCCCCTGGGCATTCGACGCGCGTCTCACCTAATGGTGGATTCGCAATTCACCCGCTCCGAACTGTTGAGATTGTTTCCTGACGTAGCGGATTCACGAGTATCTGTGATCTATCCGGGGATTCCGCGGTTTGCCACACCGAGAAAGTCTCGGGACGTGGCAAAACGTTATGGCGTGCCCGACAGGTTCGTGCTATCAGTCGGGACGTTGGAGCCGCGGAAGAATCTTGAGGCTCTCGTTGAGGCGTTTGAACAGCCCGAGTTGGCGGACGAATCACTTGTACTTGTTGGGAGCGACGGCTGGGGGCCAGGCCTCGATAAGCGATTGCGGACGAATCGCACCCTCGCGAAGCGGATCATTACTACGGGCCACGTCTCAGACGCGGATTTGGGCGCGCTTTACGGCGAAGCGACCGCATTTGCATACGTTTCGTTCTACGAAGGATTTGGATTTCCGTTGCTCGAAGCGCTTTCAGCAGGCCTGCCGTCAGTAGCATCTGACATCCCAGTATTCAGGGAGACGGCCCGAGAAGCGGCTTTGTACGTTGATCCCAATTCGCCGCAGAGCATCGCGGGGGGAATTAGACGTATCCTCGATAGCAACGATCTTCGTGATCGGCTCCGGAAGGCGGCTGACGAGGTCACCCGATCCTACACATGGCGGTCGTGCGCCGAGCGAGTGGTTAACGTATATCGCGAGATCGCAGCTAGACGCGATGTCTGATACTACCCTAGCGATAGGCGAGAGAGAGCTGTGACGACTCTCTCACCTCGCCATCTCGGCGCCTCAATACTGAGATTGTCGGGGCCGCTCGCCGCGCTCTCCGTGCTCTCGCTTGCGATGTCGCTTCTGAGAGAGGTGATCATCGCAGCGACGTTCGGCGCTGATAGAGCCGTAGACGCATATCTCATGGCCGCGCTCTTCCCGACATTCCTGAGTTCAGTATTCACGAGTGTTACGTCTGGAAGTGTCGTTCCTGTGTTTCATGTGGCTGCGAGGCAGGGTGACCGTGCTCTAGAGGATTACCTCGCAGCCCTCTGGACATCCTCGTTGGCCGTCCTGGTGACGTCTGCGGTCATCATATGGCTTTTTCTTGACCCACTCCTCTCGCTAACCGCTCCAGGCTTCGACACTGATGCTCGGTCGCTAGCCTTTCGACTGGCAGTGCTCATGCTGCCGGCCGGTGTGATGGGTGGCCTAACGGGTGCGATTGGCGCCGTGCTAAACGCCCGCAAACTGTTTGTTGTGCCGGCGCTTGTCGCTTTGATCAATTCGGTGGCCATCGCCGTATCCACGCTCGCACTCGGAGGACGCCTTGGAGTTGTCGCAATCGCGATCGGGTCTTCGTCGGGGAGCGCAATTGCACTGTTGCTTGTTTGGGCGTTTGCCGCGACAAAGGGGCTACGGCTTCGAATCGGTCCGGTTCTGAGCAACTTTCATATGAGGCTGCTAGCGCAACTCAGCGTACCCCTTCTGCTCGGAGTGGTGACGACGTATGCCACGCTGTTCGTGGACAGAGCAATGGCCTCTAATCTCCCTGCGGGCTCCATCGCTGCTCTAGGTTACGCTGACAAGATCGTGAGACTCCCTGAATCGATTGTCATGCTCACGATTCCGGTGGTGCTATTCTCCTATCTCGCTGAGTCCAGCGCAGCAGGTGATTTACGTCGAATGAGTCAACTGTCCTCTTTGGGCGTGGTGGTAATGATTCTTCTCTTGGTCCCGGTCACATTCGCATTTCTCTTTCTTACCCGTCCCCTCGTGACCGCCATCTTTGCTCGTGGAGTATTTGACGCTGGGGCTGTGGAAGGGACGTCGCGCGCGTTAACGGGGTATGGCTATGGAGTTGTATTCCTGGGGCTTGGTTATGTCTTCCCTCGAATCCTCGTCGCCCTTCGTAAGACACTGGTTATAGGGCTACTGGGCTGTGTGAGTGTCGGGCTGAAGTTGGTTTTGAATTCTCTACTTATCCCGGTCCTCGACCATCAGGGCATCGCTCTGGCCAGTAGCCTCACCTACCTGATTACGGACTGCGTGTTCGTAGCGGTCCTTTGGCATGTAGGAATACGAGTTCGCCCCGCTGTACTCTTGGCCGCGCTGGGGGCTGGGACACTGACCGGTCTGGCTGTGGTGGCTGCAGCTCGACTGGCGAGCTGGGTTTCCTGGAGCGGTTTGCCGGAGCTCGCCATGGCAACCACGGGGGGCGTGATCGCTTTGCTTGTGCTGTTTCGTGCGGGTGTTATTCGCCGATTGCTTGGAGGAGAGGAAGGGGGCCTTGGTGTTCCGTCCGGGACCTGACCTAAGGCAGGCGGCTGTGCCCCTCGCAGTCCTCCGTTCTTTGGGCAGAGGAAGGCCAACGAGGTAAGAATGTGCGGGATTGTGGGTGTGTTGAACTACAGCGGCGGGATCGATGAGCAGCTCGTGCGAAGTATGCGCGACCTGTTAGTTCATCGAGGACCCGACGACTCCGGGGTCTACTTGAATCGCAGGATCGGTCTTGGGTTCAGACGCCTGAGCATAATCGATCTAGTAAGTGGCAATCAGCCGCTCTCGAATGAGACCAAGAGCGTCTGGGTGGTATTCAACGGGGAGATCTACAATTATCGCGAGCTTCGTCAGACACTCCTCGACAAAGGCCACTTCTTCGAGACGTCCAGCGACACCGAGTGTTTGGTGCACGGTTACGAAGAATGGGGAGAACGTGTCTTTGAGCACTTGAATGGCATGTTTGCGATCGCATTGTGGGATCGGGACAATGCAAAACTTTTACTTGCCCGCGACCGGGCAGGGGAGAAGCCCCTCTACTATTGGAAAGAGGGTACGGAGTTCGTGTTTGCTTCCGAGCTGAAGGCACTTCTCAGACATCCGCGGGTTGGACGTAGCATCGACTGGCAGGCTTTCGATCAGTACTGCTCATTCGGTTTCATTTCCGCACCGAGCTCGATGTTTCAAAACATCGCCAAGGTGCCTGCAGCCCACTATCTCGCAATTACTGAAGAGTCCGTCCGGGTCGAGCCCTACTGGCAACTCGATTCGCATCGCCGATTCGCAGGTACGTACCGCGACGCCAAGGATGAATGCCTCAGGTTACTTGACGATGCCACGCGCTTGCGGATGGTGAGCGATGTCCCGCTGGGTGCCTTCCTGAGTGGTGGCGTGGATTCGAGTGGGGTAGTTGCCTGCATGGCTCGCCATTCGGCGGTGCCGGTCAAGACCTTCTCAATTGGGTTTGACCACGCAGAGCATGATGAAACGTCATATGCTCAAATGGTCGCGGCGCATTTCGGTACAGACAATACGAAGCTGGTTGTGACGCCTGCGTATGGTGACATTCTGGAGCGCGTTCTCCTCAACTTCGACGAACCCTTTGCCGACAGCTCCGCCCTTCCCACCTACTTGGTATCCGCACTGACGAGGCAGCATGTCACCGTGGCACTGTCCGGAGACGGTGGAGACGAGTTGTTTGGCGGGTATCCGACCTATCGAATGATGCTGCGGTTGTCTCGATTGATCGACCGAATCCCCACAACGGTTCGGAGGCAGTGGGCTCGGCTCTCAGACCTGTTTCCAAATGGTAGCTGGCTGCACCGTCGCTTAAAGCTCATCGGAATGACACAGAATGAGAGGTTCGTTCGGCTCGTAAGTCTGACCAAACCCGAGGACAAGAAATCTCTCTACAATGCCGCGACAATGAGCGCCGTCTCTGACATAGACGCTACAACTCGCGAAAGGGTTAAGGAGATGGGGGATCGAGGTAGCGACTATGCGAATCGTATGGAGTCGGTGGATTTCATAAGGTACTTGGCGGACGACATTCTCGTAAAAGTGGATCGCACATCGATGCTCGTTTCGCTCGAAACGCGAGCTCCCTTCTTGGATCATCGTCTTATCGAGTTCGCGTTTAGCCTGCCGGGCGATTGGAAGGTTTCACCGAGCCGATCGAAGATCGTCCTCAAGGACGCCCTCTCCGGCCACGTACCAGACGCTGTATTGACTCGTGGCAAGATGGGTTTCTCCGTTCCTCTCCGACACTGGCTCGCGAATGACCTTTTCGAGTTTTGTAAAGAGCGAGTGCTCTCAGTCCAGATGAGGACAGTCTTCGACGACCGTACGATGCATCGCTGGTTGACCGAGCACAGAGAGTACAGGCGCGACCACAGCCCCAAGCTATGGTTGCTCCTCTGCTTATCGCTCTGGATGGGTCATCACGGCATCAGATGATCAGGCAGCAAGAACCTCGTCGCATTGGGATCGTCTCATCGTCCTTTTTTCCCCTTCAGGGCGGGGCAGAAAAGCAATGTCTGGCGCTTGCTCGCCGTCTGGAAGAGCGAGGTCAATTGGCGTGGGTGCTGACTCAACACATTAGTCCGGGCTCCCTCCGCGCCGATAGTATTGAGGGAATCGCCGTACACCGAGTGGGCGTAGTGGGCGTTTGGCGGCGCGTCATCGGTCGAGTCGGCGCCGCATCGCCCTTCGACGTTGAGACGTCCTACGAAAAGTCGCTCCGAAGACGTGGCATGCGAAGGCTGCTGCATTGGATCAAGCAATGTTGCGTTCATGGACTCCTTGCAGTACAAGCCATCGCTTTTCTGTGGCGCTGGCGTCGATCCGTATCGGTCTTGGTCTGTTTCTTCTTCTCTCCGTTGGAAGCAATCGTTTGCCGGTGCGCTCGCGTGCTCGGCATCCCAGTGGTTGTGCGCACGGCGAACAGTCGTGACTACCTCTTCCAGGACTTGATAGGACACTGGCAGGAAACGAGTCTCTTGAGGGCGAACCGAGTCGTGGCCATATCCGAGGATATTCGAAACGAACTACTGGCGCTGGGGGTCCAGGAGTCGCGCATTAGGATGGTCCCCAACGGCGTGGACCTCCCCACGGAGAAGTGGGAGGCATCTACTCAGCATCGGTACGGAGCTGCGTGCATCGCGAATCTGTCACAGCAGCCCCTGAAGGGACTGGACATCCTCATTGAAGCTTGGGCGATGGTCATCAAGGCTCGCGGGCCGGTTCGATTGGTCATTTGCGGCCGGGGCAACCCGACGTCGCTGATTCGGCTGGCGCGGCAACACGGGGTTAGCGAATTCATCGAGTTCGCGGGCTCAGTTCAAGACGTGACGTCGATACTGCTCAAAGCTGACAGCTTCGTACTGCCATCACGGGTCGAAGGCATGTCCAATGCCTTGCTTGAAGCGATGGCGCTCGGAATGCCATGTGTTGCCACGTCGGTCTCCGGAAGCGTTGATCTGATTCACGAAGAGCGAAACGGCATGATCGTGCCAGTTGAGAATCCCGTGGCACTCGCCAATGCGATCTTGACGGTTCTCGGCTCGCAGGCCACACGAGTTAATCTTGGTCGTGAAGCACGCCGCTCCATTGAGACGGGTTATACCACTGAGCGTATGGTTGGCAGATATGGAGCCGTACTTGCCGAACTTGATCCTCGCTTCTCAATGAACTCATAATGCGGCTTGCCATCGGATGAAGCGTGAGCATGTCCGTTACTTGGCCTGCCCTGTATGCAGCGAGTCCTTCGAACTGAGACCGAGTGTCGAAGACTCGCTAGGTATTTGTTCCGGAGAGCTTACGTGCGTTCGTTGTGGCTCGACATATCCGATCGTCAGATATATCCCGCGTTTCGTGCCGGAGCGAAACTATGCATCGAGCTTCGGGTTTCAATGGACCAAGCACTCGCGAACGCAGCACGATAGCTATACTGGGGTGCCGATTTCAGAGGAGCGCTTTTTTCGAGAGACTCGTTGGCCACGGCGACTTGACGGGGAAGTAATTCTTGAGGTCGGCTGCGGATCCGGACGTTTTACCGCTCCCGCAGCGACTACTGGCGCGACGCTCGTATCAATGGATTACAGCGTTGCCGTAGACGCGAACTATGCGGCGAATGGTCGCAGACCAAACGTCTTGGTGGTACAAGCTGACCTCTACCAGATGCCGTTTCTTCCGGCGTCGTTTGATCGCGTTTTCTGCTTTGGCGTCCTCCAGCACACACCGAACGTTGAGAAGTCTTTTCTCTCGCTGGCGAAGATGGTACGACCATCGGGTTGCCTGGCGATAGACGTGTACAGGAAGCTGCCGGTCTTCAAGCGGCTGTTTCTGACGAAGTATTTGATAAGGCCGTTCACTCGACGCATATCGCCCAAACTCCTGTACCGTATTACGAGGGCATACGTCACAATGATGTGGCCGATTGCCCGACTGATTCATCGGATTCCGAGGTTCGGTCCCTTGATCAATTGGCGGCTGTTCGTGATTGACTATCGTGATGTGTTTCCGCTTTCCGAGTCCCTTCTCCGTGAGTGGGCCATTCTCGATGCCTTTGACATGCTGTCACCAGCCTTTGATTCCCCGCAGACTCTTGAAACGGTGCAGCGCTGGTTTCAGAAAGTGGGCTTCGCCAATGTAGAGGTCCACCAGGGCTACAATGGGATCGAAGGCAGGGGAGCTCGACTTCCCGATGGGAGAAACGATCGAGCCCGCCTTGGAGACTCAGCTACCCCTCAGGCAGAGAAGGGTCAATGCGGATACTAGTAACAGGTGCAGCAGGTTTCATCGGCTTCCACGTTGCTCGTCGACTATTGGGGGACGGGCACGACGTGGTTGGTCTGGACTCAATGAATCACTACTATGACGTGCGAATAAAGGAAGCCCGCCTAGTATTGCTGCAGCAACAACGCAAGTTCGAGTTTGTTCGCGTTGCGCTTGCCGATCCTGAAGCTATGGATCAGTTGTTTGATCGTAGCAGTTTCGACCGCGTAATCCACCTCGCTGCACAGGCCGGCGTTCGATACTCCCTCGAAAGACCGGATGCGTATATAGCGTCGAACATCCTGGGCTTCCTTCAAGTCCTTGAGGAATGCCGCTACAAGAAGGCTCCACATCTGGTCTATGCAAGTTCGAGCTCCGTCTACGGTGCAAGTACACAGATGCCCTTCGCGGTACAGAATGGGGCCGATCACCCTTTGTCCATGTATGGGGTGACGAAGAGAGCCAACGAGCTTATGGCTCATAGCTATTCCTACCTCTTCGGACTCCCTACTACAGGTCTTCGGTTTTTCACCGTCTACGGGCCTTGGGGGCGTCCAGATATGGTGTTGTTCAAATTCACGAAGGCGATTCTCGAAAACCGACCGATCGACGTGTTCAACAAGGGAGAGATGAAACGGGACTTCACTTATGTGGATGACGCTGTGGAGGCCGTAGTTCGAATTATGGATGTGATTCCAGAGTCGGATCCCAAATGGTCGTCTAGCAAACCAGATCCGAGTTCAAGTCTTGCCCCATTCCGAGTTCACAATGTGGGCAACCACGCACCTGTTAACCTATTAGAGGTCATTCGACTTTTGGAAGAGTCATTGGGGAAGAAAGCGAAAATTAACCTTCTGCCAATGCAACCTGGCGACGTTCCAGCGACATTTGCGAACATCGCAAGCCTTGAAGCGGCTACCGGCTTTGCTCCTGCGACGCCAATGCGAGAGGGGATCCAGAATTTCGTAGAATGGTATCGAGGATTCTACGGCTTAGAGTCGTTCTGATCGTAGTCACCGCGTTGCCACCACAATTATCGCCACCGTGCTCGCGAGGATCTGCGCGATCGCTCCGAACAACGCCACCGTGTCCGTCTTGGGCGCGTTCGGATCCTTCGCCGGCACGAACACCTCCGACCCCGGCCCCGGTTTTGGATTACTGCTGAACAGCAGGGAACGACGCCGCGTCCGCACTTCGCCATTCGCGTAACGCACGCTCACCTGTCCCTTTTCCGCCGCGCGCGTGAACCCACCGGCGGCTTCGAGATAATACTCGAGCCCCGCGCCGCGCTGGTACAGCACACTCCCGGGGGAATTCACCGCGCCCGTCACCCGTACGCTCGGCTGATACTCGGGAATCCGGATCGAATCGCCGGGCTGGAGAATGACGTTGTCGCGCGAGCTGTGGTCCCGTAACGCCTTCGGCAAGTCGATGTCGATCCGGCCGC